>JAESFP010000131.1_pt1 | contig 67301 bp, 52 predicted proteins | sample 9266181 | NCBI WGS metagenome assembly JAESFP01 (sample SAMN14502547, study PRJNA617102) | algae metagenome | isolation source: Pegethrix bostrychoides GSE-TBD4-15B and co-occurring heterotrophs from... | place: USA: Grand Staircase-escalante National Monument, Utah | collected 2006-08-15 | reverse complement strand
GACCAGCCCTTCCTGATAGAGGGCTAGGGCTTGTGCCGGATCGCTGCGCCTCAGAGTGTCGCCGATGCGCTCCAGACTGATCGACAGGTCACGCTGAAACGCTGTATTCCCCGGTTCCTGGGCCGCCCGTTTCCGGCGAATCGCTAACCCTTCCTGATAGAGGGCTAGGGCTTGTGCCGGATCGCTGCGCCTCAGAGTGTCGCCGATGCGCTCCAGACTGATCGACAGGTCACGCTGAAACGCTGTATTCCCCGGTTCCTGGGCCGCCAGTTTCCGAGCGATTACCAGCCCTTCCTGATAGAGGGCTAGGGCTTGTGCCGGATCGCTCCGCCCGAGAGTGTCGCCGATCTCGTTCAGACTAACCGACAGGTCACGCTGAAACGCTGTATTCCCCGGTTCCTGGGCCGCCAGTTTCCGGGTGATTACCAGCCCTTCCTGATAGAGGGCTAGGGCTTGTACTGGATCACTGCGCCCGAGAGTGTCGCCGATCTTGTTCAGACTAACCGACAGGTCACGCTGAAACGCTGTATTCCCCGGCTCCTGGACCGCCAGTTTCCGAGCGATTACCAGCCCTTCCTGATAGAGGGCTAGGGCTTGTGCCGGATCGCTGCGCCCCAGAGTGTCGCCGACATTGTTCAGACTAACCGACAGGTCACGCTGAAACGCTGTATTCCCCGGTTCCTGGGCGGCTAGTTTCCGGCGAATCGCTAGCCCCTGGCGGGCCAAGCCTAAGGCCCCGTCGGGATCCCCATAATCGCTGCTCGTGCGCGATAGCTCATTCAGCACCGCAGCTCTACTCCGCTGAAGTGGCGGATCCGCTTCATTGCCTTCGGTAAGCCGCTCCAATAACTGCCGGGCCCGATCCAGAATTTCGCGCACCATGGCGTTCGGTAGGCCCCGACCTTTGAATTTCTGCGCGAGATCGAAGATGAGGCCGTTCGCGGTTTCCGTCGCTGCGGTCAGGCTCTTCTGCGCTTTCTCCGCCGCGTTCCGCTGCTGGATATAAAAAAAACTGCTTCCGGCGAGCCCGGCGAGCAGAACGACAAATATCCCGCCAATCAGCCCCCATGTCCGGTATCGTTGCGCCCGCCTCGCCCGCTCCGAGGCGTGAATATAGGCGGTTTCCTCTGGGGTAAAGCGGGCGGGCCGCTCCTTCAGCCACGCTAAATTCTGATCAAGCTCGAGGCCGCTAAGGACCGCACCGGCCTTGGCCGACTTTGCCAGGTTGCGCCACGTCGTAAAGCTTTGATCGAAGCGCCCCTTTCCTTGCAGAAAAGCCCTCTCTTCGCGCAGCCAATCGGCCAGCAGGGGCCAGACGCGGAACAGCGCCTCATGGCTCACTTCGACCACACTCTCACCTGCCGATTCCGAAAAGCGGCGCACCAGCAGCCGCGCGTCAATCAGGCGTTCGATCAGCGGTTTCGCCGTTGGCGGCAGGGCGGCGAGCGGCGCGGGGCGGCGGGTGAATGCCCCTGTCTCGGGCGACGCCCGCACCAACGCCGGGATAAAGGCCGCCCGCAGGGCTTGGGCCTGGTCCGATTGCGAGGCAAGATCTGACAGCGCCTCTTCTGCTCGCTTGCGTACAGCGTTTTCGAGCGGTCGAATGCCTTTATCTCGATCCCCAAGGGCCTCATAATCCGCCAACGTTAGGACCGCTTTGTCCCGCCCCACACGCTGATACAGATCCTCGAGGGCAAAGGCGATGAGGGGCAGCGCGTCGCCCGTCCGCGCATCTTGGGTTAGCGTCGTTACAAGGTCATCGTCAATCTTGAGGCCCGCCATCCGCGCCGGTCCCCGAACAAGCGCGCCAATGCGTTCGAGAGGCATCGGTCCTAACGAAAAAACATTATCGGCCACAGCAAGGCCAGCGTCTCTTTGAAGTTGGTCGAGATGATCGTCCCGCAACGCGGCCAGAACAACAAAGGGTAACGCTGGGTCGAGAAGGGCCATAAGAAGATCAAAAAACTTGGCAGCGTCCTCTGCCCCAGCAACGGTAAAGGCCTCCTCCAACTGATCGATAGGCAGGAAAATGGACGCATCAAGCGCCCCGTGTTGAAAGCGTAAGGCGCGCGCGATCTCTGTCAGAGCCTGGGTAGGGGCGGAACTGGCCAAAGCAGCCCGCCAAGCAGCCCCTTGTGCCGGGTCGTGTCTAGCAACATCCAAGGCAAGCAACAGGCAATCGATAAGTTTGGCCTCTGGCGCGCGGCCGGGGCGGAAGGGCGACAAGACAATCCAATTCGTGGGGTCACGTTTCAGACGCGGAACCAGGCCAGCGCGCAGAAAGGAAGATTTACCGCTGCCGGATGCCCCAAGCAGCAACTGCAGCTTGGGGCTGCCAAAAGTGCGGCTACGGTTAAGCCGATTGAGCCCTTGGCGGATTTCGTCATCGCGCCCATAGAAGACCGCCGCACGGTTTTCTTCGAACGCGGTTAGGCCAGGATAAGGCGCGACGCCGGGCGGCAACTCAAATCCTTCCGGAGAGTGCTGGCTCAGTTCGCGCAACTTTTTCTCAAGGCGCTCAAGCCCAGCGGCGCGGTCCACTGTCAGATTGATGCTTTGAAGATCACGGCCGATCACTGTTTTAAGGTCGGGCACCAGAACCAGCGGAACGATCTCTTTTCCAAGCGCCCGCGCCTGGGTGAATTCGGCAAAACACCATTTAGATGCCAGCCAGTTTTGCGTGAGAATCAGCACTAACGCCTGGGCGCGGTCCACCTCGCGATACAGGGTCTTTTCCCAATCCGCGCCGGGTTCAATACCATTCTCTTTATCGAAATCGAGAAAGATGAGCGAGAACCCCCTCGCGGCAAGCCAAGCTTTTATATCACCGGCATCAAGATTATCGTGGCTGGAGTGGGATATGAAAATCCGTGCCATTCTGCTCCCCACCCAAATCGATCCTGAGGCCCCCCACGACCCTTCTAGACACGCATAACGGGCAGCGCCCTGGCAAGGCTAAATTCATTATGCTGGTATTCTTCTATTTAAACCACCTCACCAGCCCAAGGGTTCCTCAACAGTTGACGCAGTAAGGATCATTCCTTACCGTTTAAGCATTAATGGAGCCCCCCGATGCCCAACCTCCACGAAATCTCGACGCTGACGTCGAAAGGGCAGGTGACACTGCCCAAATCCATCCGCCAGGCTTTGGGTGTCGACGTTGGCAGCAAAATCGCCTTTGATCTCCGCGAGGATGGGGAGATTATTGTCACGCGGGCCGATGCCGCACATGAAGACCCGGCCATTGGGGCCTTCCTGACGATGCTAGCGTCAGACATTCAAAATGGCCGCAACGTGCAACCGTTACCTGCTGAACTTCTAGCAGCGCTGGCAAAGGGTGCCGTTGAAACGGTCGATCCTGCTGATGAAATCGACGGCGATGTTGCGCTGTGACGCAGGCGCACGGCTGGACACTGCTGCTCCATTCTTGCGTGATCGATCAGCTCAGGAAACTCGATGCAGCCAGTGACCGCGCTCGTTGCGCTGATCCGCTCACAGTCGAGAGCAATGCCAACGTCAAACTTTTTAGGGCGCTCAGCCGATTGATCTTAGAAGTTATTCCGAGCGATCCCGGCCGGGAAGAGTTTCGTCAGGGTAATACACTTGGGCCGGATCATCGGCATTGGCGGCGCGCGAAGATCGGGCAGCGCTTCCGGCTGTTTTTCCGGTATGATTCGAAGGCGCGGATCATTGTTTACGCTTGGGTCAATGATGCGCAGACTTTGCGATCAGCGGGCAACAAAACCGACCCATATGCGGTCTTTGAGCGTATGCTGACTAACTGCCATCCACCAACTGATTGGGCGGCTCTGGTTGCCGCGAGCCAGCAGGATTGGCCGGACTAGATATAAGCAATTTATCTAAAAACTCACATAATCTTGATTATGCGACAATTGGGTCGTGCAGGGGCGGATCCAATTTTGAAGTGCTAATTTCTATTGATATCAGAGAGTTACGCTTTGACGGATGGATCATGGGCACCTGCTGCTCTCCCCTCATACAAGGTGAACGCAGCATTATGCTCGGCTAGCCTGCAGAAACGATATCTCGTATGCTATCAGGTTAAATCATATAAAAGAAACAGGAATTGCTGTGCTTTGTGCGAGAAGAGGAAGTGCAAAGCAACTCCATGTGTGATTTTGCGTGTCCAGAATCGCAAAAGAGCTCGTGCTCCATGCGCCGCGTGGGGATGCGTATAAAACTAAAAGACGTTGACCATCGGAGAAAGGTGCAAAACCGTTCCAGACCTTATAAGGAGGAGATCCCTCTGCATGGGTATAATTACCTTCATAGTATTGATACTGATTATTGAATATTTTATTATTCCATGGATAATTCGATATTTCTTCTCGCGTTGCTGGCCACGGCCATTGTTCAATTACGCCGTCGCGATAACGTTTGAAAATAGCACCAATAGCATTGGAACCTGTATATATGTTTCCTTCAGTATCTGCGGTAGCAAGACTGGAAATGAAGGTTTCATTAAAATAATTTAGCGACACACCTTGTGCGCCCTTCTGTGTAATTTTTACGAAATTATCTGTTGCCGATCCAAAAACAGATGAGAACAAAAGAAAATTATCATTTAAATAATATTGCGGCCTCCCCCACAAATGATCTATTTTTCCAGGATCTGAAAATAAATATTCAATACTCTGGTTAAAATTATATTCGAAAGGTGTGAATTTTGTTAAATGGGGCTCATGAATAAACTTGCGCCAGTAATAATTAGAACCAAAATCGGTTGCGTCACTGATCGTTGCCCGCCAGAATGCTAACTTACTCCCGTCAGGGGAAAAAGCCGGACGACCTTTCACACCTGCTCGTAACGGGACAACCCGGTAATCCCGACCATCGGTGCTCATGACAACAATATCGCTATTTTCGACTGACTGCCGCCATGCGAGCTTATCATTAATGTTCACAGGACGGCGAAAGCGACGCATCGCAAGCTTATCGCCCGTCGCACTCAATGCCATTTCTCGGTGAAGATACCCTTCCAGCGCAGCAGGAAAGACGTATCGATAGAGTTCACCCGTCTTCATATTATACTTGAGTAGAAATTCATCACCTCGCGAGAAATCACTCGACTCAAGAACAAAAATATCCTGATCGTTCGGATGAAGTAGTAAATCAGAAAAATAGCGACCGGGCCAAGGGGTAATGTCTAGAGCCGAGCCGGTGCCGGTATAGGGATGAAAGATCGTCTTGAACGGTCTCAACCGAGGAACTGAAAAGTCTGGGATCGGATAGACAAGACCATCTAAAAACCGCTGGCTGCACCCGGCCAGAAAGGCAGAACCGACAGTCAGAAGTAGGCGGCGCAGGTGCGAGAAGGGCATCATCGAAACTCTCATATGTTATGGTGCCGCGGGGTTAGGTTCGGGATCGGGTTCGGGATCAGGCGTTACCGGGTCGCTAGTGCTGGTACCATTACCACCAAATAGATCGCCGATGGCGCGGCCAATATCTCCTAAAGCCGTTCCAAGCCCATCCGCAAGATCACCCAGAGCGGACCCGAGACCACCGAAGAAGTCACCCACGGCTCCCAGGAAGCCTGACACCGCGTCTGATGCCACCCCCCAAAAGTCCGTTACGAAGCTCTTAACACCGTTCCAGACATTATTGGCAGCCTCCACGATGGCATCGTAGAGGTGCTCCACCACCATGGTAGCGAAAGAGATGCCAGCCTTAACCGTGAACAGCACTGTTCCCGTGAGTATAAGTGCAGTTTGTAAAGTCGCAGTTAATATACGTTGCGGACGGGTCACTATATCCACTAGCCCAGCCCATGCAATATCCAAGTCAGCTTGCCGAACTTTCGCCTCTTGCTCGGCTATAGTCGACTTTGCCGCAGATATAATATCTTTTTGGGCTTGAATTCCTGTATGATTAGGGTCTATTTTTTCAAGTTCCGAAATTTTTTCTCTTGCAGCGGCTATATCATTTTTCGCTATTCCAATTTTCCCAGGATTACCCGGAGTGCTATCTCCGTAAGCTTCGGCATAAACTCTGTCATGATTATTCGCCTCAATATCAAATGGACCATTTGCTCGAACTGGGCCCGTCTGTGAGCCAGTATTGTATCTGTGATCATTCCAATTCCAACCCACATTACGATCTATCGTAATAAAGCCTGTAGCAATTGCTCTGATTGCATTGACATTCCCTGAGAGGAGTTGGTCAAAGGCTCCCCAGTTAACCCGTACTGTCCCAAAAAATGGAAGATCTAAGGCTTCACTTGAGGTATTGGTTGTTGGAGTGCTATTAACTGTTTCCGGAGGATTCGCCGTCTCGAGAATATTTTTGTCAATTCCAAGTAGACTTTCCCCTCTCTCGTAACCGACTAGAACGAAATGCTGGAAGGCAAGTTGCGTTATTTGGGCCTCGTTCAGAGTTCCCTGATTGATATAGGGAGCTAAGTCAACCTGCTTGTTTACATAATCAAATATGTCTTTATTTACAGTACTCTCGAGTAATTCCTTGGTAATTCCACCGAAAATACGGCCATTATACATGCCAGAAGCACGCCATTCAGCGAGACCTGACGGTATTTGTCCCAGCGCAACAGCACGCGCTACATCATTATAAGTACGAAGATATAAAGCTTCGGATTCTGCTACAGCGCTTTTAAGTATCGTATCTTTGGCAAACGCCCCATACGCCTGCCGCCTCGCATCCTTATACCCCCACTCTAGATAATGCTGGAGCCCATCGCCCTGATAGCTCCCAACCGCAATCGCCTGCCCGACATCGAGGTTCGCCTGTAGATACTTCCGCTCCACGTCCCCCAAAGCCGAGCCGCCGAGCTTATTCGGGTCGAGCAGGCCGAAGCTGCCGCGCCAAGCTTGCGTGCGGCCCACGTCGAGATAATGGGCGAGGCCGTTCACATAGACGCCCTCGGCCACGGCGGCGGCCACGTCGAGGTTGCGCGCGAGATACTGCCGCTCAAGGCTGCTGGCGTCCCCGAAACGCTCGCGGTTCAGCAAGCCGTATGTGTCGCCCTTATCGATCCCGACCTTTAAGAAATAGTCGAGCCCGCTCTTGGCTTCGCCTTTGGCAACCGCCAGGAAGGCCGCCTCATTGCTCACCAGGTACCAGCTATCGCGCGAGTTGGGGTCGAGGGTAATCGTCTGAAGCCCCGTATTGGCCGCGCCTTCGTAGATCCGCCCCTCGGCCTTCCCCAGGGTGATGTAATGCACCAACCCCGACCCAAAATATCCGGCGGCGACGGCGGCGGCCACATCGAGATATTTGGTCAGATATTTGCGTTCGGGGTCGGTCTTTGCCCCCGCCTTACCGGCAGCGATCTTGCCGTAAGCGTGGCCCTGGTCGGCCCCCGTGCTGAGGAAATAGATCAGCCCGCTTTTAGCCTGGCCGCTCGCCACCAGTTGCGCCACATCGGCATCGGCCTTCAGATACTCGAACTCCGGCCCCTCTTTGCCCACGGTGGCATTGTTCAGCGTGCCGTAGCTCTGGCCCTTGGTAATGCCGGTCGTAAAGAAATAGGCGTGGCCGTTGGCCGCCGTGCCGTTGGCGACCGCTTTGGCGGCGTCGAGATTAGCGCGCAGATATTTACCGTCGACCGAACTGAAGACGAAGCTCGGGCTCGGCCCTTGGGTGCTGAGGCGACCGTAGTTGGAAATGCGCGTATCGACATAGCCCGAGCGTAAGTAATGGTCGAGCCCCGAGGCGAAGGTGCCCGTGGCCACTTGGGCTGCGGCATTCTGGTATTTAATCAGATAGTCGCGCTCCGCTCCGCCCACCGGGCCGAGTTTGGCGGCGGTCAGCGTGCCGTAGGTTTGCTCCTTATCCGCGCCGACGCGCAGGAAATAATCGAGACCATTGACCGCGCTACCGTCGGCAACGGCTTTGGCGGCGTCCTTATTGGCGCGCAGATAGGCGCCTTGCAGATCGTCCTTACCGTAGAAATCCGAGCGCAAATTGCCATATTGGCCGCGCCAAGCCTGCAGATAGCCGCCGCCGGTCACGTAATGCTCAAAGCCCGACGCAACCGTGCCCGCCGCGACGGCGGCCGCCACATCGAGATTGCGCGTGAGGAACGCGCGCTCGGAGGGGCCTACCGCCGCGAGGCTGGCGGCGGTAATCGTGCCATAGGTCTCGCCCTTATCGACGCCCGTCTTTAAGAAATGCTCGAGCCCGCTCTTGGCCGTGCCCGCGGCAACCGCCTGGAGGGCGGCCGCATTGCCGCGTAAGTAATCGCCCTCAAGCCCAGTGGCGTTCAGCACCTCGGTTGCGACATTGCCGTAGCCGGTGCGGCCTTCCGACTGCCCAACCGCAAAATAATGGGCAAGGCCGGAGGCGTAGGTGCCTTCGGCAACGGCTTTGGCGACGTCGCGGTTCTGGGTCAGATAGGCGAGTTCGGAATTATTGCTGACGGTGCCCTGCAGCCCCTCGGCGCGCAGGCGGCCATAGGCACGGCCCTCGGTGCGGCCAACTTTCAGGAAATGGTCGAGCCCGGAGGCATAGATGCCGAGTCCGACCGCATTGGCCACATCGCGGTTCTGGAGCAGATAATCCCGGTCGACCGCGCCATTCGCCTGGAAGGCGGCGGCGGTGAGCGTGGCGTAGCTCTGGCCTTTGGCGGCTCCGGTCGCAACGAAATACTCAAACCCAGTTCCGGCGGCCCCATTGGCAACGGCCTGGGCCGCGTCGGGGTTCGCCAGCAGATACTTAAACTCGGCGGTGCCGGGCTTATAGGTCTGGGGATTGAGCGCCCCATAGCCCGCGCGGCGGGGTTCAACATAGCCCGAGGTGAGATAATGCACGAGGCCGGACTCATAGCCATTGGCCCCGGCGACATTGCGCGCCACGTCGAGATTCTGGCTCAGATACGCCCGTTCGGCCCCGCCGAGAGCGCTCAGCTTTGCCGCAGTCAGCTTGCCGTAACTGTCGCCCTGATCGACGCCCGCCTTCAGGAAATAATCAACGCCATTCACCGCTTGGCCCCGCGCCACGGCATTGGCGGCGGCGAGGGTGCTTTGCAGATATTGGCCTTCAAGGAAGTTCGGGTTCAGCATTTCGGCAGTGAGGCCGCCGTAATTGATGCCGAGCCGGTCCTTATAGCCATAGGAGAGGTAATGGGCGAGGCCGCTCGCCTGCGCCCCGGTCGCGACCGACAAGGCGACATCTTGAAAGCGCGTCAGGTACAGGCGCTCAGGATCATTGGCCCCGCCGAGGCTGGCGGCGGACAGGCGACCGTAGCTCTGGCCCTTATCGATGCCGGACTTTAGGAAGTAATCAAGGCCGGAGCTGGCTTCGCCCTTGGCAATCGCCGCAGCGGCATCGGCGTGGGTCACGAGATACTGGCCGTCGGGCGTCGCGGCATTGACCTGCTGGGCGGTGAGCGTGCCAAAGCGGCGCCCTTCTGATGCGCCCACGGTGAGGAAATGCGATAGGCCGCTGCTATAGGTGCCCGCCGCGACGGCGCGCGCCACGTCGCGGTTTTGCTGCAAATAGGCGAGTTCGGTCGCCCCCAGGCTCGGGTCGCTGAAGAGGCTCGTGCGCAAGAGCCCATAGTCGCCGCGTCCGGCCTCGCGGGAGCCGACCCGCAGGAAATGCTCCAGGCCATTGGCCTCGGCCCCCGTGGCGACGGCGGCGGCGACATCCTTATTGCGCAGCAGATAGTTGCGCTCGTTGCTGTCGCCCAGGGTCGCGGCGGTGAGGCGACCATATTGCTGGCCGCGATCCGCCCCCAGATACACGAAATAATCGAAGGCTGCGCCGAACTGGCCGTTGGCGACGGCATTGGCCGCATCCGGGTTGGCGCGCAGATAGGCGAGATCCAGGCCTGCCGTGGGACCGGAGGTCAGCGACGTGCCCGCAAGATTGCCGAAGTTCCGGCCTTCGCGGTAGCCGACTTCCAAGAAATGTTGCAGCCCCGAGCCGTATTGACCATTGGCTACCGCATTGGCGACATCGCGGTTCTGGCTGAGATAAGCGCGCTCGCCCGCATTATTGCCCAGGGTCGCCGCCGTAATCGCGCCAAAACTCTGACCCCGGGTCGCGCCAACGTTCAGGAAATAATCCAAACCCGTCGCATAGACGCCATTGGCAACAGCCAGCGCTGCGTCCTGATTGGCGCGCAGATAGCTGCCTTCGGCCGTCGCGGCATTATAGGCGGCATAGGTGAGCTTGCCAAAGCCGGTCCGAAAACTCTCGTTCTTACCGTAGGTGAAGAAATGCGCCTGGCCGCTGCCGATCGCCCCGGAGGCAACCGCATTGGCGATATCGGGATTGGCGATTAGATAGGCGCGCTCGGCCGAACCATTTTGCCCGGAGAGCGTCCAGCCTTGGATCGTCTGGTAATTGCCCGCCGAATAGCCCTCATTGAGGAAATAGCGCAGCCCATCGGGGTAGCGCCCCGAGGCAACCGCCTGCGCCGCCGCTGGGTTCGACAGAAGATACTGCTGATCGGGCGTGAGGTTAACCGTCGTGCCATTTTGTGTTGCCTGCACCGTCGGCACATAGACATCGCGGGCGGGGCCATGGGAGAGGCCGACGTAAAACCGGCCTTCAGCCCGACCGTATTTATAAAAATGATCAAGACCGCTGGAATAGAAGCCCTTCCCAAGACCGGCGCGCACGTCGGGGTTTTCTTGCAAATAGAGCTCTTCTGCCGAGAGGCTGCTCCCCGATTGGCCCGCGTAAAACCGCCCCTCGCGCGCCCCATAGGTCAGGTAATGCTCAAGGCCGCTGCGATAGTCCCCGGCGCGCACGGCATTGGCGACATCGGCATTTTCTTCGAGATAGAGTTGTTCCGCGGTGAAAGTCTGCGATCCTACCCCGGCATAGAAACGCCCTTCGGACGCGCCATAGAGCAAGTAATGCTGCAAGCCGGTCTGAAAGCGCGACCCGATCTGGGTGGCGACGTCGGAATTGGCCTGCAAATAGGCCAGCTCGGCGGTAATCACCCCAGCGCCGGCTCCCAAAGCGCTATAGCTACTGGGCGCGAGGGTCGCGCTACTGCCGCCATAGGAAATGACGACGGCCGGGCCATAATTGGTGGTCGGGCCAACCTGAAGCGTGCCTTGTGCCGCCGCCTGCGCCAGCGGATTGCTCGATGCCGAGGCGAAATAGGGGTTTTTCGACGACCCGCCGACATAAGCAAGCACTTGGACCATTCTGGCGCTCCGCGTTAATCATTCCCCGGCATTTTGCGAGGAACTTAATAAAATCTTAGCGAAACCGTATGACGATCCAGCCCGCAGGAGTCAAGAACAGCCGCGCAGGGACTTTGGACGAAAGACGTATCAGAAAGGTAAAATCGCACCCGATCGCATGCAATCGTATTAAAGCGAGCCGACTTATGAGTATAAAGAGCAAAATATATGTTCGTATTACGCGTTAATCGCAAATTCGAGCATTCTGTCAGCGATAGGACGGAACCCCATACCGCTCTATCGGAATTTAATCATCCATAATTCGGAGTTATAGAGATAAAACCTGATAACTAACACAGGGCGATGAAATCGTTTATGTCCCCTGCTCCGGGGCACTGCCGTCTCTCAGAAAATAAAAAACGCAATCCTTAGCATCTCCGCCAGACCGCCACTGGCATCGGCCCAACCATCCGTCGACACTGCGCCCGCAAGCCTCCTTCCGGAGAGGTTTTAGCGGGGTGATAAGCACCGTCATGCGAATTATGAGACAAACAAGTAGCGCAGGGGTGGATTCAATTTTGAAGCGCGACTTTCCTTTGTTATCAGAAAGTTGCGCCTAAATAGAAGTTAACCGATGTGCGTACCCCCTCTTCCTTATCGACCCAGAGGTAATTTTTCCAACGCATCGCCACGCCGCACATTCTGCCCCGTCCATCGACCGATTTTGCGGATGGTTCCATCGGGTTTGCGGCGGGTGGCGTGGACGATGTGATCGGCGAGCGCGGTGCGTTGGAGGTCATCAACCATTGCCCAGGTGTGGCCATAGGGGGCGATAAAATCCATTACCCAGGCGTCGGGGCCAGAGGCCCAATCTTCCGGTTGGAGTTTGCGGGTTCGGGCCAGCAAGCCGTCGCGGGCAACAGGGCCGAGAAACGCCCAGGAGGCAAAGCCAACGGGGCGGCCTCCGGCGAGATAAACGCGGAACTGGCCCAGGGAGATGGGCGGCGGCAACAGCCTGGCACAGTCAGCAACCGTCCACGAACGATGCACGTCAGAGACGGACATAAGCTGCAAGGCGATGCCGAGCGTCGTCGTCAGATCGGGGACGCAGGCGATAAGCGGGGGAGACATTACAGGCCTCGACTAGACTGAGGACAGGAGGGAGCCGAAGCTCCCTCCTCATACCCCTTCAGATTTATGCCGCGAGTTTGGTATCGCCCTGATCGCCTGCGCTGATCGGGTTGGCGGCAAGGGTTGCGGTTTGCGTGAGCATATCGGTGGCGCTGGCAGCAGCGGCGACCGAGGGGGCTGGATCGAAGGCTGCCATCGCCTGACGGAGTAGGTCCGCTTGATTGGCGATATTGGCCGTGAGATCGACCGTGGTCGATGCGGGCGGGGCCGTATCGATTGCCGTAACGGGAGCCGGTAGGGCCGCTGCCGCTGGCGTGGCCGGTATGTCGGTTGCTGTTTGGGGGCCACTCCCCGTCGTTTCAGCGCTGGCCGTTGTGACGGGGGTAACCGCTGTTGGGGCGGACGATGAAACCGCACCACCGGAACTGGTAACAGCGGGCATTTCCGGAAGCATTGGCGTTGTCACCGGCGTATCAATGCCAGTCGCCCCGGACGTGCCTGAGGTCACGGCTTCCTCGGCTGAAGCGACCGATGAGGGAACGGCAGGCGTCTGATCCGCTGATTCCGTTACCGCCGACACACTCGGTGTTGCCGCCGTTTGCCCCTCAGAAGCGGCGGCCACCGTCACCGCAGCCACGGTCGTGGCGGTATCGGCCAGAACCAACGAGGTCGCGGCTTCAACGCTCGCCGCTGGCATTTGGGCTTCAGGAAGCGCGGCAACGACGGCAGAGGTCGAGGTAACTTGGGTTTGCGATACCTGGTGCGTTTGCACGGGGGGCAAGGTCGTCGCCTGAGGCGTAACAGCGGTTGGCGCGGTGACCACCGTCGTCACCGCTTGTGCCTGGGTCGTTGCGACGGGTACGGCATTGGGGAGGCTGTGCAGGACCGTCGAGGTGCTGGTGGCGGTCGGGGTTACTCCGACGCTAGTAGTGACGCTGATCGCCCCAAGCGAGACGTCGGCAGCGGTGCCGGTGGTGCCATCAGTTCGGGTGAACTCGCTGGTACGATGAACGATGCTCCCGTTCATGGTTTGGTCGTCGCGTGCGCCGGTCAGGCCAACCGAGGCAATGCCCGCGTCGGCCAGGGTCTGCACTTCGGCTTGGTCGGCGATGCCGTCCTGATTGCGATCTTCCCAAACGCGGAAGTCAGCAAAGCGGGTATCGGCCTGATCGAGCGTGCCGGAGCCGCTGGTGTCGTAGGCCTGCTGCACCGCATCCATATCCGTCTCGGCCCCGGGGGCGTCGTCGGTGAAGATGATGTCATTCGCCGAGATCGCGCCGTCGCCGTCATCATCAAGGGCGAGGAACGCATTGCCTGCGCCGATCCAGGCCGTCGTACCAGTCGCTGTTTGGTCGAAAATCGATGTGCTAACCCCCGACTGTGCTGCATTAAGCAAACTGAGGCCTTGCCCACTGACATCCAGAATAATCGGTGTTTGCCATAAGGTCGTGATGTGAACCGTTGTTGTCGCCGACAAACCGCCCTGATCAGAAACCGTAAAATTAAGATTAGCGGAGAGGCCATTAGCATAACTTGGCGGGTACCATTGCCAAATAAAGTTCCCCTGATAGGGATTTTCGGGGGCGATCATCATGCCGATGGACGAAGATGCCTGCATTTTTAGCGCGTCGCCATCAGGGTCGGAAGCCGTGACGGTGCCAAAATAATAGGGGGTATAGTTACCCTCTATATTGACGGGGGTTCCGGTAATTGCCGTTGCCGTAATCACGGGCGCACGATTCGTTGACATAACATCAACCTGTGCGGTTTCCTCAATCATACCGCCACGGCCATCACTGACGGTGTAATTGAAGCTGGCCGATCCCGTGATATTGGGGTAGGGCGTAAAGAAAACGCTGCCGCCGGAAGCGTAGGCACTTCCGTAGTTACTGCTGGCCGAACTGATGGTCAGCGCGTCACCGTCAGGGTCACTATCGTTGGCGAGCAAGGACGCAAAACTCTGATTCAGGGTCGATCCTTGAGCCATCGGGCTCAACTGCTCGCCGAAGCCGGTGGGTGCATCATTGACGGAAGCGATGTTGAGATAGGCCGTGGCATTGGCCGTACCGCCCCGGCCGTCAGAAACTGTATAAGTGAACTGGTCCGTCCCATAGTAGTTCGCCTGGGGCACATAAACCACTCCCGCACCGCTAGCATAGACAGTCCCATGCGACGCCCCATAGGCCGACAGAATCGAGAGCGCATCGCCATCGGCATCATAGTCGTTCTGGGTCAGCAGGGAGGCGGCGATATATTGGACCTGATCCTCTTGGCCATAGATCGTCTCACCCGCTGCAATAGGCACGTCGTTGACGTTGATAACCTGATAGGCCGCCGTGGTTGAACTAACCGCGCCTTGAGCATCGGCGACCTGATAGGTGAAGCTGGCGGTGCCGTTGAAGTTGGTATAGGGCGTGAAATTGACCGTGCCGCCCGACTGGCTGACTGTGCCGCCGGACGCGCCCGAGACGCCGAGGAAGGTCATCGCATCGCCTTCAGGGTCCACGTCATTACTCATCAGCGAGGCGACCGCAACGCTGATCGGTTGCTCTTCCAGGGCCGACCCCAGCCAGTCGGACTGGAGGCGCGGCGCGTCGTTGACGGCGGCGATGGTGAGATCAACCCGGGCCGTGCTGGTATTGCCGTGACCGTCGCTGATCGTATAGTCGAACCCGGCGCTGCCGTTATAGTCGGCGGTCGGAATGAACGACACGCCGCCCCCCGAAACCGAGGCCGTACCGCCCTGGACATTGCCGACCGAGGCGATGGTCAGCACATCGCCATCGGCGTCACTATCGTTGCCCGTGAGGGCGGCGTGGGTGAACTGGGCGTTTTGGTCTTCTTGGAGCGCGAAGGCATTATCCTGCGCCACGGGAACGTCTTGAACATTGGCGACGTTGAGGGTGATCTGGCCGGTGCCGACCGCGCCTTCGCTGTCGGTGGTGGTGTAGCTGATCTGGGCCTGACCGAAGAAATTCTCGGTCGGGGCGAAGGTCAGCGTCCCATCGGCCTCAGTCGTGATCGTCCCGCCCGTGACGCCGGTGATCCCGGTAAAATCGAACCCGTCGCCGTCCACGTCATAGGCAGCCGCATCGGCAAGAAGCTGGTTCGGGTCTAGCGTTAGCGGCACTTCTTCGGTCGCGGCATAGGTGACGTTGGTCATGCGCGGCGCGTCGTTGACGGCGAGAATATCCAAAGCAACGGCGGCGGTCGCCGTCGCGCCATGCCCGTCGCTAACGGTATAGGTGAAGCCTGCTGGTCCGTTGAAATCCGCGAAAGGCGTGAAGCGCACATCGCCCCCCGCCGTCACGCTGGCGACACCGCCAACGGCATCTTGCACGGAAGCAATGCTGAGCGTGTCGCCATCCACATCAAAATCATTGGCGAACAGCGCGGCTTTGGTGAAGAGCGCGACCGTATCTTCGTTGAAGCTGAAACTATCGTCGGCGACGACGGGCGCGTCATTGACGCCCGCAACCGTGAGCGCGACGTGAATATCCGAACTGGCCCCGTGGCTATCGGTGACGCGGTACGAGAAACCCGCCGTTCCAAAATAATCCGCGTCGGGGGTGAAGGTCACGGAGCCGTCCGCGCCCTCGGTAACGGTGCCGTGGCTGGCGGTGAAGAAAGGCACGAAATTGAACCCATCACCTTCGACGTCGTAATCATTGGCGATGAGGTCGGCGGGCTGGAAGGTGAAGCTCGTGTCTTCATCGAAAGTGGCGAGATCGGCAAGGCTGCGCGGCGCGTCGTTAACGGCGGTCACGTCGAGGACGACATGGGCCGTACTCGTGCCGCCCTGCCCGTCCGAGACCGTGTAATCGAATCCGGCAGCTCCCGCATAATCAGCGTCGGGGGTGAAGAGCACGCGGCCTTGCGCATCAAGGCTCACGGTGCCGCCGGTGGCCGCACCGACCGAGGCGACACTCAGCGCATCGCCTTCGACGTCCGCCGATCCAGCCAACAGCGAGGCGGGCGCGATCAGCACGGGCGTATCTTCGGTAATCGTCGCGCTATGGTCGGCCAACACGGGCGCGTCGTTGACCGAGGCGACGTTGATGACCACCCGGCCCGCGCCTTCCCCGCCTTCGGCGTCGGTGAGCTTATAGTCGAAGCCCGCTTGGCCGTGGAAATTGGCATCGGGCGTGAAGGTCAGCGTGCCATCGGCATTGGTGGTAAGCGCGCCATTATGGACTTGGGTGACGCCGCCAAACGTAATCGCATCGCCTTCCACGTCCGAATCCCCGGCGCGGATGGCGTCGAGATCGACGATGAGGGCGGTATCTTCATTAGTGGCAAGGGTCGCCCCGCCGGTCGGCGCGTCATTGACGGAGGTCACATCGATGGCGACATGGGCCGTGGTCGTGCCGCCCTGCCCGTCCGAGACGGTATAGTCGAAGCCTGCCGCGCCGTGATAATTGGCGTCCGGGGTGAAGGTGACATTGCCATTGGCCCCGAGAGTGGCCACACCGCCGGTCGCACCCGCAACGGCGGTCACGCTGAGGGGCGAGCCTTCGACATCCGCCGCGCCCGTGAGCAGCGACGCTTGGGTGACGAGAACCGGGGTATCCTCGTTAATCGTGGTGCCATGGTCGGCAGCGGTCGGCGCGTCATTGACCGAGGCGACGTTGATGGTGACGGTGGCCGTACCTTCCGCCCCATGCTCATCGACCAGCTTATAGTCGAACCCAGCAACCCCGTGGAAATTGGCCGTTGGCGTGAAGGTGACGGTGCCATCGGCATTCTCCACCAGCGTGCCGTGCCGCACCGCCCCGAGCCCTTGGAAGCTGAAGGCATCGCCTTCAACATCGGCATCGCCCGCGCGAACCGCCGTCAGATCAACCGTGAGGGCGGTATCTTCGTCGGTCGCCAGCGTCGCGCCGCCCGTGGGGGCGTCGTTGACCGCCGCGAGGGTCAGATCGACACGGGCCGTCGTGGTGCCGCCGTTGCCATCGGAGACGGTATAGTTGAAGCCCGCCGCGCCAGTGTGGTTGGCATCGGGGGTGAAGGTGACGCTCCCGTTCGCGCCGACCGTGGCCGTGCCGCCGACGGCATTGGCAACGGCAGCAACGGCCAGCGTATCGCCGTCGACATCGGCTGCGCCCGCGAGAAGCTCCGCCGCGGTGAAAATCTTCTGAGTGTCTTCGGTGCCCGTCGCCGCTTGCGGATCAATCGCCGTCGGGGCGTCGTTGACGCTCTGAACCGCGAGGGTTTGCAGGCTGGTGGTAACGCCGCCCTGGCCGTCATCGACGGTAATCTGCACGAGCCCGGTGCCGTTGAAATTGGCGTGCGGGGTGAACTGTAAATCGCCATTGGCCGCCAGCGTGGCCGTGCCGCCGAGCAGCGCCGTGACCTCGGTCACGGTCACCGCGTCGCCATCGACATCGCTGATGCGGCCCGCGAGCGTCGCCGCCGTCACGGTAAGGGCGGTATCTTCGATTCCCGCCAGCGGTGCCGTTGTTACGACCGGCGCATCATTCACCGCCGTGATCGCCACCTCGACCGTGTGGGTCGTGACGACACCATCGGCATCCGTCGTGTCATAGGCGAAGCTGGCCGGGCCGGTGGCATTGGCATCGGGGATAAAGCGAATGCTGCCATCGGCTGCGAGGGTGACCGTGCCGCCGACGGCGCTATGCACATCGGTTAAGGTCGGTGCCGGAACATCCGGGTCGGCGCTGATCGGATCATTGGCGAGCAAATCGGCTGCCGTCAGCACGATGCCGCGATCTTCGGTGCCGGTCACACCATCGGTGCCGCCTGCAAGATCATCCACCTGGGAGATTACATCCATCGGCGTTGCCGTTGCGGCGGGCGCGCTTGGTGTCACGGCCGCGCCGGTGGCGCTATCGACCGTGACCGGCAGGGTGAAGCTGCCACCATGGCCGTCGCTGAGCGTTAGCGTCAGCGTGGTTGGCCCCGTATAGCCGGAGGCCGCGATGAACTGCACCGAGCCATCGGCATTGATCGTCGCCGTGCCGTGGCTCGCCCCAGCAATGCTGCTGACCGTGAGCGTGCCGCCATTGCCGCCGAGCCCGGCTTGCACCAGCGTATCGACGGAAAAGCGCACGCCGGGCGGCGGCGGCGGGGGCGCTGGCGGGGCCGGGGTGACATCGACCGGCGGAACCACATTGCCATTGCCGCCCGCGCCCAAGTTCGCATCCGCCGTTTGGCTGGAGGTAGTATCGGTCGTCGTCGCGGTGCCCGTCACCGTGGTCAGCGTCGCCGTCGTGAGGGTCGTCGTGGTATTGGTTGACGTGCCCGTCGAGGTTCCCGTCGTCGTAGTCCCCGTGCTGGTGCCCGTCGTGGTCGCGGTCGTCGTAGTCGTCAGCGAAATCAGATCCGCCGTCGTCGCTGCCCCCGTCGTGGTGGTGCTCGTGGCCGTGCCAAAGGTCGAGGCCGTTCCCGTCGCGGTCGGCAGCACGGTGACGCGCGCCGAGGTCGAAATAATCTGCCCGCTGGCGTCCGTCACCAGCAGCTCGAAACTGCCCGTGCCGGTATAACCGCTGGTCGGTGTGAAGCGCAGAACCCCGTCCGCATCAACACTGGCCGCCCCCCCCGCCCCGCTGGAGACCGACAGAATCCGCGCCCCCGGCGCCAGCCCCAGCGCGTCCAAATCCAGCGACAGCGCCGTATCCCGCCCGGTGAATAGCGCCACATCCGGGCCATCGACAACCGTGGGAGCCGCTTGCGCTGCCGCCAACCCCGCCGCCTGAACCGCGGCCGGGCTATCGAATAAAACGGTCATTCGGCCCAAGGTGGATGCCGCCGCTTGAGCGTTGGCGTTCTGCACCGTCAAGGCGACGCCGGGCAGCAGCGGGTTCAGGGCCGCCAACTGCGACAGATCAACCTGTTGGGAGACGATGTCGGCACCCGTCACATAATGAACTTGCGGTGCGGTTCGAACCGGCCCGACCGCGCCGGAGTTGTAGAGAACCGAGGAGGAAGAGGTTATTGCGCCTTTCTCATCCCGGCTGAACTCGCTCCCGAGGAAGCTAACGGACTTCGGCGCGCCCGCCGCCGCTGTCCCTGCCGCCATGAAGGCCGTGAAAGCGGCCGCATTGGTGAAAGCGCCCGTCTCCTCCCCCCGTACTGCCAACCAGAAGCGGGTGCCCGCCGAGAGGCTCGACAGCGCGCTGTAGCGCATCTCGCCGTCCATAGCCTTGAGCGCTTGGCTCAACTGAACCGCCTTCACCGTGCCTTTTGGAATGGCCTTACGGGCGTCAGCAAGATCCTTCTCGAGTTTTGCGCGATCTTCCTTTTGTTTCTTTAGCTTCGCGGCATCGGCCGCCGAGACGGGTTTGGGTTCCGGTTTAGTCGTCGTCGTCACGGGCCGATTGACGGAGTTTGCCGCGCGGGTCTGGTTAAGGACGACGGTCTTCTCGCCATTGGCGAGGGCCTGAACGGTGACGGCGGCATAGGACCGAACGGTGTCACCGCTGCCGTCCGTCACCGTGTAATGGAAGCCCGTAACGCCGCTAAAATTCGCCTGCGGGGTGAAATAGATCGTGTCTCCATCGAACATTGCGCCTTCGACGCCGGTGATCTTCAACCCGTCGCCATCGACATCCCAATCATTGCCGAGCAGTTCGGCGGCGCTGATGCTGAGCGTCGTATTTTGATAGGAGTTGAAGAGTTCGCCCGTCACAACCGGCGTATCATTCTCAGCCCCAAAATTGATCCGAGCGGTCGCCATCGAAACGCCGCCGTGACCGTCTTCGACAATATAGTCGAACTGGGCCTCGCCGTGGAAATCATGGTCAGGAATAAACGTGACCTGACCATTCTGAACGGAGACTTGCCCGTTCACAGCATTCCCAACCTGTTTGATGATGAGATAATCGCCGATATTCCCGAGATCATTGGCGGTCAGCAGATCCTGATCGATCTTGAGAACGCGGTCTTCGGTGGAAGTGATCTTCTCGTCATAAGCCAGCGCATTCTCGGTGACGTAGATCATCCCGGCCTCGAGCGCGGCGAGATCGTTTTGGGAGGCGATCTGCTTATCGGTCACCGTCTGATTAGCTTGCGTCCAATCATGCCGCGAGCCAACGTCGATATCGGCCAGCGCCCGCCCGATAAGATTAAGCGCGCCGGTGCTCTGATCCTGCCACAGATTACCCCCGGCAACCTCGATGCCCTTGGTTGTATCGAACAGATCGCTCGCCTGTGCCCCCTTCACCGGCGAGCGGGTAAGGGCGATTGCCGCAACTGCGCCTGCGAGCATCGCCGTCTTGGTATCGTCCGACGGTGCCGCCGGTGCCGTGTCGACATCGATGACCGTCGATTTTCGGCTGCTATCGTTGCCTAAACCGGCCGCCGTCTGCCAGAAATCGACCGATTGCAGGCGCGTATCCGTGAACTGGACAATCGCGTCGGGATTATCCCCTTCTTGGCCCAATTCCAGCGGCGCGCGGGTGTTAAGCACCGTGCTCTTGGGTTGCGGGTGGTTCACCGAGTCGAGGAAGGTCGCAGCCAGCTTTCGCCACGTCCCATCGACGAAAACCTCTCCGGCTTTGGTCTCCGGAACAAGAACAGTATTCGGATTGGTCTTTTGAACGGCGGCTTTGGTTTCGACCTCGATCCTTCCCTCTTTAACCAACTGCTCGTAAAGGGCGGCATTGTGCCGCTCGTCGGCGGTGAGCTTGTAACCGATATCGAGCTTCGGGGCGGCAAACCCTACCGCCTTGCCGAGAATAATCTCTTCCGTCGCATCCGACCCGAGGCGGCTCGCGAGGTAATTAACGCGGCTGTAGTGATCGGCGGGATGGGGCACGTCCAACGGCAGAGTAGCTGCGTCTTTCAGCACCTGATCCCAGGAGAAATTCCCCTCCTTGGCGAAGTCCATCAGTTTGAGCGGATCAGCGTCTTTATAGGCCTGATAATAGGCATAGCGCAGCGCGGTCGTTACATCCGCGCCCAAGTCTGCGCGCGTTGTTGCGTCGGAACTATAGAGGCCACGTTTGACATAAACATTGCCGCCCTCAATCAGCGTGCCGCGCAGTTCCCGCAACACGCCATAGTCGAGCGCTTCTTCAACGGTATGGAAGTGGTTTTCCTTGAGGTTCGCATCCGGCCCAACGAAGTAAACCGTGCCGCCCTTACTCGACTCATACCCGTAGCGCAGCCCGGTAATATCTTCGATATTGATAACCTTGCCGCCGACCATAGCGACAAAGCCATTCAGACTATCAACCGCCGCCGCTGCAATCTGCTTCGTCAGTTCCGCACTGCCGCCATTATTGGTGCCGCTCCCGAGAACGACGAACTTGCCGTCTGCATCGATCCCGATGTCCGTTACCCCTAGGGGGTTCTTCTTGCCGCCGCCGAACAGATTAGTGATGAGATTACCAATAACCGTCGAGATGAAATTGGAAACAATCAACCCAACGATCGTTCCAATTGGCCCTAGGCTGGAGAACATCGCTGTAATAATCTGCCTGATGATCAAATTCACGACAGCAGAAACAACAGCTCCGGCGGGACTATTGGCCGGAACGACCTTATTTCCTAATATATTGCCAATCGCCGAGCCGACAGCATTCCCCGCCGATTGAAGAACATCGGACGTCGACAGCACCGTCGAACTGATAAGGGACGTAATCGCCGAACTCACCAAGGACGTGGCGAGTGTGCCAACAAGTTGACCCGGTATCCCCTTCAGCCCAGTCGCATTGATGATCGCCGCAGAAACAAGGCCACTGACGAAATTTGTCCCAGCACTCTCAAGATCATCTTTCAGAATCGTGCCATTATTATTATAGAGGCTGGTGGTCAAACTCCCCGCGATATTGAACAGGCCACTCACGGCTGCACTATTGACATTGCCACCGACATTTATGAACGACGAACTTGCCCCAATGGCCGTCCCCAAAATGTCGCCAAACGTCGTATGCCCGGTGAGTTGCCAGGCGATTTGAATAGCTTCGGTGGTATTACCCGCAGTGGTTGCCGCCTCAAGCAATTCCTTTAGGCGCTGGGGCGTTAAGGCAGCTTTTTGCGCTGCAGTTAAAGATGAATAAGCAGAAACAACCGTCCACCCTTGGCCCGTTATTAAATTTCCTTGGGTATTTAGTTCGTTTAGAGAAATTTTCCCGTGGGCGAATGCATCAAGCTTTACCTTGGCTGCGGGTAGATCATCAGTTGAACCGGAGGCAATGGCGGGACCATCCTCATTGTTCTGACCAGGGCGTACTTCGTATTTAGCGTCACCATTATCCAACCAGACTTTGACTGTGTATTGTTGGCCATTTTGCCCGCCTAAATGAAATATACGATAATTATCTTTAACCCTGAAATCGTAATATATACCAGCGCCTTCAACGGTATATATAGCATTATTTACGGAAAAACCATTTGTACCAAAAGATGATATCGGATCAACTGACACTCCATTTATTACATCCCCTCTGCTTGATAGAGCAGTCGCCCTCATGGTTTCGTAGGCATCGTAAATGGCTGCCTCTGCCTGCGGAATTCCGAGATAAGTCGCGCCGTCCGAAAGTCTCCTTGAAGTAATAGAAGTAACATGTTCGATTCCTAGCGCTGTATCCTCAACGGGAAGGCTAAACATGTATTTAAAGTGGTAATCATTTATAGCCTTATAAGCTGTAAAAAAACTCATATCTCCAAATAAAAATTGCCTGTTACTATCGCTAAAATCAGTGATTCCTTGGAATATTAATTTGAACTTAAATGCAACGGAAGCCATTTTTGCATAAAGCGACTCAGTAGGAAAAAGTCTATTACTTCCCTCAGAGGATTCATCAGAAAATTTATATCCCATAGACTGATAAATCTCAATCTGCTTGATCATCTGAGCATCAGCAAGCATCCTAAACCGAATTCCATCAGATCCACCCATTTTATCTGCTAAGTCATACTGTTTATCATGCCACTTACATATAGCATCAATTTTATTCTGTGCAGGTACGTCAAAGTCTAAAGGAGCTCTAATTTCAGTCCAGGTAAAGACATCTCGAGTGAAATTCGGGCCACAATATTTGTAAGCCGACAACAATACATCTTTAAGCTGACTGAAGGTCAGTTTATTTTTTTCATCATACAATTTAATAAGGACCTGAGGATCTATCTGTTGAGTATTTTGAGACATATTCGTTATCTCCGCTAGATTGCTGCACTCGCCACACTAGGTACGCTCGTCATACACACCTCAATCAAAATAGTAAAACACGATAAAAAAACTGCATCCAAATAAAAAATTCAAGATTAACATCAAGTTAACATGCTTTCTATGTATATTATTGCGATTCAAAAAAAATGAAAAGAATAACGGGCAAAACAGATAATAATAATATACAGAAAACTCAACAATATATATATAAAAAAAATCACTTATTCCATTAACAAATCGATTTTTATTTAACATTACACCAGATTCTATGGAGAAAAAGAAATAAAACGATTGAATATACACACCTATTGCCGTAATAGCTAAAACGGAACTCTGCGTACTCCTGACTCGTTCATGAAAAATAACAATAACTGGCACCGATATAAAAAGAAATAAAGGTAATGTAAGTAAGGCTATTATCCACATGGATTGAGAAAACTCATAGAGCCCCTGATACATCACCCCTGCCCCCCAATCTCGATCCCCGGCACCACGCTCTTCAGGTCGGCAATCATCGCATCCGTATGTCCGAACGGGGCCACCAGATCGATCAGGCGGGTAATCTCGCCGCTGTTCCACTCGGCCGGATGCAGGCGCAGGATGCCGCTATTGAGCCGTTCCAGCACCTCCGGCGAGACCTTCCCCCACAGCGCCACCCCAATCGGCTTCTGCGGGTCGCGGAAGATGCGGTAGGTGCCGAGCAGTAGGGCGGGGGCGACGAACCAATCGAGGTCCGCCATAAACAAGTGCTTATGGGCGGGCGACTGCGACATCAGCCAGCAGATTTCCCCCATCGTGCCTGCGACGGTTTGCTGGGTGGTTGCGGTTTCGGGCGGTGTGGTGGTCATTGCTCTGTCTTTCTCTAATGGTTCCGGCGCGCGTCTATCTTTCTCGCAGCGCTTCTTGTTTATACTTTTGCAAGGGCGCAAGCAGATAGTCGAGCACGGTGCGTTCCGCCGTTTTGATTTCGGTGGTCACCGCCATGCCCGCCGACAGCGGCACCTCGCGCCCGTCAATCGGCATGGAGGTTTTATCGAGCTTCAGGCGGGCTTGATAAATCAGCCCTTGGCGCGGATCGTCGATGGCGTCGCGCGACACGCTCTCGACCGTCGCCTCCAGATAGCCGTAGCGCGTGAAGGTGAAGGTTTCCACTTTCACCACGGCACGTTGGCCGGAATGGACGAAGCCGATGTCGCGGTTGAGCAAGTTCGCCTGAACCTCCAGCCCGGCATCGGCCGGAACCAGCACCATCAGCGCTTGCGCCGCCGTGACGACGCCGCCAACGGTGGTGACGGCCAACTGCTGGATCGTGCCGTCCACCGGGGCGGTGATCGTGCGGAACTGGCGGCGTTGCTCGGCTTTGATGAGTTCCTGATGGAGCGCGGCCTTGCGTTTTTCCGCGTCCGCGCGCTCAGTTTGAAGCGTGCGCTCCACCTCTGCCCGGATTTGCGCTCGCGCCTGCCGCGTCGCCGTCAGCGTCGCTTGCGCTTCCACCAACCGCGACTGCTGCACGGTCAGTTCGCGCTCCTGCTCCACCAACTGCTGCTGGATTTCCAGCGCGGTGATTTCCGAGCCGATTTGCTTATCCGCCAGATAGCGCCGCGTTTCCGCCCGCTTGCGCACCAACGGAATCGTTGCGTTCAGTTTGGCAATCTGCGCCTGGATCGACTGAAGCTCCGCCTGGCGTTTGGCGAGATCCGCATCCCCCGCCGCAAACCGCGCCACCTGCTCCGCCGCCCGCGCCTGCATCAACGCCCGCTGCTGCGGCAGATAGCTTACATCCGCCCCTTCCGGCACGGTGAACGCGCTCTCCGGGTCCTCCGGCCGCGTCAGCAGCGCCGTCAGCCGCGCCACATCCAGTTGCGCTTGCAGATAATCCCGGCTCAGCCCCGCGAGATCAGCCTCGACACTGGTCGGGTCCAGCTCCATCAGCACCTCGCCTGCCTTAACCCGCTGCCCCTCGACCACGCGAATGGCCTTCACCACCCCCGCATCCGCCGGTTGGATCAGCTTCACCTTGCCCGCCGGAATAATCCGCCCTGTCCCCGTCGCCACCACATCCAGCGACGCCACCGACGCCCAGCCAATCCCCCCAATCACCAGCGCACACAACGCCAGCACCAACCCCCGCCCCAGCGGGGACGGCGGCCGCTCCAACACCTCCAGCGCCGCCGGAAGAAACGTCAGATCGCGGATTTGAGTCATGATGCGGCTTTCGGATTGGCAGGGGCGCTGCCCCTGGACCCCGCCCAAGGGGCGACGGCCCCTTGGGGATCCGCGTTTCCTGTCACGGAAGCGCGGTAAACACCGGAGCCATTATAAATTAAAGGGGATTGCCAAGGGGCAAGCCCCTTGGCTGGGGGTTCGGGGGCAAAGCCCCTGAGACGAAGCCCGCTCACGCCGCACCTTCCGGCATGCGACCGCCTTGGATGGCGTAGAGGCTGGCGTAGCGGCCGCCTTTCGCCAGCAGGTCTTCGTGGGTGCCGTCTTCGATCAGGCGGCCGCGTTCCAGGGTGAGGATACGGCTGGCCATGCGGACAGTGGTGAGGCGGTGGGCGATGATGATGACGGTGCGCCCGGCGCAGATCTGGCGCATATTGGCCTGAATGATCTGCTCGGATTCAACGTCGAGCGCGCTGGTGGCCTCGTCAAGAATGAGGACGCGCGGGTCGGTGAGCAAGGCGCGCGCCAGGGCGAGGCGCTGGCGTTGTCCGCCGGAGAGGCTGGCCCCGCGCTCGCCTGTGACGGTGTCATAGGCTTGCGGCAGTTCGAGGATGAACTCGTGGGCACCGGCGAGTTTGGCGGCGGCGATCACCCGGTCCATCGACGCGCCGGGCTCGGCCAGCGCGATATTGTCGCGGATCGAGCGGTTGAAGAGGACGTTTTCTTGCAGTACCACGCCCATTTGTCGGCGCAGCCACTGCGGATCGATCAGGGCGAGGTCCATGCCATCGACCAGCACGCGGCCCTTTTCCGGCACCTGGAGGCGCTGGATGAGTTTCGCGAGCGTGCTCTTGCCCGAGCCCGAGGGGCCGACGATGCCGATGATCTCGCCGGGTTCGATTTTCAACGACACGTCGGTCAGCACTTCCGGCCCATCGGGGCGGTAGCGGAAGCCGAGGTGGTCGATGTCGATACGGCCTTCGATCTGCGACGGCAGCGCCCGGTGCGCGGCGCTGGCGGGTTCGGCGGCATTGTCCATCACTTCCGCCAAACGCGAGACCGAGACGCGCATCTGCTGGAATTCTTGCCAAACTTGGCTGAGGCGCAGAATCGGGGCCGCCACCCGGCCCGCCAGCATGTTGAAGCCGATGAGCTCGCCGACCGACAGCGACCCTTCGATCACCGCGCGCGCGCCCACATAGAGCAGCAGCACAGTGGTGCCCTTAGAGATGAGATTAACCGCCTGGCCCGCCCATTGCGCCAATTGCCCGGACTGGAAGGCGCTTTCGGCATGATCGGCCAGATGCTCTTCCCAGCGCCGCTGCAGGCGCGGCTCGACCGCCATCGACTTCACCGTTTCGATGCCGCCGACCATTTCCACGAGGAAAGCCTGGCTTTCCGACTGGTGCTTGGAGCTGACTTCCATGCGTTTTTTGAGCATCGGCGTGACCAGAAGCGACACGATCACATAGAGCGGCAGCGAACCCAGCACGATCATCGTCAGCACCGGGCTATACATCCACATCACCGCAAAGAAGACGATGGTGAAGAAGAGATCAATCCCGAGCGTCAGCGCCGAGCCGGTCAGGAAAGCGCGCACGCCCTCAAGCTCCCGCACCCGCGCCACCGTGTCGCCCACCCGCCGGGCTTCAAAATAGCTCAGCGGCAGGCCCATCAAATGCCGGAACATTTTCGCGCCAAGCTCGACGTCGATCCGGCGCGTCGTATGGCTGAAGGTATAGGTTCTGAGCGCCGTCAGCAGCACTTCGAACAGGGTCAACGCCGCCATCGCCAAAATCAGCACGTCGAGGGTCGAGAGCGAGCGGTGCACCAAAACCTTATCGATCACCACTTGGAACAGCAGCGGCGAGACCAGCCCGAAGAGTTGCAAACAAAAGCTGGCGAGCAGGACTTCGCTGAAGAGATTGGCGTATTTGCGCGCGATGCCGAGGAACCAGCCGACGTTAAACCAGCCCGGCGTTGCCTCCGCCGAGCTTTCCCGCCGCGTCACCTCGATCACCCGGCCCGACCATGCCGCCTCGAACTCGGCCCGGCTCAGCGTCTGCGGCGCGCCGACCAGCGGGTCTTGGATCAGCGCGTCGCGCTCCGAGAGTTTGGCCAGCAGCACAAACGTCCCATCCCGCCGCTCGATCAGCGCGGGCAAGCGAAACCCCGTTAACTTTTTCCAAACGCTTTTGCGATCCGACGCCTGGAACCCAACCTGCCGCGCCAGCCGCACAACCTCGTGCCGGGGCAAGACCCCATCAGCCCCAACCTGCGCCCGCAACCGTTCCGGCGAGAGGCCTAACCCCAGAAATTGTGCCAGAATAACCAAGCTCAACAGGCCGGAATCCTGTTCCGCCTCACGCTCAACGCTCATCCCAATACCCTTACCTCTGCACCGCAATCGGTGCGACCGCCGCGTCCGGACTCCTAGGGGGAGGGAATAGGTTAAGCAATCATTAAATTTAACGAAAATAGCGACTCAATCGTAAAAAATAGATTGCTTTTTACCATTGTATGACAGGATTGGATGATGGCTGCGCCTCACACGTTCCGCAGCACCTGAGCTTTATCTAGACGACCTCCTTGCGCCCTCGGCACTTTGGCTGGGTCCCTCACACTCTTTGGCCACCGTCACGCCTGGCGCTCAGCATTCAACAGTCCGTCGAGTCGAGGTTGGTTTCTATGACCTCAGCAGAGGTTCTGCGTCAGCGCACGCTGCCGCGCCGCCGGTTACTTCGGAAATCTAGACCGGCATCATATGGAAGATAGCCGATTCTAAGATAATGAGAATTATGCGACAGCATTGCTGCCCTAAAAGCCGTCCCCCGCTCAGCCTCAAAGCCTAAGCAAACTGCGCGCGTTTGCCTCGACTGCGCCCCAGTCGCCGACGTCTTTGGCTTTGAAAAGCGCAAGGGCTAACTGAGCCTTTTCGGTCTCGACCCTCTCGCGCCGCCGCGCATGGCGCTCGGCATCTGAAAGAACGTGGCCCTTCGGCGGTCGGCCATTTCTCGGATTGGTTTGGGGTTTTCGTGACGTCACGAAAAATCCTTCTTATTGGTGGTTTCGAACAAGCTCCCCCGCCCTGACGAATGCCAGTTTTCGTGACGTCACGAAAACTCTTCGACCAAGTGGCGCTGACGAGCCGCCGATTTAGCGGAGATCACCACGGGCACCGTCAGCGCAAAAGAATCCAGGCGATAGCCTTGCCCATAGCTGTTAAGGATCGGATCGGGGAGGTTAAGCCGCCTGAACCGAGTGCGGATGCGTGATAGCATGATGCGAAGAACGGTATCCGGCTTGTCCGAACCACAGTCGGCCGCATCAATAAGCTCATCGCGCGAGGCGATTGCGCCAGCCTTGGCCCGCAAGGCTTCGAAAATCCGAAATTCCATTGCCCCCAGGGTAATCGTCGGTAGCGTTTCCAGATCCATACGAGCCTGTCCGTCGTCGTTACTATAGGCAAGATGGCACCCGCAGTTCGATATCGCAACCGAGCGCCCTACCCGCTCCTTTTATATTCAACCGATACCGCTCTTGCTGAAGTCCTTAATAAGGCTTCAGCGGGGTGACAAAAAATCCGAGGATAAAAAAGAACAGTGCCCGCGGCGAACATCTTCAACCATAACACGTTGGCTTGAAAAAATGGGACAGATCCTTTATGCAGGATGGAGAAGTTGATGGCACTGAAAAATAACTAACAACCAGCAATACAGCGCTCAACACAATTAGCACCACACCTGTATACTTTACTAAAGCACCGATAATTCGAAGCATCTTTTACTACCCTCCCTTTAAGATCAGCGGCACGTCTGCATGTAGAGGGCACCAAAGCCAGTCACGTCTTCCCACTGATTACGGTCAAAATTGTAGGTCACGGGCTTACCAGTTTGAGGCGCGGCCCATCTGTCTCACGAATGATGGGCCAGCGCGGATAATTGCAGGTCCGTCTCACATAATTCGGGCTGCGTCGCAGATAATGTGGGTCGGGTAGCCCTTACAGTCTCACGCAATTCGGGCCAAAAACGGCGATGAAATCTGGCCGAAGGCCGGATGATTGCGGGCCGCTACACCTAACGAAGACGAAAGCCAAGACGTTCCAGCAGCGCTTTCGGTTCCATTGGGGTCGTTTCGAGCGTTATGCTGACCGAAATATCGTCGGCAAACAGCTCCCAAGCCGCCAAATTGCGCGCGGGAACGGCAACGATGGCCGGAATTCCCCGCTCCAGCGCGGCGACGATCAGCGGGCGAAAGCCGCCGCCCTCGGCCTCCATCTTGCCGAATTTATTCACCAGCAATAAATCGGTTGGGGTATCGAGCGCCGCCTGTGCCCGCATCAACGCCCCCAGCAGCGCATCCACATCCAGCGCGCATCCCGCAGCGCCAGGGCCGCGGTCGTCGGCAATCGACGTTCGTGCGCCGGTGGCGAGATCTTCCAACGCCATATCACAACGGGCCGAGGCCGGACGGTCCAACGCGCGCTGGATCAGCCCGGCCAGCGTTAAATCATGGGCGTGCAGATAGTCGGCAAGGGCCGCGAGGGCGGCTTCGGCCTGGGCGCTGTCGGTATAGACGAGGGCGGTCAAGGCATGGTCGGCGATTAAGCTCGGCATAGGGGGCTTCCTCAAGCGGCGGGGCGAAACGCCCGGCAGACGGCGGGATCGGTCTCAAGACGCGGGCCGCCGATCAGATCGATGCAATAGGGAATGGCGGCGAAAACCGCCGCAAGGCAGGTACGGATCGCGGCGGGTTTGCCGGGTAGATTGATAATCAGGCTGCTCCCGCGAACCCCTGCCGTTTGGCGGGAGAGAGTCGCGGTCGGCACGTCGGCGAGACTGGCGGTGCGCATCGCCTCGCCGAACCCCGGCATCATCCGCCCGCAGACGGCTGCCGTCGCCTCCGGCGTCACGTCGCGCGGGGCCGGGCCGGTGCCGCCGGTGGTTAGGATCAACGGGCACCCCATCGTATCGGCGAGATCGATCAAGGCGGCCTCGATCAAGGCCTGCTCGTCCGGTACCAACCGCAGGAGGGGCCGCCAGGGGGTTGCCAGCACCTCGGTTAGATAAGCTTCAATGGCCGGGCCGCCGCGATCGGGGTAAACCCCCGCCGCCGCGCGGTCGGAACTCACCAAAAGGCCGATGGGCGTGGGAAGCATTGTCGCATCCTCTCAAATTTCGGGGGAAAGCGGGGGCTTGCAGCAGGGCGGAGCGGCCCTATCGTCCAGCGCTAACGGCTGAAACGCCTCCTCGGCATGGCGCTGACGGCGGCTGATCGGCGGCATTGGGTGCGCGACCCGGTGATCGATGGACGGCAGCGCGTCGCGTTCCGCACAGGATGAAAGATGTGGCCCCAGGTCGCGCAGCAACCCATCCTCGATGGCATAGATCCAGCCGTGCAGATGCAGCGCTTGCCCGCGCCGCCAAGCGTTTTCGACGATGGGGGTGGCCGCGACGCGCCGCACCTGCATTTCGACATTGATCTCGCACAGGCGGTTCAGCCGCGCCGACACCGTCGGCAGGTCTGCGAAGATGCCGCGATGCTTGTGCAGCAGCATCGCGAGCGGTTGCAACCAATGATCCAGCAGGGCACCGCGCTCGGTTACCAAGGCCCGCGCAACGCCGCTACAGCCGTAATGCCCGCAGATGATGATATGCTCGACGGCCAGATGCTCAACGGCATATTCCAGCACCGACAGAAGGTTCATGTCGCTGGTATGAACGACATTGGCGATATTGCGGTGAACGAAGATTTCGCCGGGGTCAAGACCCAGCACATCGTTCGCCGTGACCCGGCTGTCAGAACAGCCAATCCAGAGATAACGCGGCTTCTGCTGTTCGGCCATGCGGCGAAAGAAGCCTGGATCGGTGCGGGTTTTGCCCTGTGCCCAGGCGATATTGCGGTCGAGCAGATGATCGAGAGTCCGGGTCATGACACTCCTATCCCCCGACGGGCTTTCAGGGCACCGCCGAGTATTTTGAGATCGCCTCGCGTGAGCCGAACGCGCGCGATGGCAAGAACGATGCCGCTTTCCAGGGAAACCAGCCGGTGCGTTTGGGCGGCATAGGCCAGAATTAGGTCGCGCGCTGCCGGGCCAAGACGGATCAGATCGCCCCGCTCATCGACCGATAAAAGATCGACAATCGCCTGCGCTTGGGTTTCGGCGCGGCGATGATCTTCCACCAGCCGTGCGAGTACCGGCACCAGCGCATCTTCGCGCGTGATGCGCCGCCGTAGCATCGGAAAAAAATCCTGGGCAAGATCATCGTGATGCAAAGGCAGATCGTAACTGAGAAAGGCGATCAGCGGATCGGCTTCCACCCGCCCGATCCGCCCGTCGCGCGCGGCCCGTTTCAGATGCGCACACGCCGCGCGCTGACGGGCATGATCGGCGGCGAAGAACTCCAAGGGGTCGCCGAGGACCCCTTGAGCAGGCGGGTCAAGCGGCTCCGCGTCGGAGGGAGACCCGCCGACGCGGAGCCTAACCGCCGCCATGACATCCGCCCCCGCCGCCACAGCCGCACCCCGCAGCCGGGGCGGCCCCTATTAGATCCCGAGCAAGACTCCAGCGCAGAATAACGGAGACGGCGGCCCGCGCCGTATCCTCCCCCCGCTCCAGCGCGGTCATCAGCCCCATCCATTCCTCGTGATCGGCGTGGGTGGCGAAACGATGGGCCGCGCCGCGCAGATACTCAGACGGCGTTTCGTCGAACTGCGCGGCCATAGCGGTCGTTTCCGCTAGTAAGGCGCTATCGGCGAGCCGCTCTACCGCGCCCCCGGCGGCCTCGTTGAGACTGGCGATCAAAGTGCCGAAATGCATGCGTGCCTCCTATTGAACCAGGGGTTGCGTCGCCGCATCCAGGTGGATGCCGCAAATCTCGGCCCGCCCAGCGAGGATCGAGAGATACTGACGGGCCGCCGTGCGTTGCACCTTGTCGGCCAGAAACTCGGCGATCGTGTCGGCAACTAACTCGAAGGGGAGATCACGCCCGGCGATCCGCCGATCGACGGCGACGATATGCAGCCCGTAGCGCGTTTCCACCGGCGCGGGGGCCACCGCCCCGACCGGCAAATCGGCAAGGGCGGCTTCGAATTCCGGCACCGTCTGCCCCGGCCCGATCTGACCCAGACTGCCGCCGGTCTTGCCGGAGGGACAGGCGGAGGCGGTTTCGGCGAGCGCGGCGAAAACGGCGGAATTGCGGGTAAGCTCGGCGCATAAAGCCTCGGCCCGCGCCGCTGCCTGCGCCCGCCCCTCGGCATCATCGGGGGCCGCCGCCAACAGAATATGCCGAACTTCGTACAGATCGGGCGTGCGGAAACGCGCGCGGTTGGCCGTGTAATAGCGCTGGCAGGCGTCACGATCCGCGACCGGGACGACCACCTCCTGTTCGATGACTTGGCGGGTCAGCGCTTCTTCGTCCGTCTCGCGCCGCCCCGCCGCATCGGCGATGGGGGCTGGGGCGATGGCAAGGCGACGGGCCTCTTGCAGAAGCAGTTCACGCACCACCAGCGCGCGGGCGGCGGCCTGCATGGCATCGAGCGGTTTTGCCGCCGGGTGGTTTTGGGTTTCCTGGGCGATGGCGGCGCGGGAGATCACCACACCGTTGACGCTGATGGTTTTGGATTGCGTCGCCAGCACGGGCTTGGCGGCGCAATCTCCGGCGGGAAGCGGGCTGCGCATCGCCCCTACTCCGCCGCTGGGCGCGTAGCCCGCGCGGTCGGCGTGAGGCGGCGGCTGCGCACGACCTGATAGCCGCGCCGCCCGAGATACCAAATCGGGGCCGACCAAATGTGAACGAGGCGCGAGAAGGGAAACAGCAGGAAAATCGTCATACCGAGAACGAGATGCAGCAGATACGGCAGGGCCAGCGTCTGCATTTCGTCGATATGCACCGGCTGGAGCGTTAGCACCGCCTGCGCCCAATGGGAGAGGATCAACATCACCGACCCATCGCTATGCCCCAGAGAGAAGGGGATGGTGATGAGGCCTAGGGTCAATTGCACCCAGAGAATCACCAGAATAGCGATATCCATGCGGCTGGAGGTCTGGCGAATGCGCGGATCGACCAGGCGGCGGTGCAGCAGCATCGAAAGGCCGATGAAACAGGCCGTCCCGGCAATCCCGCCCGCAACGATGGCGATCATCTGCTTCTGCGGCACGGTCATGACCAGCGTATAAATTGAGGTCGGGGTGAGCAACCCAACCGTATGGCCCATCAGTAGGAACAGAATGCCGAAGTGGAACAGATTGGACCCCCAGCGCAACTGCCGCTTGCGCAGGAGCTGGCTGGAACTGGCTTTCCAGGAATATTGCTCCCGGTCGAAGCGAATCAGACTGCCGACCAGAAACGCCGTGAGGCAAACGTAAGGGTACCAGGCGAAAAGAATGTGAAAGAGAATGTCTAGCATGATCTAGCTCCTCACGCTGGCGACGGGTTCGAGACCGGGGGCCGGGCGGCGTGCCTGGCGGATTTTTGCAACCAGGGAGTCTTTGCCACAGGCATTGGCCGCCCCAGGGCCGAAGATAACTTCCTCCTCCTCCCAGGCAGCATCGAGGGCTTCGAGATCGTCGGGTTCCGGGTCGGGTTCGGCCCGCAGCGCCGCGAGCGCGGCAGAATCGAGTTCGGCCTCGGCCAGATCGACCAGTACGGCGAAAACCGCTTCATAGGGGGTATGGCGCTTCAGCAACCGTTCGCGGAGGGCCGCGAAAACATGGCTCGGCTCGCCGATCAGATCGAGCGCGGCTTCCGGTGCGAGCGTGGAAGCATATTCCAGAAACAGCGGCAGAAAATCCGGCAGCTCCGTGGCGGTGGGCGAATAGCCCCCCTCCTCATAAAGCTTGAGCAGATCGACCATCGCCTGCCCCCGGTCGCGGCTTTCGCCATGCACATGCTCGAAAAGATGCAGCGACAGCGACCGGGTGCGGTCGAACAGCAGGATATAGCGTTCCTGCAAATCGAAGAGATCTTTCGTGGCAAGCTCGTCCAGCAGCCCGGCGAGCGCCTGGGCGTGACGGGGGGCGACCAGCGCCTCCCGCGCCAATTCCCGCCGGATTTCCGGGATGGCGGCGATCAGCGCCTCGGTGGGATAGGTGAGTAGCACCGAGAGGATTTTGAGCGTTTTCATGCTTTGGCTCCTTCCTTGCGCGCCGCATTCTTCCGCTTGACGCCGCCGAAGAGATTGACCTCTTGGTCACTCGGCAGGCAGCCATCACCGAACGAAAAGCCGCAGTTGCCGCGCAGCTCGTACGCGTCTTCCGTCACCTCGCGGTGGCTGGTGGGGATAACGAAGCGATCCTCGTAATTGGCAATCGCCATGATGTGATACATGTTCTCGATCTGCGCGCCGGTCATGCCGACTTTGGTGGCGATGCTTTCGTCGATGACGCCATCCACGGTTTTGGCGCGCATATAGGCGCGCATCGCCAGCATCCGTTCCAGCCCGCGCGCGACCGGGCGTTCATCCCCGGCGGTGAGCAGATTGGCGAGATAGCGCAGCGGAATGCGTAAGGAGCGCACATCGGGCATGCCGCCATCGATGCCCATTTTCCCGGCTTCCGCTGCCGCCGTGATCGGCGAAAGCGGCGGTACGTACCAGACCATCGGCAAGGTGCGATATTCGGGATGCAGCGGGAAGGCGACCTTCCATTCCATCGCCATTTTCCAGATCGGCGAAACTTTGGCGGCTTCGAGCCAATTTTCCGCAATACCATCGGCGCGCGCTTGGGCGATGACCGCCGGGTCGTTCGGGTTCAGGAAGATGCTGAGTTGCGATTCGTACAGCGCCTGCTCGTTAGGAACGCTCGCCGCTTCCTCGATACGGTCGGCATCATAGAGCAAGACGCCGAGGTAACGGATGCGGCCAACGCAGGTTTCCGAACAAACCGTCGGCTGCCCCACTTCGATACGCGGGTAACAGAAGATGCATTTCTCCGACTTGCCCGACGACCAGTTGAAATAGATCTTCTTATAGGGGCAGCCCGACACGCACATGCGCCAACCCCGGCATTTATCCTGATCGATCAGGACGATCCCATCTTCCTCGCGCTTATAAATCGCGCCCGAGGGGCAGGCGGCTACGCAGGTCGGGTTCAGGCAATGCTCGCACAGGCGCGGCAGATACATCATGAAGGTGTTTTCGAACTGGCCGTACATCTCCTTCTGGATGCCCTCGAAGTTGGCATCCTGGGAGCGTTTGGCGAATTCGCCGCCGAGGATTTCTTCCCAGTTCGGCCCCCATTCGATTTTCTCCATCCGCTCGCCGGAAATCAGCGAGCGCGGGCGCGCCGTGGGGAAAGCCTGAGTTTCGGGGGTTTTTTGCAGATGCTCGTAATCGAAGGTAAAGGGCTCGTAGTAATCATCGATTTCCGGCAGGTCGGGATTGGCGAAAATATTCGCCAGAACCCGCCATTTGCCGCCAATGCGCGGCTCGATCCGGCCGCTGGTTTTGCGCTTCCAGCCGCCCTTCCAGCGTTTCTGATTTTCCCAATCCTTGGGGTAGCCGATGCCTGGCTTAGTTTCGACATTGTTGAACCAGGCGTATTCCAGCCCCTCGCGGTTGGTCCAAACATTCTTGCAGGTAACGGAACAGGTATGGCAGCCGATACATTTATCGAGATTCAGCACCATAGCGATTTGAGCGCGGATTTTCATAACGGAGCCTCCCCTTATTCGGCGGCGTGAGCGGGCGAACCGCGACCGGCATAGGGACCTTCCAGCCAATCGACGGTTTTGAGCTTGCGGACCACGACGAATTCATCGCGGTTGGTGCCGATGGTTCCGTAATAGTTGAAACCGTAGGCCAATTGGGCGTAGCCGCCGATCATATGCGTGGGCTTCAGCACCACGCGCGTTACCGAGTTATGGATACCGCCGCGCTGGCCGGTCATTTCCGAGCCGGGCACATTCACGATCTTTTCCTGGGCGTGGTACATCATGACCATGCCGTCCTTGACGCGCTGGGAGACCACCGCGCGCGCCACCAGAGCGCCATTGGCGTTATAGGCTTCGATCCAATCATTATCGACGATGCCCGCCGAGCGCGCGTCGTTCTCGCTGATCCAGACAATCGGCCCGCCGCGCGACAGGGTGAGCATCAGCAGATTATCGGTATAGGTCGAATGGATGCCCCATTTCTGGTGCGGCGTGATGAAGTTCAGCACAACTTCCTTCTCGCCATTCGGCCGGATCCCCTGCACCGGCTTGATCGCCCGCAAATCGATGGGCGGTCGATAAACGCAGAAGCCTTCGCCGAAGGCGCGCATCCACAGATGATCCTGATACAGCTGCTGCCGCCCGGTTAGGGTGCGCCAGGGGATAAACTCATGGACGTTGGTATAGCCCGCGTTATAGCAAACCTTCTCGCTCTCCAGCCCCGACCAGGTGGGGGCGGAGATGATTTTGCGAGGCTGGGCCACCACGTCGCGGAAGCGGATTTTCTCATCCTCTTTCGGCAATGCCAGATGGGTATGGTCGCGGCCCGTGGTCTTGGAGAGCGCCCCCCAGGCCCGCACGGCCACTTCGCCGTTGGTTTCCGGGGCCAGCATCAGCAACACTTCCGCCGCATCGATATCGGTATTGATGCGCGGCATTCCGTGGGTCGGCCCGGCTTCGGTAACGGTGCCGTTGAGGTGGCGCAGATGCTCCACCTCATGCTCGGTTTTCCAGGCGATGCCCTTGGTGCCGTTGCCGATACTGTCCATCAGCGGCCCAAGGGCCGTGAAGCGCTTGTAGAGATTGGGATAGTCGCGCTCGACCACCGTCACCGTCGGCATGGTTTTGCCGGGGATCGGGTCGCACTCGCCCTTCTTCCAATCTTTCGGCTCGAAGGCCTGGCCCAACTCGCCGGGGCTATCGTGCTGGCTTGGCGTCAGCACTACATCCTTCTCGACGCCCAAGACCTCGCCCGCCACCGCCGAAAAGGCCTTGGCGATGGCCTTATAGATTTCCCAGTCGGATTTCGCCTCCCACACCGGGTCCACCGCACTGGTCAGCGGATGAATGAACGGGTGCATATCGGAGGTATTAAGGTCGTTTTTCTCGTACCAGGTGGCAGTCGGCAGCACGATGTCCGAATAAACGCAGGTGGTGGACATGCGGAAATCGAGCGTTACCAGCAGATCGAGTTTGCCGTGTTCCGGCGCATCGCGCCAGATCACCTCGGTCGGCTTGGCGCGGCCTTCGACGCCGAGATCCTTCCCCAAAACCCCGTGCGAGGTGCCAAGAAGATGCTTCAGGAAATATTCGTGCCCCTTGCCGGAGGAACCCAGCAAATTGGAGCGCCAAACGAACATATTGCGCGGAAAATTCGGCTCGGCGTCCGGGTCTTCCCAGGCGAAGGTAAGATCGCCGGACTTCAGCCCCTGGGCGACGTAATCCTTGACCTCCAACCCGGCGGCGCGGGCCTTATCGGCAATCTCCAGCGGGTTCTGGGTGAGCGTTGGGTAGGCGGGCAGCCAACCCATGCGGATCGCGCGCATATTATAATCGATAATCGCCCCATCCCACGGGCCGGGCGGCGCGGTGGGGGAGAGAATATCCTTCGTCTGCATCGTCTCGTAGCGCCATTGCCCGGCGTGCAAATAGAAGAAGGAGGTTGAGTTCTGCTGACGCGCGGGCCGCCCCCAATCGAGTGCGAAGGCGAGCGGTGCCCAACCGGCCTGCGGGCGTAGCTTCTCCTGCCCCACATAATGCGCCCAACCGCCGCCCGACTGGCCGATACAGCCGCACATCACCAGCATATTGATGACGCCGCGATAGTTCATATCGCAGTGGAACCAATGGTTCATCGCCGCACCGATGATGACCATCGACCGGCCCTTGGTCTTTTCGGCATTGGTGGCAAATTCGCGCGCCACCTGAATGATCTTATCGCGCGAAACGCCGGTAATCTTCTCGGCCCAGGCGGGGGTATAGGGCGCGTCATCGTCGAAATTCGCCGCGACATTGCCGCCGCCGAACCCTTGATCGACCCCGTAATTGGCAATGAAAAGATCATGGACTGTGGCGACCAGCGTCTCGCCGTCGGCCAGCGCCAACTTTTTCACCGGAATGCGCCGGGTTAGAATGCTGGCGTGATCCGAGTGGGTGAAATGCGCGTGCTCGATATTGCCGAAGTAGGGGAAGGCAACCTCGGCGAACGCATCCTCGGTGCCCTTGAGGGTTAGGCGCAGATCGGTCTTGCGGCCCTGGCTGTCTTTTTCCTCGATATTCCACTTGCCCGCTTCGCCCCAGCGGAAACCGATAGAGCCGTTCGGCACGGTAATCGTGTCGCTGCCCGCCTCGATGGCAACGGTCTTCCAGTCGGGATTATTGGCCTCGCCCAGGTTTTCGGCGAAATCGGACGCGCGCAGAAAGCGGTCGGGCACCAGTGCGCCGTTCTGCGGCACGAGGCGGACTAGCATCGGCATATCGGTATATTGCCGCACGTAATCGCGGAAGTAATCGGCCTGCCGGTTCACGTGATACTCGGTCAGAATGACATGGCCCATCGCCATCGCCAGGGCCGAATCGGTGCCTTGCTTGACCGACAGCCAAATATCGCCGAACTTCGAGGCTTCCGAATAATCCGGGCAAATCACCGCGCTCTTGGTGCCGCGATAGCGCGCTTCGGTATAGAAATGCGCGTCGGGCGTGCGCGTTTGCGGCACGTTCGAGCCCCACAGAATAATGAAGCCCGCATTATACCAATCGGCACTTTCCGGCACGTCGGTTTGCTCGCCCCAGGTTTGCGGCGAGGCGGGCGGGAGGTCGCAGTACCAATCGTAGAAGGACATGCAAACGCCGCCCAAGAGCGACAGATAGCGCGACCCCGCCGCGTAGGAGACCATCGACATCGCCGGGATCGGTGAGAAGCCAATCACTCGGTCCGGGCCATAGGTTTTGGCGGTATAGGCGTTGGCCGCGCCGATAATTTCCGTCGCCTCGTCCCACGGCAGGCGCACAAAGCCGCCGTGGCCGCGCACCTGCGTGTAATCGGCGCGCTTTTCTGGGGTTTCGACGATGCTTTTCCAAGCCGCGACGGGCGTTAGCTTCTTGCGCGCCTCGCGCCAATGTTTCAGCAAGCGGGCGCGGATCATCGGATATTTCACCCGATTGCCCGAATAGAGATACCAGCTATAGCTGGCCCCGCGCGAACAGCCGCGCGGCTCGTGATTGGGCAAATCGGGGCGCGTGCGCGGATAATCGGTTTGCTGGGTTTCCCAGGTAACGATGCCGCCCTTCACGTAGATTTTCCACGAGCAGGAGCCCGTGCAGTTGGCCCCGTGAGTGGAGCGCACGATTTTATCGTGCTGCCAACGCTTGCGGTAGCCATCCTCCCAGCGGCGATCTTCGCCGGTGGTAATGCCGTGGCCGTTCGCGAAGGGTTCATTCACCTTTTGAAAAAAGGTCAAGCGGTCGAGAAAATGACTCATAGCGGATCCCTCGGGTAAACCTGGGTACGAAGACGGGGAAGATGGTTAACGGGGCGTCCGGGGCCGAGGGGCCGTGCGATGTTCGAGATCGAACAACAGCCCGCCGTGCCGGGTGTAGAACCACCAGGTGATGAAAAGGCAACTCACGTAGAAACCGAGGAAGCCGTAGAGCGCGGCTTCCGCACCGCCCGTTGCGGCAATCGAGGTACCGAAACTCTTCGGAATGAAGAAGGCCCCATAGGCCGCCATCGCCGAGGTAAAGCCGATGATGGCCGCAGCTTCCTTATCGGATTGACGCACCCGCTCGGCCGCCGACAGGCCCGGCTCCAGCCGCGCCACTTCCTTCCGCATGATCGCGGGGATCATCTGGAAGGTCGAGGCGTTGCCAACGCCGGTCGCGGCGAAGAGGAATAGGAAGCAGCCCATGAAAATCGGGAAAGCATTCGGCGTTCCCTTGAGGCCGATGGCGTACAGCACGCCGATCACGCCGAGGCTCATGGCGACGAAGACCCAGAAGGTAATCCGCCCGCCGCCGATACGATCACACGGTTTGCCCGCCGCCGCCCGCGCCACCGCGCCGACCAGCGGCCCAAGAAAGGCGTATTTCAAGGCATTCACATCGGGAAACAGGATCTTCGAGAGCAGCGGAAACGCCGCCGAGAAGCCAATGAAGGACCCGAAGGTGCCGGTGTAGAGCCAGCACATGATCCAATTATGGGTACGCCGGAAAATCACCGCTTGATCGGCGAAACTCGCCTTCATCGCCGCAAGATCATTCATGCCGAACCAGGCGGCCAGCGCCGATAGAATGATGAAGGGCACGAAAACGAAACCGGCGTTCTGCACCCAAAGGGTCGATGTCACCCCCGCCACGGTCGCCGTTTGCGGATCGCCGCCGAGGCCGCCGAAGACGCCCGCCGTAATCACCAGCGGCACGACGAACTGCACGACCGAAACACCGAGATTGCCCAAACCCGCGTTAATGGCCAGGGCGTTGCCCTTCTCGGCCTTGGGGAAGAAGAACGAGATATTCGCCATCGAGGAGGCAAAATTCCCGCCGCCAAATCCGCAGAGCAGCGCCAGCAATAAGAAGATCCAATAAGGGGTTTCCGGATTCTGGACGGCAAAGCCCATGCCGATGGCGGGCAGCAGCAGCGACCAGGTGGAAAGCGTCGTCCACAGTCGCCCGCCGAACATCGCCGGCATGAAACTGTAGAAAATCCGCAGCGTCGCGCCCGAGAGCCCCGGAAGCGCCGCGAGCCAGAAGAGCTGTTCATTGGCAAAAGCGAAACCAACCGAGGGCAGTTTTGCGACCACCACCGACCAAACCATCCAGACCGCAAAGGAGAGCAGCAAGCAGGGCACCGAAATCCACAGATTGCGCCGGGCGATGGCGCGGCCCGGGCTCGCCCAGAAGCCTGCATCCTCCGGTCGCCAATCTTGCAGCGCGCCGGTTGCGCCGAGCGCCCCTTCCTGCGCCGTGCCGTGGATCGGCAGCATTTCGGGTAGTTCCGGCAGCTTGCCCGCCGGAACACCCGCGCGCACCGCCGCTTTTTCCATCTGCCGGATCGACACATGCATCCAGACCAGCGCCACCGTAACGATGGCGAACAGCAGCCAGAAGCAGCTTTGCCAAACGCCGGTCAGATCATTCAGCATCCCGAAGATGATCGGCAGAATAAAGCCGCCCAACCCGCCGACCAGCCCGACAACCCCGCCGACGGCCCCAACGCGCCCCGGATAATAAACCGGGATATGCTTATAGACGGCGGCCTTGCCGAGGCTCATGAAGAACCCCAGCACGAAGGCGGTAACGATGAAGCCGGAAAGCCCCATCCGCGTCGAAAACTCCACCAATCCACCGATACCCTCGACCGCATAATGGGTCGGCGGGTAGGACAGGATGAAGGTGCAGACCACCGAAACCCCGAAGGTGAAATACATAACGGTCCGCGCGCCATATTTATCGGACAGATGGCCGCCGTAAGCGCGGAACACCGAGGCCGGGATCGAATAGGCCGCCGCGATCATCCCCGCCGCCGTAATATCCAGCCCATAAACGCCGATCAGATAGCGCGGCAGCCAGAGCGCCAGGGCAACGAAAGCGCCGAAGACGAAGAAATAATAAAGGGCGAAGCGCCACACCTGAACATTCTTCAGCGGCTCCAGCATGGCCGATAAAGGCTCTGGCTTCTGCCCCGTCGCCCGGCGTTGGGCAAGGTCAGGATCGTCCTTAGTGCCGAGGAAAAACAGCACCGCCGTAACGGCCAGCGCCGCCGCCCAAACATAGGCAACCATCTGCCAGCCGTGGACGATCATCACCGTCGGGGCGAGAAACTTCGTAACCGCCGCGCCGACATTGCCCGCGCCGAAAATCCCCAGGGCCATGCCCTGTTTTTCCTTCGAGAACCATTTCGCCACATAGGCAACCCCGACCGAAAACGACCCGCCCGCAAGGCCAACCCCGAGGGCGGCGATCAGAAAGGTTGGATAATCATAGGCTTGGGTTAGCAGCGCGGTCATAACCGCCGCCGCCAACATGGTGAGGGTCAGAACCATCCGCCCGCCATATTGATCGGCCCAGATCCCCAAGATCAGCCGGACCAGCGAGCCGGTGAGAATTGGCGTGCCAACGAGCAGCCCGAACTGGGTTTCGGAGAGGCCGAGGTCTTTTTTGATCTGAATGCCGATAATGGCGAAAATCGTCCAAACGGCAAAACAGATGGTAAAAGCGAAGGTAGAGAACCAGAGCGCGCGGCCCTGGTCCGATCGATTGACAGCGGCACTGGACATGCTCGCCCCCTTCAAAAAAAGGTACATCGGAAGACCCATCAGGCTTGAACCGAGCCGCGCGCCCCGCCTTTGACGTAAATCAATTTTTCCGCGCAAATCGGCTTTTCAAGATCAATCAATAGCAAGATCAATTGGTCGCAACCGAACATCAGGCGTAAAAACCTGAAAATCAGATACTGATTTGACCTGCATCAAGGAAAAATTTGCACGCTTTGGCTAAAACGGACGGCAAGGGAGATTGCCATGCGAACCGAAGAAGTCGATGAAATGCGCCATTTGGCGCTCTTCAAGGATGTGCCTGCCGCCATCGCAGAGGCCATGCTGCGTGTTTCTTTTCTGCAACGGTTTCCTGCCCATGTGGAACTGGTGCGCGAGGGCGACCCGGCCGATTTTTTGCACGTCGTGATCGATGGGCAGGTGGAAGTTTTCTCCGCCTACCGCGACCGGGAAACGACCGTTGCCGTCTTGGGGGCCGGGCAGAGTTTCATCGTCGCAGCGGTACTGCTCGACCGGATCTATCTGAAATCGGCGCGCGCACTCTCGGTCGCCCGCGTTCTGATGATTCCGGCGGAATTGGTGCGGCGCTATTTTACCGAAGATGCGGCCTTCGCCCGCGCACTGGCTTTGGAACTCGCCTTTGCCTATCGCGGCGTCGTGCGCGAGTTGAAGAACCAAAAACTGCGCTCTAGTCTGGAGCGGTTAGCCAATTGGCTGATCGCTTATCATACGGAAACCGGCGCGACTGGCAGTATTATGCTGCCTTTCGATAAAAGAATTTTGGCCTCGCGGTTAGGAATGGCCCCCGAAATTCTATCGCGCAGCTTTGCGGCCCTCACCGCCTATCAGGTGCGCGTAAAAGGCCCCCGAATCGAAATCGGCGACGTTGCCGCCCTGCACGGATTGGCAAAACCAACGGCGACCATTGACGATCCCTCGGTCTGATTGATCTCGATCAAAGCGGAATTTTCAATGTGCGTTAAAGTGAGGCCGGTTTAATAACCAATATCAACTCCGAGTCCGGGACGCCTAAGGGGCCAGGTGCCCTATGGATCCCTGACCGGGGCCAGAGTGGAAACATTCTGGCCTCCCGCGCTTGGAAAGGAGTTCCCGCGTGCAAAATTCGCCCCTCGGCGACCGTTTCGGTCGTCGCTTTCCCTATCTGCGCCTATCGGTGACCGATGTGTGCAATTTCCGTTGCACCTATTGTTTGCCGAACGGATGGGTTGCTACCGGCGAGAGCCCCTTTTTGAGCGGGGCGGAGATCATCCGCCTCGTTCGCGCTTTTGCGGCGCTTGGGACCTGGAAAATCCGCCTGACCGGCGGCGAGCCGAGCGTGCGCGCCGATTTCACCGAGATCGCCCGCCAGATTGCCGCCGTTCCAGGAATTCGCTGCCTCGCCGTTACCACCAACGGGTATCGTCTGGCCGAGCGGGCCGACGCCTGGTTCGCCGCCGGGCTGCGCGCGGTGAATGTCAGTCTCGACTCGTTGCGCGCCGAGCGTTTCCAAGCCATCACGGGCCATGATCGGCTGGCCGAGGTTCTGGCGGGGATCGACGCTTGCCGCCGGGCGGGCTTCGAGCGGGTGAAAATCAATACCGTCTTGCTGCGCACTCTCAATGCCGACGAAATTGATGGGTTCATCGATTTTGTCACCTACCGAGACCTGTCGTTACGCTTCATCGAATTGATGCGCACTCAGGACAATGGCCCCTATTTCAGCGAACAGCATCTCCCGGCTGAAAATGTCATCAAGCGGCTCACCGCGCGCGGCTGGCGGCCCCTCCCTCGGGAGAATGGGGCTGGACCGGCACAGGAATTCGCTCATCCCGCCAGCCAGGGCCGGATCGGCTTAATCGCCCCTTACGCGAGGGATTTTTGCGCGAGTTGCAATCGCTTGCGCGTTTCGGCGCGGGGAGCGCTGCACCTATGCCTGTTCGGCGCGGGTGGGCACGATCTTCGGCCCTTGCTTCAGCACGATTCGCAAGGGGAAGCCCTGCAAGATCAGATTGCCAGCCTCTTGTTTCTCAAGCGCGACCGGCATTATCAGGCGGAAGGGGATTTCGGTACGCTTCGTTCTCTGGCGGCAACGGGGGGCTGAGCGGGGTGGGTGTTAGGAACCGGGTGCTGCCGTCGCGCTGGCGCAGGAGAATCGGGAACGGCACCGCCGCCAATTGCTCCAACCCCGGAAACGCGGCATAGGGCGGCAGCGGTCGCAGGGTTGGCTGATCGGGGCCGCACCGGACTTCTTGAAGCACCCAAGGGCCGGCCCAACCCGCCTTCGCCAGAAGATCGCCCAGGACCAGCAAATCAGAGAGGCTGAGCAAGGCCGGATGAATCGTTGTGCGGACCTCGCAGGTAAGACGCCCCGCACTGCCGACGACCAGCGCCAGACTCTCGCAAAACACCCCCCAGGCGCGGCTTCCCGTCACCGCGCGGAACTGCTTTTCCGGCGCTTTTACGTCTAGCGCAATGGCATCCAAGCTCCCGGCGGCCAGCAACCGGCGCAGACGCTGCGGGTGCAGCCCATTGGTATCGAGCTTAACGGCATAGCCCAGCGCTTTGGCGCGGTCGGCGATTGGGACGACCTCCGGCCACCGCGTCGCCTCGCCGCCCGATAGCACAAGACCATCGAGTTGACCGCGCCGCCGGAGCAGAAACGGTTCGATAGAGTCAAAATCGAACCGCCCCGCGTCGGTGACGATACCGGGATTATGGCAGTAGTCGCAGCGCATGCTGCATCCGGCAAAAAACAGGATGCAGGCCAAGTGACCGGGGAAATCCAGGGCTGTGAAGGGCTGCAAGGCTGCAATCGGCTTCCGCCCGGTCATCCACCTTAACCCCGACGGCCGGGGGTCTCGCAGAAATGCTGGCGCTCCCGATGCTCGCCTTTTTTACCCAGATTAAAACTGGCGACGGGGCGGTGATAGCCCATCACCCGCGTCCACACGAGGGTTTCGGCTTGGCAGATCGGGCATTCCGTTTGCTCGCCGCTTAAATAACCGTGGGTTCCGCAGACCGAAAATACTGGCGTTACCGTGATATATGGCAGGCGATAACCTTCGATAACGCGGCGCACTAAGCGCTTGCACGCCTCGCCGGACGAAAGCTTTTCGTTCATATAAAGATGCTGCACAGTGCCGCCGGTATATTTTCCCTGTAACCGATCCTGATGGTCAAGCGCTTCAAACGGATCATCCGTATATCCGACCGGCAACTGACTGGAGTTGGTATAGTAAATATTGTCGCCACTACCCGCCTGGAGAATGCCGGGGTAATGTTTGGCGTCTTCCTTGGCGAAACGATAGGTTGTGCCTTCGGCGGGCGTGGCTTCGAGATTGTAGAGGGCGCCGCTTGTCGCCTGATACTCCTTCAAACGGGCGCGCATCTCATCGAGAATTTCCTCGCAGAGCGCCACACCGCGCGGATCGGCGATGTCATAGGCGTCGCCGGTGAAATTCCGCACCATCTCGTTCATGCCATTGACGCCGATAGTGCTGAAATGATTGCGAAAATGCGGCAGGTAACGCTTCGTGTACGGGTAGAGGCCCCGGTCAAACATATCTTGAACGAAGGCGCGTTTCTTTTCGAGGGTCGCGGCGGCAAGATCCATCAGCCGCCCGACCTCGGCCAAAAGGCCGGCCGTGTCGCCGGGGAAGCGATAGCCGAGCCGGGCCATGTTCAGCGTGACCACACCGATCGAGCCGGTCATTTCCGCCGACCCGAACAGACCGTTACCACGCTTGAGCAGCTCGCGCAAATCCAGTTGCAGGCGGCAGCACATGCTGCGCACCGCATGGGGCTCGTAGGCGTCGGGATTACGCACACGCACGCCATCGGTCCCGGTTAGATATTGGCTGCCGATGAAATTCTGAAAATAGGAACTGCCGACCTTGGCGGTATTCTCGAAGATCGCGGCGGCAACGGGGCCGTCCCAATCGAAATCCTCCAGAATATTCACCGTCGGAATCGGGAAGGTGAAGGGTTGGCCCTGGGCGTCGCCCTCGGTCATCACCTCATAATAGGCGATGGCGATTTGCTGCATTTCTGGGCCGAAATGACGATAGGTCATATCCTCCAGCGTCGCCGCGCCGCGCGCCTGGGCCACGCGCACCAAATCGGCCTCTATCAGCCCCTCGAAAAGATGCCGACACTGCGCCGTGGGAAAATTATCGCGCAGGTCCGGCGGCACGACTAAATCGAGCGTGATATTCGTGAAAGGACTCTGGCCCCAACGGGCGGGAACGTTGAGATTATAAACGAAACTGCGGATCGCTTTTTTGATCTCGGCAAACGGCAACCGATCCTTGAACACATAAGGGGCAAGGTAAGTGTCGAAGGAGCTGAACGCCTGGGCTCCGGCCCATTCCGATTGGAGGATTCCAAGGAAATTCGCCATCTGCCCCAATGCTTCGCGAAAATGCCGGGGAGGGCGCGCGGCGACTTTACCGGGCACACCGTTGAAGCCTTCGTCCAGCAGCGCCCGCAGGCTCCACCCGGCACAATAGCCGGTCAGGCAGTCGAGATCGTGGATATGGAAGTCGGCTTGCCGATGGGCGCGGCTCTCTTCCGGCGAATAAACCGTTTCGAGCCAATAGGTTGCAATGATCTTGCCCGCGGCATTGTTGATGAGCCCGGCATTGCTGTAGGACGTATTGGCATTGGCGTTGATGCGCCAATCGCTGCGGAAAATATATTCTTCGACGGTCTGTTTTGCATCGATCCAGGCCCCTGGCGCAGCCAGGGCGGCTTCAATGGGTCGGCGCGCATCTCCTTCGGGCATTTCAACCTCCTTGGTTTGCGCGCCAGTAAACGATATATGGGGTCATTGGCGCGCAAAAGCACTATACATCGTGTATTCCATTGAAAATTGATCCAGATCAATTGCGGCGCAAAAACCCGTCAGCGCCGGGCGGTCAGCAGCATGCCGCCGTACAGAAACGCAAAGCCGCCGAAGCCGAAACACCAGGCGACGGCAGCGACCGAGAGCGCGACCGTCGCGATCTCGGGCACCAGCGCCGCCACAAGGCGCGCGCCGACGGCAAGGCCGAGCGCGGCATAGAGGGCGACGGTCGAGCGCGGGGCGGTCAACTCCCGCCCGGTATGGCCGCGCGTCGCCCGGCTCATCACCGCCAGGGTCATCAAGCCGATCCCGCCAATCGTCCAGGTGTGAATCGCAGCCGTCTCAAGCGCCGGATTTTGCAGCCCGATCCCAAGCCCGGTTAAGGCAAACCCGAGGGGAATGAAGCCATAGGCCGCGTGCAGCACCGTCACCAGCGGCTCGGCCAGCGTGTGCAACGGGTGCCAGCGCGCCTGCCGAAAAGCCTCGCTGACAGAGGCGACGAGCATCAGCCCCGCAACGAATGGGCTAGCGTCCGGCCATAGCGGCAGGAGAACCCACGCGATTAACGTCGGCACGGCAAGACCGAGGCTGAGCTTATCGAAGCGCCCGAACGGCGCGGGCTCGATGCCGGGGCGGTGGCGCTTCAGCCAATTGCCAGTGAAGCTCGGCACAATCCGGCTGCCGATAATCATGGTCAGCGCCAAGGCCGCCGAGATCGCCAGCCGGTGACTATAAAGCGTGTACCCGGCAGCCTGAACCTCCGCGTAGAACAGTCCCTGCGCGCCAGTCGTCACGATCAAGCTCACAAGGACTTTAAGATTGCGCAGATTCTTGCTGGCGATGATTTCGCGGGCAATGACGAGCAGAAGAACAATTGGAAAGGCTAAGCAAACCACTATCACTGCGGCGAACGGTAGCGCCTCTGAAAAATTCATCAGCAGCCGCCCGAGCCCCCAAAGACCGAATAATCCCGCGAGCGGCCAGCCGACCACCGGCAATCGTCCAGTCCAATTCGGCACGGCGGTCAGCAGGAACCCGGCGATGATGGCTTGAATATACCCGAATAACAGCTCGTGCGTATGCCACGCCAGCGGCGGCAACGCGGTGGGCACGGCGATCACCCCCAAAAACCACGGCACCCATAGGGCGACGGTCAGGGCCGCATAGGCCGATCCCGCACAGAAAAACGGCCTAAAACCGTAACTGAACACCGCAGGGCCGGTCCAGCCGCGCCTTTGTTTCATCGTCGTCATGGCAGCTCCCGCCAAACTATCCTCGGCATGATTGAGAGGTGCTATTATAAGTCGAATTTAATATGCCGCTTTGATCTGAATCAGCTATGATACTCTTTAACAGCGCCCGCAACCCCTTGGCGGACTCCTCATTAGCCGGGGTGCTCCTGGCATCTCACGACCTGCGCGACCAGAACAACTGCACAAAATTTCCCTCGATCCTGGTATCCATTGGCGGCATAGGTTGGGCATGCCCAAATCTCTCGCCACAGGGCGGATCGCAATCCCCACTAGGCATCGAGATCCCGCTCCTATTGGATATTTCCACCAATCCATCGGCCTGGAGCCTCAAGCCCAGCCTTTCACCGATAATTGCAACCTTCGCGGGTATCGTAAGGGATTTGCAAGCCTGATGCCAGTTTGCGCGCATAAAATACATGCCAATTCGTAAAAGCATTATTCGTGAATAAAAACACCCTCCGTTGCAAAACGATAGGAAATGCCTCTATCTATCTTGTTAATTTAGGCGTGTATAACCGGATAGAACGGTTAAATTATCTGGCTTCCAGATAGGTCAGCAGCGTGCTGATTTCTGTTTTTAAAGCTAAAAAAGCGCTCATTGCTTAATTCCGCTAACAACGGGGCGCATATTCTGCGCCACATTGCTATGATCCTTTGGATTGTGCAACTTGGACTGACAAGGGTTGACTGGAACGGGGTGCCCTATGATCGACAGACCATCAAGGTTCCGTCGTAGAGGAGATCCGCGTTGGACAGAACGGCTGAAAATACGTCGAAAGGGGTGTTCAAGGCGCGGTCCGGCTCATTGACTGCGGGAAGCGGTCATTCTCTGCTGTGGCCGTACTCCGTCTGGGTTGGCTGTTTCGTCCGGAGCGGATCGTTGCGCAATATGGGGTGCCCCGAAAGCCCCTAATAGTAACAGGAGTTCTACTATGCCGAGTTTTATGTCTGTAATGGCTCCGCAATCTAAGTGGGGAGTTGCCATTTTGGCAGGCGGGCAGGGGGTGCGTATGGGAGGCCGAAAGCCCGAGTGCATAGATGCCGGTCAACGCTTGATTGACAGGGCGCTCGGTCAAGCTCAACGCTGGGCTCCAAATATCTGTTTGTCGTTGCGGACACCAGATCAGATTCCAGATCTGCCAGGTGATATTACTGTAGTTCTCGACCCTCCCGGAGACATAGGACCGGCAGCTGGTCTGATTGCGGCACTGACCTGGGCCCAGTCTCAGAACCTCGCCGGTCTACTAACGATACCCTGTGACATGCCGGATCTGCATTATGGAATTTGGGAGCGGCTGCTTACCGAGGTGGAGATTGCGTCTATTTCCGGAAATACAGCTCTATGCTTTATGCCGGTGGATACGAGCGGCTTCTGTCCTATCCTCACGCTCTGGCGAACCGAAGCTTTACCCAGTATCAGGGAAACTGTCGCGGGCGGGCGTCATGCCCTAAAGCATCTCATTTCCGACCTTGGCGGACGTTGGGTGGCTGTCCCTGACGGATGGCTCGGGCGCAATATTAACACACCGGATGATTTACGCTCCAGCTTGGACGGATTCACGTCGAAGTGCGACATGGGCTCGGTGGATCATAGGGTGTCGCCAAAACGGTCGCTACCTCCTTGAGAAATGCTTCTTCAGGGGTTTGATATCCGAGGCATTTTCGGGGCGTTTAATTGGGGTAATCCCCCCTTTGATTATAGGGGATTATGGGTAGAATTTTCTCGGTCGTTCGAACGAGGATATTCGGATGAAGAAGAGCCGTTTTACTGAATCGCAGATTATGGGCATCCTGCGCCAGGCGGAGGGTGGTGTTCCTGTTCTTGAGTTGTGCCGGGAACCATGGCAACGAGCGACACGCCTAGTTTTAGGTGGTGCGGTCCGGTCTTTGGATCACACAGCTGCTGGTGCCCCTGGATTTCTGCCTAATGCCTATGATCATTATCGGCGTGCCTTCATCGGGGCGAGGACAAAGAAACCATGAGAGGGTGTAAATTGGATCGGCACGCACATTGGCAAAGAGTGTACCAGAACAAACCGGACACTGAGGTTAGCTGGTACCAGGATCATCCATCTGTGTCCCTGGCTCTAATTCACGACACTGGCCTGTCGGCGGAAGCCCGGCTCATTGATGTCGGAGGCGGGGCCTCGCGTCTGGTCGATCATCTGCTAGATGACGGTTGGACCAAGATCACCATCCTCGACATCGCGCCGGCGGCGCTAGAGCGGGCACGTCGACGTCTGGGCGAACGGGAACCGATGGTCGAATGGCTGGTTGCTGATGTGACGGACTGGACTCCCCTCACCCGCTTCGACCTGTGGCACGACCGCGCCGTGTTCCATTTCCTCATCGAACCTGCTGACCGTGCCGCCTATGCCGCAGCGATGGCCGCGGCGGTCCCGGCAGGGGGGCATGCCGTCGTCGGCACTTTCGCCCTGGACGGTCCGGAGCGGTGCAGCGGTTTACCAATCTGTCGCTATGACGGTGGAAGTCTCGCGGCTGAATTCGCACCCTACTTTCGACCGGTCGCAACCATAACCGAGGACCATGTTACCCCGACAGGGCAGGTTCAGCGCTTTCAATTCTGCCGGTTACAGAAAGCTTCAGCCGATCTCTCCAAGTCTACACACAGATCCGGATAACGTCGCACAGTTAACAATTTTACGCGACGCTTCGGGTCCCCTAAGCGCGGAACATCTCTCCGCAGACCTTACAACGGTTGAAATGTGAGGTGCGCGATCAGGTGATTTCGACGAATTCGCCAGGGACGACGGTTTTGGCGAATTCGACGATATGGACGCGTTCGGGTGGGGTGCCCATCGAGAGCGCCAAGTTGATGAGAATTGGGCCGGTGGTCGGTGGACACCTAACACCAGCATGCGAGATCAGGTAATATAAGGGCCTTGGTCATCGGCTTCGGCGACGGGAATGCACCGTTGGGCGCTCAGTTTAAGGCAAATCGTAAAACAGCAGAGCTGCTGCCGATGACCATGTCTACAATCTTGTGACGCTGAGTGCTTGACGGAGGTAGGACTAATTTTTGCTTCTGCCGCGGCGATCATCGGCACATTGAATGAAGCCTCGTGCCTGGAATATTTGACGGAACTGCCGTCAAACCGATTCGAAGCTCTCGGCGGAGATCGGAAAGACCAGTTCAGCATTCGCATCAATGTGCAGTGGCGGATCTGTTTTATCTTCAGCGAGGGAGATGCCTACGATGTCGAAATCGTCGATTACAATTGAGGCGGTGAAGCTCCCGCCCATCCATCCTGGAGAAGTGCTTGCTGACGAGTTGGCCGAGATGAATGTCTCGGTTTCTGCCCTCGCCCGCGCGCTCGATGTGCCACAAAGCCGGATGGCGGATATTGTCGCTGGCAAGCGTGGTATCAGTGCCGACACCGCTTTGCGCCTGGCCGCGTACTTCGGCACCTCTGCCCGCCTTTGGCTGAACCTGCAAGCCGCTTATGACCTTGCCATACCCAAGCCAAAGACGGCGACCATATTACCGCTGTCGTTAGATCAAAGGCGGCATAGCGCCGGATGAACACGAGGTGAATCTACGCCATTGACGTAAATACGCCAATGGCGTATTTTATTCTTATGGCCGATCCACTTCATACTGTTGTCGAAACTCCTCAGTTTCTCCGAGATTCGGCAACCCTTGGCATGTCAGACGCAGAGCGAAGGAATGTCGTTGATCTTGTCGCTGCGTCCCCGAAACAAGGTGTGGAGGTTCAAGGGTCGGGTGGGGTTCGCAAGATTTGGATAGCCGGTCGTGGCAAGGGAAGAGCGGTGGTTACCGGGTAATCGCGGCCTATTTCGGCACCGATATGCCGGTCTATCTGCTGGCCGTGTTGTCAAAAGGGGACAGAGCAAATTTCTCCGACGCAGAGATTGCAGGTTTCAAAGCATTAACAACACTTATTGCAAGACATTGGCGAGAAAGGAACCGGACATGAGCAACAGCGCTGACCGAATCTTGAAGGGCCTCCAGGAAGCTCTTGGCCATGCAAAGAGGGAGGATGTTCCTGGACTGATGGTGCATGTCCCCACTATGGTCGATGTAGCATCTGTACGGCGGCGAACGGGGTTGTCTCAGGACGCATTCTCCCGCCGCATCGGAGTATCGCCAGCCACGTTGCGGAACTGGGAGCAGGGTCGTCGGTATCCTGAAGGGCCAGCGCGCGTTCTCCTGGCCCTTCTCGACCGGAATCCAAGGATTGTTGAGGAAACCCTGGTCTGAGTTACCCTCAGCAGTGAACTGACCACGAGGTGAACCATGGCTGACATGAAATCTATACCTACAGATGCCGAATATAGATGGCTTGAGCTGGTGCTTGCCAATCACGGGAATTTTCGCCCGCCGTTACCTCCGCCTGATGAACACTGGAGTTGTATACAAAAACAGTGGATCTCCTCCAGTGGCGGCAATCGGCATCGGTTTAACCCGTCAGGAGAACATGCGATGGAGCGATATCGCAATGTTTACCAAGCACCAGTATCGCCGTCGTGACCACGAGGTAAACCTCCTTTGCCACGCCGAAAGATGAGAAGAGCTAGGCAAAAAATCCATTATGGCCTGTTCGCCTTTAGATAAACGGGAGATTGTTCAAATGACCGATCCCGGAGCTATTTTCGAGAAGCATGCGTATGAGCTGGAAGAGGGAGCCAACACGGATTGGTTTTTTTATACGATTGCTACCCTCGTTGAAGAGGTTGGCTTGGAGATTGGCATGACAATCCAGACTGGAGCCATTTTGATCTCGGGGACGCTGATCTCCGAATCCCGCTACTTCGACGAGGTAGCAAAACAAATTGCAGAGAAAGCTACTGGCCAACAAGAAATTGCATCTGCTCTGACTAACCTTTGTAAGATCGCCAACCAAGCCGTTCGCGATAATCGTGCTAGTCGTGTTGAAGCAGGTCTAAAGGGTGTTCAACCATCATATTTTCAATTCAAGAACGCCAAGTTCTTTTCAGCTGGAACGCAGCTAAGTGCGCCAGGTGAGCAAGGTATCCTGTGGCGTTGCAAGCGTCGGGATGTTTCAGGGTTTCTTATTGGCGAGTTAAACCAACCGTAATAGTTAACACGCTGCGGGTGTATCTAAGCCAACTACGAGGTGAACCAAATGTCCGACGATCATGCGAAACGCCTGCTCTCTATTCCCCCCCTGACCACTTCTCTTACGTGAAGAACCTTATGGAGGTTGCGATTGGAGATTGCCCTCAGACGATGAGGCGAGGGAGTTTCTGGCTCGACACGTCGACTTGCTTGGGATGATCGTGCGCTATGACGAAGTAGAGACTGAGGCTCGCAGTCTGGTGTGGCTACATTGCCGAACTGACTATCCAGCCGTGACTACGAGGTGAACCGAAAGGAGGTCGGTCCGACCAAACCGATCCCCGGCAGTGTCCCTCTTGAGAAAACCCAACGGCTAGGTTACTTTTAACCGGTGGTTGTCATTCACCGCGCCCATGGCTTTCGGTTCGTTATCTACAGGGCTGACCACGATCCGGCGCATATTCACATCACTGGGGCAGGGCAAGCGAAGATCAACCTTTCTGGACCAGGCGGCGGGCCAGAGCTTGTCTATATCGTCGGCATCAAACAATCCGACGTGCGGCGGCTGATGTCGGAAGTTGAAAAGCGCCGCGACGAGTTCTTGAGGGAATGGGAGCGCATCCATGGCACATCTGACTGACGCAGGGTTCGCAGCGGCGGAAGCTCGCGGGAAGGCGATGCTGGAACTAGAACCGCGCGCCGTCTCTGCCCGCTATGATCGCAAGACCAACCGGGTAACGGTCGAGCTGGTCAACGGCTGCACCTACATGTTCCCAACGGACCTTGTCCAAGACCTCAGTGAAGCCAGCGCCGACGATCTGGAAACAATCAAGGTAAGCGGGGTCGGGTTCAATCTGCACTGGCCCAAGCTGGACGCCGACCTCTACGTTCCGGCTCTGGTCGCTGGGGTATTCGGTACGCGCGATTGGATGAATAAGGCGCTCGCCCGCCAAGCTGAACGCGCCACGTCACCCGCTAAATCGGCGGCAGCACGGGCGAACGGGGCCAAGGGCGGACGACCTCGCAAACAGGCCTAGTTATGGCGCCGTCTTGAGAGCCGTAAGGGAGATGCCTACGATGTCGAAATCGTCGATTACCATTGAGGCGGTGAAGCTCCCGCCCATCCATCCCGGAGAAGTGCTGGCTGACGAGTTGGCCGAGATGAATGTCTCGGTTTCTGCCCTCGCCCGCGCGCTCGATGTGCCACAAAGCCGGATGGCGGATATTGTCGCTGGCAAGCGTGGTATCAGTGCCGACACCGCTTTGCGCCTGGCCGCGTACTTCGGCACCTCTGCCCGCCTTTGGCTGAACCTGCAAGCCGCTTATGACCTTGCCATACCCAAGCCAAAGACGGCGACCATATTAACGCTGTCGTTCGATCAAAGGTGGCATAGCGCCGGATGACCACGAGGTGAACCCGTTGCACAGATACATCTTCTATCGCGTCACTCCCACAAATACTGTGCCGAAGCAGATAGCTCCTAGCCGCTTACATCGTGTCGCTGATGGGTGTAAGTCGAGGAGGGCGATATTCGCCCATGGCCGAGACAAGTAGGGTTTTCGGTGGCTTCCCACCGAAAACCCACTCGATCTGATCAGTCAACCCGCTTGATGTCGCGATACGCCCCTGTCGTCTGCAATGTCACGATCACCGGGGTGCTACCGCGATTACGCCAGAACCAGCCATGACTGCCCGTGAAGGCGGCTTCAAGCACACCCTTCTGTCCAGGAACGCTGCGTCCCTTCTCATAACTCGTCGATTGGCCACTACCGTCACCGTGCATGTCGAAATTCACGGTGCCGCCGGTGACGGTCCAAGCGAAGTTCGCTTTTCCGCCCTTATCCATCACTAACTTCACTTCCACACCCTCACCCGGTTTCAAGCTCACTTTCATCTCGTCGGAGCGGTTGGGCGTTTGCGCGGCGGCCGACTTGATGCCGAACTCGGCAACGAGGCGCAGGAATAGTCCGGGGGCTTCCGGGGCTGGCAGGGGCAGGCTGCTTTGATGATCGGCCTCAGCTTCTTCGGCCAACTGAGTCTTGATCGTGCCCATTTCGGCAAGGCCCAGTGCCCGGCCAATTCCGGTTGGATCAATGGCATACTCAGCAGGTAAAACCACCGTCACCAGCAGGATGATGGCGGTGACAATGGCAATGAGCGTGGAGCGCAGAAGCTGCTTCGTGGTTGGCAGTTCGGCCCGCGTCGGAATGTCGGTGTTATACATGGGGAAATTTCCTCGAAAAACCGATTAGGATACGGCAAATCCAACAAGCTGATACCCGATCAGCACGAAACCTGCAGTCATCATGATGGTATTGGCGGTATAGGCGTGTCGCCAAAAGCTCGGGGTGCGTCGCCAGAAGCTCATGCCGATCAAAATGGCGGCCAGCGCCAGCATCTGCCCCAGTTCCACCCCGACATTGAACGCCAGAAGGTTAGGCAGCAGTCCATCGGGTGAAATTTCATACTCGATGATTTTGGTGGAAAGCCCCAGGCCGTGGAACAAGCCGAAAACCAGCGTCGCGATCTTGGTATTGGGCTGGAAGCCGAACCAGCGCTGGAAGGCCCCCATATTGTCGAGCGCCTTGTACACCACTGAGAGACCGATGATGGCGTCGATGATGTAGCCGTTGACGCCGATGTTGAAATAGACGCCGAGCAGCATCGTCGTCGAATGCCCGAGGGCGAAGAGGCTGACATAGATGCCGATGTGCTTCAGCCGGTATAGGAAGAAGATCACTCCGAACAGAAACAGCAGATGATCGTATCCGGTCATCATATGCTTCGCCCCAAGATAGACGAAGGGGATCAGGTTCACGCCAGTGATTTCCTGAATATAGCCCTTGTCGCCGGTGGTGACACCATGGGCGACAGCGGATCCGGCGGCGACACAGAACGCGAGGAATAACAGCGGGGTGAGCGCGAGGGGATAGCCGGTTGCGCAACGCAACCAGCACGGAGCACAGCCCGACCTAGACAGGTGTCTGTTCATAGCAAAGAAATCCTTCGGATAAGTGAGGAACGCTGCAAAAAAGCAGCCGAAAGTCACACGTGCAGGATTGTTTTGGGGGGCCTGTCTAACCGGATGGGCGCGCGGGTCAGCGGGAAATCGGTTACGGCCAGCCGATGCGCCTGGGTGGCGACGGGGACTAACGGGAACCGGTTAACGAGCGCGCCAGTCGCTTCATGGGAGTGATCGGTAAAACCATGCTTGTGGGCAGGGCCACCGTGATGCCCTACCTCCGTACCGTCGTCGTGGCTATGGTCATGGGCGGAAACCTCCAAGGCGGCATGGCGTTCGAGGGTCGCGATGTAACGCAGCAAAGGATCGTGCGCCTCCACCCGACCCATGGACGACAACAGCACCGACAGGGCCATGAAGACGGCCCCCGCTCTGCACAATTCCGGAAGTGAACGCCAGATTGCCATATCGCCTTAAAACCGCTCCACCACAACTGGGGTCTGCTCTCTCGCGACCGATCCGGGTCATGTCCTACAGGAATGGCGGAATTGTGTCACGCGATGCTTGCTATATCCACTGCAGGGGGATAGGAAAAAATATGACTGATACGCATCGCCATGACACGCATCCTGACATTATGAAACGCCTGAAGCGCGCCGAAGGACATCTTCGGAGCGTGGTGGAAATGATCGACGCGGGACGCAGTTGCGTTGAGATCGCCCAGCAACTCCACGCCGTGGAGAAGGCCATCGGGCAGGCAAAAAAAACCCTGATCCAGGACCACTTGGATAATTGTCTTGAAGACGTTGTCGGTCCTTTGTCGCGCGAGAAGCGGCAGACCATCGACGAGTTCAAGGAAATCACGAAGTACCTGTGAGACATCGATGACTTCCTTTGCCGATTTGATCCAGCAGGGTTCCGCCCATGCGTGGCTCTTCATTCCCAGCGCGATCCTGCTAGGAGCTTCAGGTTTTGCCCTCGTGATCTGCTTCTCCATCGGTCTTGCGATCACGCTGGTCTCGTCCCTCTCGCTCTCCCACCCCAACTGGGGATAAGCGCTCATGCTCGACGTGCTGGCAAACCGGACTTACCGGCATCTATTCCTTGCCCAGGTCATCGCCCTGGTCGGAACCGGGCTCGCTACCGTCGCGCTGGGGCTGCTGGCCTATGATCTGGCCGGAGCGAACGCCGGGGCCGTCCTCGGTACCGCCCTTGCCATCAAGATGATCGCCTATGTCGGCGTCGCGCCGGTGGCGGCGGCCTTCGCGGAAAGACTGCCCCGGCGGGCGATGCTGGTCTGCCTCGATCTCGTCCGCGCTGGGGTTGCCCTGGCCTTGCCCTTCGTGACCGAAATTTGGCAGGTCTATGTGTTGATTTTCACGCTGCAATCGGCTTCAGCGGGCTTTACCCCGACGTTCCAAGCAACGATTCCCGATATTTTGACGGACGAAAAGGACTATACGAAGGCACTTTCACTCTCGCGTCTCGCCTACGATCTCGAAAACCTAGTCAGTCCGATGCTGGCAGCGGCCCTTCTAACCGTTATCAGCTTTCATGTGTTATTCGCCGGTACGGTCGTCGGTTTCGTCGCCTCGGCGGCTTTGGTCGTTTCGGTCGTCCTACCCAGTCCGAAACCTAGTGCGCCGCGTGGTATTTATGATCGGACAACAAAGGGGTTGCGGCTCTATCTGGCGACGCCACGCTTGCGCGGGTTGTTGGCGCTCAATCTGGCGATTGCGGCGGCCAGTGCCATGGTGATCGTCAATACCGTGGTGATGGTGCAAGCAGACTTCGGCCTAGGCCAAACGGCAACGGCCTTGGCTCTTGCAGCCTTCGGGGCGGGATCAATGCTCGCAGCGTTGTTGTTGCCGCGTGTGCTGGAAACCCTGCCGGAGCGAACGGTCATGCTCGGCGGCGCTACCATTCTGATCGTCGGGCTGTTTCTCGGAACATTTGTTTCGCAGTACGCGCTCATGCTACCGCTGTGGTTCAGCCTCGGTGCGGGGTACGCCATCGCGCAAACTCCGTCGGGTCGCCTCCTGCGTCGATCCGCGCATCCGGAGGATCGCCCGGCGCTTTTCGCCGCGCAATTCGCTCTATCCCACGGGTGTTGGTTGATGACGTACCCAATTGCCGGATGGTTGGGGGCGCAGGCAGGCGTGTCCATCACCTTTCTCGCCCTAGCGGCAGTAGCGATGATTGCCGCCCTCTTGGCGCTCAGCGTGTGGCCGCCCCACGATCCTCAGGAGATCGAACATTTCCACCCCGACCTCGCGGGCGATGATCCGCATCTCGTGGGCGCGGCCCCGGTGCAGGGGGGCTATCGGCATCGTCATACCTTTGTGATTGATAGTCACCACTCGGAATGGCCTCGTTAGGTTTGAGGCGGAGGCATCCCGATGGCCGATAGTCTGGCCTATGCGGGGCTGTTCGTCACAGCCTTCCTCGCAGCAACTCTGCTGCCTCTACAATCGGAAGCGGCGCTGGTCGGGCTGCTGATCGCCGATTATTCCCCTTGGCTGCTAATCGCCGTGGCGAGTGCCGGGAACATCCTCGGTTCGACAGTGAACTGGTTCCTGGGCCGGGGAATAGAGCGTTTCCGGCACCATCGCTGGTTTCCCGTAGGCGAAGCGGGTTTGGCGCGAGCCCAAGGCTGGTACCGGCGTTATGGGAAATGGTCCCTGCTGCTCAGTTGGGCTCCCCTCGTCGGCGATCCGCTAACCGTGGTGGCGGGCGTGCTGCGCGAGCGCTTTGTGACCTTCCTTCTCCTGGTCAGTATCGCCAAGATCGCGCGCTACCTGTTCCTTGCAGCGATCACGTTGAGTTGGATCGATTAGGTGTAGCGGCCCGCAATCATCCGAGGCTTGGCCTGATTTCATCGCCGATTCTGGCCCGAATTATGTGAGACGGACCTGCAATGATCACGTTGAGTTGGATCGATTAGGTGTAGCGGCCCGCAATCATCCGAGGCTTGGCCTGATTTCATCGCCGATTCTGGCCCGAATTATGTGAGACGGACCTGCAATTATCCGGGCTAGCCCATTATCCGTGAGACGGAGCGGCAGCGCCTCAAAGCGGCAAACCTGCAAGGTTGCATTCGGCCTTCACACTGACTGGGTCGCCTCAGAAAACGGAAAACAAAGCACGCTAAGCCGAAGCCGTCAGAAATTCCGCCTTGATCTGTACGGCAAATTGCCGTATTTTCACATCAGGAGGACAAAGCCATGCCCGTCGCCATCTCTACCGCCCGTCTCGAAGCCCGAATCAGCACCGATCTGCATTCGATGCTCAAGCGTGCCGCCGAGCTTCAGGGGCGTACCATGACCGATTTCGTTGTGTCTGCCGTGCAGGACGCTGCCCAGCGTGCTATCGAGCAAGCCGAAGTCATTCGCCTGTCGCTGGCCGATCAGGAGTGTTTCGCGCGAGCTCTGCTGTCGCCACCGAAACCGACCCCAGCCTTGGAGCGTGCCTTCGCTCGCCGTAGCAAGTTGCTGCGCCCTGAATGAGCAGCGCACCGTTCCTACTTGCGCCGCTTGATGCGGCCCATGATCGTGCCGCGTTCAATTGCAATTCTGAGCCACTGAATCGCTACCTGCGGGAGCAAGTCACCCAGGACACTCGCCGCCGTGTGGCTGCCTGTTTCGTGGCCTTGGCGGACGGGCAACGCATTATTGGCTACTACACCTTGGCATCAGCATGCCTGCTGCTGGCCGATCTTCCATCCAGCACTGCCAAGAAGTTGCCGCGCTATCCGACAGTGCCCGCCGTTCGGATGGGCCGCTTGGCTATCGATCAAGCATTCAAGGGGCAAGGTCTTGGTGGTGCACTTCTGGCCGATGCACTCGACCGTGCTGCCCGTTCAGAGATTGCCGCCTTCGCCTTGATGGTGGACGCCAAGGACGAGGCAGCAGGGGCTTTTTACCGGCATCACGGTTTCATTGCCTTGCCGGACACGCCGCTTAACTTGTTCTTGCCGCTGGCAACCCTTCAGCGTTCTTGAGACTCACTGTTCTGAGAACGCTGGATTTAGCACTGCTCAACAAACCGATGTCAGTGACCTTAATTGGTCATTCAAGGAAACGTCCGTTTTCTTGAATGACGGTAACGATACCGGACACACCCTGCTGTTCTGCTAATTTGGAGGTAAAGAAATCAGGTCAGGATAACATCGTAAAGTTATTGGGCAGCGCTAGGGGTTTGCTGCCTGGAAAAGAGGGGGATATTCTCTTTTACCACGTTCACGCCTCGCGACCGACGGCCAGACTTATTACGATCCCACCTTAGCCTGCGCGCCACATCAAGGAGCAAATTCTGACAGCGGAATTACCGTTTTCATCCCCGTCCCATCCGTCTCACGGATAATGGGCTAGCCCGGATAATTGCAGGTCCGTCTCACATAATTCGAGCTGCGTCGCAGATAATGTGGGTCGGGGAGCCCTTACAGTCTCACGCAATTCGGGCCAGAATCGGCGATGAAATCAGGCCAAGCCTCGGATGATTGCAGGCCGCTACATATAGGGCTCCACCCGCTCGGTCAGCACTTCGTACATGCGGCGGCTCATATCGCCGTAGAGCACATAGTTCGAGCTTTTCCAGACGACGCTGGCCAACTCCGGTCGTCGGCGCGCGAGATGATAGGGCTCGCCCATTTTTAGCCCCAGATCCCGCGCCTCGTGGGAGCGGGCGATAACGCAGCCGTCGTTGTTCGAGAGGACCACGACCGGGACCGTCCGCAGCCTTGGGTCAAATGCCCGCTCACAAGAACAATAAAAGCTGTTGCCATCGATCAGCGCGAACATCAGACGTTGAGCCGAACTAGGCTGTTAATGATCGCCCAGATATCGACGTCCTCCGTGACAGGGATTGGCGCGCGCGATGCGGGCTTCAGCAGCCAAGCATCCTCCTCCCGAATCAGCGTCGCCAGGATTACCTCCCCTTGCAAGAACGCAACGCACACCCGCCCGGCCGCCGGCTCATCGGCGGCATTGGCGATGAGGATGTCGCCGTGAAAGATGGCGCGCGCCTGAAGTTCATGGCCGATCACGCGCACCGGATAGAGGCCAGGGCGGCGCAAATCGAGAAGCCGCGGAAGGTCCAGCACCGGCTCGACATAATCTTGGGCCGGGCTCTGAAATCCCGTCGTTTCATCGCCTTGGTAAGGTTTCATCCTTTGGTTTCCACGGGAACATAGAGCGAACATTACCGCCCACAGACTGGGAAAAGCGGGTCCAAAATGCCTTGGCCTCGCCGCAAGAGGACGGTCGGCGTTGCGCGCGACCCGCTGTTCACACGTTCTACTTGCCGAGTTCCATCCCGCTCCGCTACCTTCTGCGCAATCGTCGGGAAGCATTGGAAGCGTGAGCGATGCCCTCAAAATACCTCGCCGAGCTCCATCGGTCGGACTTGGCACGAACAACCAACGTCGCCTTGCGATTGGGTCCGACGTCGCGCAATCTTATCGATGCGGCGGCGGCGGCTCTCGGTGTTACCCGCCAAGCCTATATCATCGATAGCGCCCATCGCCGCGCGGTCGAGGTATTGCTCGATCAGCGGGTGTTTAACCTGGCCGACAGCGCGGCCGACGCTATCCATGCGGCCCTCACCTGCCCTCCGGAGCCGACGCCGGCGCTGGTCAGCCTCCTGAAAACCTCGCCTAAATCCCAAGCAAATGATGCGCTATAGCGCCCCGGTCCCGATCAACCCGCAGTGGGAGATAAAACCATTCTCCTGCGGGGATTCAGCACTCGACGATTGGCTGAAGGAGAGCGCCGCCGACGCGGAAACGCGCACGGTCAAAAGCTTTGTCGTCTTGGCGGAACAGCGCGTCATTGCCTATTACACGCTGGCGGCGGGAAGTGTCGTTCTCCCCGCGCTCGATGGGACCCTGCTCAATCCCGTACCGGCAATGATTCTTGCCCGGCTGGCCGTCGACCAGACCTTTCAGCGGCAGGGCCTCGGGGCGTCTCTGCTGAGGGATGCGCTGTTGCGCTGTCTTCAGGTCCGTAGGGTTTTGGATATCCGCCTGATACTCGCCCTCGCGATCGGGCGGCAGCGCGGCTTCCTCGCGCGATACGGGTTTCAGCCGATCCCGGAGGTGCCGCACGCCAGTTTCCTGCCGATCGACACAAGCCTTCAGGCTTTCGTCGTTAGCGAGGGTGACCGGGGGAGCGCTACGAGCGGGGTCGAGACGGCTCCCCCGCCCCTGCCCTATTCCGCCGCCGCCGACAGCATTGCCGATGGCACCGCGACGATGGGTCGATAGCGGATGATTTGATCTTCGAGCTGTGCCCGCGTCATCGCGACCAGGTCTTCGACGATCGACCCGATATAGGGGCAATCAATCGCGATCTCGGGTTCCCGATGCCGCCAGCCATAGCCCTCCTCATCCCGAACCCGGTCGCGCCACGTCAGCCGGAGGGAACTTGTGTCATCCACGAAGCCAATCGTGTAATCCGGTTGCCACTCGCTGACGCCGAGTAACATCGCCAGATGGCAGGCACGTCGCGCAAGACCGCGCTTACGCCAATCGGGGTCGGTCCAGAAACCCAGCATCATTTGCACCCGGCCCTGGATGGTACGGGCTAGGGGCGCGGTCGAGCGTACTCTGGCCCCCTGCCCTGCCACCCTTGCCGGGTCCGCATAGAGCAGCCGCAGGCTATGAAGCTGGTCAGCCAGCGTCTCATTGGCTGGGATATAGCAATAGACCGCGCAGGTCGTCGCGACGATCTCGCCGGTCGGGGCGACGACACCAAGCCAGAATTTCTCGGGATGGGGGCTTAGATCGGGATGCAGCGGGCTAAAGAGGGGCAGAAAGCCCCTGCCCTCGTTCGCTTGTTGAAGTGCCAGAAACTCCCTGAAATCCGTTCCATGGACGACGGCAAAACCCTCGCGTTCAAGGTCGGTCACAAGCTGATAGGCACGACTGCCCACGGCTCGCGAGATCTCCAGTGGCCGGAAACCATTCAGGGCATCGGTGTAGGGAATCGTATTAAAAAGCGACTTATCCATCTAATCCTCGTATGGCATCGGTGACAGTGAGCGCCGCCACAACCTTACGGTTGCGCAGCACGGGCACTGTCAGCCGATGATACGAGACGTCAAGCTCTCCTTTACACACACGGATATGATGAAGGAGCGGCTTACGGGCCGTCACCGCTTCTGAAACATGGGCGAGGATCATATTTAAGTAGGGGCGCGGTGTCGGCTCAGCCTGGGTTCGTTGACCAACAATTGCCAGCTTATCGACGCCAAACAACAGTGGCAGATTCCGGCCAATGGCCGCCGTCACCAACCCCTGCTCGGTTAGATGATAGACGACGCCATGCTCCAGCACGTCCCGGGGAAACGCCGCGATGCCCCGCGGATGGTCCAACGATTGTTGCCAAAGATTGAGCGCCAACTTCAACCGCCCCTGTCCCGCGTCCAAGGTCAGCGCGCGCGCATCGATGTGCAGGCTCGCATCCTGCCGATGACCTCGTAAGGCCAAGGCTTGGTCGACATGGTGCAGCGCTTCCCGCAGCGTCGGCATCGCTTGGCGGCGAGCGAGGTCGGTGCCGAATCGATACCCCGCCGCCGCCCCCCATTGCCCCAAGGCACGGCGTAGATGCCGCAAAGCCAGGGGATCGACCGTCGTGCTCCAATCGATCAGGATCGGGCCGTCGCCTGTTCGGCAAACGGCGATGTAGCCATGGGTGCGGAGAAGCACCTGAACTGCGTCAGTGCGGTGCGTCTCGCCATCGAGGCCCATATGATAGGCGGCCCAAGCGTCGAGACCGGTCTCGGCCAGATCGATGCTGGTCGGCGTGATCCAATATTCGCTGGCATGCACGGGCTCAACCGCGTTGAGGGCGTCGAGGACCGACGGCATGCCGTCGCCGGCCGCCATCAGCAGGCAAAATTCTTCGGTCGAGAGCAGTGGGCGGAGGCAATTTAGGACTTGAGGCGTGAGGCGCGCCTGCCCATCCCAAAGACGCCGCGCCTGGCGCACCGTGATCCCGACCGACAGCATCGCCTCGCGCGCGACGCCATATTCGGCAAAGCGCTCCCGCAGGGAAATCATCAAGGTCTCGCGTGCGGCCATCGGTCCTCCCGCCTTTCTTTCTGGTTACTGCTGTATGCCGCTTGTCGCAATTGATTTCGGTGGAGAGAGAGCGTATGTTCTTTATATGTTCTCTTTTGATTGAGGAAACATCATGCAGGTCCGCACACACGAAAACGGTCAAACCCGGCCTGTCAGTCCTCTGATCTCAATGATCGAAGAAGCCGCCGATGCGGTCGGCTGGCAATCGGTTGAACCGTTTCGCTGGTTGGGGCGTTCGGCGCTGCTTCAGTCAGGGCGGTCCCGTCTCGCCATCATCGCGCCGCGCTATGAGGCCAAGCCCGACCTGATGGAAGAGGAGGCCGCTCGCTTGCGGGCACATTCGGTTCGCGGGCTCTGGCTGGTGTCATCCTCTAAAGCCGCGCAAGACAAGCAGTCCATCCCGAACTTCAAGCTGCTCGACGGGGTTGTTGCTACCCCCGGCCACGCCCAAACGCCAATTGCCGAGTTTATCCAGGGCGCGCTCACGGGCCGTCTCAAATGGGTGTCGGCCCCCTGCCCATCGGTTTACGGACTCTGGATAGTGTGCACCAAGTGTCCCAGCTGCCAAACGCCGCAGGCGTTTCCAACCGGTGCGCTCTGGTTGCGGGGAGCGGTCTATGACGAATCGCGGCTGTCCTACCCGCCCCCGACAGCCCTATTACCTCTCGACCCCGAGGGAATCGATGACGTTCGGAGCTTCACAGCCACTCTACCCCATCCTGCCGCCCTTTCGCGGGATCATTTGGGGATTGCGGCTCATTGTTCCCGGTGTGGCTGTGTTCTGCTGCGGCCAGATCCAAAGACCAGTAACGGCAATCTCCACGTGACATCCGTCAGTGCGCCTGTGATCGAGCGCGGTTGGTGGTCCTGGGATGGGTGGCCTCGCCAGGTTACCACCAGTGCGCCGATAGAGAACGGTCGAAAGAATTATTCTGGGTGCTCGGGGTTGCTAAATTAATTTTAGCAACCAAACAAAAGAACGTTCCAATACGGGATCATTTTTTCTTAAGATAATATCATAATTTTGCAATAGGGGGTAAACCGCTCTTCTCACTCAGTAAATTCAGCGCCTCAATAATTAAGGAAGTAGCCGTAACCTTTGGTCGTTCGTGCCTACGATGAAACATCATTTCATCAATCCGATCCTTCACTTCCTGCGGTGCTCTGATGGAAATGTGGACGCCTCTAATGGCAGGTGACGGGCTTGTGGTTTTAAGTTCGCTGATAGCATGAGTGGCAGTAGTCACAGGTTCAGGAGATGATTCGCTTTGAATAGCACTGACAGCGGGTAGTGCTGATGAAAAAAGGGGCCGCTTAGCCATTTACGCCTCCCAGTATCTTCTCGATCTTTCGGAAAAGGGTTCTGCATTCGTCTGCTGCTTTGCCAGTGGGCTCATACTCGACCACACCTAAGCCACTTGCAAATGCATCCTGATAAGCATTTCGTTGAATCACCCTGATAGGTAAGACTGGTCCCAGGGAGGACAGATAACGCTCTGCTTCAGTTGATCTACTGGCTTGGTTACGTGGTGGCGATTGGGTTATGAGGAAGCAGAACGACTTTTGCAAACGCTGGACAACTTGAAGCGTAGGTAAAGTAGCCTGAATATCTATTACCGTTGGTCTACAAGGTATAATTACATAGTCAGAACCACCAATTGCAGCATTAACGGTAAGCTCATCCCTGCCAGGGGTATCAATTATTAGATAATCGATACCCGCTTTTCTAGCCGCCAATATGCTATCTTCTATCTGATTTGGTTTTATTTTATCGGCGGTAGGGAATTCATAACTTTCGGGACGAGTTGCAAACCAAGTGACTACTGATCCTTGTGGGTCTGTATCAAAAATAGCAGCGGATTTACCGGCCTCTACGATCGCCGCGGCCAAATTAATAGCAGTAGTGCTCTTACCCACACCGCCTTTTTGGTTCGCAAATGTGATGGTTTTCACCGCTAACCCTCTGGTTATTCAAATCGGCCTATAGGATGCCACGGGGCGGCATCGCCCGCAAGCCCTATTGCGGCATCGCCCGCAAGCCCTATTGCGGCATCGCCCGCAAGCCCTATTGCGGCATCGCCCGCAAGCCCTATTGCGGCATCGCCCGCAAGCCCTATTGCGGCATCGCCCGCAAGCCCTATTGCGGCATCGCCCGCAAGCCCTATTGCGGCATCGCCCGCAAGCCCTATTGCGGCATCGCCCGCAAACCCTACTGCGGTATCGCCCGCAAACCCTACTGCGGTATCGCCCGCAAACCCTACTGCGGTATCGCCCGCAAACCCTACTGCGGTATCGCCCGCAAACCCTACTGCGGTATCGCCCGCAAACCCTACTGCGGTATCGCCC
>JAESFP010000130.1_pt1 | contig 67768 bp, 57 predicted proteins | sample 9266181 | NCBI WGS metagenome assembly JAESFP01 (sample SAMN14502547, study PRJNA617102) | algae metagenome | isolation source: Pegethrix bostrychoides GSE-TBD4-15B and co-occurring heterotrophs from... | place: USA: Grand Staircase-escalante National Monument, Utah | collected 2006-08-15 | reverse complement strand
AGGCGCGACTTTTTTATACATCTACTCAAACAACCGACATTGTAAAAGTACCAAAAGCGCTCCTAGACTGCTGGTCTAGCCTCTTGTGCTACGCAGCCTAGATGGATAAAGTCGAGCTTAGTCGAGAATGTCAGGCAGCGCGATTGCATCAAACCAATATTCCATAAAAATCTGCATGGTGCGCTTGAACTTGATCGCATTAATTGGCTTAATCAAATAGCCATTGACTCCAGTTTGATAGCAAGCTCGGATATCTTTTGGATTGTTAGAGGTCGATAGCACAACCACCGGAATGCTTTTCAGCGTCTCATCTTGCTTGACTTGACTCAAGACTTCTCGCCCATCGAGTCCGGGGAGATTGAGGTCGAGCAGAATGAGGGAAGGTACAGGCGACGTTGCCGGATCAGCGTATTGACCTGTGTGAAAGAGAAAGTCGAGGGCTTCATCGCCGTCGTAGCAGCGATAGAGCTGACATCGGGTTGGCGCGTTTTTCAGCATGCGGCAGAGGGCTTCAAAATCTTCGTCGCTGTCTTCAATGATCAGCAGGATTGCGAGATAGTCTCCCATTGGAAATTGTTGACCTTACTATCGAGGGTTATTGAGGGCTAATCGTTAGGACTCAACTCGCCTGTGAGGTAATGCTAATTTCGATATTGTATCCCTCTCTAGCAGCCAATTTTATAAAAGAAACCTGGAGATGCATCGTTTAAAGCTATGAATAAATCTATGGTGATGATAAGGCAGAAGCCGAACGAATCCTAATAGTCAACGCATCTACCAGAAGACAGATTTTCTTATCTCTTATCTATCTCTAATCTGTGACTGGTTACGAATCATAGACTTCAAGTAACGGTTAGTTTACACTAATGAAGTCTATTTGGTTTCATGGCTCCAAGAGCTAACAGAATGACTTCTTCAGAAAATGCGCCATCTGCGGATGTCAGCCATCAGTCTGTCAGCCCGTCCAGTCTGCCTATGTCTGAGCCGCTTAGCTTGACCAACTGTGATCGCGAACCCATTCACATCCCAGGTTCGATTCAGCCGCACGGGGTCTTGCTGGTGATGCGCGAAGCGGACTTAACCATTGTGCAGGTGAGCAGAAACGTCGCGCAACTGCTGGGTCGAGCGCCAGAAGAACTGCTGAATCAGCCCTTGGAGACGCTGTTGAATACAGAGCAGCTTGCCACGATTGCAGGATGTCTCTCGCAGGATTTTGAGCGCATCAATCCGATGCAAATTGTGATTGAGGTTGGTGGGCAAGGCTCGGTATTTGATGGGATCATTCATCGCTTTGAGCAGTCTTTAATCTTAGAGCTAGAGCCAAATCTCAGCCAGCGAACCGCTGACTTTTTTGGGTTTCATCGGTTAGTCAAAGGTGCCATTAATCGGCTGCAACAAGCAACCACCCTTGAGCAGATGAGTCAGATCATCGTTCAGGAAGTGCGTCAGTTGACGGGCTTCGATCGCGTCATGGTCTATCAGTTTGATGCCGCAGGATCAGGAAGCGTGATTGCAGAAGATCGACGAGACGACTTAACGCCCTATCTCGGACTGCACTATCCCGCTTCAGATATTCCACAACAAGCCAAACAGCTTTACAGACTGAACTGGCTGCGGCTGATTCCCACGGTTGACTACGCTGCGGCTGAGTTGATTCCCAGCGTTAACCCGTTGACTCAGCAGCCCACCGATTTAAGCCTGGCCGGACTGCGAAGCGTTTCGCCGATCCATCTGGAATATTTGCACAATATGGGCGTGGGTGCGTCGATGTCGATTTCGTTGATCAAAGAGAAGCAGCTTTGGGGATTGATTGCCTGTCACCACGATTGCGATCGCTATGTTTCTTATGAGATCCGAACAGCCTGCGAATTTTTGGGCCAAGTGATGTCGCTAGAACTGATCTCCAAAGAAACCAATCAAGACCTTGATTACAGAATAAAGCTGAAATCGATTCAGGCTAGATTTGTCGAAGTGATTTCACAATGCGACAGTTTATTGAATAGAATACTGAACGCTGATGCGAATCTTTTAGAATTGGTCGATGCCCAAGGAGCCGCCGTCTTTTGGGATAGTCAATTTCACAGGATTGGCCATACTCCAAATATCAAGCAGTTAGAAGATTTGCTCATGTGGGTTGAAACTCAGCTTGACGGAAATTTGCTGTATACGACTGCACTCTCTCAAGATTATCCGACTGCTGAGGAGTACAAGTCAGTGGCCAGCGGTATGATTGTCTTAGCGATCTCGCGTGTGAATCGCAATTACATTCTGTGGTTTCGCCCGGAAGAGGTGCAAACGGTGAACTGGGGCGGCGATCCCAACAAGCCCGTCGAGGTTTCAGATGACGGTGAAGCGCGGATGTCGCCGCGTAAATCATTTGCGCTGTGGCAAGAAACGGTGCAGGCCAGATCGCTGCCTTGGAAAGCCTGCGAAGTCGAAGCAGTTTTGGAGTTGCGGAGCGCGATCGTCGGCATCGTGTTGCGTCAGGCCGATGAGTTAGCCAGGTTAAACCTGGAGCTTGAGCGCAGCAATAGCGAACTCGATTCGTTTGCTTACATTGCCTCTCACGATTTAAAAGAGCCACTGCGCGGCATTCACAACTACTCCAGTTTTTTGATGGAAGACTATGGAGACATTTTGAACGAAGACGGGGTTTCAAAGCTGCAAACGCTGGTGCGGCTAACCCAGCGCATGGAGGATTTGATCAATTCGCTGCTGCATTTCTCACGGCTAGGGCGAGTTGAACTGGCGCTGCAGCGCATCGATCCCAACCAGCTTCTGAAAAGCGTGCTTGAAATGTTGAGTATCAGTTTGGAGAACTCGCAGGTCGAAATTCGGGTGCCGCGCTCGCTGCCGATGGTGCGATGCGATCGCGTTCAAATCAGCGAAGTGTTTACCAACTTAATTAGTAACGCCATTCGCTATAACGATCGCGCCCAGAAATGGGTGGAAATTGGCTATTTAGATCCAGTAGAATCGCCTCTTCGGCCTGTTGATGCCAGCGAAGCCACCGCCGATCCAATGGTCACCTTTTACGTGAGAGACAATGGAATTGGCATTCCAGAGCGGCATCTCGATACCATTTTCCGCATTTTTAAGCGACTGCACGCCCCGACCAAATATGGCGGCGGGACGGGAGCAGGCTTGACAATCGCCAAAAAAATCGTCGAGCGGCACGGTGGTATACTCTGGGTGGAATCTACTCCAGGAGAAGGCAGCACGTTCTATTTCACACTCAAGGCATAACCTCATATCGCTTGGTTCTTTAGCTTAAAGTGAACGGTTCATTCACTTTTATACGGGTTACCCAGATGGAACAGTCGGAACTGACAGCCTCTACAGAAATCGGCCAGAACAGCGCCCAGCCAGGGCTTGGAGTAGATGAAGTTGGTATAGTTTTGCAGCTGGCCGATGGCAAAATCCAGGCGTGCAATCCCGCCGCCGAACTGATCTTGAGATTCACCCTGGAGCAAATTCAAGGCCGCGACTCCAACGACGGTCTGTGGCAAGCCATCCATGAAGACGGATCGCCGTTTCCAGGTGAAACCCATCCCATTTCGCTCGCCCTCTCCACCGGACGAGCGATTCTGGGCGTGATCATGGGTCTGTATCAACCAAACGGTGAATTAATCTGGCTGCAAATTGATGCTGAACCGTTATTTCAAGCGGGTGAAACTAAGCCTTGGGCAGCCATTACCACGTTTCGAGACATTACAGACCAGCGACCGACCGTTCCCGTTCAGCCGCGCTTGCCCGTCGATTTGCCAACGCAGCGCACCGTGCTGATTGTCGATGACTGTCTCGAAGATCGGGAAACCTTTCGCCGCTACCTGAATCAAGATCACCGCTATCGCTACCGAATTTTAGAAGCAGAAACCGGAGCAGAGGCATTAGAGATTTACCAGCAGGTTGAACTAGATGCGGTGCTGCTCGACTACAGCTTGCCAGACTATGAAGGACTTGAGCTGCTGCAAATCATGCAACAGCAGCGTTCATACTATGTGCCAATCATGCTGGTTACTGGGCAGGGCAGCGAAACGCTAGCAGTCCGGCTGCTCAAAGCAGGAGCCGAAGATTATTTAATCAAAGGCAACATAACAACCGCTAGTTTGCAAGCCGCGATCACAGATGCGATCGACAAAACAGAGCTACGCCTCCGGTTGCGTCAAAGCCAAGAGCGGGAACGATTGGTCGCCCAAATTGCCCAACAGATCCGTCAATCGCTCGATCTGGCGACGATTCTCACCACCACAGTCGAAGAAGTGCGGCAGTTATTCGACACCGATCGGGTGCTGATCTTTCGCTTCAATCCCGATTGGTCGGGCACGGTGATCGCTGAATCTGTCGGAGCAGACTGGAGATCGGTTTTATCCACCACGATGCTCGATCCCTGTTTGGTCACGACCTTTGTCAGGCAATATCAGCAGGGGCGAGTCACCGCGATCGCCGATATTCATTCCGCAGAACTCAATCCTTGCCACGTTGAAATGCTGGCAGAGTTTCAGGTGCAGGCCAACCTAGTGGTGCCGATTCTCCAGAGCGATCAGCTTTGGGGATTGCTGATTGCGCATCACTGTGCAGCACCGCGAGCCTGGCAGACCGCCGAGATCGAGCTGCTGAAGCAGCTTTCAACCCAGGTTGGCACGGCCATTCAGCAAGCCGAACTCTATCAGCGATCGCAGATCGAATTAGCCGAACGTCAGCGCGTCGAAGCTGAACTGCGCGACAGTGAACTCTTCGTTCGCAAAATTTTAGAAAGCACCTCCGAGTGCATTAAAGTGCTCAACCTAGACGGGCAGCTGCTCTACATGAATCCGGGCGGACAGGTGCAAATGGGAATTTGTGACTTTGCTCGCTTTGCCCTATGTCAGTGGATCGAGTTTTGGAGCGACAGCGATCGCCAAGCCGCGGAACAGGCCATTGCAATCGCCAAGGCAGGCGGCTCAAGTCAATTTGAGGGATATTGCCCCACAGCGGACGGCATTCCCAAATGGTGGGAAGTCCAGGTCAGTCCAATTTTAGATGCCCAGGGCAATGTCGAACGATTATTATCCGTATCGCGCGACATCACCAGCCGCAAGGCATCTGAGACTGCCCTCAAAACCAGTAAAGATCATGTCGAACTGCTCTACGATACGGTGAAAGAACTGCTGGTTAGCACAGAGCCGCTGACGCTGATTGACAGACTCTTTGAAAATCTGGAAGGGCTATTAGAGCTTGACCTTTACTTAAATTACGTGGTCGAAGACGCGACTTCAAATCCAGATGCTCGCATGCGTTTAGCGGCTTACGGTGGCATTGAGCCTGCAATCGCCAGCGAGATCGAGTACTTATCCCTCGCTCAAGCCATCTGTGGTGTCACAGTGCAACAGCGGCAGCAAATCGTGCTCTCAGATGTGCAAAATTCTGATAATCCGAAGGTCGTCTTGATCAAAAACCTGGGAGTGGCGGCCTATTCGATTCAGCCGTTGATTTCTCAAGGCCAACTCTTCGGCACTTTGTCGTTCGGCAGCTGTCGCCGATCGCACTTTACAACCGACGAGACCGAATTATTGCAGGCCATCTGCGATCAAATCGCGATCGCGCTAGAACGCACCAATCTGGTCAATTCTCTGCAACAGCAAACCGAGCAACTCCGTCAAGCCGATCGCCTCAAAGACGAATTTCTCGCCGTCCTCTCCCACGAACTTCGCACCCCCCTCAACCCCATCCTGGGCTGGGCGCGCCTGCTACAAACTCGGCATTTCGATCAAGACCGCACCCTCAGCGCCCTGGCCACGATCGAGCGCAATGCCAAACTGCAAGCGCAGCTGATCGATGACCTGCTCGACATTTCCCAGATCATGCGCGGCAAGCTCACCCTCAACGCCACGCCCGTCAATCTAGCCACTGTGATTTCTGCTGCCCTCGAAACTGTACGGCTCGCCGCAGAAGCCAAACAGATCCAATTTGAAGTCACGATCGAGGATCAGGTGCGGCAGGTGGCTGGCGATCCGGGTCGCTTACAGCAGGTTGTCTGGAATCTGCTGTCCAATGCAGTCAAGTTTACCGACGAAGCGGGACGGATTGAGATTCGACTGACCCAGTTTGATCACCACGCACGAGTTCAAATTATCGACAGCGGCAGCGGGATCAATCCGGCGTTTGTGCCTCATGTGTTTGAGTATTTCCGCCAGGCAGATGGCTCCACAACCCGCAAGTTTGGCGGATTAGGGCTGGGACTGGCAATCGCTCGTCAGCTCGTTGAGCTACATGGCGGCACCATTTGGGCAGAAAGCGCTGGAGAAGGCTACGGAGCCACCTTCACATTTCAGATTCCGGGATTAAACGCGGTGAGTTCGGCAGTCTCAGCAGCTCCAGTTTTGCCGCTTCCCACGTTGCCGTTGGCTGGCATTCACGCTTTGATTGTGGATGATGATCCTGATACGCTTGACCTTCTAGCATTTTTGCTAGAACAAAACGGCGCGCGCGTTACGACTGCTTCAACTGCCGCAGAAGCGTTGCAAGTCCTAGAACAGTTGCGACCCAATATTCTATTAAGTGATGTTGGTATGCCGGAGATGGATGGATATGATCTAATGCGCGCCATTCGAGCCAGCGATCGCGGACAGGATCTTCCTGCGATCGCCATCACCGCCTACGCTGGAGAACTGAATCAACAAAGCGCTATTGCAGCTAGCTTTCAACGCCATATTGTCAAACCCATCGACTCCGATCAACTGATTCTGGCAATCAGTGAATTGGCTGCTCATCGCTGCTGACAGATTTCAAGTCTCGATTCAGACGGGCGATCACATTTTGCTTCAATGGATGTTGATTAATTTGTTCGATCGCTTGTTCCAGGTTTTTCCACTCCGTTCCCAGTGCCAGTAGGGCGTAGATTCTCGGACGTGTTGCGTGTATGCTATTCAATTGAGTAGCGAGTCGTGATAGTCTCTTCGAGACAGCTTAGTAGGATTGTAGCCTTTGACGACCAGTTGTACTGGAGATACTCCTGATGTCAAACCTCGGCGTACTGGTTGCACTGAACGGGTATCAGCTAGTCCTAGTTCAACCTGTGACAAGATTCTGCTCAAAACCACTTTCATTTCAAATTGAGCAAACGCCATACCAATACAACGCCGACTACCCCCGCCAAAAGGCAAATATTCAAACGGAGTAAATTGACGTTCCAAAAAGCGTTCTGGTCTAAATTGCTCCGGATCTGGGTAGACATCCTTGCGGCGATGGGCGAGATAGATCGAACCGATCACAATAGTTTCAGGTTCAAGTGAGTGACCCATCAACTCAACAGACGATCTAACAACCCGTGGAAAAGTCAGCATTCCCACAGGGTAAATCCGTAGCGTTTCACAACAGACTGCATCCAGATAAGGGAGACGCAAAAGAGCGTTGGGATCAAGGGGAACCTCCATTCCCTCAAGCTCTTGCAAAAGTTGCTGGCGAACGTTGGGAAATTTGTGAATCCAATACAATGCCCAAGTTAGAGCGGTGGCAGTTGTTTCATGACCAGCGACTAAAAGCGTCATTAACTCATCGCGCAACTCCACATCCGTCATAGGCTCACCTGCTTCATCACGGGCAGACATGAGCAAAGTGAGGATATCGTTACGAGAATCATTGGGCTGTGTTCGCCGCTCTGAAATCTCTTCGTAGATGATCTGGTCTATTTGTTGTCGTTTACGGACAAAGTTGCCCCATGGACTCAGTGACCCTAAATCCTGACGGAGGATTGGAAAATAGAGGAGGCTGACGCTCAAGGGGTTACTCATTTCATTGAGCATGGTTCCCAGAAGTTTCTCTAGTTGCTGATAGCGAGGTCCCTCGGCTAAACCGAACACAGCCCCCAGGATCGTTCGCATGGAAACAGCTTGCATCGACTCTCGAACTGAGAAGGATTTATCAACAGTCCATTCGCGTATCACATCGTCAGTAATGTCGCCAATGATTTGTCCGTAGGAACGCATCCGTTCTCCATGAAACGGGGGCATCATCAGCTGACGCATTCTGCGGTGGCGATCGCCACTTAACCCAATCACAGATTGCGTTCCTAGAAATGGTTCAAATAGACCGTTTAGCTCACCAGGAGCATCAAACATCTTGGAATCATCGCTAGTCAAAATGGTTTGTAGGGCTTGAGGATGACTAAAGAAGACGACGGGAGCAAATTTCTCACCCAGCATTACCGTGAAGCAGTCGCCATAATCATGAGTACAGCTACGCATAAATGAAAATGGCCTGATAATCCAATAGAACATTTGCCAAACTGCCGGAGTTTTTGGTCCATTGGGGAGTGACATAACAGTTACCTAGTTACAGATTTGCTGTCTTTATGACGAAAAAGCTGATGTTTCAGAATATGGGTCTAACTACTATGTAGACGTACAGCTATCCGCATATTAGCCCTCATATCCATTTGGGCAGATATGCTTCAGCAATTCTTTAGATAAGTCGCCTGCTCAGCCAAAGCTCACCAAACGTAAAGAATTCTTCTATCCCCACTTGCGCTAAACCAGAGTTTCAGCTTATGATCTTCCAACTGATTGCGTGAAGCAGTCAGGACACGCAAAAGCTTAAGGCGTCGCTGACTAGAAGTGGTGGAACACAACTAGCCAGCTAACCCGGCCTCCCGCTCGTCACGGAAGGCAAGGCTGAGTCGATTTTACATCGCGCTCGCTTCGTTTTACACGCATGTGGTTAGGTGACTCTACGCCTTGAGCTTTCAAACTCATAACCCAAAATACGAGGCAAATAATCATGTCTACAGAGTTCAACGAACGTCTGCCGGAGCCGCATGACGAGCGAGCGCAGATTTGGATAGTCGGCACAAGAGAGCAAGTCAACCACATCATCAGCGAAATGTACGTGCGGCAGATGGTGAGCGACCGCAGCCAGTTCTCGCCGCTGATGCCTGCACCATTTGCCAACGGACGCTATATGACGCTGCTGTTACGATAGGCTCGGCGGGGTCAGGCTGCATTCGTTCAGCAATGGCGCTGCACCTGACCCCAACGGGCGAATTCGAGCACGCTCTCGAAACAGACAAATGTTCAGCTACGCCAAACGAGCAGGCTGAACTATAGGAATGCGACTGTAAATCTCTGCGTTTTCTGCCTGCGCCTCAGCGAAGTCGATGAACAGGAGTTTGCACAGTACTAAGTTGTATAGTACTCAGTTCACAGTACTAATCGCGGCCATTCAGGCTGTATGCTGATGCTATTGTGAGAGAGTCTGAACTGTTTGCCCAGACTGTTTGCCCAGCATGAAAGACCTGTTCGCTCGCGAAGCCCTAGCTCAGATTCCCAAAATCCTCACCTTGCAGGATCGCAATCCGCACAGCCCCACCTACGGCTGTTTTGACCGCAACTTTTGGCAGTATAAGATCATTGATTTTCCCAGCGGTATGTCGCAAGAGTTTGTGCTGCCGTTAGCTCTAGCCTACGAGACAGATATTCCAGAAAATCCTTTTTATCATCAGCAAGCGCTCAGAGAATGGGTCGCTGCTGGTATCCGATATGCGTCACAGAGCGCTCATCCAGATGGCTCCTGCGACGACTATTTTCCGTTTGAGCGGGCGGGCGGAGCAGCAGCTTTTTCACTGTTTGCCTGCATTGAAAGCTATACGCGGCTAGGCTTTTACGATCCAGCAATGCTAGCTTTTTTCAGCAAGCGAGCCGACTGGCTAGCTCAGCACCAGGAAAGCGGCAGGCTAACGAACCATCAGGCGCTAATTGTGCTTTGCCTAGAGCTGCTGTCGCGTCTACTCCAGTCCAACCGCTGGGATAAAGCCAAGGCAGAGCGGCTAGAGCAGGTGTTTGACTGGCAAAACGAAGAAGGCTGGTTTCAGGAATATGAGGGCTGCGATCCGGGCTATCACACGCTGACAATTTCTTGCTTAGCCCGCATCTGTGACCTCAACGCCGACCAGCATTTGAAGACTTCACTGATCAAAGAATCGCTGATTAAAGCCGTGCGGCTGGCGGCTCACTTCTCGCATCCAGACGGCTCGTTTGGCGGCGAATATACCAGTCGCAACACCTATAACTTTTTCCCGCACGGCTTCGAGCTAGTCGGGCGCTGGCTGCCAGAGGCGCTAGCCATCAACGATCGGTTTTTGACGGGGCTGGCGCATGGCAAAGCCTCCTGCTACGCAGACGATCACATTATTGGACATCACACCTGGAACTATTTGCTAAGCTGGCAGGATTTTGTGGCTGAGCGTCCGCCGCTGCGCCCCCAGCCTCAGGGTCGCGTTTGGCTGAAGCAGGCGCGGTTGCTGATTGACCGCAGGCAAAACCAAGAACTCTATCTGGCGCTGAACAAGGGCGGTGCATTCAAGCTGTTCTGCAATCAGCAGCTGGTGGCTTCCGATACGCAGTTTTCGGTACAGGTGCGGCAGGACGGCCAGCTCAAAAATGCAGTAGGGCATCTGGTGGGGGACTATACGCTGGAGGTGAACGAGGATGAAATCTGGATTCGGGGACAGCTCGGTTGGGCAAAGCAAAAGCAGATGACTCCGCTCAACCTGATGATTTTGCGGCTGGTCATGCTGAGCGTAGGGCGATTTAACCCCAACTTGATTCGCAGGATTTTGCAGAAAGTTTTGATTGTCGGCAAACGCGCCGCGCCGTTTCAGTTTGAGCGCTGCCTACGTTGGTCGGAAGGAGGCTGGCAGGTGCATGACGAACTCTATGCCAAAGACTGGCGCTCGGTCGTTTCGGCGGGGATTGGCTGCGACCAGACTTCGATCTATGTGGTGATGAGCCGCACGTTTCAGGTGGGACAACTCCAGGGTTGGCTTGACCTGACTCCGCAGGTGCAGCAGCTTCAGCCCGGAGAGACACTGAAGCTGGAGCGCAGGTTGGTCTAGCGGTGAAGCGGTTTAGTATGATTGATCTCATCGCTAGATCTAGCGAGTCCAACGGTCGGGAAGCTGTCAAGATGCCAAAATTTGCTGATATCCGAGCCTGGGAACAGGCAGAACTGCTGATGCAGCCTGTGTTCATCCGCGTGCTGGACAATATCCGCAAGCAGCTTGAGCAGACGACTTGGCAGAGCAGCTATCAGGAAATACCAGTCTGGCTAGAGGCAGTGCCTGAGGAGACGCAGACGCAGGTGATGGAGCTTCAACAGCGTTTGGCCTCGGCCTCGGCCGCCGAAGCTGAGGCCATTGAAGAAGAGCTGGCTCGTCTGCCCAGCCCGCAGATGAGCTACCTGCTCTGCCTCAAAAAAGGCGACCGACAAATTACGGTCGATATTTGGCAGCTCTGCTATCAGGTCTGCTTTCGCAACTACAGCCCGGTCTTAAACGCGATGGATCAAGACATGATTGTCACGGTTGACGTAAGCTTAATTGACGATCTGGGGGAAATCGACTGGCTGAGGCTGGATGAGAAAGCAAAATATCTGATTGAACAGATCTTTTCAAGTCTATCGCCCGCTCAGCCAACCGCTGAAGCTCCAGCAGATCACACAGAGCCAGCCGACGGAGAATAGTTGCTAGTATGCCAAAAGGCTCGTATGGTGAATTATATTTTGACAGAGTTGGTGACAGAACAGATAGAGCTGAAGCAATTGCAGATCATGCTTCGTTTTCCAAAAGGCTGGCAAAATGAGCGTCCAAATCCTGACTGGCTTTCGGCCTAAGAACAATGCGTTTAGTCATGCGTCCGGATGGTGAGTTCGCTCAAGCTGAGTGCGCTTCTGTGCCCACCAATCATCCGTTGCCTCGACAGGTTCACCACTCTCTAACCCGCTCAGCAATAGCGATTCAATTCGATTTTGTTGAGATGGTCGCTCTTGCTCACGCAAAATCAATCGATAGATATATTCACTCGCAGTATTGAAGCCAGCTGCCGTCGCCTGCTCTTCAACAAATGCCAGAATTTGGTCTGGAAGCGCGATATTTAACATTAATTATCTACCTCAAGCCGCGACAGTTCTGCTCCTAGCATAGCTAAAACCGAGTCGGTAATCACCCAGTCTAAAGTCGTCGATCTGATAGGGTTAGAGTCTGGCCAGATTGATATATGGTAGATCATAGGCAGACGTGGCGGCAGAGCGCTTAAATCATTGGGCTGTGATTCGTCTATTGCCCAATATGCAACGAGCCGTTCTGTGTCGCTTCTACAAAGCATCTGATGCCGAGGGTTATGCAAAGGTTCTGCGTCAATTAGAGCCAAAAGGGAAATTTATTGTGGTGTTTGATCCGCCGCTAGAATCAGAAATTCAGTTGAGATAGCGCCTAGCGCTCAGAAATCAGATGGCTAAGATTCTGTACTGCGAACGCAACAAGAAGCTGCATTCACAGTACAGGGTGTATAGGAGCGTGAGCGGTCAACCTAATTTTAGGTTTCCTCATCCATGTCCAACCAATCAGCTTTTGAGGAGATTTCTCCATTGTCCCAAACTGGCAGGCTTTCAGCTTCTGCTAGCCGATCCCGGCACGAACTCATTTTAATACGAACATCATGGGACAGGTTGGCATGATCAGCTTGCAACTCAGAGAATTGCTGCTTCAGATCTAGAACTTCTTTTAGAAGAGTTGAAAGCATTGAGAGAAGAGTCGAAAGCATTGAAAACAGACGTTGTAAATTCTGCGGATCCCGATCTTGTTGCATAGTGTTCCTTATTTTGGAAAGGTTGACACAGTTCGATAAGAATCGCTAATACAAAACCCGTTGAAAAATATGGACTAAACTGATACACTCACTTATCGAAAAACATGGCTCAACGGTTTGTGAATTAACAGATTCGCAATTGAACTGTTGGGCTTTTTATTTAGCTCCAAAACTAAATAAAGATTCTGGCGTAGAATGCACGTTTACCCTAATAAAGCTTGTTTGCGGACAGATTAGCAGCGGCCATCGCAGAAAACCCGATAAGGATCAGGCTTCGTTATTGCGACAGCTCATCTGCGATTATTGGGAGCAGATGTTTATAGCGCATATAAACTGCTTTGGATCATCACAGACGGTAAAAATCAACTCCGCACCTGCACTGGCATCACCAGATAGGTCATCTTCATGCCGCCTACTGGGTTCAGCACCGAGGGACTAGTCGCCGCATTAAACTGCATCTGCACATCGGTGGTATTGAAGGCTTTCAGCCCTTCCAACAAATAGCGGACGTTAAAGGCAATTTCTAGATCCTCACCCGAAATCTGAGCCGGAATCGCCTCACGGCCATTGCCCACATCCTGCGCCTCCACCGACAGCACAATCTCCTGCTTAGCCCCATCCAGCGTCAGTTTCACAATGCTGTTTTTCTGATCCGCCAGCACCCCAATCCGCTCCAGCGTCCCGACAAACAGCCGCCGCTCGACCGTCATTTGGCGCGTGAACTGACGCGGAATCAGCTGACGATAGTTGGGGTACTGGCCCTCTAGCAGACGGCTAGTGAGCCGCTGGTTTGCCCATTCACAGACGAGCTGCCCCTGATCAAACTTGACAGCCACCGCTAGGCTCCCCGGATTGATTTGAATCATCCGCTCCAGCTCGCGCAGCGCCTTAGCCGGAACCGTCACGTCTAGGCTGCGGGCTTCTGCGCTAGCCGTCTCGCCCTCTGATTCAACCGTCTGCACCACGGCGAGGCGGTGGCCATCAGTCGCTGCAAACTCCAGCCCGTCAGCCTCAGCGGTCAGATGCACACCCGTCAGCACCTGCTTCGACTCATCGCCGCTCGTGGCAAACAGCGAGCCGCGCAGCCCCTCGGTGAGCGCATCCACAGGCAAAAGCGTCACTTCCGCCTCCGAGATCGACGGGAGCTCCGGGAATTCTTCAGCTCCCATGCCGCGCATCTGGTAGCGCCCCGACGAGCAGGTGAGCGTTACCATTTCGGATTCCGAGTCGTCCAAGGTGATTTGGCCTTCCGGCAGACGCGAGACAATATCGCTGAGCAGCTTGGCCGGGAGGGTCAGCTTGCCCGCCTGTTCCACCTGCGCCCCAAAGCTCGTTTGCACCCCCAGGCTCAGGTCAAACCCGGTGAGGCTAATCTGCTGGTTTTCCTCGCTGGCACAGAGCAGCAGGTTGGCCAAAACCGGATGGCTAGGGCGCGAGGGCACAACGCGACAGACAAGGGACAGATGTTGGTTTAGCTCGCTCTGGTTGCAAATAAGTTTCATAGCTGATCGAATAATGGGGGTGCAATGGGTCTTGAGCGGGATCTCGAAACTAGATCTTGAAACTAGATCTCGAACTGGGGAATTTGGACGTTGATCGTAACTGATCGAAGCGCAATCGTAACGCCAAGCGTAGATTTCGTTGCAGAGATTTTCGGCTCATCTGCTCGAAAACCTGCGAATCGATCATTTTTTTGATCGCCTGATCCTTATATTCTGAAATAGTTTTAAAGAGATCTAGTAGTAGTAGAGGCTGTGGAAACTGGGGATAACTTGCCAGGATGCCTGATATAGAACAGGTTGAGTCGCTCAGCGCCTGTGGGAAACTATTGGAAAACTAGAACAGTTCTCCACAGCTAGCGGTGCTTGCTGAAAATCGCCCCGATTTGATCTGGGTTCTCCACAGCTTTTGCACAGACTTTTCCACAGAAAATCTCTGCTTTTCCACAGCTCAGATCCGCCTAAAATACTGGAATGAGTAACCCCACCCCGGATCAGCCGCCCGATCAGTTCAAAGCGCCCGATCAGTTCAAAGCGATGGAAGCGCCAGAGACATCAGCGCAGCTAGACTTCGGCGCAGATCTGTTGATCCCCAGCGCTCCGCCCGACTTCAAGTCAGGCTTTGTCGGCATTGTCGGTCGCCCCAACGTGGGTAAATCGACCCTGATGAACCAGCTCGTTGGCCAAAAGATCGCCATCACCTCGCCAATCGCCCAAACCACCCGCAACCGACTGCGCGGCATCCTCACCCTGCCCACCGCCCAAATCATTTTTGTGGATACTCCTGGTATCCATAAGCCGCATCACGAGCTAGGGTCGGTGCTCGTCAAAAATGCTCAAATTGCCATCGATTCGGTCGATCTGCTGCTGTTTGTGGTGGATGGTGGCGTGCTGGCAGGCGGTGGCGATCGCTATGTGGTCAATCTGCTCAGCCAGAGTTCAGTGCCAGTGCTGCTCGGCATTAATAAAGCGGATCAGCAGCCCCCTGACGCACAGCCACTCGACGACAGCTATCAGGCGCTAGCCGCAGAGCATGGCTGGACAGTCGCCAAATTCTCGGCGCTGACGGGGGACGGCCTAGAGCAACTGCAAGCTCAGATTGTTGAGCGGCTTGATCCAGGCCCCTACTACTACCCACCCGATCTCGTCACCGACCAGCCAGAGCGATTTATCATGGGCGAGCTGGTTCGCGAGCAGATTTTGGCGCTAACCCGTGAGGAAGTGCCGCATTCGGTGGCGGTTACCATTGACCGGGTGGAAGAAGACAGCCAGATTACCCGGATTTTGGCAACGGTCTATGTGGAGCGAGCTTCCCAAAAGGGCATTTTGATCGGCAAGGGCGGCAGCATGATGCGGGAGATTGGCACGGGTGCAAGGCAGCAGATCCAGAAGCTGATTATGGGCAAGGTCTATATTGAGCTGTTTGTCAAAGTGCAGCCCAGGTGGCGACAGTCGCGGCAGCATTTGAATGACTTGGGCTATCGCGTGGAGTAAGGGAAAAGATTTGTAAACAATCCTACAGAATTGGCCATAAAACGAGCCAGATCTGCATCATTGCTTAAGAACTTGTTAAGCGCAGCCCAAAATTTGCGTTTTGCCCTTATTTTAGATGATCACGATACCTCCTAACTGCGTCTCCAGCCTCGTCCATGCCACCTTCGGGTCAGCGGGCGGGGCTGCTCTTTTTTGTGATGCAAATTGTGATGCAAAGTGGTGACGCAAACTCGTGATCCGGTAAAGCAGTAAACTTGAGAGTGAACTGCACTGGGGGCTGGCGTGAATCGTCCGAATCACAGCGTATCGGTAATCATTCCCTGCCACAACGGCGAGCAGTTTCTAACAGAAGCTGTTGAGTCTGTGCTGGCTCAAACGGTAGTGGCTGACGAGATTATTGTCGTAGACGATGGCTCAACGGATGCCACCCCGCAAATTGTCAGCCGCTATCCGCAGCTGCGCTATTTGCGGCAAGCTCAGCAGGGCGTATCGCGCTCCCGCAATACGGCTGCGGCTGCCAGTCAGGGAGACTACATCGTATTTTTGGATCATGACGATCGGCTGCTGCCCCAGGCGCTTGAGCTGGGCTTAGCAGCATTTGCCGCACGGCCTCAGAGTGGTTTTGTCTTTGGGCTTTGCCGCAATATTGATGTCAAGGGTGAGCTGATTGAGCACGCTCAGCTGTCGGCATTGGAGCAGCATTATGAACCGCCGTACTATCCCAAGCTGTTACAGGGGGATTCAATTCACCCACCCGCGCGGCTGATGATTCAGCGACAGGCGTTTGAGGCGATTGGCGGGTTTGATCCGAGCCTAACGGTGGCTGAAGACTATGATCTGTATCTGCGCTTAGCCGCAGCCTATCCGGGATTTTGCCACAATCAGCCGGTGGTTGAATATCGCAACCGCGACGATAGCGTTTCTCATCGCGTTCGGTCAACGCAACATCTGCTAGCTTCGCTTCAGGTGCTCGATAAGCAAAAGCCCAAGCTGCAAGACTCTCCTGAGTATGAGATCGCATATCAACAGGGCAGGGTTCACTGGCAAAAGGTCTACAGCCCGTATCTGCTCTTTGATCTCATCAAATACCTCAAGGCCGGTCAAATGAAGCTGACGTTGAGTTCGCTCCTGCTAACGTTGCGATATCGCCCGCAAAGTTTTTTAGAATATGGCCTGATACGGTTGGGTCTACGGAAAATGCCAGGAGCACTCTGAGCCTGACGAGACTCTGACGAAACTCTGATCAGAATCTAACGATCAGGGCTTGACTTAGAGCGCACTCTAACCCTTAAAGTTGAGTTCATGGAAAGCATCAGGGTTCAAACGGTCATGGTTCACATGCACATGATGCAAAGGCTCACGGTTCAGGAAGCAGCTCGGCAAACGGGAGTCAGCGCTCACACCTTGCGGTACTACGAGCGGATGAACCTGCTGGATGCAGTCCATCGAGATCCGAATGGTCATCGTCAATATGCCGCTGATGATCTAGCCTCGATTCAGTTCCTGACGAGACTGCGGGATACCAAAATGCCAATTCGGCAAATGCAGCAGTTCGCCGAACTTCGCCGCCAGGGAATTTCGACAGCGCCGCAGAGACGTATCCTGTTGGAGCAGCACTATGATGCGGTCATGGCCAATCAGCAAGCGCTCAATCAAAGCCTTGAGGTAATCAGCAAGAAAATTGCCTTCTACAAAGAACTTAGCGCTCAGGGCATTACTGATGAACAGGCAGCGCGCCAAATTCCAGCCTATGACGCAATGGTTGCAGCCAGGGTTGCAGCCGAGATATGTCCTCATCAAGTGCCGCTGCCGTTAGAGCCAGAAGCCGCTGCCCAAGCCCTGCTGCGCCATTTTGATCGTGACCAAATATCAAAGCTGATCGCGCAGTTGCAGCATCAGACACAGGCTGGAGTAAGCCGATAGGTGCAGGTTCAAGCTCTCTGAATCAATCATCATGATCACTCATCTGATCAACATTACTAAACAGGACTAAACAGGTATTTGCTATGAAAACAAGAGCACTCGGAAATCAAGGGCTGACGGTATCAGAACTCGGCCTCGGCTGTATGGGCATGTCTGAGTTTTATAGCGGTCGAGACGATCAGGAGGCAATTGCCACGATTCATCAGGCGCTCGACCTCGGCCTTAACTTCCTAGATACTGCTGATATGTACGGCCCTTTCACCAACGAACAGCTTGTAGGTCGCGCCATCAAAGACCGTCGCGAACAGGTCGTGATTGCCACCAAATTTGGCAATGTACGTAGTGCAGACGGTGGCTGGCACGGGATTAGCGGCCAGCCCGACTACGTGCGGCAAGCCTGCGATGCTTCGTTGCAGCGGCTCGGCGTTGACGTAATTGATCTCTATTATCAACATCGAGTAGATACGACCGTGCCAATCGAAGAGACAATTGGAGCGATGGCAGAGTTAGTGCAGCAGGGAAAGGTGCGATACCTTGGCATGTCAGAAGCGGCACCCGCCACCATTCGCCGCGCTCAGGCTGTGCATCCAATTACGGCATTGCAAACCGAATATTCACTTTGGAGTCGTGACCCGGAAGACGAGATTTTGCCAACCGTGCGGGAACTCGGGATTGGCTTTGTGCCCTATAGTCCGCTCGGCAGAGGCTTCCTGACTGGAGCCATCACCACACCCGCTGATTTTGCTGCCGATGACTACCGCCGCAACTCCCCGCGCTTTCAGGGCGAAAACTTTGACAAGAATTTGCAGGTTGTCGAGCAGGTGCAGGTGATTGCGGCTGAGAAAGGGATCACGGCCAGTCAGCTTGCTTTGGCGTGGCTGCTGGCTCAGGGAGAGGATATCGTGCCAATTCCAGGCACCAAACGTCGGGCTTATCTGGCCGAAAATATGGCGGCAACCGCCGTGACGCTGAGCGAGGAAGATCTGCGTCGAATTGATGCCGTTGCACCCCAAGGAGTTGCCGCAGGCGAACGCTATCACGCGCAAGGGATGACAACGCTGAATCGCTGAGCTGCTGTACGAGCCGCTGTCAAAGGACAATTGGTGCATAACCAGGAAGCGCAAGCTGTCGATACAGACGAGGTGGTAGCTGATGAAATGGGGGGATTCGTCCAAAAAAACAGAAGCACTGCTGTTTTGAAGAAATTGAGCGTGGAGACTGCTGGATTGGAATCAGCTTAGCTCAAACCAGTGGGCTAATTCTAGCCGCTAGAGTTGGCAAGCATACTGACAAACTGCTGAAGGCATGACTTCACATCTTTGGCGCAGCCTGCACGCAGTGCGTAGGTGACTCTGGCCTTGAATTGTGGGTTGTATTGTTTGCGTTTGTTTGCCATGAGATACTCCTCTCCCAGTTGCGCAATGAGGAGCTTAGCGACCAGCTTAGCGACCTGTCCAGTTTTTCGGATCCACCTCATGCTGCATAATCTCACTGCATAACTGGCGCTCGGTATAGGGTATGAGATATCGTCCAAACACAGAGATCACCCTCCCAGCAATGCCTGTCAACCCAGTTTCGGGGCGTGAAATTGCGTTTATCGATATGTCCGTACAGCAATATGCAACGCTTGCCGCTGGAGTCAGAGCGGGAGTAGAGATGCTGGTGTTGAACGCTCAGCAAGATGGCGTTGAGCAAATTACGCAGGTGTTGCGCAAGCGGCGCGATCTCTCCTGCATTCATCTGATTTCTCCCGGCACCGTGAGCAGCTTTCAGCTTGGCAATACGGCACTCAGCCTTAACACGCTGGAGCGCTATGTCTGGGATCTGACGATTTGGAGTAATGCTTTGGGGTCTGACGCTGAGCTGCTGATCTATGGTTCTGAGGTGGCCAAAGGGGTACGCGGCGAAGAATTTGTGGGGCATTTGAGCGAGCTGACTAGCGCTAGGGTAGCCGCATCGCGCAGCAAAACGGGTGGCCTATTGACGGGCGGCAACTGGAAGCTGGAGGTACAAACCCTGCCCTGCCAAACAGCTCTCGCGTTTAACCTCGAGACAATGGCGGCTTATGAGACATTGCTCTAGCCTCAGGGTTCAGCTAGCTTTCGGCTTCCAGATTTGGGGCTACAGTTCCTGAGTTCCACTGGATATCGTTTAGCATCCAGACAATATTTTGCTGAATCGTCAAAATCCAGCGAAACTGCTGGGGGGTATCCGCCATGCGCTGACCGTCGCGCTCTGGATAAATTAGCTCAGATCGGTTCCCCGAATCTGAGAAACCTCTGAGCAACCATGGTCTCGGCCTCATCGGCTAGAACGGGTTGCAGTCAAGCACTTCTAACCTAGCATGACCCACAAGGCAGATTTAATCGCTGCCCAGGGTTTCGCTGCTCAGGGTTTCGCTGCTCAGGGTTTCGCTGCTCAGAGTTTCGCCAAATACGATACGCTTGACTAGCGAACGCCTCGAAGCGGTGTAACCATGCCTCAAGTTGACTTTCTCAGCCATCTCAATCCCTCGCAGCGGCAGGCCGTCGAGCATTTTTGCGGGCCGCTGCTAGTGGTGGCTGGCGCTGGCTCCGGCAAGACTCGCGCCCTCACCTACCGGATTGCCAATCTGGTGTTAACCCATCGCGTCGATCCAGAAAATATTCTGGCGGTGACCTTTACCAACAAAGCCGCCCGTGAAATGAAGGAGCGCATTGAGCGGCTGTTTGCCGAACAGGAGGCGCAGGCACAGCACGGCAAGCCGCTGGAGGCGCTCTACCCGGTGGAGCAGACTCGGCTCAAATCACAGATCTACAAAAAAATCACCAAAAATCTCTGGATTGGCACGTTTCACGCCCTCTGCGCCCGGATTCTGCGGTTTGACATTGAGAAATACCAGGGGCAAAATGGCCGTCGCTGGAACCGCAACTTTTCGATTTTGGATGAGTCAGACGCGCAGGGCTTGATCAAGCAGCTGGTGGTGAACGCCAACCTGGATGACAAAAAATTTGAGCCGCGTTCGGTGCGCTACGCGATTAGTAATGCCAAAAATCAGGGGCTATCTCCAGCGGAATTTGAGCGGGAGCAGGACAACTATCGCGGTCGGGTAATTGGCGATATCTACGCCAGATATCTAGAGGCATTGGCCAACAATAACGCCCTAGATTTTGATGATTTGATTTTAATTCCGGTGCAGCTGTTTCGCCAAAATGAACAGGTGTTGGACTATTGGCACAGAAGATTTCGGCATGTGCTGGTAGACGAATACCAAGACACAAATCGAACACAGTATGATTTAATTCGATTAATTGTGACGAACGGTGTTAGCACCAGTCAGTTTAATGATTGGAACCATCGCTCGGTATTTGTAGTAGGCGACGCGGATCAGTCGATCTATTCATTTCGGGCGGCTGACTTCACAATTTTGATGAACTTCCAGCAGGATTTTGGTGACAGCCTGCCGGATGACGACACGCGCAGCATGGTCAAGCTAGAAGAAAACTACCGCTCCACCGAAAATATTTTGCAGGCAGCCAACGAGCTGATCGACAACAACACTGAGCGGATCGACAAGGTGCTGCGCCCGACACGCGGGGCAGGTGAATCAATCTACTGCTATCGCGCTGAGGACGAAACCTCTGAGGCTAGCTTCGTCGTCGGTCAGCTCCGCCAGATGGAGTTGACCCATCCGGAGCTAGACTGGGGCAGCTTTGCCATTCTCTACCGCACCAACGCCCAGTCCCGCGCCTTTGAAGAAGTGCTGGTGCAGTATGGCGTGCCCTACACGGTGGTTGGCGGTCTGCGCTTCTATGACCGCCGCGAAATTAAAGATGTGCTGGCCTATCTACGGGTAATCGCCAACCCAGACGATACGATTAGCCTGAAGCGAATTATCAATACGCCCCGGCGCGGCATCGGCAAGGCGACGATTGACCGTCTCGAAGCTGCCGCTAGCCAGTTGGGCACCTCGCTCTGGCAGACGCTTAGCGACGAGACGCTGGTGCAGACTGTGGCCGGACGCTCGGCTAAGCCCGTTATTGCCTTTGCCCAAATGCTGCAACAGTGGCAGGATCGTGCCAGCGAGCTTTCCGCCTCAGAAATCGTGCAGGGTATTCTCGAAGATTCGGGCTATGTCGAGGACTTGAAGCAACAGGGCAACGATGAAGCGCTAGATCGGTTGCAAAACGTACAGGAGCTGTACAATGCCGTGACGCTGTTTGAAGAAAACAACGAAGAGTCTAGCCTGATGCTGTTTTTGGCAAATGCGTCACTGGCCTCAGATCTAGACAATCTGCCAGAGCAGCAGGCTAAAGTTTCAATGATGACACTGCATTCCTCGAAGGGGCTAGAGTTTCCGGTCGTGTTTTTGGTGGGGCTAGAGCAAGGGCTATTCCCCAACTACCGTTCACTGGAAGATCCCAAGGCGCTCGAAGAAGAGCGGCGACTCTGCTATGTTGGCATCACCCGCGCCAAAGAGCGGCTGTTTATTAGCTATGCCCGCGAGCGTCGCCTCTATGGTAGCCGCGAACCCGCCAGCCCGTCGCTATTTTTGGCTGAGCTGCCGAGTGAACTGCTGCTGAGCAACACGGCTGCCGCGATTCCCAAGCGTCTGACTCAACCCATTCGGGAGCTGAAGCGAGAGGTGCTCAACGCTCCCAATAGCCATGCAGACGACTGGACAGTGGGCGACCGGGTGGTTCACAAGGCGTTTGGGGATGGTGAAGTGACGCATATTTTCGGGGCAGGCAACAAAATCTGCCTTTCCATCAAGTTCCCCAGCATCGGACGCAAAATCATCGATCCGAAAGTCACGCCCTTACAGCGAACGGATTGAGCCAAAAGATAAATTGCAGTCGAGAATCTCAAATCAAATTTGCTTTTGGTTTAACTATCTCTCAGCCAATTCTCTCAGCTTTAGCCTTCAGCAGTAGAGTACCCTCAGTGTTAACCTGATAGTCTCTGCCAACGTATCCTGTGCGGTCATAAAGCAGCTGATGAATATATCGATCTAGTTCTATTTCATCCGAGATCTGATGTCGATAAAAATCCTTAATCTGTTCTTCAATGCCCATTGCCCAGAGTCGATCGTGCAGTGCCCGACGATTTTGGCGGAAATAGGCTCTGCGGGCGATTTTGTCTCGCAGAAATGCCGCAATAATCGAGAGCGGCACGCCGTTAATGACAAGTTGCCCAGAAGCGAACGACAGATTTAGACCGCGAAGCAGCAGACCTCCAGAGCAAAGCAGGATCAGCATAGATTCGGCGGTCAATGTCGCAGCCCGACGGCATACTTGAACAATTCGCTTCAGAACTAGCCGCAAAAACCGCCTGTGAGACAGTAGTTCAGGTTGAGATCCCGGCTGCATGGTTTTCCTAACTTCTCAACTGTATGTTTATGTACAGCTACTTTAACGCAGCGGATCGGCAGTCGTCGGCATCAGCGCATCTGGATCAACGCAAATTCAACGCAAATTCATCTCTACTTAGATTTGCTCAATCTAACTTGGTTGAATCGAGGCGGGCATGGCAAGATGGCAACAAGAGTTTTCGCAAGCCATCATGCCTTCAGCGCCATCCCATCACGTCTCTGGCCACGACCTGTGGCACTGGCGACAGCAGGCTCAGATCCAGGCCGCCCAAGCGGCACTGCCGAAAGCTGAGCTAGACTGGCTCTTGCAAGCTGCCGGACTGGATCGACTCAGCCTCAGACTGGAGACTTTCAAGCAGGTGGATCTGCGGCTCAACTGGTCGCTGGCCGAACTTGAACAGCGCTGGCAGCAGCGAATTCAGGCCAGAGTGCCCGTGCAGTATTTGGCTGGAGAAGCGCCTTGGCGACAGTTTTCGCTCGCCGTCTCGCCCGCCGTGCTGATTCCGCGCCCCGAAACCGAGCTGCTGATCGATCTGGCCAAAACCGCACCCGTCACTTTGCGCTCTGGCCACTGGGTCGATCTGGGGACAGGCAGCGGCGCGATTGCTCTGGGCTTGGCCGATGCTTTTGCAGAAGCAACAATTCATGCCGTGGATTCTAGCGCGGCGGCGCTGCAAGTTGCTGAACGGAACGCCCAGCGGCTCCAGCTCTCAGTTGAGTTCTACTGCGGCTCTTGGTTCGCGCCACTGGCTCAGCTGCGCGGACAGCTTAGCGCCATGCTCTCCAACCCGCCCTATATTCCTCACGACATGCTGGCTCAGCTCCAGCCCGAAGTTGCTGAGCACGAGCCGCATCTGGCGCTAGATGGCGGTTTGGACGGCCTCGACTGCATTCGTCAGCTTGTTTGGCAGGCTCCAGAGTTTTTGGTTCCGGGCGGGCTGTGGCTGATTGAGCTAATGACAGGTCAGGCTCCAGCTGTGGTGCAGATCCTAGAACAGCAGGGGGACTATCGTGATTTGCAAGTTCACCGCGATCTGGCTGGAATTGAGCGATTTGTGCTGGCCTATCGCCGCTGAGCCTTGTAGCCTCTATAGCTCTGCATCTATCTCTGTGTCTATTTCTGTGTCTTCTGCATCTATTCTTGTATCCAGCTGCTTCCTGCAATATGCCCCAGACCTCTCTACCTGACCTGATTGCCGCCGTCCGCTCTGGGCAGGCGTTAATTAGCTTCCCTACCGACACCGTACCCGCCTTGGCCAGTCGCCCAGATGCTGCAGGCTTGATCTATGCCGCCAAGCAGCGCAGTGAGTCAAAGCCGCTGATTTTGATGGGTGCCAGCGCCGCCGATCTGTGGGACTACGTGCAGGGTGACGCGACCGAGCTGAGTCTCTGGCAGCAGGTCGCCGCCCAATATTGGCCTGGTGCGCTGACTCTCGTGTTGCCAGCCAGCCCTCGCCTGCCCAGTGCGCTCAACCCTTCCGATCCAACAACAGTTGGACTGCGCGTGCCCAACCACCCAGTTGCGCGGCAGATCCTAGCGCAAAGCCAGCCCTTGGCGACAACCAGCGTCAACCGATCAGGGCAGCCAGCTCTGCTCGACTTCGATCAGATCAATCAGCAGTTTCCCGAAGTGCTGACCCTCTCAACCGCTGCCCTAGCCCAGTTAAAGAGATCAGTAGAAGGATCAGTAGCGGGATCAGATTACACGTCAGGATCGGGGCAACCCTCAACCGTAGCGAAATGGACTGCTCAAGGCTGGCAGATTTTGCGGCAGGGACAGATCAGGCTCTAGCGCCAGGTAGGCCACCTCTCTTGATTTGCTCGCGCTCGATCGCCTCAAATAGCGCCTGAAAATTACCCTCGCCGAAGCCTTCTGCAAACCGCTGGCTAATTGGGCATCTGCGGCGCTCAATTAGCTCAAAGAAAAAAGTGGGCTGCTCAAAAATCGGCTGCGTAAAGGCTTGTAGCAGTAGCGCCTCCGAGCCGTCAAGCCGCCAGTCTACTAGCACTTCCTGCTGAGCCACTGCCGCCTGCTCGCTGGCGGTCAGCGCAAGGCCAGGTCGCTGAGCCAGCTGCTCATAGTAGCTGCTGGGCACGGTCAAAAAAGCAATGCCGTTCTGACGCATCTGCTCAATTAGTGGCAAAATTTGCCTCACCCGCAGCGCAATATGCTGAATGCCAGAGCCGCGATTCCAGTCTAAAAACTCCTGGATTTGAGAGCTAGCCGAGGCTGGTTCATTAATCGGCATCTGAAACCCGCTGTCGGGATGGCGCAACACCTGACTGCAAAGCGCCGAATAGGCGGTCTGAATCGCAAAGTTTTGACAACGCTGGAAGCCGAAGAGCTGCTCATACCAGCAGACCGCTTGCCCCAGACTGCCCTGCTCTACGTTTAACACCACATGGTCGATGCCCAGCCAGTCAGTCGTTGCGGCAGCTCGGTCTATACCCTGAGGCTGGCTGCGCTCAATCAACGTATGGCGCAGGTCGCCCCAGCCTCGGATGCAGGCCGCCCTAAATGATCCAAACGCATCCCTCCCCCAATAAACAGGCTGCAAGATTTCGGCTTTGAGCTGGACAGCCCGCCGCAAAAATGCCTCTAAGCTGGTGACGCAAAAGGCCAGATCCGCAACGCCTGCCGGATGCTGATCGAGATAGCGGGACACCGGGCAATTCTCTGAGCTGGGCGCAGAAAATTTTAGCCGAACTGCGCCAGCTTCAACGACTGCCGATGGAGTGGCCGGAGCTGCCGGTGAATCTGCTAGACAGTCAACTTGCTGAACCGTCTGCAACCCCCACTTTTGCGTAAACCAAGTTTGCCAGCGCTGAGCGTCTTCAGCATAAAAGTGGATATGGTCAATTTGCATCTGAGCCGTTCTCGATTCACGTCGGCGGTTCAATCAAAGCACCCTAGCTTATTCGATCGATTGCACTAAGACAACCTGACTTGAGACAGAGTTTTATTTTTCTCAGATGCTTAGTTTAGCGCTGGGCTTTGGCGAGCAGCTTATCGAGCCGCTTTAGCTTATATTGAGCTGCCGGGTACTGATCAAGGTGTCGATATATGGCAATGCCAGCCGCAACCCGACAGGAGAAGAACTCGACAATGGCCTGACCATCTGGCATCAGCTTCACTTTGGGGGTTAGGTCTTTGGGCGGGTCGCCCTGCCACTGCCATTTCACCTGCGCCGGGACAGCATCCACCAGCCGATGGTGTGTCCAGCTCTGGTAGTGCCCCCTAGCGCCAAACTCCCGCAGCTCGCGGCAGAGCAATGAGGCAACCAGGAACGAAACGTTGGAGCGATCTCCCTCAATGGCTTCCATAAAGTCAGATAGAGCGCCTTCGGGTTGGGGCGGCTGCTTCAGCGTGCTGCTGGCAGCTTTGGCTTGTTCGAGTCGAGCCGTGGTAGCTAGCGATTCGGGCAGGGCAAACACTAGCCCAGCACTGCTATCACGGTCTTGGTAGAGATAGCTCACTAGTCGCCAGTCGGGCTTCAAGGTAATGCCAGGCAGCTTGAGCAAAGCTGAAGCGGGGTTGACAGTACTCAGCAGCCAGCGCGACTGCGACTGCGGCACCGCGATTTCTTCAGCAGACAGACCGCCAAAGGCAAATATGCCGCTCAAATCATCAATGGAGACCGGTTCTGGAACCTCATCAGCCTCTTCTAGCCCCACCCAAGGCTGCGCCTGCTTAGCGACATCGATCACCAGCGCATTTTGAATGTATCGCCTAATTTGCTGAACTGCTGCTAGAGAAAATCTTTGGATTGACATGTGTAGCGTGGGGTCTCGAAGCTAGCAATCCAGCCAGTCATTGTCATGGATTCAGCCATGGGTTCACCATGGGCGCAACAGACGTGATGGTTGCGCGACGGTTATAGTAGGGACGGTTAATTGATCTAGATTGTACCCGCAGTTGCAGCTTTCTACCTTTGGACTAGATGCTTGTAACCTAGCGCCTTGCCAAAGCAAGTTGGGATGTAGCTTGAGCAGGCCAAGCAGAATATCTTGGCTGAAGCCTTCAGCTTAGCGCTCAGATAACGCCGAAATTAACGCCTAAATCAGCAGACTATCGCAGTTGACAGGTTTGACCTGAGCCTGCTCAGCTTTGGACATCTCAGCTTTAACCATCTCAGATTGACTGAATTCGCGGGGTAGCTCAGCTTCGGTAAACGGATTCTTGTAGCGCTGGAGTAGCTGAAGCAGCACGTACCAGAAGAACGCAGGCCCATCAACTAGGTAGCGTCTCCAGAGACGCTTGGGTTCTGAGAGCAGCCGATAGAGCCATTCTAAGCCGAGTTCGCTAACCCACTTTGGGGCACGGCTGACGTTGCCCGCCTCAAAATCAATTGTGGCTCCAATGGCCAGAAAAATATCAATCTGCTTGAACTGCTGCCGATACTTATAGATAAATTTTTCCTGCTTCGGTGAACCAACGCCGACAGCCAGCACGTTAGCGCCCGATTGATTGACTAGCTCCACCAGCTTCTGGCATTCAGCCTCGCTTTTCTCAAAGCCGTAGGAAGGAGAATGGGCTCCTACTATAATCTCTCGCCCAACCTTATTATTAATCCGCTGCTGTGCCTCGACTGCGACACCTTCAGCTGCGCCCAACAAAAAGATCTTGATATCGGCATTTTGGCGATGATGCCAGTAGAAAGCAGGAAATAGATCTGAGCCAGATATCTTCTCGCAGACCGGAGAACCTAGCAGGCGGGCGACATAGTAAAGAATTTTACTGTCGCAGGTGCGATAGTCCGCGCCTTGGTAGGTCTCAAAAAACTCTCGATCGCGCTGAAGCCTGACTAGGTGATCGACATTCGGCGTGAACACGACACCGCGCTTCAACTGCTGGAGCAGCTCGCTCATCGACAGGTTGTCTATGACCGTGTTCAGTAACTTGATGCTGCCCATTCGTAATGCTCCTTCTCGATCAATCCTCAAGGCCAAGTATATTAGATGCCGATTTTGCCAGTCATTAAGGTCAAGCTGCGAACCGATCAACTCTCTCGAGCAACTCTCTAAGATAACCATATTAAATGATACATGACGAGTCAGCTAAATTACTGATAAAACCCAACGAAAAGCTCACGAATAGAAGGCTCAAACATCAGATGGTGGATTGAGCCGCTCGCTGAAGCCGTTGATTTAGGTTATCGATTACGTGCGCTAGTCAGTTCACTAGTCAGTTAAGGGTGCTAGAGAGAACGCTGCATCCAGCTCAAGGTAGAGCTCAAGATGCAAAACTCGCAGTTTAGATGACATTCAGTAGCAGCATCCTGTTCCTGCTAGGTTGGCATTTTCATAGCAAAAATGCTATCTCCAATTCACTAAGTTCACTGAAACATCACAAGTTTTCGCTGAGGTTGAGGTTGAGGTTGAGTCCAGAACATTTACCAGAGGTTTGCATCTATTTGCATCAACATCAAGTCGGCTGCTCAACACTAGTTGCCTTCAATACAAAAGAACTACCGCTGAGCAGAACGACTACCAGGCTTTCAGTAGGATGCGGAGGTGTGGTACTATTAAGTGATATGGATGAATAATTATGGGATGAGCGTCAATTAAAACTCGTTTTATCAAATTTGTTGTTCCAGCTTTTAGTCCGGAATTCTTGTCAAGTTATTGTAAAAGCAGGTTTCAGTAGCTCCTGATCATTTGGCTGTAGACCTGCATTTAGCCTTTCGACTCAGCGGCATGGCATATGTATGAGTGGGTTCAGCGAGATGGGAGTCTCTTTGAGCGGCTGTTGATCCATTTGAAGGCTTTGAGGTTCTCTGAGTGATTGCAATTTCACTTCGTCCAACCAGTCGGAGATGGGGCACGGTTAGTTTTGCCTCCACGCTTTATCTTTGTCCTGTCCTAGACCTGCTGCTAGCGGATGTCCCTCAGCGATGGCAGCTGGAGGTGCGGCTAGGTCTACAGGAAGCTTTGGTCAATGCGGCCAAGCATGGAAATAATCTTGACCCAGGGAAGACTGTTCTAGTCGAGTTCTTCATTCTAGAAGATCAGCACTGGTGGGTCATCTCCGATCAAGGAAAAGGCTTCGAGCCGATCTGCTGCGGCTCTTCGGGTGATAGCCTAGATGATGCCAAAAGTAGTATCAGCGAAGTTGACGAATGTGGACGCGGATTGTTTATTCTGCGCCAGGTGTTTGACCATGTGCATTGGAATCCGGAAGGCACCGAACTTAGGCTCTGTAAGCAGGTGAAAGGCCGAGTCAGGCAGCCTTTGTTTGCATAAGCTGTTCGACAACCCATTTGACTTGTCACTCAGGCTTGATATAACTCAGACTTGATAACTAATCGCTAGGCGACTCAGTCTGGGCGTACCAGGACTGTAGCGCCAGCCGATGCACTTCACGCCAAGGCACCTGATGCTGCCGAGCTAGCTGGGCACAGTCTTCATACTCAGGTTGAACATTCACAACAGCGCCCGACTGGCCGGCAACCTTTACCTGCACGTTGCCATATTTTGTGCTGACTGCCTGTAGATTACGACTCAGAGCCGTGCGCTGCTGCTGACTGCAACGAATGCCCAGCGTTGTGGTTTCCCGAAACAAAATTGACTCACAGTGACTCACCCGCTCTGGCTCGCAGATGACGCTGAGCAGGATGCCGGGGCGCGATTTTTTCATGCCGATGCCCTGCGTGAACACGTCCAGCGCCCCCGCTTTCAGCAGCTCTGCCATCACATAGCCAACTGCTTGAGGGTTGAGGTCGTCGATTTGCGTTTCTAGAACGGCTACGGTTTGCTGCAAGCTCGTGCCAGTCTGGGAGGTAATCTGACAGGTAATCTGAGAGTCAATCTGGGAGCTGCTCTGCGGCTCAGGCCAGGGCATTCTGTTTGTTGAAGATCCGGTTAAAGAGAAGGCTGCTTCTGAACCAGCTAGCTCGGCTTCCCCAATCCAGAGCCGCAGAATATTCGGGATCGCCAGCTCTTTGCTGCCTGCACCCAGCCCTACCATCTGGAGGCGCATTGGCGGTGGTGACCCAAACCGACTGGCTAGAACGGTGACAAGCGCCGCCCCTGTGGGAGTGACCAGCTCCCGCTCGATGCCGTTGCTATAGATTGGAACCTGCCCCAGCTCCCAGAGTTTTAATACGGCTGGAGCGGGCACTGGCAACCGACCATGTGCCGCCCAAACTGTACCGCCGCCAACCGGCAGAGCTGAGCAGTAAAGCCGCTCAATGCCCAGATACTCTAGTCCAATACAGGTGCCAACAATATCGACAATGGCATCCGTCGCCCCCACCTCGTGGAAATGCACCTGTTCGGGTGGAATGCCATGCACCGCGCCTTCTGCTTTGGCCAGTCGTTGGAATACGGCTATGCTCTGGGTGACAACGCGATGGGAGAGTCCTGAGGCTCGAATCAGCGCCTCGATTTCGGGCAGCCTGCGGCTTGCCTGCGATGCTGGATATGATGCTAGAGAATCCGCTGTGAGCGCAGAATTCTCGTCGTGATTCTCGTCGTGATTCTCGTCGTGACGGTGCGCGTGGCTCTGTCCCGCATGGCTCTGTCCCGCATGATTGTGAGCATGATTGTGTTCAGCATGACTATGCCGGTGCGCTGTGGCAGACCCGCCTGCAGACTGAGTTAGCTCAACGTCAAATTTTGTGGCCTGCTGCGCGTTGCGATGCACAGGCTGGGCGTGCAGATGGTATTCTTCGGCAATGCCCAACCGTGCTAGCTCTTGCGTTAGGTGCGCCAAGGGCAGCCCTGCATGAATGAGCGCTCCCAGGCACATATCCCCAGAGATGCCGGTGGGACAATCGAGATAGCCAGCTTTTGTGAGCATTGCAGCGCCAGATTACAGCGTCAAAATTATACCGTTTGGGTCAGAGAATCAGGCCATGGCAACAGTTTACCAACTTCATTCCACCAATCCGCAGACCTATCAAGTCGCCCAAATCTGTAAAGCGCTTCAGGCCGGAGCTGTGATCCTCTACCCCACCGATACAGTCTATGCGATCGGCTGCGATCTCAACTCCAAGTCCGCGATCGAGCGGCTGCGGCGGATCAAGCAGCTCTCCAACGATAAGCCGCTCACCTTTCTCTGCCCTTCGCTTTCCAATATTGCCGCCTATGCCCAGGTGAGCGATGCCGCCTATCGCCTGATCAAGCGGCTGATTCCGGGCACCTATACGTTTTTGCTGCCCGCCACCAAGCTCGTGCCCCGACTGGTGATGAGTCCGAAGCGTAAAACAACCGGCATCCGCGTCCCCGACCATCCGATCTCCCAGGCCTTGCTCAACGGCCTAGGCAACCCGATTATTTCCACCTCGGCTCCCAGCGCTCTGGCGACTGACACCAGGCTTTCAGCAGTTGAGCTATTTGATCAGCTTGATAAATCTGTGGATTTGATCATCGACGATCAGTCTACCGTGGGCTATCGCGTCTCCACAATTATTGACTTGACGGCTGAATCGCCTGTTGTGGTACGAAAAGGCTTGGGCTGGGAAGCAGTCGCTGATCTAGAATTTGCTGAGATGGATTCGGGATAACAGCTTGCGGGGTTGGAGCCAGTTGAAAGACTGGCCTGCTTAAGCCAAGCTGTAAAACTCAAGAACCCAAACCCAAGAACTCCGGATTCAACCCAGCCAGCAGCCTCACAGATTCCACATCTTTCTAGGCCATTTGGTGAAACTACGGATAAGCGTTCCCCGGTACGTGACATCTTTTAGCATACTGGACGGTATGAGACCAGTATGAGTACGGTATGAGTCCCGAATCTACGGCAAGGTAAAAGACTTAAAAGACTCAGTAGTTAGTTTGTAGTCATTTGTAGTCAGTTTAAAGATTGACTCTATTTTTTTAAAAAGTTCGCAGTCTGACCAAGCTGCGTTGTAGAGACAAAAAGCGGAATGAAACCGGATTTGGCCATTTGAGACCGTTTGAATTTGAAATGATTTGAATTTAAAGCTGTCTAGAAGAAACTGTCTAAAGCGCTTTAGCTGTGAACTTCTGCAAGTCCGCAAAGTCATAGCTATTCAGTATCAGTATCAGCTCAGAACCAGCTCAATATCAGCTCAGATACCTGACTCTGCGTCACTCTACCCGCTGTCGTGCATTACCAGACCCCGCCATGAATGTCGAACCTGAAGATTTGAGTTCCTCTAGCCCTATCGACGGCACAGAAGCTGCTTCCCCAGAGATGTCACCAGCCCTCGTTCCCCTGTCCCCAACCCCTGTATCTTCTAACAGTTCTAATCTCCATCCTCAGGACAAAATTGCAGCAGATTCAGGATCTCTAGAGCCTAGAGAATCTGTCCTAGCTCAGCCAGATCAGAACCCAGATCAGAACCCAGATCAGAGCCTGCCAACCGCGCTCGTCGAAGCTCTGCTGCGTGAATATCAGGCCGAACTGCCCGCTCCGTCAGCCTCGGTGCAGGCAGTCGTGACCCGGATTGCGGTTGAAGTTGAGCGGGTTTGCAGTAAGAGCGACCGGATTCAAACTTCAGGCGATATTGAGGGCACAAAGACATATCTAGCAGGGCTACGGATGCAGCGCTGCCTCAACTACTATCGGCTGGGTTCGCGTCAGGGACGAGTCGAGCTGCACAGCCATCTCAGCACCGTGGTCTATCGGCATATTGCGCCTCCGCAGGCGCAGCTCGGCTTCGCGGGGCGCTATACGGCGATTGAAGATTTCCTTCAGGGCTTTTACATTGAGGCGCTCAAAGCTTTTCGGCGCGAAAACCAGCTGCCGGAAACCTATCAGCCTCGCACCCGCCTAGAACTCGCCGAATACATGGCCTTTACCGAACTCTATGCCAAGCGACGCATTGCTCTGCCGGGAGCGCGTAAACAGCAGCTTGTGGTCTTGCGCGCCCAGACTCACGCCAATCGTCAGCCGCCTGAAGCCGCCATCGATCTAGACATGGCCATGGAGTCGGCCAAGGGCGAAGAAGCTGAGATGCACAGCCGCTCGCCGATGGTGCAGCAGGTGCGCGAACAGATGGTTTCTGACAGTATCGACCCGACTGACTCAGTGATCCGCGACCGGGTGATTATAGAGCTGATTGAGTATCTAGAGGAGCAGGGGCAGGAGAACTGCGTCAAGTATCTGGTGCTCAAGCTCAAGGACTGCTCAGCCCCCGAAATTGACGAGATCTTGGAGCTATCTCCGCGTGAGCGCGACTATTTGCAGCAGCGGTTTAAGTATCACGTCGAAAAGTTTGCTAAGTCACACCGTTGGCAGCTGGTGCATCAGTGGCTGGGCGCTGACATTGACCAGAATCTAGGGCTTTCGCAGCTCCAGTGGCAGCTGTTTATCTCTCGCCTCAGCGCTGAGGAAAGCCAGCTGCTGGAGCTAAAAGGCAAGCAGCTTGAGGATTCGGAGATTGCCAAACTGCTCAAATGCACGCTAAAACAAGTCCAAAAGCGCTGGGTTCACCTGCTCGATCTGGCTTGGCAGGTGCGGAACAATGGATCTGCTCCAGATGTGGCCGATGCCTAGTGCCTACAGAGCCGCCCGATCCCCAAAACCTGATACCCAAAATCAGCAAGAGATGAGATGATGTCAGCGGTCTGGATTTTTTGTAGCTGTAGTCCAACTGGCGAGGAGCTAAATGGTAACGGCAGGAGCAGAGCTAGCGCCCGGAGCAATCGTTGACAGGCGCTATCGGATTCAATGCACGCTGGGACGCGGCGGCTTTGGCCGCACTTATTTGGCGGCTGATGAGCAGCGGTTCAATGAGCTTTGCGTGCTGAAAGAATTTGTGCCAAATGCTCAGGCCGACCCGGTGGTATCGCAGAAGCTTCGAGAGCTGTTTCAGCGTGAGGCCGAAACGCTGCACCAGCTTGACCATATCCAGATCCCGCAGTTCTTTGCTGGATTTGAGGCCGAAGAGCGACTGTTCATTGCTCAAGAATATATTGACGGCAAAACCTACTGGCGACTGCTGCAAGAGCGCCAGCGGCAGGGCTGTAGCTTTAGCCAAAGCGAAGTTTTGCTCTGGCTGAAAAATCTGCTCAACGTTCTGGACTATCTGCATGGCAAAAATATTGTTCATCGCGATATTTCTCCCGACAACATCATGCTGAAGCGAGGGTCGCAGCTGCCCGTGCTGATTGACTTTGGCGTGGTCAAGCAAATTATTCCGCATCTGCATCTAGTCAACCCGCATGATCCAGACGGCTTGATCCAGGCCTCAGTCTCGGTTGGCAAATTTGGCTATGCACCCTACGAGCAGATCCGCATGGGGCAATGCTCACCTCGTAGCGATCTCTATGCGCTAGCCGTGACAGCCGTGGTGCTGCTGACTGGCAAGCCACCCAACCTATTGATGGATGCCAAGTCGCTGGAATGGAAGTGGCAGAATCAGGTGCGGCTCGACCCGCAGTTTGCCCAGGTTTTGAGCCAGATGATGGCCGATAAGCCTCAAGAACGCTATGCGTCGGCGCAGGCCATTTTGCAGGCGCTGGCACCGCTAGAGTCACTGACTTCACTCATCCAGGCTAGCTCGCGTCAGTCAGCAACTCGTCCGGCTCGCTCATTGCGTCAGAAGACCGGGGCTCGCTGGTTTGAGGCTCCTGCCGCATCAGAGCTAAACTCCCTTGAAGTAACTGCGGCAGAGGGTGTGATGGCGGGCGCGACAGCTGAACTGGCGGAATTGCCTCTCGCAGCAGCGCAGGCTGGAGTTATAGAGTCGCCAATCGACTCACAGAGCAGTTCACAGAGCAGTGCGCTGAGCAGTCTAGAGATTGTTGCAGCCACTCCAGAGGCCCGCACCCAACTTGAAGCAGCGCTCCTGCCCATCACATCCCAGATTAGATCTCAGATCAAATCTCAAGCATCGCTCCAGTCGCTAATCCAGAAATCCATACGCCAGCTGCCCCAATCGCTGACGCAGCCCCCCCAAGACCAATTGGGCAACTCGCCCAGCAGTCGGTTCTCGCTGCGTCGAGTCTTGACGCTGAGCGTTTTGGCACTCCTGCCGCTGGGCGGGGCAACCCTGGGGATTCGTTCGCCGCATATTGCTTCACTCTGCGGGGTTTTGAGCAACTGCGCGGCTGATGCTGTGAGCGAAAGTCAATATCAGCAGGCCATTCAACAGGCTGATAGTGCCGGACTGCTGCTGAGTCAGGCTCGTGATCTGACTGGACTCCAGCAGGCTCGTCAGAAATTGGCGGATTCGGTCGCTCAGCTCAATGCCTTTTCGAGCGGTTTCAAAGGCTATGCTTCAGCGCATCTTGTCTTGCCGCGCTATCAGACGCTACTGGCCAAGCTAGACGAAAATTTGGAGAAGCAGTCGAGAGCCACGCAGCTGCTCAGCCGAGCTGAAGCTGAAGCCCAAAGAGCGATTGAACAAACCAATATTGCCAAGACCTACTCGCAGTATGAGGCAGCTCAGCTACAGTGGCGGCGGTCTTTGGCCACGCTGTCTGCCGTCCCTAAAGACAGCTTCGCCAGCAGCAGCGCGGCAGCTAAGATTCGGGAATACCAGGCACGGTTGGATGCCGTCAACCTCAAGCTAACGGCGATGGTGTCCCCCGCGACAGCTGCCAAATCAGCTGCTTCACCTGCCGCAACAGATGCCCGCAGCATTACTGCCACTCCGGTTCGCACTGCCGCCCCATCGGCCACTGCCGCCCGATCGACCGTCGCCCGATCATCTACTTCAGTGCAGCAGACTGCCACACCCGCTCGATCTGCTGCGCCCCGTCAGACTGCGGCAGTGCGGCAGCAGGCGACCCCGACCCGACCCGCTCAGCGTCCCGCCTCTAGGCCACAGTCGCGCTCCAGCCGTGCTCCGGTTCCCTCAATCACGCCTAGACAAACGCCGCGAACCCCAGCCACGAGTCCACTGCAAGTCGATCGCCAGTGGGTTGCAGGCAGCGTTCTGACTTCAGCGACCCAGACGTTGGATAACGTGGCAATCTGGATCGACGGCACGCGCACTGAAGCCGATGGCAAGTTTGTCGCCAACCTCTGGATTCAAAACCGCAGCGGACGTGGCTTTGGCTTTGGCCCGCTCTATGCTGAGTCCAAAGACGAGAACGGCCAGATTTACCGCTCGCGGGTGCTGTTCACCAGCGAGGTTGGCACCATGCTAGAACCCGGCAAAGGGCTGAGCGGCCAGATCTACCTGCTGGATCGTCCTGGACTTGACAAGAGCCGCCTGACACTGGTGGTGCAGGAGAGCACCAGCGGCGAACGCAGCTTCCGGATTCCGTTTTAGCAGCTCGCTTTTAGCGTCTAGTCACAGACAGCGCCTAGTGACAGGTGGGCTTTTCGCTGGGCGGCACGTCCAGCGCAGGACTGGCATCAAAAAAGCCGACCGGCTTGAGCATGAACCCGGAATAGGCGGTCGGCATCACCGGGAAGTCTTCTGGGCGGGGGATGTGGTGATGCCCGAAGTTGTACCAGACGACTAGATCAGTATTGTCAATGGCGCGGTCGGCCTGCGTCCATTGGGGCAACCCCTCGCCACCAGAATGCTGGTTGGGATAGTCGCCTGCCGGGTAGCGCTCGGTAGCTTCGTAGGGCGTGACCCAGAGATGCCGCGTCATAAAGCCTGCTCGCCGCAGAATTGGCGAGTCCGGGTGGGCAAAGGGCAGCACGTTTTCACCAGGCGCGAGCTTGAAGCCAACGGGCTGCCCCAGACGGTTCGTGACGTTGGGATTGACGATTTTCCAGTAACGCCCTTTGAGCGGGTCGATCAGTCGCTGGGCAGCTTGCTCGCGCTCCAACAGAGTTGGCTGGGCATAGAAAGCGTTGCCGTAGGGATTGGCTGGCCCCATCGGTTCTGCCTCGCTGTTCACCTCGTAAACCGAGTTATCCCGACCATCTAGGTCAAAGTCCAGCCGCATACAGAAAAAGTGCTGATGGCTGATGGCGTTGAGTTCGGGAGCAACCAGCGTGCCGTATTTAGGCTGATCGGCCAACGCCCCGCAGAGCAAAATCCCGGTCAGCTTGACTTCATACTGAATCGATCCATCCTGATAGAAGTACCAGAAAAAGCCGTATTCGTAGTTGTCTACTGTGGCCACAAACGAAATCACCAGCCGCCGCGACCGCCGCACCTCGACTTCATCCAAGCGCCAGTCGGTATGCTTCCAGAGCGTGCCAAAGTCTTCTTCATGCAGGCAAACTGCGTTTTCGGTGATCGCTACCTTGCCCCGGCTGTTGGTCAGCACCGCGTCAAAGTAGCGGATTTCGCCCAGACAGTCGCAGCCCAGCTTCAGCGAGTTGGCCAGCATCCCCACGCCATGTTCGCCCAGGTCAAAGGCATTTTTGCGGAAATGCTGTGGGCGCGGATCGCCGTAGGGCACAACCATTTCAGCCATCGAAGCCCGGTAGAGAATCGAGCGCAGCTGCCCCTGATCTTCATAGCCGACGGTGTAGAGCACTAGCCCTTCGCGCGGCGTGAAGCCAATCCGAAACTGCCACTTCTGCCAGCGAATCCAATGCCCTTCTACTTCAAAGCTAGGGCCTTCAGGCTGAGTGATTTGTAGCGGCTTGATGTCCTGACGCTGATTTGGGATGAACCGGGCCGCATATTCGCTAGGCTCCGGCGGAATCGGCACAACGCCTAAATCTTCAATCTTTAGCACCTGCATGGCGTTGAGATCGACGACGGGCACGAGGCCGTCAATCGGGCGGGCGTAGAAGTTGCCGTCGGGTGTCTGGCGCAGGTAGCAGAGGCAGCGCGAGAGCCGCAGCCCCAGTTCATCCTCGAAGCCAAAGTTACCAATCGCCCAGGGATCAACCACCACCAGATCGAGATCGCTGATGCCCCGCTTCGCCAGCGCCGCCTGAAACTCAGGGTGCGCCTTGACCACGGCCTCGCACTCAGACAGCTCATCCGCCATGATATTGGGCTGCACGCCAGGAATCTGCTGCCAGGACTTGACCTGCTGCTGCGAAATCGACACCACGGCTTCGTAGGTGTTGCCCGTGGCGTTATCCAGCAAAATCAAAAAGGCTTCGCGCTCAACCGGATCGCCCGCCCGAAAATGCAGCACCAAGTCTTTGGGCGGCTCATGCAGCGTCACGCAGGGGAAACGATAGGTAGAGCCAACCTGTTGGGCAGTTCGGACGATGGCTACAGCCGCCTCCACCTCAGCCCCAGTCAGGGGTTCGAGCGGGTGCTGGACGGGTGCAGCTGAAGTGTCGCCATGGGAGAGAGCTGAACTAAGGGTCATACAACTGGCCTAGATTCAATCTGCTAAACATTTGTCAATTCTATCTGAGCGGCAATCTAGGCAATGCTGCCGCAGATGCGCAGACAGTCGCTCGGCTCTCTGCCGCTCTTGTTCTGTCTGCGCTTGAGCAGCTTCACCCGCCGCTGTGCGGCTTCTTCAGGCAGCGGCACCAGATTTCCCTGAGCGTCATAAAACCGCAGCCAGTGGCAGGTTTTGGCTAGACTGGGCTTTCAGGCTTGACGCGCAGATGGGGCTGAGGCGGTGCTGATTTAGACTGCGGCTGGCCGACTCCGTAGGTGAGTGCGTAGCTCTGCGCCAAGAGCCAGAGCCAGACTGCCGGATAGCGCGGCTCCAGCCAGGGCTGAATTTGGTTGGCAAAGCTGGGCAGCCAGCCTAACAGCCAGCTCAGCAGGGCGCTTAGCGTGAAGTTGATATAGCTACCCAGCCAGCGCAGCAGATCGCGAGCGCCCGCTAGCTCCCAGATCCAGAGCAGCAGCGCTGGGTTGCGCCATGCGGCTTGCAGCGCCATCCGGTTAAACGGCAGCCAGCCCGCTCGATCTTTGACAAACCGATCGGCTAGCTCTGGCGGCTGCTCAGCCAGAATGCCAAAGAAGGTGTTGAGCATGGCGTTCACCCGCTCCGGGGCAATGAACCTGCCCGTGGGCACCATCATGCCCTTAGAAAATAGCCAGGTGACGGAGATATTGCTTTGGAAGGCGCGGATCTGGGTGAGGTGCTTGGCCTGGAGCAAATCGTGGCGCAGTGCTGTGTCCAGCAGATCCGTGAGGCGGGGCAGGTTCCGTACCAGCGAGCCAAAGCCGGTAAACACCAGCGGCGATTGCAGCGAGGCGGCATCCCCAATTGCGATCAGGCGGTCGAAGGCAACCTGGCGATCACTGGCTCGAATGCTGAAGTGACCAGGAATATAGCCAAAGGTTGGCTTTTTCCAGATCAGCTTTTCGGGATCGCAGCGGCGGTATTCGGGCAGAATCGTGAAAAAATCTTCGTACATCTCCAGCAGCGAACCCGGATTTTCGGGATGCACCTGATGGTAGTGAAACAGATAGAAAGTTAGCTCGCTGCCGCGCCCCGGAAAGAGCTCCCAGATTAGCTGCCGCCCGCGTGAAATATCGCCGTGACTGTTGAGCACATCGCCAAACCGCGCATCCCAAACTCCTGGCTCAAAGCCGCCGTCAATCACCGCGCCGACTGTCGGGCAAACGCTGTCGAAGGCGCGTCCACCGTTGAGCTGCCAAGCAATTGGAGAAGCCGTGCCCATCGCATCTACCAACAGCCTGCCGCTGGCCTGTCGCGCCTGCTGGCTGGGCAGATGGGTTGTTTGGACGGTGACGCACTCAGAGCCAATCTCAGCCCGCAGAAATTCGGTTTCGTCCCAGATGTCGCCGCCCGCCGCCCGCAGCTTTTCGCCAGAGAGCTTCAGCAGCTTCTCGGCATCAATGGCGATGTTAAGTACGGTGGGCGTATGCAGCACAGGAGCCTTGCACTGCGGCGGATTATTGGCATCAAAAAACTTGTGGAAGCCGTCCTGATATTCGGCAGCAATCAGGCTCTCAAACTCCGCCGCCGTGAATAAACCGAGCTCGATCAAGCTCTGAAACTCCGCCCGCGAAATGTTCCACTCGCGGTTCATCCGGCCAAACGGCAGACGCTCTAGCAGCAGCACCCGGTAGCCCAGACGCGCCATCACCGCTGCATGGATTACGCCCAGCGCCCCGCCCACGTAAATTAAGTCGTACTGATCTTGAGATTGGTCTTGAAATTGGTCTTGCAGTGCTGGCTCAGGTCGGGAATCGGCTGAAAAAATCACCTGCTTGGGCTGCTGCGGATTTTGTACGCCCTCCCGCCAGCGCTGCTCCCACCAGTAAACGCGGTTGAGATGCGCTTCGCCATTCGGCATTTTCTGGAAATAATGCACCGTCTGCGGGTAGCGCTCGTGCAGCGACTCAAAAATTGATGCAGACGTGAGAGCTGGCGGCTGCGGATAATGATGCGGGAACCGAGCGCGGATTTGCTGGCTCAGGCTCTGGAGAATCTCGCGCTCCTGCAGCAGAGGTCGATCTGTCCAGCGAAAAGCTTTGAGATAGGTGGTGCGCTGGAGTGACCAGGTAAAGACCGAAAGTTCGTCGGCTGTTCCGATAGCTCCAGTAGTCCCAGTAAAGCAGAGTCGAAATCCGTCTGGGGTAGCCTGCTGGGTTACCTCACTCGTCGTCGGTAGCGAAACCTGCTGGAGCCAGTCCCGCACGGCAGCGATATCAGATGTCGGAATCTCCAGGTAGAGCAGCTCTTTCATCACCCAATTCTAAATCTCCGATAAACTTTTCAAACGAAACCAAATTTCCTGCATAAGTTCGGGTTGACAGCCCTGGATTCTGCGCTACACTTCCGGGAATACCTGAATCGCTTCACAAATTTTACATGGCTCTCATTTTGTTTGGGCTGTTTTCAGGATTTTAACCGCGTTCTGATACTCCTCTACTCCCTCACAGGCTGCCGCTGCCCACTAGAGACATGGACTACCCCATCCCCGCCAATCCGCAAGAAATTGTCGAACTCAAGCAAAAGCCCGTCAGCGAAGAGCTAATCGCCACCGCTATCGCGGGCGTGGTGCAAATCGCTCGCTCCAAAGGGCAAACCTTAGAAGATCTGCGCGCCGAGGTGCTAGCTGACGATAGCCTGCTCGATCGAGATTCGCGGCGCTGGCTCAGCGACATTGTGGCGCAGGCTTGGCAAACGTTACCCTGACTGCCCTCCCAGCGCTTCATTCCGCATAAGCGTCTCAGCTTAAAAGCTAGACTAGAGAGAATTGATTGCGGTATCCTTGAAAGGGCTATCTAGTTTCTGTTGCTCTTGCCATCCTCAGCCTTGGTGAGAGTACGCTGTTTTTAGGGGCTACAAGTTTTAGGGGTTATAAATTTTAGGGGCTATAAGGGCTGCTAGGGTTACTGTTCTGAATTGCTAAGTTTGGACAAGGTCGCACAAGTTTGAATTAGGAGTAAGGCTCATGGGTAGCAATGGTCGTAGTCAGCTTCATTCCACTCGGATTGATATGCCTGCTGAAACTCGCCTAGAGGTGATTGGCAGCTTAAACCAAACGCTCGCCTCGACGCTGGATCTGAAAACCCAGGTGAAGCAGGCGCACTGGAACGTCAAAGGCATGGACTTCTACCAGCTGCATGAGCTGTTCGACGAGCTGGCCTCTGAGCTAGAAGAGTATATTGACATGGTGGCAGAGCGGATCACGGCTCTGGGCGGCGTGGCCTTTGGTACAGCGCGGGTGGCGGCCAGTCAGTCTCAGCTCCCCGAATATCCGTTTGATATTTTGGAGGGCAAAGAACATGTCGTGGCGCTGGCTGATCGCTATGCAGCCTATGGCAAGAGCCTCCGCGCAGAAATCGATGCCACAGATGACATGGGCGATGCCGACACCGCCGATCTCTACACCGAGATCTCCCGCGCCATCGACAAGCGCCTTTGGTTCTTGGAAGCACATTTGCAGGCTCCCCTAGAGTTAACTGTTGCGAATGGCACCGCCCGCAAGGCTGCGGCCAAATCCAAAGCCAGCGAGCCGCAGGTCAGCGAAGTCAAGAGCGCCAGCAAAGCCAAAAAAACCAAGGCGAAATAATTAGCCTGTTGGTAGACTGAAACAACCTTTTGGAGAATAGGCAAATGCTGAAGCGCAACAATATTGACACCACCCAGCTCATGCGTCGAGCCGAGGATCTAATTGACGCGGCCTCCAATCGCTACCGGATCACAGTACAGGTGGCCAACCGCGCCCAGCGCAATCGCTACCAGGAATTCGACAACCTCGACGATCACAAAATGAAGCCGGTGATCCGCGCCATCATGGAGATGTCGGATGAGCTGACCCAGCCTGAAATCATTGGTGAATAGCCCTGATGCGCTCTTCCAGCTCAGCTCGATTGTTCAGGTCACTCAAGCCGCTGGCGCTGATGGGTCTGGGTTTATTTTTGGCAGGATTGCTTAACCTCTATTGGCCTGTATCCCAACTGACGCTGGCGCAATCTGCCCAGATTGAGCAGATTGCTGAGCAGGTTTATCAGCAGATTCCCGGTCTACCGCTGGAAAATGAGTATGTCAATGACCAGACAGGCCGCGTCTCTGCCAACAACACGTTAGTTAGCCGCCTGATTCGCTATCACATCTACGCCAAAAGCCGCCCTCCCAACTTTCGGCTTGACTGGAAGCTGACGCTGGCCGACTATCTGGACGTAAACGAGCGAATCGAACCCGAAACTTATCCCAGCGGCTCTGCACTTCGCAAAAACCCGATGGAGGGCGATATTGCTGCGATCCAGCACCTAACGCTGGCGCAGCGTACCGCAATCGTCGATTTGCTGGCCGCTAGCTTCACGCCTCAGACGCCGCCAGCCTCCGCCAGCCCTAGTTCTGAACCCAGCCCTGCACCTGCTCCAGCCATCCCTACGCCTAGTCCCACGCCGCCCTCCCGCTTTCCTCGCCAGCCACAGCCCGGTGACGCTCAGCTCTTGCAGCCCTGATTGGCAAATGCGACAGCTTAAATCTGGAGCGGGCTGGCGGCTGGGCTGGGATGCGACGGCTGATTTTGCGGGGCTGGTGGGAACCGAAAGCTGGGCGGTGGAGCTAACTGCTGCCGAGCTAGAGGATTTTAGCCACTTGCTGCTGGATTTGGCCGCAACCATGGCGCAAATGCAGACAGAGCTAATGTCCGAAGAGCGGATTAGCTGCGAAGCTGAAACGGGTCTGCTCTGGATGGAAGTAGAAGGCTATCCAGATCGCTACCGACTGCGCTTAATTTTGCTCAGTGGACGGCGTGCAGAAGCAGAGTGGGACGAATCCGCCACTGCCGAATTGCTGCAAGCCGTTCAAACTTTGAAGCTGTTTTAGATTCCTAGTAGATTGCTGGATTTCACATTCTGTACTTTTCAGCAATTCTGAGAAGTTACCTATCATTCCTGCTAGCATTGCTGTTGCGCTTTAGCTGCGTCCCCAATTTGCGTCCCGATCTATATTTATCCAACAGACTGCGGGGTATGTGACCCAGAAAACCTTGATCAAAAATATCTTAGCCTCTGGTGTGACAATAGTCTGGTGTGACAATAGGCAGACTGACGGCAATAATTTGGAACCTAGTAGTGCCGCCGAATCTAGAGGCGAGAGAGCTGTTTGGATGGTCTTGGATGCCCCCTGTCAGGCTGTGGTCACATATGCTATGCTGATCAAGCACTAAACACATCGGGGCGTAGCGCAGCTTGGTAGCGCACTACTTTGGGGTAGTAGGGGTCGCAGGTTCAAATCCTGTCGCTCCGATTGAGTGAAACGAAAGTTTTAATGTGAGGCTCCAGCAACAGTTGGAGCCTTTTTCGCTGGCTGAGCTGGCTGACTGAGCTGGTTGACTGAGCTAGAGTTTAAGATCGCGATACAGTAGATTTGCGACAGATTTGCACTAGATCTGCGACCCCGGCAAGAGATGAGCGATGGAAACGTTGGCATGAGCAGTTCTTCAAATTCCCCTGATCAAGACGCAGCCTCAAACCCTCGCGGCTTCGATCTGGAGCGACTGGAGCAAGAATTGGCGGAAGCAGAAGCGAGTTTGAGCTACAGTGCAGAGCTGCCAGAAGCCGAATTAGCCCAGCCTCTTCAGCCCAACCTCTCAACTGCAGCCCCGCTGATGATGGTGGAGACTGCCTTTTTATCTAGTACGGCTAGCCTGCTCTGGCTGGTCAGCTACTACCTCAGCATTGGCCCCTGGATGCGGATTCTGTTCCCGGTGCCGATTGCCCTAGTCTATCTGCGCTGGGGGAATCGAGCCGCCTGGATGTCTGCGGTTGTCTGCGGGCTGCTGCTCTCGGTGCTGATGGGGCCATATCTCAGCTTGCTGTTTTTTGTGCCCTATGCCCTTTTGGGCGTGCAGCTCGGGGCAATGTGGCGGCGCCGTGCCCCTTGGCTGACTTCGATTAGCCTCGGCACGCTGATTGCTAGCTTTGGCTTCTTTCTGCGGATGGCGCTGCTCTCGCTGTTTTTGGGCGAAGACCTCTGGAGCTACCTGACCAACCGCATTACCGATTTGATCCAGTGGGGGCTGAGCAAGCTGATTGACTGGGGGCTGCTGGGGCTGGGAGACTTGGGCGAAATCAACTTGACCACCGTGCAGATTGTGACGCTGGCAGTCGTGCTGTGCAGTGATTTTATCTATCTGTTTACGGTGCATTTAGCGGCATGGCTGCTGTTAGAGCGGCTCGGCAACCCAATTCCCAATCCGCCGCGCTGGGTGCAGGTGTTGATGGACGAACAGAAATAGCGGCATGATCCAACTCTATTCTCCGCCCGATTCAGCCCAGTTTCGGCTGGCTCAAGGCTGGCTAGCGCGGTTTGACGGACTGCTGCCGCTATTTGCCTGCGTGCTGGGCTTCACCGAGACGGGCTTGATTCCCGGTATTTCAGCCGCTGGAGCCACGCCTGACGACCGTAGGTACACGGCGCTGGCAGATGCCGAATTTTTGGGGCGTGGGGTGAGCGCCCAGCCCACCTATCCGCTGCCGCCGCTTCAGGCTGGAGCCTCGCCTGTTTTAATCACGCGGGCAGTCTTGAGCGCTCAGCAGATTCCGCTGGCGCTCTTTAACGCGGGGCTGCCAATTTCACCTTCAGTGTCAGCCATTGATCTGGGCGGCAGTCCGGCTCGCTGCCTTAGCCGTGCTAACGCGCTGGATCTGGCGACCGCTCAGCATTTGTTTGCGCAGGGCTGGATCTGGGGAGAAAAACTAGCCGCAGCGCATCCCTATCTGGTGCTGTCAGAATGTGTGGTTGGCGGCACAACGACCGCCCTGGCGTTGCTGATGGGACTGGGCTGGGCGGCAGATGGCAAGGTCAACAGCAGCCACCCCGTTTGCAACCACCAGCAGAAGCGCGACTTAGTGCAGGCTGGACTAGCAAAGCTGCCGACTGCTCAGCTGCATCCGCTGGCGCTCTGGGCGGCAATTGGCGATCCGATGCAGGGCGTGGTGGCGGGGATGGCGCTGGCGGCGAGTCGGCATGGCGGGGTGCTGCTGGCGGGCGGCACGCAAATGCTGGCGGTATATGCGCTGATGCGGACGATTGCCCAAGCCGACTGTCTCGACTGGCAGCCGGAGCAGGTGCTGGTGGGCACGACGCGCTGGGTGGCTGAAGATGTCACAGGTGATACGGTGGGTCTGGCCAATTTACTGCAAGCGCCCTTGATTGCTACGCAGCTCAGCTTTGCAGATTCTCGGCATCCGGCGCTGCAAGCCTACGAGCAGGGCTATGTCAAAGAAGGGGTAGGAGCTGGTGGCAGCGCCATCGCAGCTCATCTCTATCAGCATTGGGAGCAGGCTGATCTGCTGCGGGCGATCGATCAATTGGCTGACGAGCTGTTTCAAAATCAGAGCGCCGAGCCACTCCAGCGAAGCGGCAAATCATAAACTTTCGGTGAAGCGATCGAACGCGATCTAGACAAGAGCTAATTTTTGGAGTATTCCTCTAATCTGGAGGTGTAACGTTCCCGATCTGGCGTTCCCGACCTAGCAGTTCCCAACTGATAGCTACGGCTTAGTTCTGCGCTTTGGCATAGGCAGCTATCGAATATTGTATGTATCGAACAAATATCGAGTTAATTTACTGGGTTGATTTACATGGCTCACTCTCTGTACTGGGCTGAGAACGGATTCAGATAGCGAATCTAGAGCAGCTGTAGCTGCGAGAAATACCTGTTCACTGTTGTGATCTAGCGTGATCTAGTTTGGTCTAGGGCTGAGTGGGTTACGACCTGCTCAAGTTAGTTTGGAGATCGCATTCAGTGATTTTGTCTACCGCTGCTTTGTGTGGCAGTTCGTTAACGCTAATATTCACAGTATCTCCCATATCTCTATCTGCGCCACTGTTTCTCAATCATGATCTTGTTAAGATACCAGTTCCGTATCCCGTACCGACCACGCTGACGCTGACGCTAATGCTGTTAGCCTTGAGCGGACTGACGCTAAAGCATCGCCGAGATGAAGTTTTATCCAATCTTCAGACCCGGCAGATCAAGGGGATTGCGATTTTGCTGGTTGTTCTTAATCATCTGAGTGTGCATACAGTTGAGCAGGCTTCAGATCTGTTCTTGTTTCAGGACTCTGGCTATATCGGAGTCATTCTATTTTTGATACTTTCAGGATTTGGGATTGCAGTCTCGCTCAATAGTCGAGGCACGGAGCAGTTTTGGTTACACAGACTGATTCGAGTCGGGATTCCGGTCTTGCTGGCAATGCTGCTAGAAATAGCGCTGAGCCATCTGCTCAATCTCAGTCCAGATGTCAACCCCATGATTCGCCTGAGCCAAATTTTCTTTGATCTTCAGGCTGTCGATCGAAACCTCTGGTTCATCCCATTTCTGTTCTTCTGGTATTTTGTAGCCTATATTCTATTTCAGACTCAACTTTCACCGCGCCTTAAATATTGGCTGCTATTCGGTATGCCGCTCCTGCTGTTCAGCCTCCCCAATCCGCTGGTCTGGAAGATGAGCGCCTTTGGTTTTCCGGTTGGCTACTGGCTAGGAGAACAGAGGCTGAGGCAAAGCCTCAGCCTGGAATTGCTCACAAAACAGCCGCCTGTTGCTCTGATTGGGTTCACTCTGGCGCTGCTAAGCTGGGCAGTGGGGTTTCACCATCTGCCGACTCTGCTCAAGGCTAGTCTAGGACTGAAGCTGGTGGCGCTAGGTTTGATAAGTCTACCCGTTGGGCTAGCCGTCTGTCGTTATAGGCGAATGCTGTGGCGGCTGCGGTTTTCCCCCAACCAGGCCGCGCTGACGCTGGCAGCAGGCTTTGTTTTGCTCAATTACAACAGCAGCTTAGGCTGGGAATCCGTCGGCATCCTGCTGTATAGCGCGACGCATAACCTGACGGGCATCGTCAGTTTTGCAGCAGTCACCCTCCTGCTAACGCTGCTGGTCAAATGTCAGCTACGCTCTCTGTTCTTGGCAGCGCTGGGCAGTATTTCTTTTGAGATCTACCTGCTACACGGCATGTTCATGTACAAGTTTGACTTCATGCTGTTTAGAGGGAGTCTCTGGCTCACCTTCCCAATTTATCTGGCGGCCATCTGTGCAGGTAGCTGCTGTCTGCAAAGGCTAAGTGCTGGACTGGCAAATCGCTGTTTGGCTTGGCTCGAACCTCAGACATAACTGTAGCGGTAGTCAGGGGTGCGCCACTTTCCCAAAAAGCGGGTCAGAAGCTTGGCTGACCTGCCCTGCGCCAACCTAGAGCCTATCCAACTCACGCAAGCATTCAGCAACTTTGCTCCTGAATGCGCTCCTGAATGGACTACTGAATGCGCTTTGCAATCAGCTGCTCCTCAAGCGCAGCAATCCGGTTGTAGGCGGCTGTGAGCTGCGCTGTCAGCCGCTGAATCTGAATTTCGGGGGTGATGCCGCGATCAGCACTTTGCGCTTCGCTATCGAGCTGGAGTACGTCAGACAGAATATCCTTATGCTCCATGGCGCTATCAAACAGACTTTGTCGGCTCTGATAGGCTTGATAGGTCTGTCGGCCTGCGGATTCAGAGGCTGCGGATGAGGGGAACAATTCAGAGGAACGCTCAGAGCGCTTGAGGGATGACAACATTTCAGCCGTCTGGCTTCCCAATTGCTCAAGCATTTGATGCAGGCTATCCACCTTGCCACTCAATGCTGAAACTTGGTCTTGGAGTAAATCCATTGGCTACTCTACTTCCTTAAACTTAAAACATATGTCCTATATCTTAGAGAGCAAGAAGGGATTTACCCCGGATATTCCTGAATCATTTAACTTTTGATAGGGATCAATGGAGTCCCGTCAATTAGAGGCTAGTTAGGGGCTAGTAATTGGATTACTCGACAGTAGGTTGGCAGTAGGTTTTGCTCTGAGCGAACTTTCGAGCCAGATTGATCAACAGAATGAGATGATCAGAAATCAGCGAATAAGCACCCAATAAGCATCGATCTGCAAACTCAGTAAAACTATGTTGAACCGACGATCCCTGCTGGTTGCAGCAGGACTAGCTAGCCTGAACTATCTGCTGAGCGGATGTCGCGCTCCGAGTCAGGCGCTGCGGATTCGCGTCTTAGATGACGCAGTGCCAGCCCAGATTTTGCAGGAGTTTCAGCGACGGCTGGCGATAGAGCCAGAAGCAAATTCTGCCTCGCCCTTGGGGGCAGTTAAGTTCGTTGTCAGCCCACAGCTAGCCGATCTGTTTGAGCTGCTGCAAACCTGGAAAAATCCGGCTCCGCCGCCTCGAATTAGCCTGCCGGGAACCACCCGTCCCACGCCAATTGACGACCTGATCATGCTGGGTGACTATTGGCTGAGCGCTGCGATTCAGCAAAAGTTGATTCAGCCCCTGCCGCTCGAATCCTTAGCGGGCTGGTCGCAGCTGCCGCTGGTGATGCAGCAGCTCGTGCGCCGTGACTCACAAGGGCAGCCTAGTCCGACTGGACAGATCTGGGGCGCGCCCTATCGCTGGAGTAGCCTGGTCATCGCTTACAACGTGGAGCGCTTCGAGCAGCTCGGCTGGCAGCCCAGCGACTGGTCAGATCTGTGGCGACCAGAGTTAAGGCGGCAGATTTCGCTGTTAGACAGCGCCAGAGCCACGATTGGTCTGACGCTCAAAAAGCTGGGCCAGTCCGCCAACCTGGCTGATTTGAGTCAGGCTCCAGCCTTAACCAACGAGCTAGAAGCGCTCCAGCAGCAGGTTAAGTTCTATAGCTCGACTGACTATCTCCAGCCGCTGATGTTGGGCGATAGCTGGCTGGCTGTGGGCTGGTCTACTGAGGTCTTGCCCATTGCTGAGCGCGATCGGCGGATTGCGGCTGTTGCTCCGGCCAGCGGCAGCTTGTTGAGCGCTGATCTCTGGGTGCGTCCGGCAGCACAGGCGCAGGCTGGGAACCCGGCTCAAAATCAGAATCAGAATCAAGCTAGCCCAAACCTGCCGCCCAGCCTTATCCAGTGGCTAGAATTTTGCTGGCAGCCCGAAATAGCCGCCCAAATTTCGCTGCTGAGCGCGGCAGCTTCGCCCCTGCTGCTGCTCAACCGCGACCTGCTCTCGCCGAGTCTCCAAAAGCGAGCAGTGCTGCTGCCGCCCAGCAGTGCCGTTGAGCGCAGCGAGTTTCTGCTGCCCCTCAGCGATCCCGAAGCCTATCGCCGTCTCTGGACTGCGGTACGGCAGATGGTTCAAGCGACCTAATTCAGCGAGCCAGAAACCTAGAGCGCGCCAGTCGAAGCGCTGCCTCGAAACGCCCCTCGCCCGTTGGGGTTGAGAAAAATGCTGCATGGCGCGTTCAGATTAGTGACCGCCGGACTGAACCGACAGATATGCGCTCCCAGCAGTTCTCCCCGCGAATTAAAGACGCGCGTGCTGTAGCCAAAATCTTTGGCCGTTGTGCCAAACTGATTCATAAACGTATAGCGCTGCAAATATTGGTATTCCTCCCAAACCTGCTGCTCGACAATCAGATCAACCCGCTGAGGCATCTCCGCCTCAGCAGGATAGGCCAGCCAGTAGGTAATCAAATCACTGCCAAACTGCTGCCGTTTCCACCAAAGGCTGGGGGGAGTCAAGCCAGACTGGTTGATTTGATCGGGCGTGACAATGCTGGGATCAAGCGCCGCATCGGCTTCAAACAGCGCTGGCTCCAGCGGTCGCGTCAGCAGGTTCAGCGTAGGGCGGTCAATCGCCCAAGCTGGAGCGCTGAAGCTCAACCCAAGCAACAGCAGCAACTCTATCTGGAGGCAGCGGCGGGTGAGGACAGCGCGATTGACCGGCTCGATCGGGGCGCTGTTTTTGTTATCGTGACAGAGATCCTGCATGGTGATCCGCATTTTTTGATGATTGGGTGAGGCAGTTCAGACCTGCTGTAGCTCAGACCTGCTGTAACAGGCAGTCTGCAAGATACCTGCAAGATATCAGAATTTTTTGTAGATCAGCCTTTTATAAACGCTTCGATAAGTCCTGAACTAGCCTCAATTTAACCAGCCTTAATCCTATGCCGACTCCGCTCGCTGATACCCAAAATTTACTGGCCGACCTGATTGGCCGCTATCGCTCGCAGGTTGACTATCTGGCGATTCGGTTAGAAGAAGCAGAAGGCACCGACATTTTGCTGCGCGGTGACAAAATCGAAACCCTGAGCGAAGGGCTGTCGATTGGTGGACAGGTGCGGGCTTGCTACAAAGGCGGCTGGGGTTTTGCCAGCTTCAACCGACTGGCCAGCTTAGCGGAGCAAATTGAGACGGCGATTGCGGCAGCGCGGCTAGTTGGCGACGAAGAAACCCTGCTGGCTGCGGTTGATCCCGTACAGGCGATCTGCCGCCTGCCTCTGCTGGGCACCGATCCGCGCCAAATCCCGCTGGTTCAGAAAAAAGCGCTCTGCAGCCGCTATGGCGAGATTTTACGCAGTGTAGACGACCGGATTGCCACGACCTCAGTGCGCTACGGCGACAGCAATCAGCGCGTGGTGCTGGCCACCTCAGACGGGACGCTGATTGAGCAGTCTTGGGTAGATCTGGAGATGCGGTTTGCAGCCACTGCCCGCGACGGCGAAACCGTGCAGACCGGACGCGAAACCATCGGCTCTCGCAAAGCCTACGAGGATCTGGCACAGCTGGACGAACAGGTGCAAAGTGCCGCTCAGCGGGCTGTGAACGCCCTGTCGCTGCCGCCTGTGAAGGGCAACAGCTATACGGTGGTGATTGACCCAATTTTGACGGGACTGTTTGTGCATGAGGCGTTTGGCCATCTTTCGGAAGCCGATATGATCTATGAGAACCCAGATCTGATGGAGGTGATGACGCTAGGGCGGCAGTTTGGATCCTGTGATCTACAAATTTTTGACGGCGCAGCTCCGGCAGGCCACCGGGGCAGCTACTTTTATGATGATGAGGGCGTACCCGCTACCACCACGCAGCTCATCAAAGATGGTGCGCTGGTGGGGCGGCTGCATTCACGCGAAACCGCAGGCAAGCTGGGCGAAAAGGTCACCGGCAACGCCCGCTGCCTCAACTATCACTACCCGCCCGTGGTGCGAATGACTAACACCTGGATTGAGCGCGGCCAAACGCCTGTGCCCGATCTATTCGACGGCATTACAGAGGGAGTCTATGCTCGCAACTGGATTGGCGGCATGACCAACGGCGAGATGTTTACCTTTGCCGCAGGCGAAGCCTGGATGATCCGCGACGGTCAAATTGCCGAACCCGTGCGAGATGTCAACCTGTCGGGAAATGTGTTCAGCACGCTGGCCGACATTGAGGCGATTGGTGATGATTTTTACTGGGACGAGTCAGGCGGCTGCGGCAAGGCTGGCCAGAACGGTCTCGCGGTTGGCTGCGGTGGCCCCAGCCTACGGATTCAGAATGTGGTGGTGGGCGGTGAGGCGGCAGAAGAGCTTTAGCTTATCCTCAGCCTATGACCCTCAGCTATTTCTAGCATCGAAATTTCTGTATTCAGAACTGGCACATCAAGCGATAGGATCGATTATTAAGAAACGCAAAACCCAGCAGAAACAGCAGCGCAGAAACAGCAACGCGCTAAAGTGAGCCGACTGTTGCCTCAGCTTTTGTTCTGGAGTTTTTTGCTCTGAAGTTTTGTGCTGAGCTTTTTATAGAAGAGGTCTACGCTATGGTTGCCACCACTCAGGTTCCAGCTTTCTGTGAAGGAATCCAATATTTCGGCGAGCTGCCGCCCCAGTTTGAGACTTATGGCAAAACGCCGAGCATTGCCGCTGGCAGCAAAGCCATCGCTGCACCCACTGACCCTGCCGCCGTTTACCAAACCCTGCTCTACGCTGATGCGCTGCGCTACCTGACGCTGCAAGTTACCGCCAGCAAAGCCTCTGGACATCCCGGTGGGTTTGCCAGCCAAACCGAGGCCTATGCCGCGCTGGTGATGCTGGGTCACAAAAACATTGCCACCGAAGTGGGGCATCACGCGCCCGGGTTTTACAGCGCCATGTTCCTCGACCGCTCGCTCGAAGCCATGGGGATCAAAACCGTGCAGGAGCTGCGCGACCGCTTTCGCGAGCAGCATGGGCTATTGGGGCATCTGTCGGGCTATATTCCCGGCATTCTGGCTCCGGCAGGGCCGCTGGGCCAGGGGCAGCATTTCGCCATGGCGGCAGCCAAGCTGCATCCCGGCACGCTGTTTCCGTTTACGATGGGCGACGGCGGCATGGGCGAACCCTACCCGATGAGCAGCATGGCGCATTTCCATACAGCCTTTCCCAGCGCCACTAATTTTTTGCCCGTGCTGGTCTGGAATGGCTTCTCGCAAGAGCACCACAGCATGGTGTCACTGAAAACCAACGCTGAGATGATTGCCTACTGGCAGGGCAACGGCTTTGAGAACGTCGTGCTAGTGGATGCTAAAGCATTTGACGACCAAAACCAAGGCGCATTTGCCGACAGCACAGCCTGTTCGTTTGAGCAGCGCTTAGCCTTTACTCAAGCGGTGTTGAGCGGGGTGGATGCAGCGGCAAAATCGGCGCTGAGCGGCCAGCTGACGGTGTTTATCATCAAGCAGCTGAAGGGGGCGGGGGTACATGCACGCGGAGCCAAATCGCACAATCTCTATGGCCATCACACGCTGGAAAACCCGGAGATCATCGCGGCGCTGCAAGCCAACGCCATGCCTGCTGCCGTCTGGGAACTCGTCCGCACCAACTGCGAGCGGGCAGCGGGCGGCTCGGCCAGCCAGGTTGCCGTCACTGAGTCGGAGCTACCGCTGCCAGATTTGGGACAGCTGCCGCTGCAAGAATATGCCAGCGGCGAAGCCAAGATTTCGACCACGGCTATGGGAGCGCTCGTGGCCTATGTCGGGCAGCAAGACCCGGCCTACCTGGTCACCAACGCCGATGGCAACGAAGCTTCGGCAATTGCCAATATCAACCAAGCGCTCAAGATCATCCACCCGACTGAAGATCCGCTCTACAACCAGAGTCCCGGCGGCCAGGTCTACGAGCCGCTGAGCGAAGATGCCTGCGCGGGCTTGGCGGTCGGGTTAGCGCTGTTTGGGTCGCGCAGCCTCTGGTGCTCCTATGAGTCCTTTGCAATCAACGGCCTGCCGATTTGGCAAACTGTGACGCAGGCGATGGCCGAACTGCGCCGCTCTACGCCTTCGACCATCTGCCTGTTTACAGCAGGGGCGCTGGAGCAGGGGCGCAACGGCTGGACACATCAGCGGCCAGAAATCGAAGCTTACTTTGCGGCGATGATCCGCAACGGCAATATCTTTCCGCTGTTCCCGCCCGATGCCAACAGCATCCAGGTTTGCTTTGACTGGGCTGTTTCAACCCGCAATAAAGGCATTGTAATCACGGCCAGCAAGTCGCCGCTGCCAATTCGCACAACGCTAGCCCAGACTCGGCAGGCGCTGCAAGATGGCGCAATGCTGCTTCAGGAAACTCCGGGCAGCAGCAGGGTTGTCTTTGCCGTGGTAGGCGACATGACGCTGATGCCGGTCTATGAGGCGGCGGCTCAGCTTGCCACCGCTGGGATTGGCAGCCGGATTGTCTCAGTAGTGAGTCCGCGTCGGCTCTACCGACCGAGCGATGTCGCTGCTGACAGCTGCTCACTGCCGGATGAGCACTTCCTCGATGACGCTGGATTTGAGCAATTTTTTGGCGGCGATGCCTTGATTGGAATAACCGGCGGAGCCAGCGGGATGCTAGAGCCAATTATGCTCCGCAGCCGCATTCGGCGGGACACGGTAGCCTGGAAGCGCGGCGAAACGACGGCCAGCGCCGGAGCGCTAATGGCCTTCAACGGCATCACGGCTGAGCACTTGGTGGATCGAGCCAAGGCGCTCTTAAGCTAAGTTAATGAGCTAAGTTAAACAGCGCTGAACAAAAAAGCGATTGCTCTCAAGGTAGAGCAATCGCACCAGGAACTGAACGGAGTTGTGTAGAGGGTTTGTGAACTGTGATCTGAACTGTGAGGAGAGTAAGGCTGACAAATCTGGGCTGTTAGTTTAGAGCCTAACAGCCGTTACTGCTCAAACCTGCGGCGGCTCGCTGAGCTGATGCAACGCTCGAATTGCGCTCATAATTTGAGCCATCAGCTCAGCGTTTGAACCTTGGTGCTGGAATAGCTGCCGGGTCTGCGCTAGCAGCGAGTTAGACTGCGTTTGGCCTGACTGCATCTGAACCGTCGAGCGGATCTGAGAGTTGCTGTGACATAGCTGCTCACCTGTGCTTTACCGTTACGCTTTACCGTCAAACTGACCGTTATCAGCTGGCCGTTAGACCGCCAAGCTGTACCAAGCTTTTAGTACGACTTAGACTAAAACAAATGTACTATATTTCCGGCTAAAGTCAACCCCGATTTAGCACAGTACAAACTTCTTAACAGGAGAAATCTAGATTCAAAGTCAGCCGAAAAACTGGCAAAGACTTAGGAGTAAAGGCTACAGATCGGCATAGGATAGAGTAGCGTCTGAGCATTCAGCCATTCTGCCTCTAGTTTTGCCCCTGCCAGGTTTCCCGCTCCAATCGCCTCATCTACCCTCAGCAGCCGTTATGCATCCCGTTAGTCCAGCCATTGGTGGAGAACTTCACGAATTTCATTGGAATTGGCGCAAACAGTCTATTACGGCAACCTACGAAGTGCTTGGCTCAGGTCAGCCTATACTACTGCTGCCCGCCTTCAGCAGTATTTCAACTCGCGGCGAAATGCATGGATTGGCAACTCGGCTGGCAGAGCGCTTTCAGGTGATCACGCTGGACTGGGTTGGATTTGGTGATTCGGCTCGTCCCGGCATTTCCTATAGCCCAGAGGTCTATCACGCTTTTTTGAAAGACTTTGTGCGGGCAGTCTTCCGCGAACCTGTCGTGGTGATCGCAGCCGGACATGCAGCCGGCTACGTGATGCAGCTCGCCCAGAAATCTCGCGCAGCCTGGTCTTGGATTGTGCTGGTTGCCCCAACTTGGCGAGGGCCGCTGCCGACCGCAATGGGTGAACACCGCTGGTTCTACCGCCTGCTTAGAGAACTTATCAACCTGCCGCTGATTGGCCAGCTGCTCTATTGGTTAAACACCTCGCCCTGGTTTCTGCGCTGGATGGCGGCACGACATGTCTTTGCCAATCCCACCTTTTTCACCCCAGCGCTGATGCAGGAAAAATGGCAGACCACCCAGCGCCGAGGCGGACGGTTTGCCTCAGCTGCTTTTGTGACGGGCGGACTGGATCCGGTGCGACAGCGCAGCCAGTTTTTCGACTATTTCCAGCCGCCGCTGCCCGCGCCGGTGATGCTGGTCATTGGGGAGCAAACGCCTGTTAAATCACTAGCCGAGATGGAGATTTTGGCGCATTTTTCGGGTGTGGGCATGCAGATTTTGCGTCTACCGGGTTCGCTGGCTCTGCATGAAGAATATGCCGATCAGCTTGCCGACAGTATTTTGCCGTTCCTGAATAAATATCTCTCGCAGCGTTCTTAAGACTAGAGGTTCTAGTTCAATGCTTTATTGAAAGCGTTAAAATAAATAACGCGAAGATATTACCTTCGCGTCACTAAACGATATCTTTCACAGGATGTTATCCAGTAGATTGACAGGTAGATCGAGTCAGCCAAATCTATTGCACTAGCTGCGGAAACGCTGTTCTGGTCGATAGGCTCTGCCCCAGCAGCGCTCTAAATGCGTGATTTGGTAGTGCTGCCAGAATCGGCTCGGATTCAGCACGAGCGGGGTTTTGGCATCAAAGATCGGCTGATTTAAAAACTGCCAGATCGGAAATTGAATTTTGAACTTAGGGTCATTCATGGCTAGCGTCGGATAGATAATAGATAAGGGAAAAGTGCGAGGAGTATGGCAAATACCGCTAGCGGCAGCTCTTCACTCCTGTACTATCAGTCTTCCCAAATTTTGCTGGCCTTTCCGTCAATCCGAAGCTAGATTTTTCAAGTTTTCTTGAATCAAATAAGATTCGATGATGAATCAGGAATCAGATCTGCGGTCTATGTCTGTTACAAAGTGAGCACCAAAAAATCGCACCTACGAACGATCCGTTGATCGACCTTGGGTGCGATTTACTCAAAGCTACCGAGTTATTTCGAGTATCGAATTGCTTATCGAAGCCCGAAAAATCAGTGGATTTGCAGAACGTTGGAGCGAACGGCCTGTGCTACGGAGCGCAGCATTGTCGCCGTTGTCTCAAAGTCCACGCAGCCGTCAGTAATGCTCTGACCATAGACCAGCTGGCTGAGATCTTTGGGGATCGGCTGCTTACCTGCTACCAGATGGCTTTCCACCATCACGCCCATAATCTGCCGCGATCCTGCCGCCAACTGCTCGGCCACATTTTGCAGCACTAGCGGCTGCTGCCTGTAATCTTTGTTGGAGTTGTCGTGGCTACAGTCCACCATCAGACGTGGGTTGAGGTTGAGCGCGGCTAGCTGTCCAGCGGCATGCTGCACATGCGTTGCGTCATAGTTGGCTCCTGGCTTGCCGCCTCTGAGCACCAAGTGGCCGTCCGGATTGCCAGTAGTGGTGACAATGCTGGCCAGCCCGTCCGGGTTGATGCCCAAAAAGCGGTGCGGCTGACTGGCGGCGAGCATGGCGTTGGCCGCAGCCAGCAAACTGCCGTCAGTGTTATTTTTAAACCCAATCGGCATCGAAAGCCCTGACGCCATTTCTCGGTGAGTCTGGCTTTCAGTAGTGCGCGCCCCAATTGCCGTCCAGGAAATGACGTCGGCAATATACTGCGGAATGATTGGGTCGAGCAGTTCAGTTGCTGCAGGCAGCCCTAGCTCGGCTAGATCGAGCAGAATTTTGCGAGCTAGCCGCAGTCCCGTGTTGATGTCGTAGCTGTCGTTGAGGTGCGGATCGTTGATCAAGCCTTTCCAGCCGATGGTGGTGCGCGGCTTCTCAAAGTAGACTCGCATGACGATTTCTAAATCGTCTTCTAGCTCGCGCCGCAGCCCAATCAGCTTTTCGCCGTAGCGATAGGCGGCCTCCACGTCATGGATGGAGCAGGGGCCGACAATCACCAGCAGGCGACGGTCTTCATTCTGCAAAATATTGCGAATCCGATAGCGCGTTTCGGCCACCAGCGTCGCGGCGCGGTCGGTTAGGGGCAGCTCGCCATGCAGCGTGGCAGGGCTAATCAACGGTCGATTTTCAACAACGTGCAAATCAGAGGTCTTCGGCATAGGTTTGAAATTGGGCGGTATGGGATTGGGGCAAGCTGCCCTGCTAGCGCACAAAAAATACTCTCACAAAACTGTTAGTCCAGAACATTTTAACCAACTCTGAGCGGCTTCTGATCTGGAACTGGCGGATTGAAGTGAAGGTTTCCTGATATTTTGGCTCAGGCTGGTCAGGAGCTCAGCAACCAGCGAGTCAATAGACGGCATTTGGGCTGATGGCTCTGGCTCTAGCTCTGGCTCCCATTCATTGCAGTACCTGCTGCGAAACCTGCGCCAGCGACTCAATCTGCGGCATCCCCGCTGCATCTACCCAGGCCACCTGCTTGATGCGTCGCGCTGCGGCATAGCTGCGAACCTCGTCGGGCGACTGCTGGGCTAGCTGTAGCTCTACCCGGACCAGATGCGCTGACTCACGCAGCTTTTGAGCATAGGCAAAGGCGGCGGCTTGAGCGTCAGGCGTGGCTGGAATCACCAGCCAGTCGCTGGGGGCAATTTGGGCAGGCAGAGCACCTTTGGGCAGCAGCACCTGATGCAGCTCCTCCAGGTTGAGCACAAAGCCAATGCCGGGTTGGCTCTGGCGCTGCGGATGATACAGCCCCAAAAGCTGGTCGTAGCGCCCGCCCTGCCCCAAAATGCGCTGAGCACTGACTGCCTCAAACACAATGCCTGTGTAGTAATCAAAGGTTTGAATCAGGCTCAGGTCGAGAATCAGCGGCGGCCTCCAGTCCTGGCTGGACTCTAGCAGCTCAATCAGCGCCTTGAGCCGACTGACGCTGGCGCGTTGCTCCAGGTTTAGATTGAGCTGTGAAACCTGCTGCAACACCTGAGCAGGCTGGCCGCGCAGGTCAAACAGCATCAGAGCCAGCTGCTGCAACTCAGCGGAAAGTGGCAGCGCTTCGAGGGCGAGTCGGTCGAGTCGGGCAATCGCCTGCCGCACCTGCGCCCGCTGCGGTTCGGGAAAGGCCAACAGCAGGGATCGTGTCAGTCCAGCCTCGCCCAAAATAACGCTCGTCTGCTCCAGCTCTAGACTGTGCAAACAGTCAAACAGCAGCAGTAGAATCTCGGCATCTGCCGCCAAGCCACCTGCACCCAGCAGCTCCACCCCAGCCTGATAGGACTCTTGCCGCAGCCCTCGCCGAAAGACGTTGGCGCTGTAGTAGAGGCGCTGAGGATAGGCCGTCAGGCGCGTGGCAGCAGCTCTGGCAATCGAGGCCGTCAGCTCTGGCCGTAGCCCCAAAAATTGGCCCTCGCGGTCTTGAAGCTGCATCAGCGTTGCGGGCTGAATCGCGCCGCCCGCTAGCAGCGTCTCAATTCGCTCTAGAGTTGAGGTAATAATCTGGTGATAGCCCCAGCCCTGGAACACCTGCTGCAAGCGATCTTCAATCCAGCGGTTTTGAGCCACCTCAATTGGGAACAGATCTCTCGCCCCAACGGGCGGTTGATAAACCATCGTGTTTGACTCGTTATAATCTCTATCAGAAATAATCTCTCAAACAACTTTATTTCTTTTTGCCACCAAATAGCCCAAATAGGCCGCCGCCGCCCTTCTCTTCTTTGGAGCTAGATTTGCCCGCAGGCTTGCTTGCTCCGGGCTTACTCGCAGCCTTAGCTTTGGGATCGGACTTGGCGCTAGGGCCTTCGAGACGACGCTTGCCCTCCAGTGCTACAGCATCTTCAGGATTCAGCTCCAGCGCCTTGTTGAAATGGATTTTGGCCATCGTCGCCTGATTGGTCTTGAGGTAGATCACCCCCAACTGACTATGGCAGGCGCTGTTGGTCGGCTCTAGCTTCAGGGCATCCCGCAACTCTAGGATGGCACGCGGATAGTCCTGCTTGGTTTCAAATCCGGCAGCGCGGCGGAGATAGGCCGAAACCAGCGTCTCTTTGGGCGGCGGCGGCGCGGCTGGATTGGGCGTAGATCGCGAAAATGTGCGGGGCATTCCTGATGCAGTGCCGCCCTCAGATGCAGCACTGACTGGTGCTCCCTGCCGTCGAGCGCTCATGTCTCCCCGGCTCTCCTTCCGCATCAGGTAGACCAGGTTGAGTTCGCTAATTTGGCCAGTCAGTTCTAGGGCACGGTCGAGCTGCCGATATTGATTTTGGGTGAGGTCGCGCAGGGCAGCTTTATAGGCGCTGTCGATATCGCTGGAAGAGGCGACCTGACGGGCTGAATCGCTGGTCAAGACGACTGTATCCTGCTGCTTGAGCGCCTGCTGACCTTTGAGACGCAGCAGCACCGCATGCTCTGTATTGCTTTTTTCTTGGGAGAGCTTTTCGTAGGCTGGGTTGACCAACTTCGAGAGATATTCGGCGGCGAGCTGACGGTCGGCTCCGCTCTCCAGCATGGCGCTGTCAGGATGCAGTAGCCGCGCAATTCCCAGGTAGCGCTTGCGAATCTCTTTGAGATCTGCGTCAACTGGCGCGCCCAAAATAGCATGGTGATCCACGAAGTCTAAATTAAACAGACCCTGCTCGATTTTTAACGACATGCTGCTGATTCCACGCGCTGCCTTGCATCTAGAATTCTTCTAGTGTACTTTGACTGACTCAAAAAAGCTGTGCACTCACAGGATGGATCTGAGCCAGATTCAGGCTAATTTGGGTAGGCAGGCTGACGGCAGGGGCTTTACCTGAAACAGTTCTTGACTCATCGCCTGATGCAGCGCTCCGTTGCTGGCCAAAATTCGCCCCGACTCAATCACAAACTCGCTCTGGTCATAGGCCGTGACCTGACCACCCGCTTCAGCTACCAGCACCGCGCCCGCCGCCATATCCCAAGCCGAGAGGCCGCGCTCCCAGAAGCCGTCTAGCCTGCCGCAGGCCACATAGGCCAAGTCTAGCGCTGCTGCCCCGCCCCGCCGCACGCCCTGGCTCAGATGACTAAAGTGGCAAAACTCGGCGTAGTTGTTGTCAGGGGTTTCGTGGCGGTCGTAAGCAAAGCCCGTGACCAGGAGGCTCTGGTTCAGGCTGGCGATCGATGACACCCGGATCGGCTGGCGGTTCAGCGTCGCTCCCAGGCCAGTCGCGGCTCGAAACAGCTCTTGCCGAGTCGGGTCAAAAATGACGCCGACGCTGGGCTTGCCCTGAATCAGCAGCCCGACGGAGCTGGCATAAAACGGATATTGATGGGCGTAGTTGGTGGTGCCGTCGAGCGGGTCAATTGCCCAGAGATAGTCGCTGGCTGTCCCCTGCGCGCCCGACTCTTCAGCCAGGATCTGGTGCGTTGGACAATGTCGCTGAACCACGTCCAGGATTGCGGCTTCGGCAGCTCGGTCAGCCTCTGTGACCAGATCGCCCATCCGCCCTTTTTCGCGGATGTTGACCTTGCCAGCATAGGCTTGCAGCACTGCGCCACCCGCTAGCGCTGCTTCCGTAGCAATATCGAGCAGGTGTTGCAACGTCATAACCTGGCTAAAAAACTGCTGAAAAAGTTAAAAATTAGTCGGAAACCCAAACTACTCTTCGTCTAGCGGCAGACCAGCTCTGACTCGCCCTCTGCCAAAGTGACGGCCAAATTGCAGCTCGTAGACTTCATCCTCATCCTGGGTTTCAACCTCTAGGTTGGAGCAGGGATAGCTAACGCAGAGCAGGGCATAGCCGTCGGCACGCAGTTTGGGCGAGAGGCCCACGGCTTCCGGCTGAGCAATCTCACCTGACAAAACGCGAACGGCACAGGTGGTGCAGGCTCCGTTGCGGCAGGAAAAAGGTAGCTCAACAGCCTGTGCTTCGGCGCTCATCAGCACGTAGCGGTCGGCAGGAACCTGAACCGTATAGTGAAGATTTTTCTGGCGGTCGTAGATTTTAATTTGATAAGTCTGGGTCATGTCACGTCTGGATGTTGGCGAAACAGATGAATCAGTAGCTAGTTTCAGTGGCTAGTTCGGGCAGGCTAGCCCACGGCAGCTAGAGTATTGCCCTCCACCAGCCGATTGGCGACATCTTCAGCTAGGTTGACTGCCGACTCTGGCCCGACCAGCGACAGATAGGGGCGGGTCAAATGACGCTGGACAGCCTGCTGAATATCGGCGGCAGTCACCTCGGCCACCTGCTGCTGAAACTGCTCGTCGTACAGAACGCCCAAGTTCAGCATTTCGTACCAGCCAAAGATCTGGGCAATCTGGCCGTTGGTTTGCTTGCCCAGCGCGTACTGACCCAGCAGCTTGTTTTTGGCTGACTGCAGCTCTTCTGGAGTGAGCAGGGTTTCATGCAGCCGCTGCACCTCATGGTGCAGCCCTTCCATGGCCGTTGCCGTATTTTCGGGCGCGGTGCCAATATAGGTGACAAAATGCGAGGTGTCGATGCGAGTTGGGTAAAAGGCCGAGACATCGTAGGCCAGCCCCCGCTTTTCGCGCAGCTCCACAAACAGCCGACTCGACAGGCCGCTGCCCAGATAGGTGTTGAGCAGCTTCAAAGGAATATGGTCAGACTCCTGCACGGCGGCGGCCAGATAGCCCAGCATCACAATTGCCTGCTGCGTATCTTGCAGCGTGATGGCGCTCTGGGGGTGAACCGTCACAGCAGGCAGGTTGAGCGCTGGCAGTTCGGCCTGCGGGTTCTGCCAGTCGCCAAAGCACTGATCGACCAGGCTAGCGGCAGCAGTAGGGTCAATTCGCCCCACAATGCTGATCACCAGATTGTCTGGTCGAAAATAGGTCTGGTGATAGCGATGCAGGGCAGCGGGGCTGAGCTGCGCCACGGTTTCCTCAGTCCCCAGACTGGAAGTGCCGTAGGGATGCTGGCCGTACAGAATCTGCCGTAGCTGGGCGTTGGCAACCGAAAACGGCTGCTCCTGCATCGAACGAATCCCTTGCAGCGTCAGCTTGCGCTCTAGCTCGACTTCGGCTGCCGGAAAAGCCGGGGTTCGCATAATTTCAGCCAGCAGCCGCAGCATTTGACCAAAATCTGCCGAAACTGTTTTGAGGCTCATTAGGCAATAGTCGGCAGAGGCATCTGCGCCCATACCGGCTCCAACGGCCTCAACCTGCTCGGCAATTTGCTGGGAAGAGAGCCGCTGCGTGCCTTTGGTGATCACCGAGGCCAGCAGGTTGGACAGCCCTGCCTCGGACAGAGGCTCATAGCGTCCACCCGCCCGGATATAGACACGCGCCGCCACGATATCCGCCGCCGGATTTTCAACCGCTAGCAGCACTATGCCGTTGTTGAACATCGAGCGGTGAATTCTGCGGTTTTGCAAAGTCTCTGTGGTGGTCTGTTGAATTGTCATGCGTTGATCTTTGTAAACGCCCGCTGGCTTGATTACGGTCTTAATTACAAGTCTTGATTACGGTCTTAATTGCAGTCTTGATTACGGTGAAGATAAATCTATCTGGTGTATTTATCTTAATCTACGTTAACAATCTTCGGCACTGGCTGGCCGCAGGGTGACAGCCGCATAGCGCAGCGGCGACAGATATTCGCTGGCCAAGACTTGCAGTTCGGCAGGCTCAAAGTCGGCAATCACCTGCGGGTAGGCGACTGCTAGCTCTGGCTGGGCAATGGCGCTGTAGTAGCCGTAGAGTCCAGCCAACTGGCCTGCGGTTTCGGTGGAGAAGGCGTAGTCGTTACAGAGTAGCCGCTGGCAGCGCTGGAGTTCGGCTGCGCTGACCGGAACTGCCGCCAATTCCGAGAGCCGATCGCCAATGATTGCTTCGACGGGGTCAAGCTGCTCCGGCTCCAGCCAAGCCGTCAGCGCAAACAGGCTGGAGTCGCGCTGGAGCGAAAAGCCGCCGCAAATCTCCTGCACCAGCCCCCGCTCCTCGCGCAGCTCCCGCACCAGCCGCGAAGTCCGCGAGCCAGCAATTAAGGCCGACAGCAGATCTAAACCGTAGGCCGCGCGCAGTGACTCCACACCGGGAACCTTCCAGCCCAAAAACAGCCGCGCCATTTCGAGCCGAGGCAGCGTCAAGTCCCGACGACGAATCTGGCTCAGCGGCAGCTCTGGGCTGGGGCTAGGACGCGGACAGTCGGCGCGTGTTGGGAACTCGGCGAACCCTCGGCTCACCTGCTCTAACGCCTGCTCCCAAGAGACATCGCCCACCACCACTACGGTCATGTTGTCCGGCTGATAGTGCGCCTGATGAAACCAGCGCATTTCCTGGGGCGTGCGCTCTAGCAGGCTGGCCGCATCGCCCAAAATCGGCTGTCCGTAAGGATGCGTTGGGTAGAGCGTGGAGAGTAGCGCCTGAAAGCCAATGCTGTCGGGATCGTCATAGGACTGGCGGATTTCTTCGAGCACTACGTGGCGCTCGCGCTCAAACTCAGCGTCAGGGATGACGGCATGGAGCAGCAGGTCGGCCAGATGCGGCAGCGTCTCGGCAAAGTCGGCAGCGGCGGTGCTGATAAAAAAGTGGGCGTAGTCGTGACTGGTGGCGGCGTTGGTCGAACCACCTCTGGTTTCAATGATCTGGTCAAAGCTGCCGGGGGCGAGGCGAGGCGTGCCCTTAAAAATCATATGCTCCAGAAAATGCGCCATGCCTGACCAGGCTTCGGGTTCGACCGCAGCGCCTGCCTTCACCCAGACATCCACCGTGACAACCGGCATCGCCACCTGCTGATGAATCAGCGACAGCCCGTTCTTAAACTTGTGGTGGCGAGCTGGAAACGATGCATTATCAGCAAGGGGTGTCTTTAAAAGTGCGACCAAATCACCTTATCCTCAGTTTGAGTGAGCAGTACCGTTAGCTGAACCGTCAGCAACCCGTCAGTTAATTTTTATAAGTGTAACGTTTTTAACAGACATCTCCAAAAAAAGGCGGAGAGTCATCGACTCAATCGATCTTTAAATCAGTCTGAGGTAGGTTGTTAAAACCCGAAAATTTTGGGGTAGGCTTCAGATACGTCAGCCGCAGGGGGCAGCATGGATGCAGAGCGAGAGTTGGGAATGACGGTAGGATTGAGCGAACAGGAAAAAATTCGGCAGCAGTTTGACGCTGAGCCTTACCCTCGCATTCCGCTAGAAGGCTTTCCAAAAGACGATTTTGAGCGGTTTTTTCAAAACAGCCTGGTTACCCCCTACTACCTGCATCACCATCATGTAATTGATATGCAGGACAGGCTAATTTTGGATGCGGGCTGTGGCTCTGGCTACAAGGCGGTGGTGCTGGCTGCGGCCAATCCCGGCGCAAAGATCATTGGAGTTGATCTCTCTGAGCAGTCGGTGAAGCTGGCGCGGCAGCGGTTTGAATTTCATCAGCTGGCTGGCGGTGAATTTCATCAGCTCAGTCTCTATGACATCAAGCAGCTCGGCCTAGAGTTTGATTATATTAGCTGCGACGAAACGCTCTACCTGCTGCCTGATCCGGTGGCTGGACTGGAGGCGCTGAAGTCAGTGCTAAAGCCAAAGGGGATTCTCCGCGCCAACCTGCACAGCAAATATCAGCGGGCGCGGCTCTACCAGGCGCAGGAATTATTTAAGTTTATGGGGCTGCTGGATGAGTCGCCTGGAGAATTTGAGGCGGAAGTGGTTCTAGAAACCATGAACAGTTTGAAGCCAGCCACTCAGTTGAAAGAAGAAACCTGGCAGCAGATGCGGATCAGCAATCTGGAACTCGAAAAGATGCGAGAGCTGATTGCCACCAACTTTCTGCTAGTGGGTGATAAGGGCTACAGCATTCTCGATCTGTTTGACATGCTGGAGCAGGCCAATCTGGAGTTGATCAGCATGGTCAACTGGCGGCAGTGGGAAATTATGGATCTGTTTAAAGATGCCGATAATCTGCCTGCTTTCTGGGATCTGAGTTTGGCTGAGGCATCACTACGAGACAGGCTGCATGTGTTTGAGCTACTGCATCCGGTGCATCGGCTGCTGGATTTCTGGTGTACGCATCCTGATATGGATCAAGCCATATCTGTGAGTGACTGGAGCGAGGCAGACTGGCGGCGGGTGGTAGCGCATCTGCATCCGCACCTGCAAAACCAAATCCTTAAAGAGAGTCTGCTGAGCGCGATCGAGCGAGCCAAGCCGTTTGAGATTAGCCAGCAGGTGAAGCTGCCGACAAACAGCCCAATTGTGCTAGAGGCGAATCTAGCTGCCTGCTTACTGCCACTCTGGGAGAGTCCGCAGCCGATTGCCGTATTAGTGGAGCGCTACCAGCGCAGCAACCCGGTCGATCCGGTGACGCTGGAGCCAATTGGAACCGAGGCTGCCTTTACGACCGTTAAAGATCTCCTCCGTCGCCTTGAAATATACCTGTACGTTCTGCTAGAGCGCTCTTAAATTTCATAGTTATGATCTAAAATCTATCTACGCCAATCAACCCTATGGTGACAGCAACAGACTGGAGAGACTACGACAAAATTCGGCAGCAGTTTGACTACGGGCCCTATCCGCGCACGCCGCTGGAGCAGTCGGCAAAAGAAAGCTACGAAGAGCTGTTTAGCCATAATTTAGTGACCGCTTACTATCTGCGCCATCGTCGCGTGACGCAAACCGAGGGCAAGCTGATTTTGGACGCGGGCTGTGGCTCTGGCTACCATGCGCTGATCTTGGCGGAGGCCAATCCAGGTGCCAAAATTGTTGGCATTGATCTCTCTGAGCAGTCGATTCTGATGGCGCGGCAGCGGTTGGCTTATCACGGGTTTGACCAGGCTGAGTTTCATCAGGCCAAGCTGGAAGAGGTGGGGAATCTAGGGCTGCAATTTGACTATATCAACTGCGACGAGGTGCTGTATCTGCTGCCCGATCCGGTGGCCGGACTCCAGGCGCTGAAATCAGTGCTGAAGCCAGACGGGATTATTCGCACCAATCTGCATAGCCTGCACCAACGATTTGCCTTCTACCGCGCTCAGGCGTTGTTCAGACTCATGGGGCTGATGGAAAATAACCCCGAAGAGTTTGAGGAGACGATCGTTATCGAAACCATGAAGGCACTCAAACCAGAGGTGCGGTTGAAGGTGGAAACTTGGACTCAGCAGAACAGAGATGCTGCGTCGCCAGAGCAGCTTAAAGAAGTGCTGGCCATGAACTTTCTGTTCCGGGGCGATACAGGGTACAGCATGACAGATTTGTTTGAGATGCTGGAGCAGGCTGATTTAGATTTAATCAGCATGACCGACTGGCGACATTGGGACATCACCGAACTGTTTCAAGATCCTGAAGATCTGCCTGCGTTTTGGGCGATGAGTTTGGCTAGCGCAACGCTGCCCGAAAAGCTGCAATTGTTTGAGCTGATGCACCCCGTCCACCGCCTGCTCGACTTCTGGTGTACGCATCCTGAGTCTCCAACTGGCGTTCCGGTAGATGACTGGAGCACAGCCGACTGGCAGCAGGCTCGTGTTCATCTCCATCCGCAGCTCTGCACCGAACCGTTTAAAGCAGAGCTGATTCGCTGCATTAAAGCTGCCCAGCCGTTTGAAATTAGCCAGCAGATTAAAACTCCGGTGTTCGCGCCCGTATTCCTTCAGGCCAAGCTTGCTGCCTGCCTGCTGCCGCTCTGGGAGAGTCCGCAGCCGATTGCTGCACTGGTGCAGCGCTACCGTCAGATTCATCCCCTCAACTTGGCAACGCTCGAACCGCTAAGCGAAGTGCAGGCGTTTACAGCAGTGCAGCAGTTGCTCAACCAGCTTGATGCCTTTTTGTATGTGCTGATTGAGCAGGTCTAATAGATCTGGCTGCATTGACAGTATCATTTTCTTTGCATAGTCAGAACATTCTCAAGTACGAGAGTTATAGCTTGTTATAGTCACTCCTGGCTGGGATGCGGCTTGATTTACACGGTTGGTGCAACGCCGATGTTCTGAGCTTGTTGGGCGATGTTCTGAGCATGGAAGCTGATGCAAATAGCTGGAACGCTGAGTCTTTTTGCTTGGCGCTTCATGCTTTTTGCTTGGCTGATGATGCTCTGAGGCTGACGCTCGCAGCAAAAAGCATGAAGCGCGAGGGTTTGGGGTGGCTGGCTGACTGTTTATTCATCGTCATGGCTGTCGTGATCTTCGTCCAGCAGGTCGGCGGCTTTGCTGCCCAAGAGTCCGAAGATAGCGCCGATGCCCATGTTCCAAGTCGTGTTGCAGGTTTCAAAGACGTGGGTTTGGGAGAGGTCGACTCCGTCCAGCTCAGATGCTATGTTAGACTGCTGTCGCTTATCTTAAAATTACTGATTTTTATTTTCCTTCTCAGTAGTAAGAAGTTCTGCCTCGGAAGACACATTACTTCTTTGTGAAGGTTTACCACCTGGTACAATCTGTTCCGCTTTGCTTACCACATCATTTGCTAACCTTTCGCTGAACCCGACAACAAAAGAAATGGCAAGAAATGCCAACCAGCGATTAATGGGTTTTGTTTCGTCTTTAGAAATTGTTACGGGTAGCAAAGTAGAACTAATCAGTGCAAACACAAATATGCCAAGAAAAGCTCCAATTGCAGGTTTAAATGCTCCCACAGAGACAGGTAAAAGTGTCTCTTTATACTTTGGATTACGGTATTGATCTAACCCAGGGCTATTTCATTCCAATTGTGAAACTGATATGGTAGTTAGGCCATCTCTCAAACCCTGACCTCGATGCCTCAACTTGCTATCGTCGAAGCCTTTGCCGACCTCTGTGAT
>JAESFP010000129.1_pt1 | contig 67993 bp, 55 predicted proteins | sample 9266181 | NCBI WGS metagenome assembly JAESFP01 (sample SAMN14502547, study PRJNA617102) | algae metagenome | isolation source: Pegethrix bostrychoides GSE-TBD4-15B and co-occurring heterotrophs from... | place: USA: Grand Staircase-escalante National Monument, Utah | collected 2006-08-15 | reverse complement strand
GCTGTGCTACAGTTTTGAGCCACAGTTTTGAGCCACAGTTTTGAGCCACAGTTTTGAGCCACAGTTTTGAGCCACAGTTTTGAGCCACAGTTTTGAGCCACAGTTTTGAACCCAAACGCATCTCTGAATACTGATGCCGCTGAGTTGGTAGAGCGCTGCGGGTCTGTCGCAGGGCAAACTCCCGAAAACTGCCGTTTTAGGATACAGTTTTTTGCGAGAGTTGATTTAGATCCCCTAGCTCCCTGTAGATTTTATGGAAAACGTATTCCAACAGCTCCAGCAGCGATTTCGGCAGATTGGGCAAGCTGTCTCCTCAGAGACTCTGCAAGAGTCCACTAAAGCGCTCCAGCAGTGGCTTGCAGATTGTGGCGACAAGCTGGCTGCTAAAAAAGCCGACGCAGAATTTAACGGCACGATGATGCAGTGGTTTCATTGGTATCTCCCCAGCGATGGCAACCACTGGAATCAGCTCCAAGAGCAGGCGGCAGCGCTGGCGAAAGTTGGAGTCACCGCCCTCTGGCTGCCGCCCGCTTTCAAAGCTAACGGCGGCGCGTTCGATGTGGGCTATGGCATTTATGATCTGTTTGACCTAGGTGAATTTGATCAAAAGGGCACGGTTCGCACCAAATACGGTACCAAAGATGAGTACGTAGCAGGTGTCAAGGCAGCGCGGCAGGCCGGACTGCAAATCTACGCGGACGTGGTGTTCAATCACAAAATGGGCGGCGACGCTGAGGAAGAATTTGCAGCCATTCCGGTTGATTTTAGTGACCGCAACCGAGCCTTGGGCGGAGCTGAAACCATCAAGTCTTGGACAAGCTTTGACTTTCCAGGCAGAGGCGATAAATATTCCAGTATGAAATGGCGCTGGTGGCATTTTGACTCCGTAGACTACAACAGCTACAAGCCTGACTATCGTGCCGTCTATCGGATGAAAGACAAAAGCTTTGAAACCAAAGTAGACTTGCAGAGCGGCAACTACGACTATCTAATGGGCTGCGACCTGGATATGAATCATCCAGAGGTGCGGGGTGAATTAAAATACTGGGGTGAGTGGATACTGGAGAATATTGGCGTGGACGGTTTTCGACTGGATGCCATCAAGCATATCCAGGGGGATTTCTTCAACGACTGGCTGGATCACTTAGAGGCCAAGAGCGGTCGCAATCTGTTTACGGTCGGTGAATATTGGTCAGAAAACTTTGACGCGCTCAGCTGGTACATTGGCAACGCAGGCGGGCGGCTGAATCTGTTTGATGTGCCGCTGCACTACAATTTCTATCGCGCCAGTAAATCAGGCGGCGGCTACGACATGCGGAAAATCCTAGACGGAACGCTCATGCAAAATCTACCGCTGTTTGCCGTCACCTTTGTCGATAATCACGATACGCAGCCCTTGCAGGCACTCGAATCGATGGTGGAATCCTGGTTTAAGCCACTAGCCTACGCCTTGATTTTGCTGCGGGCTGAAGGCTACCCCTCTATTTTCTACCCGGATTACTACGGCGCAACCTACAAAGACAGAGGCAGAGACGGTAACGAGTACGAAATCTTTATGGACTCGCATCGGTGGATTCTCGATCGGCTGCTGTTTGCCCGCAAGCACTGTGCTTATGGTGCGCAGTATACCTACTTTGATCACGAAGATATGATCGGCTGGACGCGATTGGGCAGCGAGCAGCATCCCAGAGCCATGGCGGTGATGATGAGCGACGGAGCGGGCGGCAGCAAATGGATGGAAGTTGGCAAGCCCCATGCCACCTTCTACGACATCACTGAGCATATCAAAGAGCCTGTGCAGGCCAACGCCGACGGCTGGGCAGAATTCCGCACCGCAGGCGGCTCGGTTTCGGTCTGGCTAGAGCAGGAGTCTATCCTAGACAAGCTAGCCGAGCTAGCCGCACCGTTTGGAATCGAGATCAAATAGCGCCAAAAATAGCGCCAGCTTAACTGGACTCAACTCAGCAGGAAATCTTTGGCTGAGTAAGCCGACCCTCCCTCGACCCTCCCTTTAGAGATCTCGCAAAACATCCAATGCCGCCCACTCCTCGCCAAATTCTCGAAACGTTGCTGCCTCACCTGCGGGTTGCCGCCGCCTATGCTCGCCAAATTCAGTCGCGGATTGTGGCTCAGCCAGATAAAGCGTCTCCCAACTTTTTTGCAGCCGCGCTCAGCGATGCCGATCTCTCTATCCAGACCTTCGTAGAAGTGCTGCTGCTGGGGCTGTTCCCAAAGGTGCGATTCTATGGCGAAGAGTACGAAAAAACTTACAACACAAAATACTTTAAAGCAATTGATCTGGGCGAGCAGGACGATTATCTGATCACGCTTGACCCGATCGACGGCACGCAGTTCTATCTAGACGGTTTTTCTAACTATCAGATTATTCTCAACATCCTCAACCGAGATGACTATGAGGCCGCATTGGCGATTTCTCCAGCTCTCGACATCTATCACTATGCGCTGCGCGGACAGGGCTGCTGGCGTGGTTCCCTAGATACGCCGCTGCCAGACTGCCAGCCCTGGAAAATTCAAACGACCGGCAAGACGGTAATCTTGGGCTGGGAGCTAAGCTCGCTTGTGTCGCCGCTCAGCCAGCACTACAGCGTTATTGACCTCAGCACCGATTATTCTAGGCAAACGCAGATTCCTACTTTTAATGCCATCCTCAGCGGTGAGCTAGCGGGCTGCGTTTTGAAAGCCGGACAGTGGATTGATAGTGCAGCGCTGGCTTTTATGGCTCAGGCCGGAGGCTGCATTGTAACCGGGCTAGACGGTCAGCCCTTGCCGCCGCTGCATACGAATCAAAACTACCGTCGCTCTGGCGTGCTGGTGGCTGTTTCACCTCAGGTGCATCAGCATTTACTAGCGGCAGTGCAGAGCTTGCCTAAAATTTCTGCTGAGATCTCTTAGGTCAAAAAAGCGGTCAAAAAAGCGGCTGGCCAAATTGGCGCTAGCCTACTTTCTGGCTTGCCGCACCATCGCAATCAGGGTCTGATGTGCATCCTCAGCATCTTGCAGCTCATGATCAAACTGAATTCTAGCCGAGCTGGATGCATCGTTCTTCTGCACATCTAGATCCATGCCTTCGGCGTCAATCCTCAGCATTCTAGCAGCTGTCGCCTCTGGCATTTTGGCAAAGGCTCTGGCATAGAGCAGGATGGCCTCTGCATGATCATCATTCATATGCTTACAGATGCGGTCGCTAACTTCGGGCGTAAATGGATTTGACATGATTGAGTTGCTCGAAACCTGTAGAGACATCAATTACGATGAAAAGATGAAAAATAGAGCGCAAATTAAGGCGTAGGCTGGCCTTGCAGTAAGAAGCTGCCAATCCGAAACAGACTGGTTGCAATAAAGGCAATCAGCACGAAGCTGAGCGCGACGTTAAGACCATTCAGAATTTTTTGACGCACAGATCTAAGAGTTGTGAGAGTGAATCGCCTTCATTTTATCATCTTGCTGGCTATCGAGATCCAAGCCGGATCTTCAGTGCCCCTAAGCGCCCCTAAGCGCCAAAATTTCGACAGCAGGCTGGCGGTTGCCAGTACAGGAAATGCGGCGGGGTGCGTTTAGATAGATGAGGCGAAATTTCAGGCGTTCGTAAAGCGCTACAATTCTCTCGGTGGCTTGATTCGAGGCGACGACCGTTCCTGGATGCGCTGCGAGCCATTCCGCCAGACAGACTTGATCCTCCCACCTAAAATCTTGAGCGCTGTACTTGGTAAACTGCACGTCGTAGGGCGGATCAGCATAAATAAAATCGGTTGGCTCTAGCTGGAGCACTCTGAAATCGAGCGCAGAAAACTGCCAGTTGGCTAAAGTAGGCGCGTACTGCAAAAAACTCTCGGCATAGCGAATGGTTTTGTACCGACCAAACGGCACATTAAACAGATTTTTGTTATTAAATCGGCAGAGGCCGTTGTAGCCTGTGCGATTCATAAAGTAAAACAGCTTAGCGGCTTCTTGGCCGTCGGTCTTTCCAGCTAGCACGAGCTGATTAAAGCGCTCGCGGCAGGCATAGTAATAGACCGCATCGTTTTCTAGGTCGCTGTCGATTTCTAGCCCACGTTGTAGCCAGCGATAGAAGTTGATTAAGTGCGGGTTGAGATCGTTGAGCAAGGCAGTTTTAGGCTGTAGGCCCAGCGCTACCGCCATTCCGCCGACAAAGGGTTCTACTAATCTGCACGGCGCGTGATTTTGAGCGTGATTCTGGACGTGATTTTGCCAGATCTGCTGCAAAGTTGGCACAAGCCATCGCTTCCCCCCAGCCCATTTCAGCGGGGGAGTCAAGGGCGCAGGCTCAATTTTTAATCGAGTAATCAACTGATATAGGTTGGAGCGCGAGTCATGCCTGATCTAATTGTACTACTCTCGACGCTTTATTTTTTCTAAGAAGGAATTCATTGCCTTGCTCCAGCCTGCCAAGCCTGCCGAAACTCAGCGTAGGGAAGCTTTTGAGCAGCCTGCCAGAGCAGCTTGTAGCACTCTAGCGCCTGCTCTCTGCCTGCGCCAGATGCTCCGATCTCAGCCTGCTGCCGTAGTTGAACAACCATCGGGGCGAGCTGTTCAGGCAGGATGATGGCTTGCAGACAATCGGCGGTGCGCTTGTAAAACTGCCGTGACTGTTCTCTCAGTATCAGCTCACTTAGCATCAGCATCAGCAGCGTTGCTGTCGCCTGTGGATGTCCGGGCTGAAGTAATCCTAGCTGATGGGCAAAGCGACGCTGCGACTCAGGATTTTGGGTTGTTTGCAGGCGCGTTTCCAGTCTGGAGACTACTATGGCCGGATCGCTGATAGCAATTGCCCGGTTGCGCGACTTTGATTTTGGCTGCTTCGGCTCAGCAGCATTATTTTCAGAACTATTTTTTGGGCATAACTCAAGCTGACGCAGGTTTTCCACGGCCTGCTGCTGAACGCTGCTGGGAGCCGACTGGGCGATTTGCCGCAGCGCCTGAACTGCGGTTGGGTTATCTGGAGCGAGCTTTGCAAGGCTGTAGGCAGCTTTGCGTCGCAAAGCGTTAGATTCCAGCGTGGTTGTCAGATGCTCCAGCTTAGCGATGCCAGTTTTGTGACCCGGACTGATTTTGGCCAAGCCTTCGCTGAGCTGAATTTGAAAGATCGGCTGCTGCAAAGTCTTCAGGAGCTCTATCAGCGTGCGAACTGCGGTTGAATTTCCGGGGTCGAGCGTTTTGCCCAGACTGTAGGCGGCTGTCCAGCGGGCAAATTTGCTGCTGTCGCTGGTGAGAAACTGCTCTAGCCCTGCCACCGCCGCCGCTCGATCGGTTTGCAGCAGCGCCACTCTAGCGGCTTCTTGCAGCGGCGAGGGGTATGTTTTCCAGGTTCCGCGCTCCGGGTCAAATTCGCCGAACCGCCAGCGAATCAGCTGCTGAATAATCGCGGTGGCCTGACTGGCCTCTGGGAACTCGGCTAAGCCAACCGCAGCCAGCAAATAAGCCTGATGGCAATAGAAGCCGCCGCAGTCATCAGCAAACTGACAGAGCGCCGCCATGAAGTCCTCTTTGTCGCTGGGCTGCACCTCGATACGACCCAGCCAGAGCAAGATCGGCTGTCGCCACTGAGGGCTAAAGATCGCAGATGTGTCAATAAACCAATGCCAGTCTGTGACCGCCTGAGCTGCGAAGTATTCCTGAAAGGTGGGGTGATAGAAAGCGTAGATGGTTTCACGACCGTTGGCGGTAATCGCAACACCCACCTGGTTCAGCCAGCCCAGCTGTAGCGCTAGCTCCAACAGCTCGCAGGATTCCAGCGCTCGATCCACAAAGCGCTGAGGCAGGCGAAACTTGATGTCATCTTGGGTCAGCGCCTTGAGTGCCAGCTGCGCCAGCGCTGAGTTGAGCTGCTGTCGCTGGCGCAGCGTTGTCGGAAAGCGATCCTGCTTCCAGCCATAGATCGCCTCCACAAACTGCTGATAGAGCATCGCTTTAGTTTGCGGCAGGCGACGCGCCATTGACCAAGCCCGACAGAGTAGCGCCAACCGCAGCGGATTGCGTACCGTGTCCTGAATGCGACGACGTTGGGACAGTTCGGCTTGCAGGCTAGCTCCCAGCTCAGGATCTGTCGCAAACCAGCGCTGAATGAACTGGCCAATTTGATCGGCTGCATCCGTTTCGCTCAAGCCCGAATTTCGATAGACTTTAAAATCCTCTAGTGTGTTCTTACCAGCATCCCAAAGATTAGAGCGGCAGGTGAGAATTACGTGAGCATCAGCCACCCAGCCGCGTAGCTGATGGGCAATCAGCGACAGTGCCACGCTTGGCTCAATTGCCATTTCGTCGATTGCATCCAGCAACAGCCAGCAGCGCCCCTGATTAAACTGCTCACCCAGCGCCTCTTGTAGCTCTGACGGTACGCTGACTTTGCGAGTGGCAGCTTTCAGCCAGTCGTTGAGTAAATAGTTTTCCAGCGTTGCGCCCTGCAAATCGGCCAGCGAAATCCAGATGGGCAACGCTTGCTGACTCAGCAGCCAAGCCGCCGTTTTTTGCAGCAGCGTCGTTTTGCCTGCGCCCGGTTCGCCAATAATTGCCAGTCGCTGCGGCGAGTCGGCTTGCAGCAGCTGCGCTAAAAAATCTTCAGCCGAAATCCGCTCAGCAGCCTCTTCAACCTCGTAGAGCTGCGAGCCGCGAGCTGGACTAATCTCCTGCTCCTGGCGTGTCTGCTGTCGGCGCTCCACTAGCTCCAGCGGTAGGTAAATTTGCTCCAGCGCAAAGCTGAGGCCATCGCCCACCGTCAGCGGATTGGTGGTCAGTCGCTCGTACTGCTGGGCTTGCAAACTGGTTTGGCAGAGGCTCAGCCAGTCGGTGATTTCTGCTGCGGGTGATGCGGCTGGGGCTAGGGGTGAGGCTAGCGTTTTCTGCGACCGGCGCGACTCCCACTCCGCCGCAAATCGGCTCAGGTTGGCCGTCTGCTCGTTGCGACCATGCCACAGATTCAGCGTGAAGTGCCAAACCTCAGAACCACCGCGACTGGGGCGATTATCTTCCAAAACGCCGACAAAATCTTCTAGTCGCTTCAGGCTCTCTTTGATCTGCTCGGCATTCAGCGGCGTGGCGGCTAGCTGACTCAGCGCTTCTAGAAACCGAACTTTGGTGCGAATCACCAGCCGACGCTCCTGCTGCCAGTGCGCCTGAATCTGAGGCCGCAGCCGATCTAAAGCCGCCTCGTCGCAGTCTAGCGCGTCGTTGGCAAAGCCCAGCAGCAGAGCCAGCAGGGTTTGACTGCGCTTTTGGACTTCAGAGCTGTAGTTGGGGCGAGGCATAGGCCAGGATGCAGCATAGGATGCAGCGGGCGAAAAGTGCAGGGATTCCCCTGGGTGAACAGGTATCCCTAGCCCTAAAAGATTGGCGGTGTCTGCATCTTAGCCTGTTTGAATGCAATTCGCCTCGGGGCAGGGGCATTGCCTAATCTAGAATCATCAACCGCAGATGGGCTTATGCAGCCACGTTTATCAAAAAAGCGACCTGTCAAGAGAAAATTTATGGAACTAGCTGCACTTTGCAACGATTTACTAACTGTCTTAGAGCAGTTTGACGAGGCTATTCTCCCCTTTGGCCTGTATGCCAGCGATGATTTAGCGGCGGAAAATAAGCCACTTCGTCAAAAGCCACTTCGTCAAAAGCCACCTCGTCAAGAATGGTACACAAAGTCACGTCGTCGAGAGCCATCTCGTCAAGAATTGCATAAAGCGCTTGTGCCCTATCTGGAAATGCAGGGCTGTTCAATAGGTGCATCTTACCATAACCCTAAAAGCCACTCTGCCTACAGCATCCGGTTTGACGTTCCGAAGCTTGGCTCAGTCAATTGCACTGTTGTACGCCTCTCCAAAATCAAGGTGCGGAAATATGGATCAGCCTACAAGGTAGATATTCACGAAAAACGAGCCGAGCGATGGAATGATGCCGATATAAAGCAGTACATTAACAGACTATGGAAGCCATCCGAATTAGAAACAAACCAATATATTGAGCTATTGTTGCTGATTGGATTTGATAAAGCGGAAGTTCCGCTTCAACAAGAACTACTTGAACTACAGCAATCGCTGAAATGGGAGGTGAAAGATGTTGTTTACCTGACTCGTGCTTGGAACGATAAAGCGGAGCGAGGGTTCGGTATTCGATTGGCCGCATGGGCGCGCCTTGTTTCGATCGATTGGTAGCTAGCAATTGCTGATTCTTGCGGGGTTTATCCCCAATCCACTGGCAGGTCGCTTAGTATTACAGTTGTAGATAATCAGATGATAAACCTGCCCACTTTTTGTAGTGGAAGAAACGAGCCGTGGCCTGATGCGCCCTGCGCCATAACGACCAATGCAGAACATCCTCCAACGACCAAGCAACTGAAAACAGCAGTCTCCAAACCCACCTCTGTAACTCAGCAATACTCAGCGGCACAATAGCATCTGCTTGCCACCGGGCACGTCCTAGCAGATGCTGGAAGCGATAAGGAGTTTGATGTCCAACCTGTTCTGCCATCTGCCAGCCATTTTTACGTTCGACTGGACTAAGGAGGGCTTGCAGATAATCACAGACAGTCTGACGAGTCTCTGACCTTGAGAAGTGCTGGGCTAGACGAGTTTGAAAAGATTTGAGTAGATGACTCCACTCACAGAGGGCTTCGAGGGCGGAGCCTGTGAGAAATGGGCTCTCAAAGTCAACCATGATTGTTCTCTATCTAGGGTAAAATCCAATCGGTCATAAAACCTGTTATCCCCACCAAACCCATAGCAGACTAATGCACTACTCGATCTGCTGATGCTGTAAATTAGCCCGCAGGCGGTCAAGCACGCCGTCTAGCAGCATTAGATCTACAGCGAGGCAGGATCTTTCGCCATAGCGAAACGGATTGTCCAAATTACGAATCAGCGCGACTAGATAGAGAAATGAGGTGAACAAAAAGCCAGAGACTACCAGCGTCTTGCTAAACTGATCGCCGCTAGTGAGCAGCAGCGCTATGACTGCCCCTACTAAAAATAGGTTCAGCAGCACATAAGCAGGCGGGATAAACTCGGTGTCTCGGATCAGCTTCATCCGGCTCGTAATAAATCGCAGCTTGGCCTGTTCGCTCTGAACCCGGCTGAGTACAGGGCCACTCACATGGGGTTCGAGACTGGCAAACTGTAGGTTGAGCTCCTCAATGGCCGAGATGAAATTCAGAGCGGGAGCATCGTCCTTCAGCCAGTCTAGGAACCGCTCTAAAATTTGCGTCAGCGTTTGAGTTAAAGGTTTGGAGTCATAGGTTTCATGGTTGACGGCAGCAAAAAAGGCAGTATCTTGAATCGACTCGACCGCACTGGCCAGCTGGCAAACCAAGTCTTCGCTGATGCGGTAGTCAGCCAGAGTGCCGCTGAGGATGAAGGCAATTACAAAGGTAGCTGCCCCAAACAGTGAGCCTGTCATCCGATCAAATTTCCAGAGTTCAAGATTCTCCATGTGAATTCCCCACTTGACCCCGCAAAACAGCAGCGTGAAGGGCAAGACCTTGAGCAAGATCCCCCATTTGAGATAAATGGATTGCGGCATCAATAGTTGCTCACTCATTATTAACGACCGTCCAAGCCTAGATTAGCCTGAACGTGGCGATACAAGTAGGTCTATGCGGTGTTATTTTACAAAAGAGCAGAGGAAAATAGTACCTGTAAATCGCATCAGCAATTCGCTAAACTCGATAGTGAGGCTGATCAGCCTAAATCACATTCACCGCAGCCATTCTTGATCACTCCCAGCTTCACCTAGTTACATCCTGATCGCGTCCTGATCGCGTCACTCTCACCCCTCCCCAACCCAGATGTCATCACGCGACAACAGCCTGCGTGGCGCTCGTAATTTGAGGCTATCTCTCCAGCGCAGTTTGAGCGACCGCGTCCAGTTTAGCGATTCCGAAGATCTGTTTCGGTTTCAGGTACGGCAGTCCAGTCAGGTAAGCGCTAGCCTATCGGGTATCGCGCCCCGTTCGCGCCTGAGCCTCCAGCTGCTTCGGGTGCAGGGTTCGCTTAATCAACTCTTGCGTCGAACCGGAGATCAACCGTTTAGTCGGCTCAAGACGAGCCAGCGGCGTGGCCTTCAGCTATTGCAGAGCGGGGTTAGTCCCGGCGCGCAGCCAATTACCCAAACGCTGACATCCGGCAGGTATTTTCTGCGGGTGGCGCGCCGCTCAGGTCAAAGCCGCTATCGGCTCACGGTTGCTGCCACAGCCATAGCCAGCCCCACTGCCAGCCCCACTGCCAGCAACCCTGCGCCTATTGTACCTAGCCCCGCACCCGTGCCAACTCCTAGCCCTCTGCCTTACAGCAATCGATTTGGCTACGGCCTGGTCAACGCCTCAGCTGCGGTAGCCAAATCGATTGGCCAGCCTGCATTTGCTGAGGTTGCCAACAGCGGCTCCCAAAAATCTTCGCTTGATCAGATCAGCGCCCCTGAAGCTTGGGCAAAAGGCTATCGCGGTCAGGGCGTGGTGGTGGCTGTTCTAGATACCGGGGCGGATTACAGCAGTAGCTTCTTGAGTGATAGCCTCTGGAAGAATCCGGGCGAGATTGCCTTTGATGGCATTGATAATGATCGAAATGGCTATATTGATGATGACATTGGCTGGAACTTTGTCTCGAACAACAATAATCCAGCTGATAATAGCAGCGATGGTCACGGCACGTTTGTATCTGGAATCATTACAGATACAGATTTTGGCGTTGCGCCCGACGCGCAGGTAATGCTGCTAAAAACAGCGGATGCCTCCGGGTTTTCGGTTTCTGATGATCGGGTCGCAGACGGCATCTACTATGCAGTCAGAAATGGCGCGAAAATCATTAACCTCAGCTTTGGTGGACTCGCAGTCCCAACGCTGAGGCTTCAGCAGGCCATGCAGTTTGCGCGTCAGCAGGGCGTGTTCTTTGTGGCCGCTGCTGGTAACGAGCGCCAGTCGGGAGCAACTCAGCCGCTCAACCCGGCGCTCTATGCCGCCAGAAATCATCTGGGCACTGTGGCTGGAGCAGTTGATTCGGCCAATCGCTTCGCCAGCTTCTCCAATCCGGCAGGTCAGCCGCCGCTCGACTACCTAGTTGCGCCCGGTGTAGATGTCTATTCCACCACCCTTAACAGCGGCACTCCGGCTGAAGCCTCAGGTACGTCGTTCGCCGCGCCCGCGATTGCAGGCGTTGCGGCTTTGATGCTGAGCGCCAACCCAAATCTCACCCCTGACCAGCTTGAGCAGATCCTGATTGAGACAGCCAATCGCAATCTGTCGGCCTAAAACCTCCAGATTCATGCTCTGGCTGAGACTAAAGACGCGATAGGATAAGAGCAATCTTCTGCCATCTGCTCGCATGACTCAAGCCAATTCCTCCTTGGAAACCACGCTAAAAAACTACATCAACGGCCAGTGGTACGCTTCTGCTGGAGAGCCACTAGAGGTGATCAATCCAGCTACCGCTCAAGTTCTTGCCCAAGTCCCGCTCTCCACAGCAGCAGAACTTAATCAGGCGGCAGAGGCGGCAGCAGCAGCATTCCAGACTTGGCGACGGACACCCGCCACGCAGCGCATCCAGTACTTGTTTCGGCTAAAAACACTGATGGAGGAGCAGTTTGAGCCAATTGCTCAGACCATCACGCAGGAATGTGGCAAAACGCTCGATGAATCGAGGGGTGAACTGCGACGCGCTATCGAAAACGTCGAGGTAGCCTGCGGAATTCCAATGATGATGCAGGGCAGCAACTTTGAAGATATCGCCAGCGGCATCGATGAATTTATGATTCGTCAGCCGTTGGGAGTAGCCGCTGTGATTGCGCCCTTCAATTTTCCCAGTATGATTCCCTTTTGGTTTCTGCCCTATGCGCTGGCCTGCGGCAACACCTATATCGTCAAGCCTTCTGAGCGCGTCCCCCTGACCATGCAGAAAATATTTGCGCTGATCGACCAGATTGATCTCCCCAAAGGCGTGATCAATCTGGTGAACGGCGATAAGCAAATCGTTGACGCAATCTTAGATCATCCGGCAATTCGCGCCATCAGTTTCGTTGGCTCTACGCCCGTGGCGCGCTATCTCTACAGTCGAGCCGCCGCCAACGGCAAGCGCGTCCAGTGTCAGGGTGGCGCTAAAAATCCGGTGATTATCCTCCCCGATGCTGACATCGACATGACCACCCGGATCACCGCCGACAGCGCCTTTGGCTGTGCTGGGCAGCGCTGTTTAGCGGCCTCGCTGGCGATCATGGTGGGGGAAGCTCGTCATACCTATACTGAGGCCATTGCTGAAGCTGCAGTGAGTCGCAGAGTCGGGAATGGCCTAGAGGCATCCGTGCAGATGGGACCCGTAATCACCGCCCAGAGCCGCCAGCGGATCGAGTCGTTGATTCAGCTCGGCATTGACGAAGGCGCAACCCCGCTAGTAGACGGACGCTCGCCAGAAATTGCCGGATATGAGCAGGGGCATTTTGTCCGGCCAACGATCTTGCAAAACGTTGATCCAGCCAGCGAAATTGTCAAAACCGAAATCTTCGGCCCTGTACTCAGCTTGATTCACCTTGACAGCATTGACGCAGCCATTGCCCTCGTCAACAGCGGCCAGTATGGCAACATGGCCTGTCTGTTCACCAACAGCGGCGCGGCGGCTCGCAAATTTCGCTACGAGGCAGAAGCAGGCAACATCGGCATCAATATTGGCGTGGCGGCTCCCATGGCCTTCTTTCCGTTTAGCGGCTGGAAAGACAGCTTCTTCGGCGATCTGCACGGGCAAGGCCAACATGCGGTTGAGTTTTTTACCCAGACGAAAGTAGTCGTTGAGCGCTGGAGTCAGAAAGACTGGTCGCGCCAGTTTTGATGTTTCATGCAAAGTATTTTTTACGGCAGATTGCAGATTTAGTATTACAGCTGTAGATAAGTTGGATTTGAGAATCGTCTAGCTGGAAAACAACTAGGGTTGACTTTGACAGCCTATTCCTCACAGGTTCAGCTCTCGAAGCCCTCTCTGAGTGGAGTAATCTGCTCAAACCTCCTCAAAGCCGCATGGCTGAACACTTCTCATCGACAACGAATCAACCCTGCCCAGGCTTCCCTACCTGGGTGAATTCGTTCAGTCAGTTGATGATTAGACAAGAAATTAGACAGGAAAAGACCTGGCAGCCCCCCGCCAGGTCTTTGATGAACGTCACTTATCTATATCTAAGATAGGTGCTGAACCTGGGATGGGACTTCGCTCTGCTGGCTCACCTCAGCGGGTGATTCCTCGCTTCCTAAAGCATGAGCCAGCGCCGGAATCAGAAACTGTACGAGCGTAGAAGCATCTACGCCGAGCTCAGTACGCTGCTGCGCCGCCAAAATGCCAGCCTGCGCGTGCCACCAAGCGGCGCTCACAGCAGCTTGCTCCGGAGAGATACCCTGTGCTGCAGCCTGAGCCAGCAGTCCACCCATTAAGCCCGTTAGTACATCGCCACTACCGCCACGAGCCAAAGCGGGCGTGCTGTCTGGATTCAGCCAGATTTGGCCTGCGGGATTGGCAATCACAGTTTTTGCGCCCTTGAGCAACAAAATTGCCCCCTGTCGAGCTGCTGCTTGAGCTAGCTCCATTCGATCGGGCAATTGCAGTTCTGGAAACAGGCGCTTGAATTCGCCCAAATGTGGGGTTAACACGGTGCTAGCTGGACGTGACTTTAGCAGATCTATGCCCAGTTTTGCGAGAGCATTCAGGCCATCTGCATCTAACAGCAATAGCCGATCGCTCTCTAGCAGCTTCTGTACCACAGGCATCGCCTCCAGCGTTAGCCCTGGGCCGCAGGCAATCGCCTGATAGCTGGCTAAGTCGAGCTCAGGCGGCAGATCGGCTATGGCTCCGGTGGGCGTTTCGGGGCAGCCCAGGATCAGCGCGTCCGGGAGTTGGGCAATCAGCAGTGGGCGCAGAGCTTCGGGTACGGCAATTGACAGCATCCCCACACCGCTCGCTCGCGCTGCAAGTCCGCTCAGAATAGCCGCACCCATATATTGGCGGGAGCCGCAGACTAGCAGCAGGTGGCCTTGCCTGTATTTATGCGTTGTGGCGGAGCGGGGTAAGGGCAGGCCGCTGAGCGCCAGTTGCAGCGTGATTCGCTGGAGGCATGGCTCGTTCAATACGGCTTGAATATCGCTGAGAGGAAGTCCAAAATCCAGCAGCTCGGCCTTGCCAATGTAGTCTGCGGCAGCATCTTGGAGAAAAGCGCGTTTCCACAGTCCTAGACAGAGCGTATGGCTAGCGCAAACGGCAGTTCCTAGAACAGCACCCGTATCGGTCTGGATGCCAGAAGGTAGATCGATGCTAATGACTGGCTTTGACCCGGCGTTGAGCTGCTCAATTGCTGCGGCCAAATCGCCTGTGATTGGGCGAGACAGGCCAAAACCAAACAGTCCATCAATGATCAGGTCGCAGTCTTGCAGATCGTTAATCTGGTGGGCGACCGGAATTTCAAGATGATCAGCATATTGGGCGTGAGCTTGAGTCAGTTCTTTAAAGTGATCAAATGGCTGATAGCGTCGCACTTTGTAGCCAGCTAGATGTAGCTCGCGAGCCACAACCAGCGCATCGCCGCCGTTATGACCTGAGCCGACCAGCAGCCCGACTTGAATTGGCTGCGGGTAGTGAACGCAAATCCACTGGCTCAGCAAGCCGCCGACTTTTTCCATCAGCGCTGCCACAGGCATTCCGGCTGCAAAGATGCGCGCCTCAATCTGCTGCATCTGCTGGGCTGTCACCACAAACGAGTTAAGCTGTTCAGTTCGAGAGACAGGTCGCTTCGGCATGGCTTAAACTCGATACCTTGATACCTAATTACCGCATAGGTTGTCGGCTTTTGCCTCTATCATCAGGAGTTTTTGGCTGATGCAGATTGACTCAATCGACCATCTAGTGCTGACCGTGCGGGATATCCCGACGACCTGTGAGTTCTATGTCAGAGTGCTAGGAATGCAGGTAGTCAGCTTTGGCAATGGGCGTAAGGCGCTGCGATTTGGGCAGCAAAAGCTGAACTTGCATCAGGCTGGCGCCGAATTTGAGCCAAAGGCACTCTGTCCGACTCCCGGCGCAACTGATCTCTGTTTAATCACGTCCACGCCGCTGCCGGAAGTGTTGAACCATTTGCAGACTTGTGCAGTTGCTGTTGAACAGGGTATTGTTCAGCGCACAGGGGCAGTTGGCGCAATTCAGTCGGTCTATATCCGCGACCCAGACGGCAACTTAATCGAGATTGCTAGCTATCTAGATCCATCGGTGATAGGACTACCGTTGATAGGACAAACTAGCTAGGTGCTAGAAGACCTCGTTCGACTAGCATATTTTTCAGATGGTTGATTGCAGAGACTTCGGAACAGTTTTGCTCTGCAAAAGCTTTAGCGTTCTCTCCAATAAGCTGAGACTTGGCCGGATCAGTCCAGAGGTTACGGATCAGTCGAGCCAGCGCATCAACATCAGCAGGTTGATAAGTCAATGCTGTATGCCCATCTTCAACATAGTCAAGAATCCCGCGAGAGCGAGTAATGATGATTGCCTTACTTAACTTCATTGCCGCTACTAATGTAATGTGCCCTGTTGGCATCTGGGAATTCATCAGAGGTAAAACCATGAATCGAGAGAAATTCAGCATATTCATCGCCTGATCGCCTTCAACATCGGTCAAAACCTTGACGTTTGGCGGGACTGGTAGCTCGGCTGAGTTATGTGATCTATTAATTAAAATTAGCTTGATGTCAGGTAACTGCTCCATTGCCGATATTAGAGTTGGATAATCTCGACCATATTGTCCAACTGCACAGATATAGTCACCTAACTCAATCGGCTGCTCAGGAGCATAGTCGATATGACCCATCTTCCAAAGCTGTACTTCTATCCGATCCGCAGGAAGCTTAAAATACTGCTGGTAAAGCTGTTTTTCTATGCTAGAAGATACGACAAAGCGGTTGACGCTATCCAAAACTTGAGTCATCAAGAAGCGCCGCAATCGACTGGGCTGGAATGGATAGTTAAATGCAAAAGCGATATGCTCTACTTTGACTCGCAAAACCCTGCTAAAGAAAGCGCACCAAAAGGTTAGCTCAGCTTCATGACTGATCAGCAAATCTGCATTTTTTGCTTTAGCCATTTTAACGGCCCAGAAGCTAGAGTAAATCTTCTGCAAATTAGGGCGTTTAATCAATTTTCCTAGAAGCCCAAGCGGCTTGCGATAGGTGAAATGCCAGCTGATTTGATCTGATTCGATCTGATCACAAAACCATCTCTGATCAGCATTGTCGTTCATTGTGCAGCAGACAACATTGGCCTGTTGAGTTGGGGTAGATGCTTCTGATCTCCTGTCCGAGACAGTCTGCCTATAATGATTTTCGGCGACAGCAGAACTATTCGCTACTGAATAAGCCGCTGAAGTATCCGATTGATTAGCTGTCCATACTAGATTTCTAATTCTGGTGAGTAGCATGACTAAGACCTCTGTGCTGAAAATTTAGGACTAGAAGGTTGGGCGAGTTAAAGAATAGTTGAAATCTGCATAGTTAGCCTAAGAAACAGCAAAGCTATCTCATCTGTCTTGGATGTATAAGTGTTCGCATATCCAAATGTTTTTCCAGTCTATTCAACCACAGATATCTGATGCCAGTAGTTCATAGAAAAAATATGCTTTTGTGAATGCTATATTTTGCAGAATTATCTGAGAACAGCTGCACGACGGGGGATTTCCAGCTCGCTGCTTAGATGATGACTATGCTGTTTGCATGAATCTCGGCTAATCTTCCGGAAGGAAAACAACCATCTGCAATAACTGGGTTGCCAATAACTGGGGTTTACGGAGTAGAGTTCCCAAAAAATAGCTTGGAATCACTCCATCTTTGCCATAGCTCAGCCATATCTCAAAAGTACAGCTTCAAAATCTTCGTCGCTAGCGCTACTGCAAAGTAAGATGCGCGATACTGCGATACATTAATAGACGAGTTGAATAAGCTCTAGCCCCGCAGACATATATGGTATCTCCCCGCGATAAATCCAGCGACAGATATGACAGAAAGCTGCTGAAGCTGCTGCACCTCTTGGCAGACTTTGACGGCGAAATCTCGGCTGAAGCTGCTGCCCTACTCAATCAGCTTCGGCATCGACCCGATCTGGTGCCGCCGCTCTATGCTGACGTATTTGGCCTGCCTATCGCCACAACTTGCTCAAGCTTAGTCCAGCGAATCGAGACACTTACCCCAGCCCAAAATGCAGTCGCCAGCTATGCGTTCACGATTTTTCGCTCCTACGAGCAAATGCTAGGCGTGCAGAGTTCTGCTAAGCCAGAGCAGCAGGCCGCCTACGACTCGCAGCTAGAGCAGGTGCGGCTTCAGGTTGCTAAAACCAAGCTGGTGCTGGCCGAAGCGCTCGCTAAGTCGCCGGAGTAGCGGATTTCCAAGCAGCAATTTCCACAACGGATTTCCAGAGCAGCAGGCTCTAGGAGCCAAACTTCTGCTTTGCCTGCTCATAGAGTTCGACTGTAATTCGGGTTGCGCCCGCCTCTTGAGCAAACTTCTCGATCTTTTTGCGGGCGGCTGGACGCACAAAAAACGGAATCTCCTTGAGCCGAGCCTCAGCCTCAGCCGTCCATTCAATTGCACTGCTCATTAGATATAGCTCCCAGTTGTGGTACTCAGTGTCTTCTAGAATAAAAGCTCCTGCCGATTTATGGCTCATTGACCCTGAGCAGTCCGATCATTGGCAGTTCAGTTGAGTATTGTGATGCGCTGACTACAATTTTCAGACAGATCCTGTCATTATGATGGCGCTTTGGAACCGTTCAGGTGAGGAGATACGCATGAAAATTATCTATGACCCTGCTACAGACGTGATCCGGATTGTCTTTCGCGATGCGTTGGTAGACGACTACAGCGAAGATCGACCCGGCATCAAGGTGGATTATGACGTGGATGATCAGCTCGTGGCCATCGAAATCCAAAAAGCTTCAGAGTTGATTGACGATCCGCACGTGGTTGAGCATCAAATTTTGGAGACTTGACCTGCAACCTGAATCGAGCCTAAACTCTCTGCTCAAAAGCTTATCTGCTTAAAACAGAATGCCTGCTGGACTGGGTTGAGTCTGCTGAGTCTGAGCCTGCCAGTCTTGATTGAGCCGATTGATTGCGTTCGCGTAGGCATGTGCTGTGGCTACCAAAATATCGGTATCGGAAGCTTATCCAGAGAATAGTTTCTCGTTCGCTCTCAGCTTCACTGTGACGGTTCCTAGCGCGTTAATTCCTTTAGTCACGGCCTATATTGTCCGCGCTCGACTGGCAGTTTCACAGTCAGATCCGCACCGCAGCCGATTTCAGCGCTAGTCTAGCTGAGCAGCAGCAGTTTTTGGATGCCTGCTGGCAGCGGCATACGGCGGCAGCTTCCCAATTTTGCGCCTGATCTGGAGCGGCGAGTGGTAACCCTGATGGAGCATCTAGCAGCGCAAACCCTGTCACTCTAGGTCACTCTCTAGGTCACTCTAGCTCGCGGCGACCTTCGAGCGCCCGCGCCAGCGTTACCTCGTCGGCATATTCTAAATCGCCGCCCATGGGCAGACCAAAGGCAATACGGGTAACGCGGGTGAAGGGTTTCAATAGTTGCCCTGTGTAGAGCGTGGTGGTTTCGCCTTCGACGCTCGGGTTGATGGCTAAAATCACCTCTTTGATCTGCTGCTGACTAACGCGACGCACGAGCTGCGTAATCGAGAGCTGATCGGGACCAATGCCGTCCATCGGCGAAATCAGGCCGCCTAGAACGTGATATTTGCCACGATATTCGCGGGTGCGCTCTAGCGCGATGACATCGCGCGAGTCAGCCACCACGCAGATTGTGTTTTGCTCTCGGTTAGGGTCGCGGCAGATTTCGCAGACTGGCTCAGCCGAGAGGTGGAAGCAGACAGAGCAGAAGCCGACCTGCTGCTTGGCCTCAACTAGCGCTTGGGCGAGTGCCTGCACCTCTACTTCGGGTCGCTTCAGGATATAGAGCGCTAGCCGCTGCGCGGTTTTAGGGCCGATGCCAGGAAGTTTTTGAAGCTGCTCGATCAGTCGAGCTAAAGGGCGTGTGTAAACCGTCGGATTGCCTCCATTTTGCAGTCTGATTTCTGATCCTAGCAATTTTTGCGAGTCTGGCGCGGTTGCTTTGACTGCCGTATATTGTGTTGCTCAAACTCAATTCGGCGTAGTCGCAGCCGATTTTCTTCTAGCAGACGACGATTGGCCGCCATCAGATCGGCAATTAGGCCGAACATCCAGAGCTGAAAGCCAATCAAAATCAAAATCGCGGCCAAGATCAAGCTCGGCGTGCGGGAGCGCGTTGGATCAACAAAGAAAAATAGAAACAGCCAGCGCAGCCCAATCAGCATCCCCAAACTCAGTGGCAGACTGCCCAGCGCCGTGAAAAACCGCAGCGGCTTGTAAAGCATAAAAATCCGCAAAATTGTCGTAGCTGAGCGGAACACGTAAGACGGAATGCTCTTGACCAGTCGCGACTTTCGCAGATTCGGGTTAGTGCGGATTGGCACAGAGGCGATGGCAATCCCCTTTTGCCCTGCCTGGATGATGGTTTCTAGCGTGTAGGTATAGCGGCTAAAGACGTTGAGCTGCATGGCGGCACTGCGGCTAAAGGCGCGAAAGCCGCTGGGCGCGTCCGGAATATCCGTGCTGCTCGCCAGACGCACCATGCCGCTACCCAGGTTTTGCAACAGCTTTTTGAAGACCGAAAAATGCTTGGTTTCCCAGATTGGCCGTGCCCCGATCACCATCTCGGCTTGCCCCAGCAGAATTGGCTGGATTAGCAGCGGAATATCCTCGGCGCAGTACTGGTTGTCGGCATCGGTGTTGACAATAATATCGGCTCCGGCTCTCAAGCAGGCTTCCAGTCCCGCCATGAAGCCCCGCGCTAGCCCCTGATTGGTCGGGAAGCTGACAATGTGGTCGACCCCAAATTCCTTCGCCACTTCTAGCGTCCGGTCGCGGCTGCCGTCGTTGATGATCAGCCACTCAATCCGATCAACGCCGGGAAGCTGGCGTGGCAAGGCCGACAGCGTGATGCCCAGCGTTCGCTCTTCGTTGTAGCAAGGAATTTGGATAATCAGCTTCGTCATGAATCTCAGGACATCTTGGCAGGGGGCAGCGAGTAGCGCAATCGAGCATAAACCTGGTTTATATCATAGGGCTGACGAGTCTGCTTTAAGATAGAGATCTGATTTGCCGTTTTTGCCGCGACTCCATGAGCAGCTATTTCCGCCCCAGCATTGAGGCTATGACGGGCTATATTCCAGGCGAGCAGCCCAAGCCCGGCACGCCAATTATTAAGCTCAACACCAACGAAAATCCCTATCCACCCTCTCCGGCTGCGATGCAGGCCTTGCAATCAATAGATGCGGAGCAGCTGCGGCGCTACCCACATCCCTTCGCCAATGACTTCCGGCAGGCGATTAGCGAGGTGCTGGATCTGCCGCTCGACTGGATTATTGTTGGCAACGGCAGCGACGAAATTCTCAACGTGATTATTCGCGCCTGCGCTGAGCAGCAGCGTCCGGTGGTCTATCCCACGCCAACCTACGTGCTCTACAAAACGCTAGCCGCCATGCAGCCTGCGGATCTGATCGAAATTCCCTACGGCGAAAATTATCAGCTCCCAATCGAGGCGCTGATCGCCGCCAACGGAGCCGTCACCTTTATTGCCTCCCCCAACAGCCCCTCTGGACATTCGGTGGACAATGCAGCGCTACGGCAGCTGGCTTCTCGCTTGAATGGCCTGCTAGTGATTGACGAAGCTTACGTCGATTTTGCCGAGTCCTCGGCGCTGTCGCTTGTGCAGGATTGCCCCAACGTGATCATCAGCCGCACGCTCTCCAAAGGCTACTCGCTGGCAGGGCTGCGGCTAGGGTTTGGGATCGCTCAGCCAGAGTTGCTCAGCGGCCTGTTCAAAGTAAAAGACAGCTACAACATTGACGCGATTGCCTGCGCGGTCGGATCTGCGGCAATGCGGGATCAGGATTACAAAACGCTCTGCTCTGAGCGGGTGAAAGCCTCGCGCGCCAAGCTAGCTGTTGATCTAAAGCAGCTGGGGTTTCAGGTGCCCCATTCACAAACCAACTTTCTGTTTGTCACCTCACCCAAAGGCCATGCGGAAGCGCTCTATCTTGGACTCAAGGAATGCGGCATTCTGGTTCGATACTTCAACCAGCCTGGTCTAGACGATAAGCTGCGGATCACGGTGGGCACCGACACCCAAAACCAAAGTCTTCTAGAAGCCCTGATTCACCTGGTTTAGCCTCTGCCAGCGCCAACCCCTCTAGCGCCAACCCCTCTAGCGATAGAAGTCAGCGCTTCCCTGATTCGAGATAATCAGGAATAGAACATTACTTCAAAAATCTATGCTGCTCAAAAGCAAAGACTCCGATGCGTTAATCAAAGTGATTGATGTGGAAGCCTTGATCAACCCGCAAGACCCGATGGTTTCAGGCCAAGTACAAAACGGTGAGGAAGAGCAAGACCCAGAAGAATTTACTAAAGCTGAGCTACTGTTTCCCTCTGGTGAAGCGCTGCCCCTATGCTGGTTTGATGCTGATTACAAGTTGAACATAAGCCGAGCTTGATCTAGAGCTTGGCTGCAATTCTACCGCTGGCGGGCAGGTTTTGAGCTACGCCCGTGCGGATAATCTGATCCTGAGTCTGCTGACGCAGCTTTGCGTCTTCGTCACCATACAGAAAAGACAGCAGCACAAAGCGTTCGCCTACCGTGACGGGCGTGGCTTCATGGAGCAGCGAGCAGGAAAATATTGCTGCTCCTCCCGGCTCAGGGCAGTACAGGTGATTGCTGTATTCTGGGAACCGCAGCGCTCCGCCCTTGTAGCTGTTGTTAAGGTTTAATGTCAGGGCAAAGCGACGGTGCTGGTTGCCTTGGGCAGTATTGTCCCGATGAGGTCGGAAAAAGCCTTGGTTGGCAGCTTCGTAGCAGGCCACGACATAGCGCTCAAAGCAGGTGACGCGAGACTGAAATACTTTGGCAATTTCCGGAACCACGCGCCGACTCAGCGCCAAATTGATCGCGTTGAGCAAGTCTGGCTCAGTAATCAGCCAGTCTCGCCGTCGCTTCACGGTCGGCTGAAGTACGACCACTGTTTTGTCGCCTTGTTGCTGCATGATGCCCGACTCAGCGCCGCCCGTCTGACGGTAGCTTGCGATCAGCTGCTGACAAAGCTGAGCAGAAAGCACGTTTGGGATCAGCAGAACTGGAGCCTGCTGGCTAATTCTCTGAGTTGCTTGGGCTGCGGGTATTGTTTGCAGATATTGCAGCACCTGCTGAGCGTGCGAGACCTGTGTCTCTAGCGCAAATAGATTTAAGATCCGTAGATTTTCGTCTAGGACAAAAGTGGTTGGGTCATAGGAGATGCCGCTCGACTGCCCCATTTGACACAGCTCGTAGCGAATGCTGATTTCTCCTGAGAAGTCCCAGAGTAGATGAAAGTGGCTGCAAGGCTGAAGCGATTGCTCTAGGCCACGGTCGTTGGGATCAATGCTGATCGCAAAAAAGTGAATGTCCCATGCCACAAACTGCGCTCTAGCACTGTAAAAATTTTGCAGAACCGCCTGAGTTTGCGGCTGACCTGCGCTGCCTAAAAAGCAGAGCACCGCCCGATAGCCGCCCATCACGAAATCTTGACCTGCTGCAATAGATGAGGCAGAGACAAACCAGGGAGCCGGATCGCCGACGGTTAGCGCAGGCATAGTCAATGCAGAATGCACAGCAAACCCAGTATTTCTGATTGATTGCAGGCTGTCAACTCAGCGATCAACCCAGAGACAACTTAGGGACAACTCAGGCTGCCGACCGCGCTAGGCTGAGAGCGCAATTTTCAGCTGATGCTGCTGATTGTCTGGAGTAACCTGCTCAAACGGTGCAATCTGTGGCTGTTCGCGAATGGGTAAGATTAACTCTTTAGAGCGCAGACTGACCCAAACTGTATATTGGGCTGTAGAAGCCGTCACGATTGCCTCTTGACCCGCCTGGGTAAGTTTCCAGGCTAGCTCAAAAGCTTGAGGTCGCTGGTTGGCCTTAAACTGAGCAACATGTTCAAAGAGGTTATTGCGAAATCTCATGCCCGTGCGAATCTGCCCTGCTTGCCAGTACTTGAACTGAGAGACAAATTGCTCGTTAATTAACAGCGTTTCCATGGTTTCTACCCTTACTGTGGCTCTCTTTTGGCCTTGCTCTGACCTTACTCTGACCTTGCTGTTGATTGTGATGATTCTATTGCTCCCCGAACACTGTCTAAGGTCGCAACTGCGAGCCCAGATTTGCCTAGCCGTTGCAAATCAATTAGGCTCAAGCCTCACAAGATAAAACTCAACCCAGCGGCGCTACAGCCGCATCTTCTAGCAGGGAGCCGGTAATCAACTTTAAGGGAGTAATCTCCGCTGACATCTTTTCCTAAATCGTCTCGTTCGGTCGGCTCATTCAGCCGCTTTAATCAGCCGCCGCCAATCTAGCTTCACCAACATGCGTCTTAATCAACAGTCTAGCTAAAGAATATATAGTTAAAAAGTGGAAAATCTGTGGAAAATTAAAGTTGTTGTAACTATCCCAAGCTACTGTAACTATCTCAGTGGCCTAGCGTTTGGGTTAAAGGGTGGGAGCGAGGCTCAGGATTAAGACTCAGGCGGTAAAAAAAATTGGCAGTCTCAGCATGGATTTCTAAATGAATTTCTAAACGGTTTGGCAAAAAAGTGGAAATTACTTAGCTGTCAAATACAGCCCACTGAGACTCCCAGAACAGCCGGTTTGAGCCTGATCAGCAGCGCTCAGCCTAGCTCTAGGCTCGCTCTGGAGTTGCCATTAGTTAAGATATTGATCAGAAATATAAGATTTAACCTGAAATCAGAACAAAGATAAGAACCGATATGAGAATTCTGCTGGTGGAAGATGATGAAAGCATTCTTGACCTTGTGACTACAGCTTTAGCGCAGCAGAATTACATTGTGGATACGGCTACAGATGGCGAGATGGGCTGGGAGATGGCCGAATCATTCCCCTATGATCTGGTTTTGCTCGACATTGTGCTGCCGAAACTGGACGGGATTAACCTCTGCCGGAGATTGCGAGATCACAAAAAACAGTCTTTGATTATGCTGCTAACCGCTCAAGATGCGATTAGCGACAAGCTGCTAGGCTTGCAGTCAGGCGCAGATGACTATCTTGTCAAGCCGTTTGACATTCAAGAGCTAGCTGCCCGCATCCATGCACTGCTGCGTCGCGGTAATCCGATCACAGAGACTGTGCTGCGCTGCGGTGACCTTTGCCTCAATCCAGTGGCCTGCGAGATTACCTATGGAACTCAGCTGCTGCGCTTTAGCCGCAAAGAATATTTGCTGCTGGAGCTGTTTTTGCGCCATCAGCATCGGGTGTTTAGCCGCAGCGCAATTGTTGATCAAATCTGGTCGTTTAACGAAGATCCGCCGAATGAAGATACCGTTAAGTCTCACATCAAAAGCATTCGTCGCAAGCTGGATGCGGTTGGGGCTGGTCATTTGATCGAAACGCTCTATGGGCAGGGCTATCGGATTAATCCAGCTTACCTGGCAGAATCCAAACTAGCGCAACGCCCTGATTTCGGCTCGAATTCAGCGCGGCAGGCCGATCTTAGCCGCTCTATGTCTATGATTTGGCAGCGCACCAAAAGCGTTAATCTGGAGCGAGTCACTCTATTAGAACAGGCTTTAGAGGCGCTGAAAGCGGCAGCGCTGAGTCCAGGTCTACATCAAGCTGCCATACAGTCTGCTCACAAGCTGGTTGGCTCGCTCGGTACGTTTGGCTTTGAGTCTGGTTCAAAAATCGCTCAGCGGCTGGAAACTGCGCTGCACCAGCTTTCTATCCCGACTAGTTCAGATCGCTTGCCCGACTCGACTCAGCTCGCCCAGTTTGAACAGTGGGTGCAGTCGTTACAGGCATTGCTTCAGCAAGGTAGTAGGGCTGCAACAGGCGATAGAGCTGAGCGAATTTCTCGCAGCTTGGCTGCTCACCCTGAGGCTGAACCGCTGCTGCTCTTGGCTCAAGACCAAACCTGCGTTTCAGCTATTGCGGCTCAGATGGCTGAGCAGGCGTTGCATCTGATCACCGTCACCACAGTTGAGAGCGCCATCGCGCAATGCCAGCTGCTGCGACCTCAGATTGCCTTCATCGACTATGCCTGTCTAGAGTCAGATCAACGGGCAATAGAGCTACTAGAGTTGTTGCAGGCAGATCCCTCTGTGCCCATCGTGTTTCTGTCTGAGCAGACCACTGCGCGCACCCGAGTCAATGCCCTGCAGGCGGGTGGGCAGCTGTTTCTGCCCAGGTCAGCTTCACAAGCTTTGCTCCAGTCGGCGCTAGAGTCGGCGTTAAATCTGCGGTATCCAGCCCCTAAAGCTGCATTTAGAGTCCTAGTTGTTGACGATGATCCGCTGATTGCTCAACTTCTAGCAGTCTGGCTGGATGACTCAATTCATCTGAGCGAGCTAACAGACTCGGTTCGGCTCTGGGATGTCCTCAACCAAGTTAATCCTGATTTGCTTATCCTTGATGTCAACATGCCTGAGATTAACGGCATTGAGCTATGCCAGACTGTGCGCTGTGACCTTCAGTGGAACTGGCTGCCGATTGTATTTTTGACAGCTCAATGCGATCCGCAAACCGAACAGCAAATTTTTGCAGCGGGTGCAGATGATCTGCTGCTCAAACCTGTCCAACCCGCAGAATTCTCGATCCGCATCCTAAATCGGCTACGCCGCAGTTCACCAGCACCCTTGAAACCGATCCAGCTGTCGAGCCGTCAAATGTAGGCTAGATTTCGGCCAGATATTGAAGCTCTGACTCGGTAAGAATTTCGATATTGATGCGGTGCTGATTTGGGTATGAATTAACGATCGAGTCCAACCGCCATTTGCAGCCTGAACGGCTCGCCATCCGTTTGGTGGTATCGATCGGCCCAGGCGCTGATTAACTCGTCTAGCTCTTGCAGCGCGCCGCTGATTTGCTCGCTTGGAATATTTAGCTCCTCTAGAATCCGGGCTGCGTGCGGCTGACGCTCCGCCCAGTTCCGCATCAGGCTGTAGTGCCGAGCCGTATCTTCAACGACGGTGTAGGCGCGCTCTTCGGCATCAACGGGCGAGTAAGAGGTGCGAGTCAGCGCATAAAACGACAGTCCCCAAGGCGACTCAATCCGCGTGACTGTACCTGAGTGAATCAGCCGTCGCTTGATGTGATCGGCCATAGCCTCGCTGAGTCCAACCTGCCGTTCGCTAGGCATCTCTGACTGAGATCGACTGTGGAGCAGTTCTAGCAGATCCATAAACTGAATGCTGTTGAGCAGCTGGGCATCAGGCAAGGCCGCAGGCAGCTTTTCTTCCACCTGCCGCTTTTCGAGCGCTGTGAGATTGCTGCCTGAAATCCGCGAGCGTCCGGACTGCCAGGGATAGCGCTCTAGCCACAGGTAGGGAAGCTGAATCAAATAGCTCGGCTCCTGCGAACCCAGCATCTTGAGGAGTTTGCCGTTGGTGAGCGCCTGCTCAATCTCTTCGACAATTGCCTTGACGCGCTTCGGCTCAATATGATGCAGCTGCCCGGTCAGCCGCAGGTTTTGGCCTTCTTCCATGTAAGTGGTGTAGATGGCGCATTTAGCAGCGGTTGCCGCAGCATCTAGAAAGGCTCCATGTCGATGGCCGCTCGTATGCATGGCGCTAAAGGCCAGATAGAGCATAATTTGGTCGAGCGCACTGGGACCAAAGTGCTTGACCAACGTTTGCTTGATCGCCCCAGAAGGCTTGGGAGAACGTGCTTTGTTCACTGAATCTGATACTGAATCTGATGTAGACGGATCGGCTGGCGCTAAGGTGAATGAATCGGCTTCAAGACCCGACTCTAAAGCTTGATTCAAGTCAGGCTGAATCTCGGTTCTCTCCTGATTCTGAAACTTATTAACTGCCATAATCGATATACCCTGTATGAAATCAAATGAGCAAGATTGCAATACTCGAAAGTTAATATCAAACAGAGATACCTAGTTTAGAATCATAGAGTTTAAAGGTGGAAAAGTCGGGTATGCATCATTTGGTCTTGATACTGCTGAGAGTCTGCAACTATTCTTCAGTTTTCCCGGTTTCTGCACCTTTGATATCTACAGTTGTAGGCCTGCTGGACTAGATCTGCTAGATCCAGATTTGCTGGATACAGATTCGCGAGGACGTGGGTCGGTAGCTGGTTCAATACCTGGGAATTCTTCACGCTCTGATTCACAGGGCTTCAGTTTTAGTAAAAGCAGGTTGGAAAACTCAGACTTCGTAGTTCAGATTGGCAACCATGAACACTCCTTTGCGAGTCTTATTTGTTGAAGATTCTGAAGCAGACATGCAGATTATTTTGCAGGCGCTCCGCAACGGCGGCTACGCTCCCGACTATCAGCGGGTGGATGGCGCAGCTACAATGCAGCTGGCCCTGCAGCGCCAGTCCTGGGATCTGCTGATCTGCGACTATTTAATGCCCGCATTTAGCGCTCCCGACGCGCTGAAAATCTTGCAGGCCGCCCAGCTTGACATTCCCTTTATTGTGCTTTCAGGCATGATGGGTGAAGATGTTGCCGTTGAGATGATGCGAGCTGGAGCAAACGACTACTTATTCAAGGGGCAGATCAAGCGACTGGTTCCGGCCATTGCGCGCGAGCTAAAAGATGCTGAGAGTCGGCGAGCTAAGCGAGCGGCTGAGGCGGCTCTCTCTCGGCTGGCGGCAATTGTCGAGTCGTCGGAAGATGCGATTGTCAGCACCGATTTGCAGGGAGCGGTACTCACCTGGAATCCGGGGGCAGAGCAGCTCTATGGCTATAGCGCTGCTGAAGTGATCGGTCAGCCGCTGGCCAGCTTAATCTACCCTCACGTCAGCTCAGCTCGCCCCGTTCAGCTCGATTTTGGTGCAGCCCATCCTGCCGAGCCTCAAAGCCAGGCCGCCGCTGCATCTCGGCAGGCGATTGGCTGTCAGCAGATTGGCTGTCAGCAGATTGATTGCCAACAAGTGGTGCAGCGGCGCAAAACAGGCGAACTCATCGAAGTTTCGCTGACAGTTTCTCTAGTAAAAGATGCAGATGGCGCAATTGAGGGGCTGGCGATGATCGCACGCGATATTAGCGAGCGGCAAATGGTGCAGCGGATGAAAGACGAATTCATCTCGATTATTAATCATGAGCTGCGAACGCCACTTGCCTCCCTGCAAGGCTCAATCGAGCTGCTGCTTACGGGTAAGCTTGGCGAGCTGTCTGGGCAGGGGCTACGAATGCTGGAAATTGCCGCTAACAATATCGACAGGCTGGTTCAGCTCACGGGCAATATCTTGGATCTAGAAGGGCTAAGCATCGGCAACATCGTGATTCAAAAGCAGCCCTGCGATGTCGAACATCTATTGAGTCTTGCTGCTGAACAAAACTCACCGATGGCCGATCGGCATGGGGTGCGCCTGCTGGTTACGCCTTTGTCTCAAGGCGCCCTCCAGCCCAATCTCCAGCCAACACATCAGCCTACAGAAATTTTCGTGGATCCTCAGCGCACGATTCAGGTGCTAAATCATTTGATTTTGAACGCAGTCCAGTCTTCTCAGCCCGGTGGCAGCATCTGGCTGACGGCTGAAGTTCAATCTCCAGAGCAGGCTCGCTGCCGCGATTTGCCGCCGATTCCTCATCTGATAATCAGTGTCAAAGACCAGGGGCTAGGCATTCCAGCAGACAAGCTAGAAACAATTTTTGGGCAGTTTCAGCAGGTCGATGCCTCTGACAGCAGGCGGCAAGGCGGGGCTGGGCTGGGGCTAACGATCTGCCGCAGCATTGTGCAGTATCATCAGGGGCGGCTCTGGGCTGAGAGCGTTTTGGGGCAGGGCAGCACCTTCTATCTGGCGCTACCGATGCAGCGCGTTGCGGTGGAGGTATAGAGAATTGGAATATAGAGAAACGGAGCTACAGAGACATGGAGGGATGGAGATATGGATGGGGAAGACTGAAGCCAATGAGCTTGTGGAGGTGTTGAGTGCCCGGTAGATGTATTTTAGTGATCGACGATGAAGATGATATTCGCGAAGTCGCTCAGGCTAGCCTAGAGATTATGGCTGGGCTAGATGTGATCGTGGCTTGCTCCAGTCAAGAAGGATTAGAAAAGGCAGAAACTGAGCAGCCTGATGCCATTTTGCTAGATGTCATGCTGCCTGATATGGACGGGCTGACTGTTTTTCAGCATTTACAGGCCAATCCAGCCACGCAGCATATCCCCGTAATTTTGCTGACTGCAAAAGTGCAAATCTCTGACCAGCGCCGCTTTGCCGAACTTGGCGTGAAAGCCATGATCGCCAAGCCTTTTAAGCCTGCCCGCTTGGCCGACCAGCTGCTCAGCGTCCTGGGCTGGAACGCTTAATTGGCGGCCAACTGCTGCTCAGCTTGCAAAGACAGGTCGCCGGCTGTTAATGACTTGCCTTCCCGACTTTTTCACCATTGGACCCTTAATATCTATATGGATGAGGTTGAAATCTCGACGCTAATTCTCGAACTCTCAAGCTTGACCTTACCAAGCTTGACCTTATATAGACTTGATACAGGCACAGCCCCCAATACCGCCTTGTCTCAAGCTGGTTATTGAGCAGCGGTCAAGCGAGCCTATAGCCAGAGGCCAGATGGATTTGGCCAGACAGTTTTAGTCAGACCAGCCTACAGCCAGACTGATCTTCTGAACCAACCTTCTGAACCAACTTCCTGAGCTAACTTGCCAGTAAACCGATTCTAAATCCTGACTGATCCAGATTTGGGTCGAATCTGACGAGCCGGATGCAGATTGATCTGGACTGAAGCTTCTGGTTCGATTAGCCTAGTTGCAGGTGACCTGAAGCAGCGCTAGAGCAGCATATTTATGACAACCCGTAAGTTTCACTGTTCCACAAGTTCTAGCTCTCACTATGCTGTTTCGCCAGATGAGACTTCTTTAGATATCAGCCATGAGCTGCGAACGCCGCTGACGGTGATTCAGGGGGCGCTGGATCTGTTGGGGAGTGGTAAGCTCGGATCACTCTCTGATCAGGGACAGCGAATGGTCAAGATTGCCGCCAATAACGTCGAGCGGCTGATGCGGCTGACTGCGGCACTAGAGCAAGAGTCAGACTGCGTTGTGAGTCTGTCTAGCGAAGAGCTAGGGCGGCTGCGGCTAGAGCGCGATTTGATGCTAGCTTTGCCGCACCGTCAGCTGCGGCTGCAATATCAGCCGATTGTTGCGCTCAACAATGGCGAAGTTACCGGCTTTGAAGTACTGGCACGCTGGCATCACCCGACGCTAGGAATCGTTTCACCCACGCAGTTTATTCCGCTGGCTGAAGCGTCCGGCTCAATCATTGACATTGGTACCTGGGTAATTCGAGAAGCCTGCCAGCAGCTGCAAATCTGGCGGCAGAAGTTTCCGGCTTTCAACTCCCTCACGATTAGCGTCAATCTCTCCTGCCACCAGATTGCCTGCCCCGATCTGCCAGAGCAAATTGAGCAAATCTTACAAGAAACCGGACTGTCTGCCCAGAGCTTGAAGCTGGAGATTACCGAAAGCTCGATTATGAGCAATACTGACGTGATTGAGCTAGTGCTGAGTCAGCTTCAGGTGCTGGGCGTACAGCTCTATATCGATGACTTTGGTACAGGCTACTCTTCGCTCAGCCGTCTGCTGGAGCTGCCGTTGGATGTCCTAAAAATTGATCGATCATTTGTGCAGCAGCTGTCCTCCGAGCGCGGCGAATACCTGGTGCGAGCTATTGCCAACTTGGCTCAGAGCTTGGGCATCGACGTGATTGCCGAAGGTGTAGAAACCGAGGAGCAGGCGTTGAAGCTTCAGTCGTTGGGTTGTCATCGGGGACAGGGCTTTCTGTTTGCCCGTCCGCTCGACAGTCAAGGCGTACCTCTGCTGATCTGTCCGCTGCCCCTGCCGCTTTGATCACGCTGCGCGAGCCATCTTGCAGCCTCGCTTAATCATGTCAACCCATTCAGGTCGATCCAAGGAGAGCATTTTAATTGTTGGTGCAGCGCCTCGCAAACTCCGGCTGTTGGCGACTGCGCTCGCTGAGCAAGGCTGTCAGGTGCGATTTGCGCCGAACGCGGGTTTTGCGCTGAAGTCAATTCAGGTCAGCCTGCCCAATCTAATTCTACTCAGCCTAGAAACGCCTGATCTCGACGGTTATCGCTTCTGCCAGCGCCTCAAGGCTGCACCGCTCACCGCCAATCTTCCCGTGATTCTGCTGGGTGCTGCGCTGGATGATCCGGTTGAAAGCAGCCGCATCAGCGCCCAAATCGCGGCTCAAATCGCGGCGGTAGACTGGATTCCGCAGCCATTGCATCTGGAACTGGTGCTGGGTCGGATTGAATATCAGCTCCAAGTGCTGCGGTTACGCAGAGCCCTGGAGGCACAGCAGTTCGCCCTAGAGCAAGAGCGGCAGCAGCGACAACAGGCTGAACAGACACTTGCCCGACAGTCGCAGCGCAATCTGCTGTTGCAGCAGGTGACCGCCGCGATTTGCTCCCAGATGGATAGCCAGCTCGCGCTGGAGGCCGCAATTGCCCAAATTGGCCAGACTTTTCGCGTGAATCGCGCCTCGATTCATATCTACGTGCCGCCCCCCATCCCGGAGATTCCGCTGATTGCAGAGTATGTTGAAGCGGGCTATGTCTCAATGCGCCAGATCAGCTTTGTCCTGGAAGACGGCCTATTTTTGCCCGAAGTCTTGGCGCAGGATCGAGCCGTAGCTGCCGTTGATGTGCGCGGTGACTGTCGGGTGGAAGCCATGCAGCAGCTCTGTGAGTTGAGTCAGATTAAGTCGCTGCTGGCGATTCGCACTTCCTACCGCAACCAGGCTAATGGCGTGATTACGCTTCAGCAGTGCGACGGGCATCGGCAGTGGACAGCGGACGAAACGGCCTCCCTTGAGATGGTTGCCGCTCAGATTGGTCTGGCGTTGGCTCAGGCGAAGACGCTGGAGCAAGAGCAAAAGCAGCTGGAAGCTCTGGGCTATCAAAATCTGGTGCTGCGGCAAGAGATCTGCGAGCGCCGTCAGATCGAGGCGGCACTGAAAGCCTCAGATGCCGAGCTGCGGGGGCTGTTTGCCGCCATGGTCGATGTGGTGATAGTCCTCGACTGGCAGGGACACTACCTGCGCGTTGCGCCCACCAGTCAGGAAAACCTCTACCGTCCCATCCCGGAGCTGGTTGGCCAGAGGCTGCACCAGGTATTTGAGCCAGCGCAGGCCGATCGATTTTTGGAGGCGATTCGCACTAGTCTCGTCAGTCAGCAGACGCTAGAGCTGGAATATAGCCTGATCATTCAAGCCCAAGAAGTTTGGTTTAACGCCAAGATTTCGCCGATTGGCACCGATGCAGTGCTCTGGGTGGCGCGCGATATCACGGCTCGCCGCCAGACGGAAGCCGAACTGCGCCATAAGTCAGCTGCCCTCAGCGAATTTAGCCTGAGTCTGGAGCAGCTTCATCGCCTTAGCCTGACTGACTTTGACAGCATTGAGACAATCTGCGCTGACTATCTCAAAACCGGCTGCGATATCCTTGGCTTTATGACGGGGGCTGTGATTCAGGTGACGGCAGATCAGGAGCCAGCCCAAACGCAATACCGGGTGTTGGCCGTCGAGTCGAGTCAGCCGACGCTGCTGCTGGCTGGGCGGACGCTTTCCTGGACAGATGGCCATACACTGTTGCAGTCCCGGCAGACGGTTTTTGATGGGCAGAGCTTAGCTCAAGCTCTGCCAGTCTACGCTGAGCGATCGGTTGCTTCTTACCTGACAACGCCTGTCTGGGTGGATGGTGAAATCTACGGCCAGCTCTGTTTTTTCTCAGCGCGAGGCCGGAGGCAGGGCTATGAGCATCATGAGTCTGACATCATTGAGCTGATGGCGCAGAGCATCGGTAAGTTTATCAGCAGTCACCAAGTGCGGGCCAAGCGGCAGCAGGCCGAAGAGGAGATACAGCTCCTGCTCAACATTACGCAGGCAATCACGGCAGCCCCCGACTTCAATGCCGCGCTCTATGAAGCCCTCAGCGCCCTTTGCCAAACCACAGGCTGGGTCTATGGTGAGGTCTGGCTACCTGCTGCGGATGGAGCTGTGCTGGAATCAAGTGCGGTTTGGTATTGCAGCTCAGGCTCAGGCTCAATACCAGATTCAACGATTGCCGCAGTGCAGCAATTTCGCCAGAGTTCGCGAGCTGTCACCTTTCAACCCAATCAAGGCATTGCTGGGCGAGTCTGGAGTCAGCAGCAGCCAGAATGGACAACTGACGACCAGGGGTGGCCAGAGCCAGAGCCACTCGAACCGTTCAACTCGGTCGATCCAGGTGCGGCTCTGGGCAAATCGTTGAATGACAGTCAGTTTCAGGACAGTCAGTTTCAGGACAGTCAGTTTCAGTATCGATTTCAGCTGGTCAATCACTACGGCATCAAGGCTCGACTGGGCGTGCCGATTCTGACTACCGAGCGCGATTCGACGCAGCGCTCGACCGTGCTGGCGGTGATGGTGTTTTTTGCGTTGGAAGCCCGACCGCAAGAGCAGCGGCTGATTCAGCTGGTGTCAGGCGTGGCGATGCAGCTTGGCGCGGTGCTAGCGCAAAAGCAGGCCGAAGATGCCCTGCGTCAGAGTGCCGAGCGAGAGCAGACGTTGCTGCGAGTGATTGAACGGATGCGGCAAACGCTGGATATTGAGCAGATTTTCCGCACGACTGCCGAAGAGCTGCACCAGCTGCTCAAGTGCGACCGCGTTTTGATCTATCGCTTCAATCCAGACTGGAGCGGCGAAATCGTGGCTGAAGCGGTTTCAAGCTGCTGGCGGCCTGTGCTAAGAGATGCGCTGGACAGGTCGCTGGACGGGTCGCTGGAAGCCGAGACACCGCTAGAACTTGCAGATGCGACAGGTGATGAGCTTTGTGTGGTCAGAACCTGGAGAGAACCGACTAGTGCCGCAGCCGCAGCCAGCTCTAGCCACCTCGTCGATACCTATCTGCAAGATACGCAGGGCGGTGTTTATCGCCAGGGAACCAAGTATCTCTGCGTTCGCAATGTACAGCAAGCTGAATTGACCGACTGCTATCGCGTTTTGCTGAATCAGCTCCAGGCCAAAGCCTATCTGACTGTGCCAATTTTTCAGGGGCAGCGGCTTTGGGGGCTGCTGGCAGTCTATCAAAACAGCGGCCCGCGCAACTGGCAGCCCAGTGAAATCAACTTAGTGACACATATTAGTACGCAGCTAGGCGTGGCAATCCAGCAGGCTGATTTGCTAGCTCAAACGCAGCAGCAGTCGGCAGATTTAGAGAAGGCTAAAGACGCAGCTGAGTCGGCTAACCGTGCCAAGACGCAGTTTCTTGCCCATATGAGCCATGAGCTACGCACGCCGCTCAACTCGATTTTGGGCTTTACCCAGATTGTTGGGCAAGAAGGATCGCTCAGCCCAGAGCATCGGGACTATTTGCAGATTGTCAGCTCCAGCGGTCAGCATTTGCTAGAGCTAATCAACAACGTGCTGGAGCTAGCGCGGCTAGAAACCCATCATGCTGGTTTGCAAGTCGATCAGTTTGACCTGCTGCTGCTGCTGGAGCGCGTTGAAGGCATGTTTAGGCTGGCTGCCGCTGAGAAGCAGCTTCACCTCAACTTCATCATTGCAGCTGATCTGCCGCGCTATGTGATTGCAGATGCAGGCAAGCTGCGCCAGATCTTGCTTAACCTGCTCGATAACGCCATTAAATTCACGCAGCAGGGCAGCATCACGCTGCATGCTGAGCCAACAGGTGGGGCGAAGGAGCCAGATCGAGCAGATCTCATGGGGATCGAGTTTACCGTCAGCGATACAGGCTATGGCATTGCACCTGAAGAAATCGAGCTGATGTTTGAAGCCTTTGTCCAGTTAGAGGCGGGGCGACAGTCGAATCAAGGCACGGGGCTGGGACTGGGAATTAGCCGCCGCCTCGTTGAGCTAATGGGTAGCCGCCTTCAGGTCAGCAGCCAGATGGGAGTCGGATCGCAGTTTAAATTTGAAATTTTCGTGCAGATGCCGTCCGCGGACTCACGCCCTCTAGATCTCGGAGTACACTGCATATATGAAGCGCTCAGTGTAGCCCAGCCTGTAGCCAAGACTTTGCCTCAGATGGCTTTGCAGACTGCGCGGGCTGCACTTGATCTGATGCCGCAAGATTGGGTGGAGCAACTCGCTCAAGCCGCTAGCGGTTGTAGTGAGCGTCAGGTGTTCCAGCTTGTTGAGAAAATTCCGGCAGAGCAGTCTGATCTTGCCAAAACCCTGGCCGATCTCGCCTCAAATTTTCAGTTTGAAGCGATTCTTGGCCTGACTGCTCAGATGTCCTGTAATTTTCAGATCCAATCTCTCAGATCCGATGAGTAACTCTCTCTCTACCTTGCCCACAGCCTTGCCCGAGGCTGGCGTTAAGGGCAATATTCTGATTGTGGATGACACGCCCAACAATCTGCGGCTGCTCTCCTCAATGCTCAACAGGCAGGGCTATGAGGTGCGGAGCGCGATCAGTGGCTCGGTGGCACTCATGGCGGTGCGAACCGTGGCTCTAGATTTAATCTTGCTGGATATCAACATGCCGACAATGAACGGCTACGAGGTCTGCCAGCAGCTCAAGGCCGATCCGCAAACCTGCGACATTCCAGTGATTTTCTTGAGCGCGCTGGGCGAACCGCTCGACAAAGTGCAGGCGTTTCAGGTGGGAGGCGTTGATTACATCACCAAACCGTTTCAGGTGGAAGAAGTGCTCGCCCGCATCGAAAATCATTTGACACTGCGGCGGATGCAGATTGAGCTTCAGCGGGCTAAGGCGGAAGCTCTGAGGGCACTGGAGCAAGAGCAGGAGCTAAATCGGCTCAAGTCTGAGTTTGTCTCGATGGTTTCGCATGATTTTCGCACGCCGCTGACCAGCATTCAGGGCTTTGCAGATCTGCTGCGGCATGGCGGTGCAGCGCTGACACCAGAGATCCGCGAGCGCTATTTTGGCAAAATCGATACGGCAATTGAGCAGCTGCTCTATCTGCTAGATGAGGTGCTCATCATTGGCAGCATTGAGGCGGGTCAAACGCTCTATCAGCCCGTGTCAACCGATATCCAGCAGTTCTGTCAGGATCTGTGTGAAACGCTTCGGCTTAGAAACAGTCAGGTGATTCAGTTTTGCTGTACAGGCTGTAGCCAAATCGAAACCGATCAGATCTTGCTGCACCGCATCTTGACGAATCTGCTCTCGAATGCTGTAAAATACTCGCGGGCTGACGCTGAGGTGATTTTTAACGTGAGATCCTCTGAACAGGAAATGACTTTTGAGATCATCGATCACGGGATTGGTATCCCGCCAGAGAGTCAGCAGCATCTATTCAAAACGTTCTATCGATCCAATAACGTGGGTCTGGTAAAAGGCACCGGACTAGGGCTGGCGGTCGTGAAAAAATGCCTGGATATCTGCGGTGGAGCGATTGAGATAGTCAGTCAGGTGGGGCAGGGGACAACGGTTCGAGTTCGTCTGCCGCTGCTGCGCGCCCCCAGCCAATCTAGCCCAGCCAATCTAGCCCAGCAAACAGATCAGCGGAAACAGCAGGTACTCTAGAAAAAACAGCTTCCAGATTAGCTGATAGAAGCGGGCAACTTCTGCCTTCGAGCCGAGATCGACCTGAGCGCTGCGCCACCAGAGCCAGCCCAGCAGCAGCAGATGACTCACGCCCAGCCAGACCAGATTCAGCCCCGGCAAAAATATTGCCGCCAGCATTCCCAGGTAGCAAACTGTCAGTAGCCCCAAAGCCAGTCGGAACACGGTCTGAGCGCCTAGCTGAACGGTAAAGGTGCTGATCTGATAGCGGCGATCGCCTTCTAGGTCAGGAATATCTTTGAAAATGGCAATTGCAACTGTGAAAACTACAACAAACAGCGTTAAAACCCAGACCGTCGCCGGAATCTGCGGTGGATTGCCCAGGCGCTGGTTGAAATGCAAAAATAGCCCCAGATTGACAATTGCGCCCCGCACTGAAAAGATGCAGAGCGCTGCCCAGACTGGAAAACGCTTGAGCCGAATTGGCGGCAGCGAATAGGCCGTACCGATCAGCAGACTCGACCAGACGGTAGCTATCAAAAACCAGCCCTGCCCAGCCGACAGCCCCAGCGCTAGCAGCCCTGTGACTGCCACAATGATTTGTCCCTGTCGTTGCGTGAATTCTCCAGAAGCCAGCGGCAGGTGTGGCTTGTTGACTCGGTCAATCGCCACATCTTCTAGCTGATTCAGCCCCACGATGTAAAGATTGCCGCAAAGACAGGCCAACAATACGCCAGCCAGCGTTCCTGCTAGCTCCAGTAGTGGGATGCTGCTGTGGCTGTGCGCTAGCGCCATGATCATCAGTCCGACTGCGCTCAGGCTTGTGCCAATCACGGTATGCGGGCGGGCAAATTTCCAGAATGCCGAGAGCCAGGGAAACCGACGGGTGGAGCTAGGTGACGAAAATCGGCGCATATTAATATTAAATGTCAAAATCGATCAGTCAAAGGTTCCGGTTTTAATCTCTCTGATCTTACGGCAAACGGTAAAGCTCCCCGCTTAAGTCGGAAAAATGTGACAAGCAGGACAGTCCCAGCCTATAGTGTAGACACTTGCCCATGCAGTAGTTCACCGAACCGTTCACCCTGCGACTTCCCCCAGCGTCATGTCACTCTCATCCCAGGTTTTCCCGGTTTTTTGGTATCAAGATCACGTCCGGCTAATTGACCAAAACCACCTGCCCAACAGCTACGAGATCGTTGAGATTAGCCGCTGTGACGATATGGCAACCGCCATCAAGACGATGATTGTGCGCGGTGCGCCTGCGATTGGGGTAGCTGCGGCCTACGGTATGTATTTGGGAGCCAGAGAAATTGCTACCGATGACCGCGACTCGTTTTTGGCGCAGATGGAAAGCGTAGCGCAAAAGCTGCGGGAAACCCGACCCACGGCGGTCAATCTGTTCTGGGCGATTGACCGGATGCTGAAAACGGCGCGCCAAACCGTGGGCAGCGTTAGCTCCATCAAAGCCGTTCTGCTGACCACTGCCCAAACCATCAACGCTGAAGATATTGCCACCTGCGAGGCGATTGGCGAACATGGGCTAGCTGCCCTGCCGCCGCAGCCCGCTCAGCTGCGGCTGCTGACCCACTGTAACGCCGGCGCGCTGGCGACTGCTGGCTACGGCACTTCGCTGGGCGTGGTGCGCTCAGCTTGGCAGGCCAATCGTCTAGAGCGCCTCTATGCCGACGAAACCCGACCTCGGTTACAGGGGGCCAGACTGACGGCCTGGGAATGTGTTCAAGAAGGCATCCCGGTGACGCTGATTACCGACAGCATGGCGGCTCACTGCATGAAGCGCGGGCTGGTCGATGCGGTGGTGGTGGGCGCAGATCGGATTGCGGCTAACGGCGACACGGCTAACAAAATTGGCACCTACAGTCTGGCGCTGGTCTCGAAGGCGCACAGCATTCCGTTTTTTGTGGCGGCTCCGCTCTCGACGGTGGATTTCAAGCTAGAAACTGGCGTTGCCATCCCGATTGAAGAGCGCGACCCCTCTGAGATCTATCAAATTGGCCAGACTTTAATCTGTCCGGCGGGCACGGAGTTTTACAATCCAGCTTTTGATGTCACGCCTGCCGATTTGATTACCGCGATTATTACAGAGCATGGGGCAATGCAGCCTGCTGACTTGATTCAGCTGAAGGCGAAGCAGTTGGGATAGAGTTGGGATTGGCGGAAGATAAACAGGATAAAGCGATGCAGTTTGGGCCGGGGCTAGCCGCCACATTTCTCTACTATTTCACCAGCGCTGCGGTCGCAATTAGCTTTGTGGTGGCGCGCTCTACCGGGCTGGGAATTGAAACTGGGATTCCGCAGCAGTTTGGAGCCGTTGGTGGGCTGGTAGCGGGGGTAATTGGCGTTTATTTTAACCGTACCGCTCAAGTTAGTCTCTCGGTACAGGGGCGAAAAAAGTGGCTGAACGCTCTGGATTCAGCGCTGGCGCAGTATGGCTATCAGCTCACCTCCACCGAAGATGACCTGCGGATTTACGAGCGTTCAGGCTGGAGCAAATGGTTTTCGGGACGGATTTTTGTCCAGATTGAAGCTCAGATTGGATCCCAGCCTGAAGCTCAGACTAAAACAGCGCAGATCACAGTCGCGAGCCGCGCTGTTACCGTCCGCGCTCTGAAGCAGATTTTGCCTGAAGCTAGCCCAAAGCCCAGCGATCCAAAACCCAGTAACCCTAGCGAGAATTAATCCACTCCAAGACGCGGTTCCAAGCCCACCACGGATCGGCATCTTTGAACTGGCGTTGGCAGGCTGCACTGCTGAGATAGCCGACATGTCCTCCCTGCTGAGTTAGCACTAGCTCAATTGCCGGATTCTCGGCGCAGGCGGACTGTAGATCAGGCACTAGGGTCGGGTCAAACATCGGGTCGTCGGCAGCATAGAGGATCAGCGTTGGCTTCTGGAACGAGGCTAGCTGATAGAGCGGACTGCTGGCCTGATAGTAGGCTGGCACCGAATCAAAGCCGAGCTTGCCAATCACCAGCTCCTCGTCAAACGTCCAGATATTGTGAACCCGCTCGACTGCTGCCAAGTCAATCGCTGCCGGATGCCATTCCGCAATCCGCGCCGCCAAGATCTTCAGCTGGCGGGTAATCGCCTGGTCTAGCGCCCTGCCCACCCAGCTTTTATCGAGATAGCTAAGCGAGCGCTGCGACTCCAAGCTAGGACAAATTGCCGCCCCGCCGCCCAGCTCCGCCGCCGTCAAGTCTAGATCTGCGCCCCAGTCTGCCACCGTCTGGGCAGCCTTCACGCCCCAGAGCGCCAGCTGAGCGCCCAGAGAATAGCCCGCGAACCAGTAGGGCGGCGGACAGCCCAGCGCCTTGGCTCCAGCCGCAATCCGCACAAAATCTTCGCCCTCATAGAGTCCATCTGAGGTGAGCGCTGGCGAGAGTTCTGCCGTTTTGCCATGCGCCCGCCAGTCAAACAGCACCACCGCATAGTTTTGGGCATAGGCTTTGCGGCCTAAAATCTTCAGAAACCACTGGTTGTCTAAATCGCCCGTGATGCCGTAGGTGGCAATAATTGTGCCTCTAGGGTTTTCGGGCATCGCCAGCTTGCCAAAAATCGGCACGCTCTGAGCGCCTGTAAAAATCTGCGGCAGGTAAGCTGGCTCCGGCTCATGAGTATGTGTTTCCCAATCTTGGCTCATTTTGAGCGCTGCATAGAGCGTCATCGCAAGGCCGTTTTGCAGGTTCCAGGGTGGGCAATAGGCTAGATGTGGCCATGAGTGAGGCGATGAATGAGGCGATGAGTGAGACGATGAGTGGGACAACAGATGCATGGAGCTAAGTTAGGCAGATCTCATCTATCCTAATTCAAGCGACCCCAAAACTTGGTAAATTGAAACGCAGTCTAGAGAAAAAATAATGGCAGTTCAGGTTTACGGAATACCCACTTGCACAACCTGCAAAAAAGCTTTGCAGTGGCTAACAGTGAACGATATTGAATATGAGTTTATTAATACCAAAGAGCATCCACCTACCCAGGCAATGATTCAAGTCTGGGTGGAGACGCTGGGATTTAAGCCATTGCGAAATACCTCTGGCCAGTCTTATCGGGCAATTGGGTCAGAAAAAGAGAGCTGGACAGAAGCCGAGTGGATACGGGCGTTTGCCCAAGATGCCATGCTGCTAAAGCGTCCGCTGTTCGTCAAAGCAGGGCATGCGGTAGCGGTTGGCTTCAAGCCAGAGACGCTGCGGCAGACGCTGGATCGGTAGTTGAATCAGTAAATGCTGACCTCGTTCAGTTGTAGCGTCTTAGTCGAGGCTTAGTCGAGCTTCAGTCTGTCGCTAGCAATTAGCCTAAGAATTTGTTAAGAAACTGTTTCTGAAACCATATGATTTCAATACAAAACAGCATCTATACTAAAATTCTCTTGAATCTTTGTGAAATGCTGTCTGTTGATTTAGTTGTGCATTCGTTTTATCTGGTCAATCTCATTTGATTATATTTCTTGAGGATATTCTTGAAGCAAATAGTGGTAACACAATAAGCGTCGGCTCTCACTCATGCGCTATCATCAGATTTTTAGACTCATGTATGCATCCCAATACCTATCCAAGCTGTTTCAGACTGCTGTAGCATTAGGGCTGTGGGTTATGCAACCTGTGGTTGCCCTAGCTCAACCCGCGCCAGTCACAGCTCAGATCGCTCAAGCCTCTACCCCGCCAACTACCATGCCCACAGTTCTGTCGCCCGATGCTCTCAAGACTGCTCTGAGCGATCTGCCCGACTGGAGCGTTCAAGACAACAAGCTGCACCGTCAGTTTCGGTTCCAGTCCTTCGTTGATGCCTTTGGGTTTATGTCGAGCGTGGCGCTGGTTGCAGAATCGATGGGGCATCACCCAGAATGGTTTAACGTTTACAACCGAGTGACAGTTGACCTAACGACCCACGATGCAGGTGGCATTACCGAGCTAGATCTGGCGCTGGCTCGCCGGATGGATCAGCTGGCACAGCAGCGCTAACTTTGGCCTTGACTTTTGCTCTATATCTATTACGTTGACCTTAGCTGTGGTCAATCTTGATCTGAATAATCAATCCGTCGCTCCTTGCAGGCTGACCTCGAACGATAGCGGGTTTGAAGCTCCAGTTTTGCACCAGGCAGGCGGCTAGCTCGTCGTAGGCTAAGTTTTGGCTCGATACTTCTGTAGCAGTCTGCACAACCTGCCCTGCGGCATCTGTGGTGACTCGCAGCGCCACCGTCTTGCCCAGGAAAAATACGGCCTCTGGTGTGACATCGCAGGGCGGCAGCTGAGAATTCGTCAGGAAGCGCTGTACATCAGGCTGGGGCTGAGCGGCCTGTTCGAGCGGCGGCAGATCTGGCAGATCGGGAGATGAGGCAGCTACAAGGCGGGCAGTGAGATAGTTGGGAACCAGCGTCGCGTCGAGCATAGCTGTTCCTAGCTGCTCGTCAGATTGAGAATTATCTGGCGAAGGCAACAGATTAGGCACAGGCGGAGCAATCGGCTGACTCATAATCGGCTGATTTACAGTCGGCTGACTTACAGTCGGCGACTGCTCGACGAGAGGCTGGGTAATGGGCTGGGTAACAGGCTGAGTAATGGGCTGAGCGGTGGGTGAACGGGCCGGTGAAGCGGCGGCAACTGGCTCAGAATTTGGCTGAATTCTGCTTCCTGACGTTGGCTTGGTGATTGGCTCAACCTGAGGACTGGGGGCAGGGACTGCGGGCAGCGAAGCTTGAGGTGCTGGAGCAGGCTGAGAATCTGGAGAGACAGGCGCGACTGCCGCAGAAATCACTGCTGCGAACTGACGATTGGGGACTGGAGCAGGACGAAGCTGAGCAGCGACTTCAGGCTGCTGAACCAGAGCCGGAGCGAGCTGCGGAAGCGAAGTCTGAGCCTGTGAGGTTACTCGCGAGTCTGCCTGCGAGCCAGTATTTTGACTAGTTGAGGGGCTTGATTGCTTAGGCTGGTTAGGCGAGAGAGCCGGATCATCTGGAAGCTCAACGAGATCAATGGCCACCGTCACGGCTGCTGATCCAGGCAGGATAATGGCTCCTAGCCAGCCTAGCAGCGGCAAATGCAGCAAAACTGACCCGCCCAGCAAAACTAGCCAAACCCAGATGCTAGGCTGATGCTGCGAGAGTCCTGTAGGCTGCTCAGAGGCTAAATCAGCGGTTGACTGATCGCTCTGCTTACTCACCTGAATCATGCTAAAAGCAATTGAAGAAGCACCCCAACTCTGAATTCCGCACCAAGTCACAGTAGCTTTTTGCAAAGCAAAGTGACAGCAGGGATCACTAGAAACTATAGAGGGATCAGATGCAATAGCGCAAGAAAACCTCGATTAGCGCTCCGAAACTCCGGCCTCTGGAGTTGACTGCTCGGCTGGTTGATGAGTCAAGTCCTCAAGCTCAGCCGACCTGCCGCGCAGAGCCTGCGTAATCCAACCCGTCACGATATGGCTCAGCAGACCTAGCGGTCCAGCAAACAGACAGAACACCAGCGAATGTACCGTCCAGATACCGGTTTGCTGCCCTTGCCAATAAATCCAGCGCCCCACAAACAGATCCATCGCCAAAAAATGCACCCAGCCCGTCGCCGTCACTCGCTCATCTGCAAACAGACGCGCCAAGTCGGCTAGCTGCGGATTTGCAAACGCCTCGGCTGACTCTGGGTCGAGGCTATTGATAAATAGGTATAGATAAAGAGCCGCCAGCGCCACAAACGGCAGAAACGAGGCCATGACTTTGCGCGTCGCCTGCCAGTTGGGCAAGAGGATCATCAGCGCCCAGAAGGGCAAGACGAAGAGATTGGCTGCATCGAACAGTGCGCTGAGAGACATGAACTTAGCCAACTTTTTCGTTTAGCATAGCAGAATTGCTGTGGGCAGCCGAGCTTGAATCGCCTAGATTGGGGAAAATCAGGCATAAAAGGCGCGATGCTGGAATTTGGGATGACGCTGCTGTTTGGCCTGCTCGCCGTGCGGCTGGGGCTGGGTTGGGGGCGGCTGCTGCTGCGCCGGGGCGCGACGGCCAACAATTTATTCACAGGCAAAAACATCGAGTCTCTAGCCTTTTTGGGTGGCTATTTTTTGCTCCTGCTGCTGGCGCTGAATTTGCCTCAAATGCAGGGGCTACCGCTTGAATGGCGCAGCTATGGGATGCAGATTACCTGGAGCATTATGCGGGTGCTGCTGCTGGGCTTCTGCGGCATGGCGTTTGTGGTGAGCTGGCAGACAGCGCGGCTGCAGGTGATTGGCGTACTGCTACTGGGATGCTTGGGGCTGGCCGGATTCACAGTTAGCGAACGCTATTTTCTGGCTCCAATCTATGCCTCTCTAGAAGACAACCTGCTGCCCAACGGTATTTTTCAGCAGACTTCTAACAGCAGCTGCGCTCCTTCAGCGCTCGCCACGATTTTGCGTCTCTGGAACCTGGACGCAACCGAATCGAGCGTGGCTAAGCTGGCCGGGACGAGTCGGCTGGGTACCTCGATGCCGCAGCTGATCACGGCGAGCCGCACCCTGGGGCTCGACGGTCTGGAGCTGTCTCCGACCTGGGAGCAGATGCGCCGAATTAACCGTCCCGGCGTGCTGGCCTCCTGGCTCTATTCAGAGCGAGGTCGAGATCAGCACGCGATTAGCCTAGTTGCTATGACCGCAGGAACCGTGACGGTGGCCGATCCCGCCCTGGGCAAATTTTATGAGTTGACACCTCAACAGTTTGATCGAATCTGGCGACAGCAGTATGTGCCCATTTTCCGCCCCGCCGAGATCCAGCTATCCCAGACGCAGGTGGCTGATTACCTGCACCAGTCTGGCTTTTTGCCGCAGCCCAGCGCCACTGGAACTGCTTTGAAACAGGCGTTAACTCAGTTTCAAACGGCAATGGGCGTACAGGCAACTGGCAGTATGGATGCTAAGACGGCGCTGCTGCTGAGCGGCCCATATCTCAAAGGTTTGCCAACCCTGGCTGCTCCACAGCTCAAAACGAAGCGGTAGGATCAAGCTGCGACCTGATGCGGGCAACTATAAAATTAATTGCGATGAAATTAATTGCGATGAAATTAATTGCGATGAAATTAAATGTGATGGCGGTGTTAGCGCTGAGTGTTCTGCTCACAATAGTCTCAGCATCAGCTTTAACGCCTGTGGGGTTAGCCGCAGAGTTGAGCGTACAAGCAGCTCAGTCTAGCGGCGTTCAGCTATTTGAACTGCATTGTGCGGGCTGTCACGCTCAGGGGGGTAACATTGTGCGGCGCGGCAAAACCCTGAAACTGAAGGCGTTGCAGCGATATCAGATGGACTCGACTGCGGCGATCGCTGAAATCGTGGCGCAGGGGAAGGGCAATATGTCGGCTTATCAAGATCGACTTAGTCCGGCAGAGATTCAGGCGGTGACTGACTATGTGCTGGAGCAGGCCAACCAGAATTGGAAGTAGCCGTATGGGCTGAGCGTTAGGCCGGGTTTAGCGGAGCCAACAGTTCATCTAGCCAAGACTCGACTTGGAGATATAGCCGTAGCATGGAGGCATTCTGGCTTTCAGCATTGCTGAGAGCGAGCTGACTCAAGGCACGGTGATATTCACCCACCGCACAGTTCCAGTCGCCGCGCAGGTGATAGGTGCGGCCTCGCTCGGCGTAGACATGGCCTTCTAATTTGCCCAGACAGAGCGCCAAATCGAGGCTTTCTAGGGCGCGGTCGTACATTTCCACCTCGCGGAAGGTGATGCCCTGGTTGATCCAGGCGCGGACGTTAGCCGGGTTGAGGTCGAGGGCCACGTCGTAGTCCAGAATTGCTTCGAGGTAGAGTCCTTGAGCGGCGTAGTAGTTGGCGCGGTTGTTGTAGGCGCTGTCGAGGCGGGGATTGAGGGCAATGGCGCGGTTGTAGTCAGACATGGCGGCTTCCAGCTGACCGTTTTTGAAATAGACTAGGCCGCGATTGCAGTAGTGATTGGCGTTGTCAGGGCTGCGGCCAATCAGCTCGCTAAAAATATCGATTGCCTCGGCATGATTGCCATGCTGGGTTTCGAGCAGCGCTCGCTGACGCAGGATGGCCTCTCGTTCGGTTTGACTCAACAGCACGGCTGGCTTCTCATAGGGGGAACGCATCGACTTGGGCTGCCAGCGCTTTTGCAGATGGCTAGGAGCTTTCCGCTGCGCCTGGGAGCGCGACTGCAACTGCTTGCTGCGTCCTGTTGGCCGATTGGGTTCTACCGAATATCTGTCCATCTCATCCTCACTTTTGCTCGACCGCCTGATGGGCTTGTGGATTGTACCTAAGGATGGCCGATTTGGCTCTAGTATCTGGGCCGAAACCCCAAATTAACTCCTTCTCTAGGTCATTTAAGCTGTCAGCGATGGGCAGGGTAAGGTTGAAATCACGGAACTCTAGCTGACCTCAATTGGCTGGCTAATGGCTGATAATCCAGTCTGGATGGGGGATCTATCTGCTTTTGCCATACAGTTGGCATCGCTGCCCATGCCAGTAGTATCGCGGAGAAACCGCCGAGGAATGGTGAAATTATTTGGAATAATCTTCTGCTATTGGCCAAATTTGATTAAGTCAGGATGAACTTTTGCAATTTAGGGAGGCGAGGCAAGACAGGCTTGCCCCCCGCTTGTCTAGGCTGGCCGCCAGCGGCCAATCGTGCCTGTGCCTAAATTGACAAAGTAGAGATTGCCGTCTGAGCCAGTTTCCAGATAGACAATGCCCTGAGCGCCTGTCGCAAACCGCTGTACTGCCGTCACCTGGTTTTGGCTGTTCAGGGTCAGGGCATCGACCGTGCCTTCATTCACGTCAGCCACAAACAGCGCCCCGCTGTAGCCGACAAAGCTGCTGCCGTCATAGAAGTCGCCCATGATAATTGCCCTAGCTCCTTCGGAGTGGCGGCGGCTGTAGATGGCTGCCGTGACAGGTTGGCCGCTGCTCAGGAAATCTTGCACCGTACTGAGGCCGCCGTATTGGCTTTGCAGCAGGCTATTGCCATTGCCGCCCTCGTACGCTGGCCAGCCAAAGTTCGCGCCGCGCTGCCCCACGTTTACCTCTTCCCAGGTATCCCAGCCCACGTCACTAATAAACGGCGTGCTGGTTCCCGGTTGGAAGGTGAAGCGGAACGGATTCCGCAGCCCCAGATTCCAGACTTTTGAGCGGTTGCTCTCCAGGTTGCCGTCAGAAAACGGGTTGTCGGCAAATCCCTGTCCGGTGAGCGGATCGACCCGCAGAATTTTGCCCGACAGGCTATCTGGGTTCAGCACGGATACTGCTCTGGGGTCAACAGAATTGTAGGAAGCCCCGTCTCCAATGCTGACGTAGAGTGCGCCATCTGCCCCAAAGCCTAACTGCCCGACGCTGTGCGATTCGCTGTCGGTCTTGATGTAGTCTTGCAGATAGCTGCCGTCTGGATTGCGTCCTGATTCCGGAATCGAGAAGTCGGCGGTGCTGTTACCGTCTGGACGGCTGGTGTTTGCCCAACTGCTGTTTTTGCCCAGGATAACCACCTGTCTATCTGGATCGCTGCTGGATACAGCCTGTCGGTAGCCGGAGCCAGCGTCAGCTTTGATCCGCACGACTCGCACCGGGCGGTTGCCGGGCTGGTCGCGCTCATCGAGGGTTGTGTTGGGGTTGAGGTTAAGCGCTGCTTCGGGTGGATCGTAGGTGTAGGCCAGATAGAGATAGGGCAGGCCACTGTAAAAGTCGGGATGGACGGCGATGCCCAGCAGCCCCCGGTCGCGGACGTTGTTCACCTCATCTCGCAAATCAATGAACGGCACGGGCGCAACGCTGTTGTTCTGGGCGACTTTTACCAGCCCCGACTTTTCGGCAATGAACATCAGCTCTGGGAATCCAGCCTTGAGCGGCGTGCGGGCAAAGGCCGTCGGCTGGACGAGTCCGGTTATCACGGTTTCTCTAACAAAGCTGCCGGGGTCGTCATCCAAAATTGTCACCGTCACCGGATTGAGGCTGTTGAGCGTCACGCTCATTGGGTTGCTGAAGCCGATCTGAAAGGATTCGTGATTCTCTGCGACCGCATCATTCACCAGCGCAATCTGAATCGTTTTGCTGGTTTCGCCCGGGGCAAAGCTGAGCGTTCCTGTGGCGCTTTGATAGTCACTCACGGGTAGCGCCGTGCCGGGTTGGGTGGCATAGTCCACGCTGGCACTGCCGATGCCACTACCCCGGGTTACAGTAACGAGCGCTGCGCCCGAAGCTTCGCTGGCCTGCACCGGATTTACCGTCAGCGCCGGATTTTCATCATCCAAAATTGTGATCGTCGCGGTGCGGATGGTGCCCAGGTTGGCTGCTTCCGGGGCCTGCAGAATCAAGGTGAAGCTCTCGTTTTCTTCGTCTAGATCGTCGTTGATAACCGGGATTCGCACCAGCTTGCGGGTTTCGCCAGCAGCAAAGCTGAGCGTCCCGACTGTGGCGGCAAAATCTAGCCCCGATATCGCTGTACCGCTGTCAGCTCGATACTGAACGCTGGCTGCACCGCTGCTGTGGCCGCTGCGCGAGACAGCAATCTCGACAGCCCCAGCCCTCTCGTTGAGGCTGTAGGTGTTTTGCTCTAGCGCAATGCTGCCTAGCTGCGGTGCACCGTTAATTTCGATGATGCCGCGTAGCTTGCGAGTCGGGGATTCATCATTCCAACGATGGCTACTGCCGAAATTCATCATGCCAAAATCTTCGTTGCCTTTGTAGTTATTGGGTTCACCCGCTGCCCAATTGCTGTAGGTGACTGCTTCGCCGCTGCCCCACTCAAACTGGCCTTCGATGCGGCGGTCATTGATGCCAATCCAGAGTCCTTCAGTGCCGCTAAAAGTTTGCTTCAGCCAGGTTTCTTCGGCAGCGCTGTTGAGGGTGACGAGGTGCCCGCCCTGCCGCTGTGCTTCCGCTTGAGCCTGCTCCCAGGTCAGGCTGTCAGTGAGGCGGTACTGATTGCCGTTGTAGATGGGGGCGCTGGCCGGATCGCGCTCGATGATGCCGCGTAGCTTGCGAGTCGGGGATTCATCATTCCAATGACGGCTGCTGCCGAAATTCATCATGCCGAAATCTTCGTTGCCTTTGTAGTTATTGGGTTCGCCCACTGCCCAGTTGCTGTAGGTGACCGCTTCGCCGCTAACCCACTCAAACTGACCTTCGACGCGGCGGTCATTGATGCCAATCCAGAGTCCTTCAGTGCCGCTAAAAGTTTGCTTCAGCCAGGTTTCTTCGGCAGCGCTGTTAAGGGTGACGAGGTGCCCGCCTTGGCGCTGCGCTTCTGCTTCGGCTTGTTCCCAGGTGAGATTGCCCGTCAGCAGATATTCCCGCCCGTTGTAGAGCGGCAGGATGGCCTGATAGATCTGGGCGACTGCGGGCAGAAAGGCGCTTTCGGCCTCGATTTGGCCAGTGGTAACTTCGAGCTGCCAGTTGCCGCCTAGAGCTGCGCTGCCCGTCAGGTCATCAGAGGCAGCAATATCAGCTCCTGTGATTTGGCTGAGGCGCTGCACAAACTGTGTGCCCGCTGCGCCTGCGGCTATGTTGCAGCCATAGAACAAAACATCGGCCTGCTCGCTCAGGGTATTTCCCCAGGCTTTGAGGCTGGCTACATGGGTTTCGAGACTTTGCTGATCCAACAAAACACTGCCGAGCTGTACTCCGCCTGCCTGACCATGCGAAATGATTTGCAGGCTCTCCAGGTTTTGGCGCTGGCTCAGCGCATCTGCAATTTGCTGAATGCCGTTTTTCTGCGGGTCTAAAAGTATAATTTCGGCTGATTTGATCTGAGCAATCAGAGCGTCCAGCTCGGCAACTGACGTATCAATAAAAACTAAATGCTTAGAGTTAGATCCGAGTGACGGCAACTCAGCAGAGCGGAAGACGGGCGCGGGAATCTGCTCCGGAGACAGCCCTGGACTGCTAGATAAAGCTTGGCTCATGGGAAAATTGCTAGAAAATGAAGGGCAGTTCTAGCCGAAATCTTGGCCTGTTCGCAGCTCGCTACTCAAGGTGAGCGCACTGTAAAAACTACGGAAATTTACTGAGAAAACACGATGCTTCGACTTATCTAATCTGTTGGATATACGGATCGTCAAGCCCATTGACTCAGCTTAATTGGTATCAAATCAAACTATGAAGATTCAGTGAATTTCGGTAAGGTGGTTTGGGTGGAGTGGCTCAAGGCGCATCAGCCTGTGCGGTCAGTTCTGTTGGGGTAGAGTTTGTGAAGGCTTGGGTTCAAGCTTGGGAACCTGCTTGAAATGACGGCTTGAACTCAAGTCAAGTCACGATCAAACTAGCGAAAAGATTAGAAATCCTGTAGCATCAGTCCGCAGTTTGATTAGATCCGCTGATTTCACAAAACTTTATTCTCTGGCCTGCCGTATCCTATACTACGCAAGGAAGGATTGACGGCTGATCAGATGATTTTAGAGCCGAGGCTCGCAGCTTTAATAAGATAAAGAATTAGGTGGTTTGAGTAGAGTGATGGCTTTATTAGGAGAGGAAACGTGATGTCGGAGGCAGTCAGGCCCCTGACCGTGCCAAAAGAATTCTTGGGGCCACCGGGCGCTTGGAATCCCACCCTGCTGATTTTCTTGGTGGCGGTAGCCATGGCAACGCTCTCAACCTGGGGCTACTGGTGCTGGGACTTGCCCAACTGGATTTGCTTTTCAATTAACGTGATTGCCCTGCATCTGGTTGGCACAGTTATTCACGATGCCTCGCATAACGTGGCGCATCGCAGCCGGATCGTCAATGCTCTGTTGGGGCATGGCAGCGCCCTAATGCTGGGGTTTGCCTTTCCGGTGTTCACGCGCGTCCATATGCAGCACCACGCCAACGTGAATGACCCAGACAACGATCCCGATCACTTTGTCTCAACTGGCGGGCCGCTCTGGCTAATTGCAGCTCGGTTTTTCTATCACGAGGTCTTTTTCTTTAAGCGCCGTCTTTGGCGCAAATATGAGCTGCTGGAGTGGTTCTTGAGTCGGCTGTTTGTCGGAACTGTGGTCTATCTGGCTGTGCAGTACGACTTTTTGGGCTATATCATGAACTACTGGTTCTCGCCCGCTCTGGTCGTAGGGCTGGCGCTGGGGCTGTTTTTTGACTATCTGCCGCATCGGCCATTTCAGGAGCGCAGCCGCTGGAAAAACGCCAGAGTGTATCCTAGCGCTTGGCTCAACCTGCTGATTATGGGGCAGAACTACCACCTGATTCATCACCTCTGGCCTTCAATTCCCTGGTACAAATATCAGCCTGCCTACGAAGCTACGCGCCCACTGCTCGATGCCAAAGGTTGCCACCAGTCGCTAGGGCTACTGGAAGGCAAGAGCTTCTGGAGCTTCATCTATGATCTGTTTCTGGGAATTCGCCTGCATCACAAGTCGGTCGAGCCTACTGAGCCGGCTGAGCCAGTCGAGCCAGTTGCTCCGGAAAAAGTCAAAATCTGATCCCTGTCCGATCTGCCCCATCTGGTCAAAGTCGTTATGAGTTTGCTTACGCTAGCATGAGAGTAACGATAGTTGGAGGATGGGAGCATGGTTAAGATTGTGGGAATCGGCGGCAGCCTGCGTTCAGACTCCTATAGTCAGCAGGCGCTGGAGGTTGCGGCCAAACTGGTGGCGGACAAAGGCGCAGAGGTTGAGGTCTTCGACTTGCGGACGCTCAATCTGCCGTTTTGCGATGGCGGCGACAGCTACCCAGACTACCCGGATGTAGAGCGACTTCGGCAGGCGGTGCTGCAAGCAGACGGTATCATTCTGGCCACGCCCGAATATCATGGCAGCGTCAGCGGCGTGTTAAAAAACGCGCTGGATCTGATGGGGTTTGAGCATTTTTCGGGTAAGGTGACGGGCGTGATCAGCGTCTTAGGCGGTCAGGTCAACAGCAACGCTCTCAACGATTTGCGAACGATTCTGCGCTGGATTCACGCCTGGACAATTCCTGAACAGATTGCGATTGGCCAAGCCTGGAATGCCTTCAAACCAGACGGCAGCTTGGCGGATCAAAAGCTGGCGCAGCGATTCGAGGCTTTTGCCCAAAGCCTGGTTGAAAATACTCAAAAGCTGCGAGCTTCTACCTGAATTTAGCGGGCAGATGTCAGATCCGATGCCAGATTAGCAGTGCGGAGCGCCCGGACTGTGTCTAGCGTTGCTGTGGCCACCTGCTCTAGCTCTGCGGCTGTGTTCAAACGCCCGATGCCAAACCGAATTGAGGCATAGGCTAGTTCGGGAGCGCGACCCAGCGCCGTCAGTACATGCGAAGGCTGAGTCCGAGTCGAGCTACAGGCTGAGCCAGAAGAGACGGCAACGACAGGCTGTAGACCGAGCAAGAGTGCCTGACCGCTGATGCCCTCAAAGCTAACGTTGAGATTGCCAGGTAGCCGCTGGCTGGGATGTCCGTTTAGATGAACGCCGTCTAGGACTTGCAGCCGCTGCCAGAGCTGGTCGCGCAAGGCTATTGTTCGCGCTGCCTCGGTTTCTAGATTGGCTAAGCCTAGCTCCACCGCCTTGGCAAAACCGACGATCTGCGGCGGGTAGAGCGTTCCGGCTCGCAGTCCTCGCTCCTGAGCGCCGCCGTGAAGCTGGGCTGCGAGCTGAACTCTGGGGCTGCGCCGTCGCACGTAAAGTGCCCCAATCCCCTTTGGCCCATACAGCTTGTGTGCCGTCAGCGACATCAGATCGATCTGCATTGCCTTGACATCCAGCGGGATCTTGCCAATCGCCTGCGCCGCATCGGTGTGCAACAAGACGTCTGCGCTGCGGCAGATCTTGCCAATTGCAGCCAGCGGCTGGATCACGCCCATCTCGTTGTTGGCCGCCATCACCGAAACCAAAACGGTATCGGGGCGAAGGGCTGCTGTGAGCTGATCGAGATCGATCAGGCCATCGGGCTGGACGGGCAGGATCGTTACCTCAAAGCCCATGGTCTGCAAGTAGCGGCAGGGGTCGAGGACAGCACTATGCTCAGTGGCAACCGTGATCAAGTGGCGACCTTTTGCAAGATAGGCTTCGGCCACGCCTTTGATCGCCAAATTATTGGCCTCAGTTGCGCCGCTGGTGAACAAAATTTCAGCCGACTCAGCCTGGATGGCGCTGGCGATGCTACGGCGCGCCTGCTCTAGGGCAGCTTCTGCCTCCCAGCCATACTGATGCGCGCTAGCCGGGTTGCCGAACTGCTCAGTGAAGTAGGGCAGCATGGCTTCCAGCACCAGCGGATCAAGAGGCGTGGTAGCATGGCAGTCTAAGTAGATGGGGCGATGCGCTAACATAGCGACTCCTGACAGCAGTTGACCAGTAGATTCCTACAATTTTGACCCTATTTGTAGAGATTGCGTAAACAATTCTTGTCGATGCTCAGCTGCAAGCACTAGACTCGCAGTAAACAGGCTAAAACAGGCTAGATGTTAGGTTGTAGCGACGTGTAAAGAGTAGGCAGGTGTGTTGAGTGTAAATCAGGCGATTCGAGCGCGAATGCTTCCAGGTTTGTTAGGCTTGCTGGGATCTTCACTACGTCGGCTGGGCTTCTGGCTGGGCTTAGGCTGGGCGCTCAGTCTGCTGGTTATCTCTCCGATTTACTCAGCGCCTGACAGCCTGAACGTGCGGATCAACCGCTGGCTAGAAGTTCAGCAGCTTAGCGGCACGGTCACCTATCAGCAGGGCAGCAGATCTCGCTCGGCTCGCTTGGGCGATCGGCTGCAAGCTGTGGGTGATCGACTGGCAACGGGTAGTGATTCCACCGCGACGCTGGCAGTCGATACGCAGATTGGGACTGTAGAGGTGGCGGAACGTACTAGCCTTTTGATCAAGGCGCTAGAGATCACGCCCAGCGATGGACGAATCACACGGCTTCAGGTTGACAAAGGGCGTGTCCAGCTGCGGGTGCGTCCTTTCACCAATCCAGACTCTCGGCTAGAAATTGAAACGCCAGCGGGCGTGAGCGGTGTCAGAGGCACTGAGTTTGGGGTGGTGGTATCGCCGACTGGCAAAATGGGTGTAGCGACGCTGGAAGGCTCGGTTGTGACGGATGCTCAGGGTGAGGAAGTGGAGGTTCCAGCCGGATTTCAGAACGTGACGCTGCCGGGAGAGCCGCCAACTCAGCCTGTGCCTTTTAACAACCAGCCCAACTTCGAGTACCGCGTTGAGCGAGTGATTCGGCGCAGCATTCGGCGGATTGTGGTGGAAGGACAGGTTGATCCGACCAGCACGGTTTTGATCAAGGGCGAACCGCAAGAAATTGACCGAGACGGGCGATTTAGCCTACTGCTGCCTGCCCCTTCCCGACTACGGCTAACGGTTACCGTAATCACCCCTCTAGGCCAAGAGCAGTCCTATGATTTGGAACTCATCTAGTTGGCTGATAGGCAGAAAATCTAGCGAGCTGGTTCGGCTGCTGCCGGGAATGCTAACCGCCGCTGGGCTATTAATTCTGCTGAAGCTGGGGCTGTTTACGCCGCTGGAGCAAATCGGCTATCGGGCGCTGTTTCGGCTGCGCGGCGAGCAGGCTTGGGACAGTCGGTTGGTTCTCATCAAAATTGACGATGCGAGTCTGGCGCAGCTCGGTCGGTTTCCCTTACCGCGCCGATATTACGTAGAGTTGCTCAAGGTTTTGGCGGCGGCTCCAGAGAACATTGCCGTGTTTGATCTGCTGTTCTCTGAGTCCAGCCCTGATGACCTACAGCTAGCTGAAGCAATTAGCCGACATGGGCGGGTGATTTTGGCGCAGGCTTGGGATGAGCAGGGTTCGCCGCTGGAGCCTGTAGCGCCGCTGAGGCAAAACGCCTTGGGAACCGGACATATCTTGACGCAGCCTGATGGTGATGGTCTGGTGCGTCAGGTGTCGCCGCAGATTGCAGCTGTGCCAGTACTAGGGCTAGTAGCGCTGCAAGCCCGTAATTTGATCCAGGAGCAAATCCCGACCCCAAACCTCGATCAGCCGCTAGGCGTTAACTGGGTTGGCAATGCCGAAAGCCTGCCGCAGTATGCTTTTGCAGATGTGGTGCAGGGCCGGGTTGACCCGCAGCAGTTCGCTGGAAAAATTGTCCTAGTTGGCGTGACGGCCACAGGTCTTGACCCGCTGATGATGCCGTTTGCGCCGCACTCCGGGCAGCATTTGCCGGCCAGCAGTGTCATGCTGCACGCCACGATCATTCAAAATTTGCTTCAGCAGCAGTCGCTGCGGCCTTTGCCGAGCTGGAGCTGGCTGCTAATGGTTAGCTTGGGTGGGCCGCTGCTGAGCTGGGGGCTGAGCGGCCGGGGCTGGCTGCGGCAGGTGGCAGCGGTCGGTGGCCTCTGGGCTGTCTGGCTGATTTTGTCTGTCTGCCTGCTGAGAGCGCAGATATTGCTGCCGCTAGCGGCTCCGCTGGCGCTGGTAACGCTGACAGGCGGGGCGGTCGGCCTCAACGATCGGCTGCGCGAATCAGCTGCGCTGCGCTCTCAGATCACGCATCTTCAGGCTGATGAAGCGATGCAGGCTGAATTTCTCAGGACGGCTTCGCATGAGCTGAGAGCGCCAGTTGCCAACATTCAGTGCGCGGTGACGCTGCTCAAGATTAGCGATTCGCCCATAGACCGTGAGGAGTATCTGCAAATTCTGGAAGACGAATGCCGCCAGGAATTTGCAATTATCAACGACCTGCTGGATTTTCAGCGACTGAGCAGCCAGCTGCCAGCGCAATTGGAAACACAGAACCTGAAGGACTGGCTGAGCGAAGTGCTGCTGCCGTTTCAGCATCGAGCCGAGGCCAATCAGCAGCGGCTGCAAGCTCAGGTGACAGCCGACTGCCCGACTTTGCATCTAGACTGGCTGAGCCTCAGGCGCATCCTGACTGAGCTATTGAACAACGCCTGTAAATATACGCCCGCGCAGCAGCTGATCAGCGTCAAAATCCAGGTGGCGGGAACCCAGATGCAGATGCAGGTGAGCAATTCTGGAATCAATCTGCCTGAGGCTGAGTTGGCCAAGCTGTTTTTGCCTTTTTATCGCAATGTGGAGGTCGATCAGCGGCAGCAGGGTGGCACCGGACTGGGCTTGGCGATCATCAAACGGCTCGTGGAGCATCTGGGCGGAGAAATCACGGTGACGAACCCGGAAAATCAGCTCACGTTTGCGGTGCGGCTGTCGGTTATGGCCGTGCCAGCGTTGGATCTGGCTGAGTCACCTTAAGCCGCTAACCCAGTCAGCAGCCCAGCCAGTGCGGTAAAATGCTCTGTAGCTTATGTCTGTTGCAACTGATCGCAACGACTAAGCAGCTCCTGCAATTTTTCCCTAAATCATGACCAACCCTGATCGCAAGCCGATTCTGCTTGAATTTGAGAAGCCTCTAGTTGAGCTAGATGCTCGCATCAGCCAAATTCGCGAGCTGGCCGAAGAAAATGACGTAGATGTCTCTGAGCAAATCCAGCAGCTAGAGCTACGCGCCACCCAGCTGCGGCAAGAAATTTTTAGCAGCCTCACTCCGGCTCAGCGGCTCTTGGTGGCGCGTCATCCCCGTCGCCCCAGCACGCTCGACTATATCCAAGCCATTACCGACGAGTGGATCGAGCTGCATGGCGACCGCTGTACCGGCCTGGATGATTTGGCGCTGGTGGGCGGTTTGGCAAGGCTGGCGGGTCGTCCGGTGGTAATCTTGGGGCACCAAAAAGGCCGCGACACCAAAGACAACATTCGGCGTAATTTTGGCATGGCTTCTCCCAGCGGCTACCGCAAGGCGATGCGGCTGATGGAACATGCCAATCGGTTTGGGATGCCGATTATTACCTTTATTGACACCGCCGGAGCCGATCCGGGAGCTGAGTCTGAACGCTTGGGGCAGGGCGAAGCGATTGCCTATAATCTGCGCGAGATGTTTCGCTTAGAAGTCCCCGTTCTCTGCACGGTGATTGGCGAGGGCGGGTCAGGCGGGGCGCTAGGCATTGGGATTGGCGACTGGCTAATGATGTTTGAGCATTCGGTCTATATGGTGGCTAGCCCCGAAGCCTGCGCGGCCATCCTCTGGCGCGATGCGGCGAAGGCATCTCAGGCTGCAGAGGCGTTGAAGATCACCGCTCCCGATCTTAAAGGGCTGGGCATCATCGATCAGATTTTGCCAGAACCCGTTGGTGGCGCGCACTCTGATCCGCTGCAAGCCGCCACCACCTTGAAGCAGGCGCTGATTGCCAATCTGGATCGGCTCACCGGCATGACGCGACAGCAGCTCAAAGACTGGCGCTATGAGAAGTTTCGTAGCATCGGCAAGTTCACTGAGGCTGTGAGCTAAGCGGCGATCTCAAATTACTACAATCGCGACAATCCGCTACTGAATGCCAGAGAAGCTTTTGTCGAGTTATAATATTTAGTAACATTTTTTTACATTCTCTCATTTTTTTAAACTTAATTCATTCAGCCGCTGACCAGATCAGCCGTCTGTGTCCGCGCCGTTCATCTGCTTTTCAACTACCTTCTCATCCTGTCGCTGCGGCAGAGATTAGAAAACCTTTATGACTTTGACCTATCATCGCGCCTTGATTACAGGCGCAAGTCGGGGCATTGGCCGAGCCACGGCAATTGCCTTTGCAAAAGCGGGCATTGATTTAATTTTGGTCAGCCGCTCTCAGGCCGATCTTCAGTCTGCCGTCGCTGAAGCCGAGGCGCTGGGGGTAAATGTCCAGAGTATCACGCTGGATCTGAGTCAGCTCAGCCAGATTCGGCCTGCGCTAGAGACAACGATCGAGCAGTTTCCTGTTGATCTCTTGATCAACAATGCGGGCATGGCCTACACCGGAAACCTGCTAGAAACCCCGCTAGCTGACTGGCAGCAGGTGCTGACGCTAAATCTCACCAGTGTGTTTCAGTGCATTCAGGTCTTGCTGCCGATGCTGCGCCAGCGCCAGGGTATGGTGATCAACGTCGCTTCGATTGCAGGCTATCAGGCATTTCCGGGCTGGGGCGCTTACAACGTCAGCAAGGCTGGACTGATTGCGCTGTCCAAGACCTTGGCGGCAGAGGAGCGGCAGCATGGCGTTCGCGTCGTGACGCTCTGCCCCGGCTCGGTGAATACGCCGCTCTGGGATACCGATACGGTACAGGCTGACTTCGACCGCTCGCGGATGCTCACCCCTGAAACCGTGGCTCAGTCAATTCTGCATACGGCCTTGCTGCCTGCGGGCGCAGTGATTGAGGAACTGACGGTGATGCCGAGTGCAGGCGCGCTGTAGCTTGGTTGGGGCTTCCTGATTGTGGCGATGGCTTGCGCCTTGTAACAGTTTGTAACAGCTTTTCATTTTAGAGAGTTCATTCAAGGGATACTTATGACTATTTCTGCCTCTTCTGCTTCAAACGGCACCAACGGTGCGTCTGCCACATCGTCTGCCAATCTCTCTGATGCGATGCCTGATAAGCGCACCAAGATCGCAGTTCGCCCGGATCGCACCACGAAAGAAGGTCAAGAAACTAAGCCCTATCAGGTGCCCGAAAATGCTGGCGAAGCAATGATGGGCGCAGTGCGGACGATGCTGCTGAATTTGGGCGAAGATCCAGACCGCGAGGGTTTGCTGAAAACCCCGAAGCGGGTGGCTGAAGCGATGCGATTTCTCACTAGCGGCTACAACCAGTCGCTCGAAGACCTAATCAACGGCGCAATTTTCGACGAAGGCCATAACGAAATGGTCTTGGTGCGCGATATTGATTTCTTCAGTCTCTGTGAACATCACATGCTGCCGTTCATGGGTCGGGCGCATGTTGCCTATATTCCCAACCAAAAGGTCGTGGGCTTGAGCAAGCTAGCGCGGATCGTCGAGATGTATTCCCGGCGGCTGCAAGTCCAGGAACGCTTGACTCGTCAGGTGGCTGAGGCGCTGCAAGAAGCGTTGGAGCCGCGGGGCGTGGCGGTAGTGATGGAGGCGACCCATATGTGTATGGCAATGCGGGGCGTGCAGAAACCTGGCTCTTGGACAGTGACTAGTGCCATGCTGGGTGTATTTCAGGAAGATTCCAAAACGCGCGAAGAGTTTCTCAGCCTGACACGCCATCGACCAGCTTTCTTTTAAAGGTTTTTTAAAGGCTCTTGAGGAAATCCAGGGTGAGGAAATCTAGGGACAGTCAGGCCGATCAGGAGTTGACTGTCTCTGAGACTCTCAGTTCCAACCGCTCTTGGCGAACACAATTTCCTGGGGATAGATCTATTCTGAGGAAAGTTTAAGGCCGCTGTGGCTCTGGGTTACTGCCATGAATCTTCTCATTGCTGATTCTTCTCGTCGCTTGGAAAACTACTACAAAGAAGTAGAGGCGATTATTTTGGCGCGGCAAAACCCAATCACCGGGCTGATGCCAGCCAGTACGGCTGTCACGACGCATGGTGACTATACAGATGCCTGGGTGCGAGACAATATTTACAGCATTCTGGCTGTTTGGGGGTTGGCGCTGGCCTACCGTAAGCAAGACGAGCATCAGGGGCGAGCCTATGCGCTGGAGCATAGCGTCGTGAAGCTGATGCGGGGGCTGCTGTTTGCAATGATGCGGCAGGCAGCGAAGGTTGAGCAGTTCAAATATTCGCAGGCCCCATTGGATGCGCTGCACGCCAAGTATGACACTAGCACCTGCGATGTGGTGGTGGGCGATGACGGCTGGGGGCATTTACAGCTCGATGCTACCTCGCTCTACCTGCTGATGCTGGCGCAGATGACGGCTTCTGGACTCAAAATTGTCTTCACCATCGACGAAGTTAACTTTATTCAAAATCTGGTTTACTACATTGGCCGCGCTTACCGCACCCCTGACTACGGTATTTGGGAGCGCGGCAACAAAATCAATCACGGCAACCCGGAACTCAACGCCAGCTCGGTGGGGATGGCTAAAGCGGCGCTAGAGGCGATCAACGGCCTGGATTTGTTTGGAGTGAACGGCTCGCAGGCTTCGGTGGTGCATGTGCTGCCCGACGAAATCGCCCGCACTCGGATCACGTTGGAGTCGCTACTGCCCAGAGAGTCGGCCTCCAAAGAAGTGGATGCGGCAGTGCTGCCGGTGATTGGCTTTCCGGCCTTTGCGGTAGATAGTCCGGCTCTCGTAGAGCGCACCCGCCGCGAAATTATCCAGAAGCTGCAAGGCCGATACGGCTGCAAGCGCTTCTTGCGAGACGGCCACCAGACCATCATTGAAGACCCAACAAGGCTGCACTACGAACCCAAAGAGCTGAAGCAGTTTGAGCATATCGAATGCGAGTGGCCGCTGTTTTTGACTTATCTGATGCTTGACGCGCTGTTTCGTGGCGATGCCGAGCAGGTAGAGCAATATCACCAGAAGCTGCAAGCGGTCTTGGTTGAGCAGAACGGCTTGAAGCTGCTGCCAGAGCTGTATTGGGTGCCTGCTGACAGCATTGAGGCCGAGCGCACCAATCCGGGCAGCCAGATCCGCATTCCTAATGAAAACCTGCCGCTGGTCTGGGCGCAGAGCCTCTATTTACTGGGTGAACTGCTGCGCGAAGGACTGCTAGCGCTAGGTGATATTGATCCGTTGGGACGACATCAGCGCGCTAGCTATTTGCGGCAACCGCTCGTGCAGATCGCACTATTAGCCGAAGATGAGCGCCTGCAGGCCGATCTAGCTACCTACGGCATTGAAACCCAGACGCTGAGCCAGATGTCGCCAATTCAGATCCGCCAGTCGGAAGCACTTTCGGCCATCTATCAGCAGATTGGCCGCAACGATAAGCTGCACCTGACCGGGCGACCCGTGCGGCGGTTGCGAAGCCTCACCACCTCGCGGATCTTTCGAGTGCGGGGCGAGATGGTGGTATTTCTGCCCTCGTTTTTGGATCAGCAGCAGTTTTACATCACGCTTGACTACAACTTTTTAGTGGCGCAAATTAAGGGCGAGCTGGCCTACATCCAGCACCACTGGGATCAGCTCGGTCGTCCGACTCTGACACTGCTGCTCACCCACGCTATGTTTGCGGGCGAGAACAGTCCAGCCATTGAGCAATCGTCGCTGCTGAAGCTGCTAAAAGATCTCAAAGGCGGCATCTGCAACAATGTCTCAGTGCGGCTAGGGCAGCTCAACCAGTTTTTGCTGACATCAGGGCTGGAGCGAATCGACGAGCTACATGATCTGAAGTTTGAGCCGTCTGTGCTAGAGCTTGCGCCGGAAGTCTACTACCTGACCTCCGACCCCGGACGCAACGCGCCGCTCAGCAACACAGAGTCTTTCTTCTTGGCTTACGAAACCGACATTTCGCAGCTGCTGACCCATCTTCGCAATTCGCAAAATCTCTATGAGCAGCTCGATATTCTGGAAACTCTGAGCCAGTTAGCAGGGCTAGGATTTGACACAGGCATGGCTGAGCATCTGGTGACGGTGGCCGATCTGCTGGATGAAGTCTACCGGAAGGCTAGCCAGATTCACCTCTGGGCGGTGATTCGCCGCTCAGCCGCGCTGCTGAACAAAAGCGATATGTCGCTGGCCGATGCCGTCACCGATATTTTGGTCAGGGGCAAGCAAATTGCGGTGGGCAAAGCCTACAGCGAAGCGTCGCTGATTACGACCCCGATGCAGCCCAACGATATTTTGGAGAAAATCGCCATCTTCTGCGGCAACGACGTGCGCGATCGTCCGCTGACGCAGGAGATTTTGATCTACCTCAGCCTGCTGATCAAAACCGATCCGCAATTATTTGACGGCCTGCTGACGCTGCGAGTCGGCTATCTAATCCTGCTGATCACCACGAACCTGGCGCAAGAGCTAGAGGTGACGCAGGACGAAGCCTATGAAAAACTGATGCAGCTCAACCCGTTTGAAGTCAAGCAGCGGCTCAGCCGAGTTCTGGCGGGATACGACAGCCTCGATCAAGCTTTGCTGCAACAGGAGTCGCTGCGGATTCGCCAGCAGGAGGCGATTGAGTGGGTGATTGCCCCCGAAGCCGCCGCTAAAACGACAACCGCGACTGACTGGTGGCAGCAGCGCCAGCGAGACGGGTCGCTAAACCGAGTGCCCTCTGGCTTCTACCCAAAAGTCTGGCAGGTGATGCAGCATTGCCGGGGTGTGGTAATTGGCGACAAGCTGGATCGCCGCAATCGATTAGAGAGCGAAATCATCCTGGCCGAAATGACTCCCGGCGAAAAAAACTTTGCGCTGCGGATTGAGCATCTGCTCAATAGTATTCAGGCTCCCGAATATCGTCAGGTAAATATTGAGGCGCTGATGGAGCTAGCCGCCATTGCCGAGCGCAACCCAGAGCTACAAATTGAGCAGTATATTGTGCTGGACGTGCTGGTGGGTCACGCAGTCCGGCTGGCTTGGCTGGACCATCACCCGGAGCAGGCTGACGACTACGATCAGCAGAAGGGCAGGGCTTGGCGGTCGTTCTATGAGACTTCGCCCTACGACTGTGCGGCTTACGTGGCCAAGGCGCTGCGCTATCTATCGGAGCTGGGGCGGGAGTTTGAGTCGGAACTGCCGGAGCCAGAGCTGATCAGCTGAGGTCAGGCCGCCAACCGCTCCAGAAGCTGCATTAGCCTAACGTCCGTGAAGTCGGTCACAACCAGCTTGGCTCCAAGCTGCTCTAGCGCCGCTGGCTCATGCGTTGAGGCAATCCCGACTGTAAAAATATCAGCGCCCACCGCCGAGCGCATCCCCGAAGGCGAATCCTCAAAGGCCATCGCCTGGGCTGGTGCAACCTGAAGCTGCCGCAGCGCCTCTTGATACGGCAGCGGATCGGGCTTGCCTCTGGGCAAATCATCGCCCAAAATCACCTGCTCAAAAGCGCCCTCTAGCTTCAGCGCTTTCAGGGCAAACCAGGCGTTCTCGCGCGGCGCATTGCTGACCACAGCGAGCTGAAGCGCCTGCCCGCTTGCCCAGTCCAAGATCTGCATCAACCCCGGCATCGGCTGGAGCGCCGTCGCTCGGTTACGAAACTCGGCCTCTTTGCGCCAGATAAAATCGGCGGTGGCTTCTGCATCGAGATGCGGCAAGAGATCCGCCACAATATCGGGATTCAGCCTGCCGCTAATTTTGGTCTGATAAAAATCTCGATCGCTCTCGATCCCATGCTCGCGCAGAAAATCTTGCCAAATCACAAAATGCAGCGAGTCAGTTTCGACCAGCGTGCCGTCAAGGTCGAACAGGAGCGCTTTTAGCATGATTTTCGAGGTGAGTCATTCTGGGCAGTCAAGGTGGATTGTAACAAAATCTTTAGCGTCGCTGCGGTCGTGACATTAACCAAACGTCGAGCCGTTCCAGCCCCACATATAGCCTTGAGCATCCGCAAATTCGATGTAGGTGCGATCTAACGCCACGCCCAGCGCCTGATTGACAGTTTGGCAAAATTCCTGACTCATCGACTGCGTTTGCTCCGGCTTCATGCTGCCGACGCTCTTGACTTCGATGTAGCAAGTCGACTCAGTTGTGCCGCCAAAGGTCATTGCGACTCCCGGCTCAAACGCCGTCATTACATAAGCTTCCGGTTTACCTGTGTGCCAAGCTAAACATTGAGATAGTTGTTTAAGCAGGGCTTCGACGGTAGCTGGCTCTGGACTGGCGACCGAACTTTGAACTTTGATCAGCGGCATATTTTGAGATTCCTGGATAGAGCTAAGCAATCTGAATTAAATCAGGATAGTGCGTCAAGAGCTGTTCCCGCGAGAGGCTGTCGGTGGCATCTTGGGGTGTCCAAATCAGCTCGTAGATCATTAGATAGCTGGGCGTAATGCTGCCCAACCGCTTTAATATCGCGGTTAATTCTTCAGCAGAATGCAGCGAATCGGGCTTGATCAAAGGCTTGTCATCTGCCGTACCCACCAGCAGCGTCACCACAATATAGGAAGCTGGATCGGCCTCGGCGCTCACTTTCACGGCCTGTCGTCGCACCTGTCCGTCAATATTCACTAGCGTTTCCGAGGTCAGCTTGCTACGCTCCTGAATCGAGAGCTGCTCGAATAGCTGCGAGGCTTGCGCTCGGCTTCTCACAGTTTGGGAATTAACTTTGGCATGGCTCCAGTTCTCCGGCGAGCGCAGTAGAGCCAGCACCGTCTCTTGCAACAGCTGATTCAGTCCAGCCTGACTTTCTAAATTGGCTTGGGCGCTAAGCTGAGTCAGAGAGTCCTGGATGTAGCGAGCCTGCGCCAAGAGCGCTACCTGAAGCTGCGTCACGGTGACAATATCGTTGGCCTGTTCGCTGGCGCTGCCCGGACTGCCACTCCGCCCGCCCATCTGCCGCATATACGACATCGCAATCGGCATCAGAATCATGCCGCCAACCAAAACCAAGATCAAAAACAGTCCGTCACCGCCTGAGCTTGTGCCGTAGCTGCTGCCGTAGCCGCCGTATGGATCAATCGGATAAGACTGCGGTGGAGCTACAATCACCGTAGGGCGGCGGTAAGAGCCTGGGGAATAGTCGCGGTTGCGCGGCACCGAATAGTCGTAGGGGGCAGAGTAGCCCCCGCCTCCGCTGCCCCCGCTAGGCGCGCTTCGAGAGGGTGGAGCAGGCTGAGAGGGTTGACTAAACGAGCCGCCTCTGGCTCGTCCACCGCTCTGTGCCCAGCTTGGAGCTAGCGTCATTAATATTGCCATCCAGCCGATGCTGGCGCTCAGCCCCACGGCGGCAAGCTTTTGGCGGGGTGCCGTCCAGCGACCTTGCCAGCGATCTTGTCTTAGCTTCATGCTGACTCACCCAACTGATCACAGCACCGAACCTACCACAATCTGTGGGAAACGCAATCTAGATCCAGACATCTGATTAAACTCAAGCTTGCGAGTCAAACTTGTGAAACCGAAACTGCACTGACCTCAGCATCGCGATCAAACAGGACGCGCGGGCGCAGCAGAATCCGAAACAGCAGCAGCAACGACTGAAGCTCTCCCGGCGTACAGCGATTTTTCCACTGGCCGGGACGACAAAACAAGATCTCGATGAGTTGCCGCTGCTGAGCGAGATTGAGCGGCTCAAAGATCACCTGTATGGTTGCAAACCCATCGGCGTTGCCTGTTCGGACAATCTGGCTCTGCAAAACCAGCTGATGCTCCAGAATTTCCATCTGTACACTAACGGGTGCCGCTGCGGCAATCGCCCCCGACTGCGTTAATGCCACCTCTGCTCCAACCTCTGAGAGTCTGGTGGTCACGCCCCAAGCAGTTGTTGCGCCATCCACAGACTCAATTTTCAGCTCAACGGTGCGCCGCAGGTCAAACCATTCGTAGGGGCTAGGGCGCGGCACATCCAGCAAAATCAGCAGCGAGATGCCCAGCATAATCAGGTTATAGGCGCTCCAAATCCAGCCTAAATCCACGCCTTTGGCCTGCATCGCTACTTCTGGCGGCACAGTCTCCATCCAGGCTCCCTTGATCATGCAGTTGCCGAAATTCACCCAGAGGCTAATGGCTGTCACTCCAAACAGCAAAATCAGCGGCCAAGCCAGATTCCAGTTAAACGAAAACCGATCGCTCGCTGTACCTTTGGGCGTTACCTTGAAACCCTTCGAGAACGGATTCAGCATCACCTGAATCACAGTTGCCGCCAGCGGAAAGCAAAGCACCAGCGAATAGATATCCGAGAGTAGAGCAGAGCGCGAGCGGTAGTTGAGCCAGGAAAACGCCATCAGCTGCACTAAATAATAGGGCAGAAAAAAGTAGAGTAGCTCGGCTGGATCTGCTCTCAGCGGAATCACGCCAAAAAACGAGTAGGCTAGCGGCATCAGCAAAAAGCCAACCCGCGAAATGCTGGTGAACCAATGCAGCAAGCCCTCAAAATGTGCCAGCCGCTGCAATGGGTTAAGGCCACGAATCGTCAGCGGATTTGACTGAATAAAAAAAGCCTGAAGCGTACCTCTCGCCCAGCGCAGTCGCTGCACCGCGTGAGCTGCAATATTCTCGGCTGCTAGCCCTGCGCTCAGCTTTTCGTCCAGATAGACCAGCCGATAGCCCTGCGCCGAGAGCCGAATCCCGGTAAAGTAATCCTCGCTCAGTGAGTCTGTGACAAAGCCGCCCATCGCTTCCAGCGCCGACCGCCGCGCCACAAACGAAGTGCCTGAACAAATTACGCTGCCCGCCCCGTCCCGAATCGGCTGAATCTGGCGATAAAATACCTCTTCTTCTGGAGTCAGCACGTTCTCCAGCCCCAAATTCCGGGCAATCGGGTCAGCGTTGTAAAAGCTCTGTGGAGTCTGTACCAACGCTACCTGCTCATCCTGGAAGAAGCCCACCGTGCGGATTAGAAAATTTGCAGTCGGCACAAAGTCGGCATCAAACACCACAATTAAGTCGCCCTGCGTCTGTTGAAGCGCATGGTTCAAGTTGCCAGCCTTCGCAAAGCGGTTATCAGGTCGCGTGATATATTGACAGCCTAAGTCTGCTGCCAAAGCTCTAATTTCCGGGCGGTGCGTATCGTCTAATAAGAAAATCTGCTTGCGCGTATAGTCAATCGCCTGACAGCCAATGATTGTGCGGCGCAAAATAAATTCTGGCTCGTTGTAGGTTGGAATCAGCAGATCAACGCTGGGCAGATAGCGACCTGCTTCCACGTCCATTGCCAGCCAGTCCGCCTCGCGCCGCCGATCCCGCACCCGCAGCATCAAAAAAAGTTGGATCGTGCTGCTCACCAGCATTAACATCTCTAGCAAAAATAGACCAATACTGAATACCCCATTCATCGGTGTGCTCACATTTAAGGTCGAGAGTGAGCGCCAGAGTAGGTAACGCAAGGTTAGCGCCAGCAAAATCCCCACTACCACAAACCGCGACCAGGGCTGAGGCCGAGGCGAAACTCGCATAATTAGCAGCACCAGCAGAAATAGCACCACGGTCGGAAACAGCAGATAGCCGCCTGCCACCATTGGCACTTCTAGCCAGAGCGGCGGCTGATTTTGTAAGCCGTTAAGCTGAGCAAAAATCCGGCTGATGGTGCCCTGTCCGGCAAACCAAGCCGCTACGACTGCGCCTGAGAGCACCACCACGGTCAGCAACACCACAGTGGCGATTTGCGGGCGAAAAAATCGCTCCGGCCTGTTAGGCACCAGATTTTGCTCAATCGACGTGGTCATATCCGAAACTTCCTCACAGATACCCTAAAACCGGGGTGGGATTAGTGCTACTACAGCGTTGCCTAGACTACAGAATATGCCCAAAGAACTTAAGTTTTGGGACATTCGATCCAAACGAGCGGTAGATTCAACTCCTGCTTGAATCAGAGTTAGCCTAATTAAGCACAGCTTGCCTTAGCCGCAGGACGGTTCCTAGGCTCATTGAGTTCCTGATTTGCTTGCCTAATTCACCCTAGCGATTCTGACTGAGCTAAACCTATAGACTGACTGAGATCGGGCTGAGAGCTGACGCGGCTTGAAAGTAATTTCCTTAGCCTAAGCTCAGGTTAAATTCAGCCTAGATTTAGTTGGTCGCCTTAATTTGTTAACCATATTGCAGCGGCGTTGCTGCTGGTTGCTAAATCTCTTAAGGACAGAGGCTATGAACCCCGCCTAAATCGCTGCATACTGACAATCATAAGCATCTCTAGAAAGGTCTAATCAGATGAAAAACTTGCAACTGGAAGATGTCATCCTGCTACTGCATCCAATTTTTGCAGTTGCAGTTGTCTTTCCCTTATTAGGTATCGTTCTGTATTTTGCGGCACAGACTCGACAGCGACGATTGCTGCCCAAAGAAGCAGGTAAGAAAATTCCACCTACGGTTGGCACAGAACATCTCAGGCTAGGACGCTGGCTCAGCAATGCCGTAGTCGGCGTTGCGCTGCTCGGAAACGCCGCCCCAATCTTTACCAAGCTCTCCAAAGAACCGACTGTTGACAGCTTTCGAGTCTGGTTTCTCATTTTGATCATTGCCGCCACAATTGCCTCTCTGGTCATCCTCAACCGTGCCAGAACCCAGCTGTGGCGGGGTGTATTCGCCACTTTAACTGGCATGGGACTAATTATTTTAGGCTCCCAACCTGAAGTTTACCGGCGCGGAGAGATTTACGATTTCACGAACAAGCAGTGGTTCACGCAGGAGTGGTACCTATCGCACTACTACTATGGCATCGCAGCCGCCCTGCTAATGATCTTCTCGCTCGCTATCTTCCCCGATATCTATAAAGACCGCAGCCAGCGCTGGCGCAAAACCCACGTTGTCCTCAATATTATTGCCACGCTGTTTTTTCTAGGACAGGGCTTGACTGGCCCTCGCGACCTGCTGGAAATCCCGTTGAGCTGGCAGACGCAGCATATATATAAGTGCGACTACGAGAACAACGTCTGTCCTCCTTAGCCAGAAATCTTATGCGTCAGCGATTCCAGAGTGATTCCAGCTTTTTCCAGAATTCCAGGAAACTTTTGTTGACAGTTTCCTGAGCTGTTCGCTATATTAATTAAGCAGCGATGAGGGGAACGAAAGCGAGGCCACCTGAGGGGTAACCTAGAAGGGAGTTAAGCGGCGTGAACTGAGTCGTCACCG
>JAESFP010000128.1_pt1 | contig 68727 bp, 64 predicted proteins | sample 9266181 | NCBI WGS metagenome assembly JAESFP01 (sample SAMN14502547, study PRJNA617102) | algae metagenome | isolation source: Pegethrix bostrychoides GSE-TBD4-15B and co-occurring heterotrophs from... | place: USA: Grand Staircase-escalante National Monument, Utah | collected 2006-08-15 | reverse complement strand
TTGGCGACCCGATCAACGGCCTCCCGCTTGAACGATTCCGGAAACACCCGGCGTTGAGCACTCATCAGACACTCCTCTCCAGCTCCGAAAAGCTAGCATGGGTGTCCACCGAAACGGGGGAGGATCACGGATGGTCTGGAACCTCTTTGTCGCCGAATGGCAACTTTGATGCGCCCTAAGAGATAGATCGAGACAGGGCCGCATCAGATTCGGACCAGCTGCGCCCGCTCGCGCTAGACATAGCGGCGCTTCAACTGTTTCAGAGTGGTGCTGTAGATGTCTCTGGCTCTCGTCGAGTCCTTCAACGCCAACACGCCGCTGGTCCAAGCCGGATCGGAACCCAGCGTCACAGTTCTTGCCCACGACGCTCAGATCCGTTCAAGGCTCACCGCCTTCTTCTCGGGCCGGGGGCTCCAGGTCGCCGAAGCAGCATCGTCCGACGAACTGGCTTCACTAGAGCGGGTAGAGGGGCAGGCTGACGCCGTCATAGTCGTCGCGAGGCAGCCGGATCGGCGTCTGGCGGAGCTGGTTCGGTCGCTTCGAGCCAGAGGATCCAGAACCGCCTTCATCCTCTTGTCGGATGTCGATGATGTGGTCGAGCGTGTCCTCGCGATCGAGTTGGGATTTGACGACATCGTGGCCGAGGCCTGCTCCCCGAGAGAGATTCTCGCGCGGATCCATCGCCTCGTCCAACTCAGAACGTCGTCGGGTCGGTCGATTGCCGCCGACCAACCTGATCCTGGGCCACCAGCCAAGGAAGTTTGGCTGCTCGACGTGCGCCATAGAACCCTTTCAGGTCCGGATGGCAGGCCCATTGCCCTGTCACCCCAGAACTTCGCCGTCCTCAACCATCTCGTCGACATGGCGGATCCGAACAGTCCGATCGATGCGACGGAACGCGCCGCGAGTGCGCTGACCCGTACCGCCGTGTCTCGGCTTCGGAAACGCTTCAGGAGCGCCGGCAGCAAGGCTCCGCCATTGCTCACGGTCCGTGGTGGCCACTACAGTCTCTGTGCTGAAATCCGGCGAGTGGGGCTGACTTGAGCTGGCCGTGCCACGGGAGAGACGGATGCGTGTCCTGATTGCAGATGACGAGCCCCTCGCTCTGCGCCGGCTCGAGACCGGGCTCCTTTGTATCCCCGAAGTGGAACTGGTCGGTGCCGCCAAGTCAGGGCCAGAGGCCCTCGCCCTCATTCGCGATCTCAAGCCCGACGTGGCCATTTTGGACATCAACATGCCGGGCCTAGACGGTGTGGGGGTGGTCGAGCGCCTTCGTGCCGATGAGCGAGTGCCCGAGATCATCTTCGCCACCGCCTTCGACAAGCACGCTTTGCGGGCTTTTGAGCTCTGCGCCGTTGACTACCTCGCCAAGCCGGTTCCGTTCGAGCGACTAAGGGATGCGGTTGTGAAAGTGCAGCAACGGGTCGCCGCAAGGAATGCCCGCGAGCGGTTCGCCGAGCTTCAGGCCTTGATCGTCGCGCTTCAGGACGAAAGGGGCGGAACGGCGCTCGACAACTCGATCTGGGTCAGGACGCGAGATAGTATGGCCCGGCTCTCAGGTCATGACATCACCTGCATCAAGGCGCTCGGGGACTATGTGGAGATCGTCGCCGGGGAAGATGTCTACACCCTACGTGAATCGATCAGTGCCATGATCGAGCGCCTGGACAGTCGACAGTTCGTTCGTTGCCATCGATCTGCAATCGTTAACACGCGCGAGGTCAAAGCTGTGCGTCGCGGAGCCAACGGCAAGTTCTCACTTCATCTAAAGGACGGATCCTCTCTTCCTATCGGGCCGAACTATGCCGATGCCGTGCTTGAAGCCGTCAAGGGCAAGCGCTGGCGCTGGTCCCGAAGTCTCTAAGTGCAGGGTGCCAAGGACGGTGTCGGACCCCGGGGCCTGCGACGAAACCAAAGCCAAGCGACAAGGGCCCGCCGGCGCGCGCCAGAGCGGTAGGGCTGCGTCTATGGTCCTCGGGTAGCGACGGAAGTCGTCGCATTGGCAGAGGGTTCTCCGCCAGCTTGTTTCAACTTCACGAGACACCCCATGAACCGCGCGTTTGCGACACTGACTGCGACCCTCGCTCTCGTTCTGGCGACTCCGAACGCCGGCATTGCCGAAACCGTCGACCTAGCCCGCTTTCGGCAGTTGAGAAGCGAAGGAGTCGCGGCCGTCAACGCTGGCGACCTGGCGCTGGCGTCTAGGAAGCTAGCAGAGGCCTCCGCCTTGCTTCCCACCCATCCGGGGCTGCTGTTGATGCAGGCCCGCGTCGCGGCCGCCGATGAGCGGGCCGGCGACGCGATCGGGTTTCTCAGACAGTACGCCGAAATGGGTCTTCACGCCGACATCTCACGGGACCCGGCGATGCAAGGGGTAGCCGGCTCGCCGGAGTTCACGGCTGTAAGTGATGCGATGACCGCCAATCGCCAGCCGCGAGGGGCACTGTCACAGCTCGCCCGAACCGCTGAGCTCCGATTGCTTGAGGGCCTGGCGTGGCAGAAACTCACCGGACGTCTGCTTGTCTCGAGCATCCGTGAACGAATGATCTTCGAAATGAGTCCCGACGGGGCGCTGACCCCTTGGCTGGCGGACGTGCAGCCGCTGGGGATTTACGGCATCGCCATCGACGAAGGGTCCAACCGGCTCTGGGCAGCGACGTCCGGATCGGTGGAGGCGCTTGTCGCCGAGGCTGACCAGGGGCGAGCCGAGTTGCTCGAGATCGATCTCCTCTCACGGCGTGTGATCCAGCGCTACGCGGCTCCCGCCGCCCCGACGCGGGCCTTCGGAGACGTCGCAGTCGGGCCTGACGGCTCCGTTGCTGTTTCGGACTCGACCAACGGAGATGTTCTTCTGTTGCGAGCGGGTGAGGATGCGCTGGACGTGCTCGTGCCGAGCGGCCAACTCGGATCTCCTCAAGGATTGCTGTTTTCGCAGGACGGCACCGTCCTGCTTCTCGCCGACTATAGCTCTGGCTTGCACACAGTGGACCTGCGATCCGGGCAGATGGACGCCCTGACTTCGCCGCCTCGCGAGACGCTCATCTCCGCCGATGGCCTTGCGCAAGCCTCTGATGGCTCCGTCTGGGTCGTTCAGAACGGCGTTTCACCACATCGACTTGTCAGGCTCTCCCTCTCGCAGGACTGGAGGTCTGTCTCAGACCTTTCCGTGGAGGTGGCGAACCAACCTGAGATGGATCAGCCGACCGGGATAGCGGTCGATGACCGAGGCATCGTCCTGATCCAGCAGAGCCAATGGGGACGCTTCGATCAGACCGGAGCCCTGCGACCTGGTGGAGACCAGGCCGCCATCATCGCAAGGCTTTCCTTGGGCACCAGCGCGGCGTCGGCCGGCGCTGTTCGATTGCAGTGAGGCATCGTGCGCTGAGCTAGACCGGTTTGCGACGAACCCGCCGGGTGGCGCGACCGAAAGGGCTCGGACGGATTATTTCTGTAGGTCTTGCTTTCGGATCGAGGACCATGATCAGACAGGCTGTTATCACGCTGGAATTTGAAGCTCAGGACTGGATCGAGGCGAAGGCCCGGGAACGCGAGATCAAGGCGTTGGTCGACAGTGTCCGGGAAGACTTCCAGGACGTGAAGCTGCGGGTCATCGAGCGCCGGCCCCGTCGCGCTAAACGAGCGCCGGCTCCGGTGAGACTGATCAACGAGGTGGCGTCGACGTCGCGGTGGCCTTGAAGCATCACAAGGACATGAGATGTGTCAGTTGGCGACGCAGGTCTCGCCCCCTCTCTGTGAGGACTACGTGCCGAAGCCGACGATCAGACCGGTTGGCCAGTAACTCAAGTAGCCCAAACGACGGGGCCAGCGCGCCTGGGTCTCCCTCAGACGTCATGGCGCGCACGCCTCTAGAGACAATCGACTCCGATTGCTCCGTCAGGTGCGATATCTCCTTCATGGTTAACCCCTCCTGGTGAGCGACGACGAGGAAGATCTCGAGCTGGTTCAGTCGAAGATCGCCGGCCATGGCTGAAACGACTTCCAGGCATTCGAGGAGCGTCCTTACTGGAGAGAGTCGCGGTGATTGAGATGGCGTCACAATGACTGTCTTTCGTGGGGATAGCCTGAGGACGCTGGCAGAATGGTCGACGATCAGTCGCGCCATTTCGATGTTTTGGCGACTTCTCCCTCGGCCGAAGGGCTTAGGGAGCGGTCCAACGCTGAAGACGCCCGTGCGTGCTTGCTGGCGGGTGTATTGGCGTGCTGTCCGGTTAGGTCGACCCCTGTCGCCGGGGCCTTTTGGCCCCGTGTTCCAGAGTGATCAGCCATGAGGGAGGAGCGCAGCACGTGGCGTCGATAGAAGACAAGCGCCCAGCCATTACTCAGCTTGACATCACGGTGGCCAAGTTGGCCGGCGCGGTCTGGCTGGCCTATGCCGCCATTGTCCTAGCCAGAGCGCTGGTTGCCGAGGGCGTCAGCCCCGACACCACAATGTATAGACTGGTAGCGATGGCATCCGGCCTGATCATAACGATCGGGATGTGGTGTATTATTAGGCTAGTACGCGGTAGCAGCGCTCTCGAAATCTTCAAGCGGGCTGCGATAATTTCAAGCGTGGGATGCGCTGCTCATGTCTTATTTAACGAGGCATCCTATCAGATCATCGGCGTTGTCAGGCATAGACCTGTATCTAGTCCGGTGTTGGTCGATTTCATAACGATCTATTTCGGCTATCTCTGGATCTTTATCACCTGGGCGGCCCTTTGTTCGGTCGTTGTCGCCTCGGCTGAGGATCGGCGCAGGGACAAGGCGGTGGCGGATGCCCGCGTCGCGGCGCAGCAGGCACAGCTGGCTTCGCTTCGATACCAGATCCAGCCGCATTTTCTGTTCAACGCCTTGAATGCCATTTCGAGTCTCATCGGCGATAACCGGACGGCCGAGGCAGAGGTCGCGCTGTTGAAACTTTCAAGTTTCTACCGCCATACGCTCATGTCGGCCCCAAACGAGTACGTTAGGCTCGGCGCGGAGATTGACGCCCAACGGCTTTACCTGGCCATTGAGGAGGTGAGGTTTCCGGACCGGCTCAACGTCGAGTTCGCGGTTTCACCCGAGACGAGCTCAGCCCTTGTGCCAAGCCTGATCCTGCAGCCGTTCGTCGAGAATGCGGTCAAGCACGGCCTGGCCCGCTCTTTGGGGATCACCACGATCCGGATCGCTGCCGAACGCCGGGGCGATCGCCTGTGCATCGTCGTATTGGATGACGCGCGCGCATCTGGCCCCCCTGCCTTGGGTGGCCTCGGCAGCAGTCTCGAGAACGTCCGCAAGCGCCTCGAAATCCATTACGATCTTGACTTTGCGCTGACCCACCTGGCCGGCGATGAGGGGGGCTGGGTCGTAACCGTGGATCTACCCTTCGAGGTCGAGGACCGTCAGTAAGACACCCGATTGCCCCTCGCGCGCCCTAGCCCGCCGCGTGGCGGCCAGCCAGTGTCCGTCGGAAAAAACTGTCCGCCGTGTCGAAGATGAACGTCCATTGACCCTGGTCGAACCGATGGCTGTCGGAGTCCAGCAGGAGCGCTTCTACGGGTACGTACGCCGCTCGCAGTCTCTGAGCCCATCTCCGCGTCCTGGAGGGTGGGATGACTGGATCTCGCTCGGCGGAAATCAGGAGGATCGAAGGCTGCCGCCGGATCTGGTTAGCGGGGACGTTGCCCGCTGAAGCGATCCCGACCACGGCTTGGATCTCTGTTTCCTGCACGGCGACCTCCGCGGCCAGGTAGCCGCCACGCGAGTAGCCCATGGCGCCCAGGCAGCCGGGTCGGATGCCATACTGCGCAGTTGTCCAGTCGGCGGCGTCAATGACCGCTTGGCTCCACCAAGCCGTGTCATCTTGCACGGCTGGATTGCGGGCGTTGCTGAAATAGTTCGGCATGGTCACGAGGTAGCCGAGGGCGGCGAGGCGGGCGGCCTGGCTTTGGAAGGTGGGAAAGTCGGATCGAAGGCCGCCGGACCCGTGGAGCAGAATAACCGCGGCTCCAGCCATCGGTCCCCCACGATCCGTCGGCTCCATCACGAGCATGGTCATATCCTGGTCGCGGCTCCGATACGTCGCAGCCCTGACACCAGAGACGTCTGCTTGTGCGGCAGCCGAGAGGCCCAGACCGACCAGCGAGAGGCCCGCCGACATTCGCAAAACATGTCGACGGTCCACAGACTTCTCCAGCCGCACCTCGGTTCGCGCCGACAATGAACGCTCGAATTTCAGCCAAGGCAAAGGGCGAAGAGACGAGAGGGGGTTTGAGCACGTGAAGTCGGCGGCGATGCGTCAAACAGGCTGATTGCATAGCTGGCTGGGGTGCTGTCCGCCCAACGCTTGCCGTCATCCATCGCGGGGAATGAGCGAAGGTGCGGCCAGCCCTATGCGGTGATCGAATGCCCATCAGTCAGGCGGCTGAGCGTTGGGCCTTGCGTGTCTCTGTGGCAGGCTATCAACGCATTTGCGAGAAGCTACTGAAGTAGACTGCGACCGACGCTCACCTCATCCGCACCGGTGCCGGTACGATCATGGGCCTATCGGTTGCCTTTCCGCCGTCGCCCTGGCCGCTACCCTGCCTATCCAGTCGTGAATCCTGACCTCAAGCGCTGGGCTCACCTGGGTTGGGACCGCCAAGCTGGAGGGAAGGGGCCAGCGCCTGTTTCTGCGTGAGTTCAACAGAGTTTGGAACTCATGCGTCACCACAGCTCCGCCGAGGGCGGAGGATGGCCTGCGAGAAACGCCTCTACTGTTGTCGCGAAGACGTCCGGTTCCTCAAGGTGAACAAAGTGGCTGCTCTGCTGAAAGATCGCGAGCCAGGCAGTGGGGGCACCACAGAACGCTGCAATCTGATCGGGAGCGGTGACGCTGTCGTGGAGCCCATGGATCAGCAGCATTGGACCATCATGGCTCGATACTGGGCCTGTGCGGCTATCGAAGATCGAACCCTCAGCAAAAAGTGCCCGTTGCTGACCCATGCCCCGCCCCCATTGGTCGCCCAGGTTTGAAGAGGCAACCACGCGGTCGAACAAGGTCGGATCGGAGTGGAAATAGAGCCTCTGCCGTGCGGCACCCAGCCCATTTGTAAGGCGTGTGAATGACGCCCAGATCGACAGAGGGTCCGCGTCAGACTGGGCGACGGCCTCGGCTTCCTCTGCCGAGCCAATGTCACCGGACTCTCTGTAGAGCAGGGCAGCATTGACCAATAGGTGACGCGCCGAACTGGCGAGGTCAAAGGTCGGATTTTCAAAGACTACGCGGTCGATGCGTTCCGGATGTTTCTCAAGATAGGCGGCGGCGATGTAACCGCCGTAGGAATGCCCGATCAGGGACCAGCGCTCCAAGCCCTAAGGTCGGAAGGCGGCCCGACCATCGTAGGCTGGCTCACCCTCTCGCTTATTTGACCCCTTTCATGGTGTGGGCCAAGGGTTGCGTGAGTGCGTCGCGACAGACGAGCTGTTCAGTGCGCCAGAATGTAAGAAGAGCGCCGAAGCACCCGCTGAGCGGGTTCGACTCCCGGCTCTTCTGAGCGCGCTCGCAGTTCGGTCTGCCTATGGCTCTTGGCTGACCTTCCGAGGGCCTGGTGTCGTGCACATACCTGGCTTGGGCGCGATGGGCGGGTGACTGATCACGGACACTCGGAATGTTCAGTCAAAGAAAGATCTGCGTGGACAGTGCGTGCTGTCGAAGCTTAAGCGGACTCGATAGCCGAGACTGCGGTCGGCGCGAGTGCCGCCCTGGTCTCGCCGAGCAGGGCCCAAGCGTTGTGCGCCGCCCGAGGTAGGTAGGACGCCGCACCGCGGAGCCGAGCCAGCCCGACGGCAGACCCGCGCGATAAACGAAGCTAACGTTTCTCGTATTTCCAGAAACGACCTTTGCCTTCGGCGATCCACGTCAAGGCTTCCTCGATACGCCGGTCGCGGGTCGCGTCGGTCTTCGCGTCCGTGATCCAGACCAGGTAGTCCCTGCGGAATGAGGCCGACTTGCCCTCGAAGACTGCCTGGGCGTCCGGGCTGGACGCCAGACGGGCAGCGAAAGCAGGCGGGATTTCGATGTCGCGCGGCTTATTTGTCTCGCGAGCTGGAAGTTTAATGCCTTGCTCGTTCAGCGCCATCGCCTCGCGCAGCATCGCAGCGATCTCCCTGTCAGCAGGTAGATCGTAGAGCGCCTTGATCCGGCCCATGTAGCGCTTGATCGCCGGGAGCGACGGATTGGCCTGGAGCCGTACGTCGCTCATGATCGCCTCTTTCCAGAAGGTGAAGGAGCAGTGCGATTTGTAGGCCGCGAGGATGCACAACATCTCGCCCGCATAGTCGAAGTGTGGCAGCCCCCATTTGATGGCCTCTTCGGCCCGCGGGCACTCCCGGTGGATCAGGTCACGTAGGTGCCTCAGCACCGCCTGCGCGAACGGCTGGGCGGCAGCGATATAGTCATCGACCAAGGCGCTGCGGGACGGATTGGTCATAAGCGGGGCCTCCAGAGCCTGGACTGGCCGAGCACGAACACCTTTTCACGATCGAACTTGTCCCGGAGCCAGGCGACCAGCATCTCGGCATCCTCGATCATGATCTCATAAGTGAGGCTTTCGATCATCGCGTCACGATCGGTCGCGCGGACGTAGGTCAGTCCGGCCCCGCGCGGGTCCCAGTGAACGACCACGAAGAAGTCCTCCAGGGCGCGCGTCGTCCACCAGGCCGTCGACATGCTGACGTAGCCCGGCCCTCCGTGAAGGATCAGGCGTCTCGGATTGCGGCGGTCCGCGCCAAGGATCGACACCCACTGGGACACGCCGTTGATCTCTACGGCTTCAAGAGTCTCGACCGCATCGGCTCCGGAAAGTCGGCGCATGTCCGAAAGGATGACACGGGAATCCGGACCCGAAGCCGACGTCTGGGCGATCGAGCGGGGCGGCGACATAATGATGACGACGACGGCCACGGCGGTCCACGCGAGGCGAACTGCGGTGGACGTGCAGGCTCCGCCGTTCCTGCCAGGCCCGGACGAAATGTGCTGAGGCCTCACCGCCGCCGAGAACCACGGGGCGGCCCTTACGGGTCGCGTCACGGTTTGGCGGAACGGTCCGCCCAGGAATTGGCGCCCAGGTCGGCCTGTGAACCTCATCGATTCTCCTCCCGACGGTCGAAACGTCGTCCTGCCAGCTCCCCTGGCGTTCGACATGCACGTCATCTTCTTAACGGGCCTTCGCCGAACGCCCCTCCGTTAGAGCAGGGGCGGCCGCCCTGCTGGCCGAAATCGGACATGGTCGGTGCGCGTTCGCGCAGATGGCGGCCAGCGACGACCGGTCACAAAGATGACGCGACCCAGGCACCGCTCGCAGCGCGGAGCTCACCGTTGTGGCGGGGGAGCAGGGTACCCGGACCAGAAGTCCGCTTCAGGTTCGATCTGCTCGACCACATCGACCAGGACCCCGGCGGGATCGCGGGTCATGAACCGCCTCTGACCCCACGGTTCGTCGGTCAGGGGGTGGATGATGACCGCGCCCTGGTCACGCAGACGCTGATACGTGGCTTCAGCGTCGCTGACCTCGATCGTCAGAATCATGCCGAGACCGTTGAAGGACTCCGGCCCCGGCGGCACGGACGGGTGGTCCGGGTGCATGAAGGCGACCACCGCCCCGCGGGTGTCCGGTTCACCGGGGGCCACCAGGTAGACGAACCAGCTGGCCTCGAAAGCGACCACAAGACCGAAATGGCGAACATAGAAGTCGCGCGCCTCGAACAGCGCGGGGGTGGTGATGAGCGGATAGAGATCCCGGATCTTCACGGAAACGTCCTGAGCCTGAGGGGCGGGGGCCTGGGCCCGCGCGGGACATGGGGCGGTCGTCGCCAGCGCGGCGATCGCGGCGCCGAGCAACGCGCAATGAGCGAAGGGTCTCATCTCATACCGCGGGCCGCGGCCGGACTGATCCGAAGCGCCACTCCGCCCAGGCGAAGGCTCCGACCGCGACCGCCTGCACGAGCAGGAACGCCACACCCCATGCCGTCGGGTCGGTGAAGATCAGCGCGGCGAGACAGCCGACGCTCCAGCAGACGTTCACGACGACGACGGCGTTGACGCCGGACGCCGGCGGAGACTCGTGGCGCGCGAGCGCTCCCAAGAGGACGGCGGTCGCGAGGAGGATCGCGCCGCCCGCCAGAAGCAGGATCGGCGGCAGCCCGGTCACGCTCGCGACGAACGTGGGCAGGCCCAACAGGGCGGTGCCCGTCAAGAGGCAGGTCACGGCGTCGATGGCGAGAAGGGTTCGAATGTTCATCTGAAACTCCGAGGGGGAGGAGGGGCTTGAGCCCTCGTTCTGGCCCAGAGCTCCGATCATCGCGACTACCCGGCGGGTAGCCTTTCCGACGCCTCCGCAGGAGCCCCGACCGATCGCCGCCGCCATGGCGATGCCGCAGCGAGCGGACCGGACGAGACGAAGGCACGGCGCCGCCCGCCTGCGTCGCGCGACATCTCCCTCCGGCGGCCAGCCTTGGCGGCGATGCGGCAGATCGTTGACCGGACTGCGGGCTTTCTTTCGGTGGGTCCGGAACCCGGTTAGGAAGGTTTCCGAAGGGATGCAGTGGTCTATGTCGCCGCGTATGGCAGAGGATTTTGAGTCGTCCGGCGGGGGACCGGCTGCGCGTTTCGGGCCGATGCTGGTCGCGCACCGACGAAGGCGGGGCCTATCCCAGATCGCTCTTTCCCTGGACGCCGGGGTCTCGACGCGGCACCTGGGCTTCCTGGAAATCGGACGATCCCGCCCGAGCGCCGATATGGTGCGGCGTCTCTCTGCCGTGCTGGGCCTGCTTCGTACGGAACGCGACGCCCTGCTGCTCGCCGCCGGCTATGCGCCGGAAGCCGCGCCGACGCGGCTGGCGCTCCAACGCTCCGAAGGCGCGGCTGCCTTCGACGCCGCCATGGCGCTCGGGGCCGCGGGCTCGGTGGCCGAAGCGGTGACGATCGCTGCGGCGGCATTCGCGGACCACGGGGTGGAGCATTTCATCAGTGGGATCATCCGGCGGCGCGGCGATCACTACCTCGTCGAGCGCGACGACGTCGGTCGTCCCGCCGTCGGATGGCTGCGATACATGCACCTGCGGGACTATCACGATCGAGACCATCTGCCCGCCGCCGCCTTCGCGCGAAGTCGGGCCTTCCTTTGGGACGACGTCCTGAGCGACGACATGTCGAAGACCCAGCGGAGGATCATCGACGAGGCGCGCGACTTCCGCATTGAGACCGGGTTCGTTCTGCCGGTGCACCAGCCTGACGGATCGGTGCGGGCTCTGTCTTCATGGGCGGAGCGGCTGGACGGCGGTCCTGCCGTTCGCCTCTCTCTGGGCCTCGTCGCCGGAGCCTACCTCGATGCGCTGGATCGATCTGGCGTCGAGCAGCGCTTGCGACGGCCGGATCGTCTGAGCCATCAACATCGAGAGGTGCTCCTGCGCATCGCCGAGGGCGATTCCGGGCGTCTTGACCGCGTGAGCGGGGAGGCTCCGATCCACGATCTCGTCGCCCATGCCGTCGCCGTGATGGGAATGCGCTGTCCGGTCGCGGCGGCGGGACGCGCGGCCGCACTGGGACTGCTCGAATGAGGCGCGCCTTGCGTCGGGCCGGGTCGGTCGGGCGCGGGCGACGGCCTCTCACATCATGGACGGGTCGGCCTCAGCGTCGATGAGTCGAGCCATCAACCGTCGGGTCGAGGCGTCCTGGGGGAACCACAGCTCGGCCCGCAAGGCCTCAGGGTTGACGTTTTGAGGCAGGCCCAGGATGGCCTGCACGGTGAAGAAGCGCAGGGTGTCGGTGCCGACGCGGAAGGCGAGCTCGAGGTGGGGCGCCGACATGTCGGGGACGGGGTCGGCGACCAGACCGAACCGATCCTGCAGCCGCTGAGCGCAAAGTCGGGTGCGATCGCGGATCTCGGGGCGGGCCCAGGCCTCCGTCTCGAACTGCCGCAGCAAGGCGGCGGCGATCGTTCCCGGGGAGACGGCTCGGCTCAGCAGGCCGTCGGGATGACCGACCGAGGCGATCATGTCGAGGCCGCGAGGATGCCTCAAGATCTCTTCCGGCAGATCCGGCATCAGGAGCTCGCACAGCCGCCGCCCCCCTGTGGTCATCGACAAGGCATGCCAGTCCGCGTCGAAGATCACGGCCGGGCAAGGCTCATGCCCCCGCACAATTCCCTCGAGCGCAGCCCGCCGGGGATCACAGGGGTCAAGGACGCGGGCCGGTGGTCTCAACGGAAGGTACCCCGCGTGGAGCAGGGCGGCGTTGCAGAGGGAGATCGGCGCGTCCAGCACCTCGAACCATCCAAGCAGCAGATCCCGGCTGGGACGCGCGCGCGCGATCTCGACGAAGCTGACGTGACGTTGCGAAACCTCCAGGCGGAGCGCGAGCTCCAGCTGGGACAGTCCGGCCCTGCGCCGCAAAGCCCGAAGAATCTCCGAAAGCCGGGTAGGTCCCGACTCCGAAGACCGTTTGAGCACGTCCGTTGCGCCGCGTCTGGTCATGAACCGGAGTCTGAGGGTGGGGGTCGCGCGGGCGCGACTACGTCCGAGGTAGTCGGCCGGCGAGGATCGGGACTTCGGGCTCCCCTGGGACCTGCTTGAGCGAGGCTTGCTCACTATTCGTCCCATCCGGCGTTCTCGTCAGGCCGGCCGGTGTTCGATGCCGGGTTCACGGCCGCGGAGCGCACCCGCCCCGCCCCGCCGGCGGGGGCGGCGTCCGTCCTACGCGGGAGGTAGTTGAGGGGCGGCCAAGGGTAGTCTCTAGGTTCTGCAAGCGTGGCTTCGGCGCGCCGAACGCTTTCCGCTGCCCGCTGGGCCAGGTCCCGGCCCTTAACCTCCCCTACCCAAAGCAAGGACGACGAACCACGCCATGCCGAAGATGATCTTCGTGAACTTGCCCGTGAGCGATCTCGCTGCCTCGACGCGCTTCTATGAGTCCATCGGCTGCGAGAGAAATCCGCAGTTCAGCGACGAGTCGGCATCGAGCATGGTCTGGTCGGAAACCATCGTTTTCCAGCTTCTGCACACCGACTACTATGCGACGTTCACCCCCAAGACGATCGCGGACGCGCGGCAGACCAGCTCGGCGCTGATCGCCCTGACCCGGGAGAGCCGCGAGGAGGTGGACGTCGCGGTGAAATCGGGCGGCTCGGCGGGCGGCACAGCAGACGGCCGGCCGGCCCAGGACATGGGGTTCCTGTACAATCGCGTCGTCGACGATCCGGATGGCCACACCCTCGAGTTCGTGTGGATGGACATGTCCGCCGCCGCCGAAACCTCCTCCAGCCAGCCGGTCGGATGACGGGAGCCATGCTCATGTTGCGGATCGCCGTCTTCGCTCTCGCGCTGTTCCTCTGCAGACCGGTCCAGGCCCAGCAGGCCGCGACCGGCGAACGCGTCGAGGTCAACGGAATGCAGATGTACTACGAAGTCTCGGGCCAGGGCGATCCGCTGATCGTGCTCCATGGCGCCTACATGAATATCGACGACATGGGCGAGATCATTCCGAGGCTTGCCCGGACGCATCGCGTCTACGTCCTCGAGTTTCAGGGACACGGTCGGACCGACGACATCGACAGGCCGATCACCTATCAGAACCTGGCCGACGACGTAGCGGCCTTCATGGAGGCCGTCGGGATCCCCAGGGCCGACGTCTTCGGCTACTCCATGGGCGGGACGGCCGGCCTGCAGCTTGCGATCCGCCATCCCGAGCGCGTCGACCGGCTGATCGTGGCGTCCGTGGCCTACGACGTCGAGGGGATGCAGCCGGCGTACATCGACTTCCTGCCCCATCTCGCTCCGGAGATGTTCGTCGGAACGCCCTTCGAGGACGAATGGCGCGAGCTCGCGCCGAATCCGGAAGGATATCGCGCCGTGGTCGAGAAGCTGATCGCGCTGGAGTTCGAGCCCATGGCCTGGGCGGACGAGGTGGCCGGCCTCAAGACGCCGGTGCTCATCATCGCCGGAGACGCCGACACCGCGACCCTCGAGCACACCGTGTCGATGTTCCGGCTTCTGGGCGGCGGCGTCATGGGCGACATGGGCGAGGCGCTTCCCGCGTCCCGTCTCGCCATCTTTCCCGCGACGTCCCATACCGCCGTCATCGGGCAGGTGGATCTGCTTCACGGCGTCATCGAGCCCTTTCTTCAGGGCGAGACGCCGAAAGGCATGTTCGAGTAGGAAAGGTTCGGCGCCGGGGCGATCGCGCCGGTCGCGCCCCGGCCGATCCGGCGTCGTCGGCTCGCCCGAGGAGGTGCCTTGATCCGAGGGAGGGAGGAACGTTGCTCGTACTGAAGTCGCGCCGGTTCTGTCTCCGCGAGTTCACCGACGCGGATCGCGCCGCGTTCCTGGCGTGCCACGCAAATCCGCAGTTCGCGGCCCACCATGAATCGTCCGAGCTCCAGCTCGACCATCTGGGTGCGGTGTTTGACCTGTTTCTGGGCTGGCGGGACGAACGCTCCCGCCGGAACTTCCAGTTCGTCATCGCGCCCCTCGGCGATCCCGACCATTACATCGGCAACGTCGGCGTCCGGACCGAAGGCCTGCCGCCGGGTCACGGCGAGCTCGGGATCGAGCTTGTGCCGTCATGGTGGCGGCGCGGGGCCGCGACGGAGGTCATGGGGATCGTGGTTCCCTGGGCTCGCAGGGTTCACGGCGTAGGCGTCCACACCGCAGCAACCGTGCCGGGCAACACCGGCGCAGAACGTCTTGCCCGCAACGCCGGGCTGCAAGTCATCGAGGACTCCCGGAAAACCCGGTGGCGAACCCCGTCACGGTCCTGAGAGCGCGCCGCGTCGGGCCTGAGGCCTGGCCAGGCCGCGCCGCGCCGCGCCGCGCGAGGACACGGCGCCGCCGTTCCCGCAGCTCCACCCGGAGTGTCCCTGGTACGGCGTATGGCGCGAGCCGACCGCGGCCGCCGACGCTTGCGGGGCCGGGGAAAGCCCTGCGCGGCGACGCCGACCTGATGGAGATGCCTGAGCACCCCCTCCGATTGACCCTTCAGGTAGTTTCGGACCTCGCCCGGACCGGGCAGAGACCGCGTCGATGTGCCTGCGTGAATGGGCGCGATCGCCTAGCTGGAGGTGCGGCCCGTCATGTTCCTTTCCCTGTTGATCGCGGCTTCCCTGGGCTTGACGGCGCCGCTGATGGGTCATGAGTCCGCGCGCTCCGGAGCCTTGGCCCAGACCCCTGACCCGATCGCCGGCGAACACCGGGTGGTCACCTCCGACGGCGCGCAACTCTACGGCAAGGTGGCGGGCGACGGGCCGGTCTGCCTGTACGTACATGGGGGTCCCGGCCAGGGCTCGGCGTCGTTCGAACGACTGGGCGGCAGCGAACTCGAGGCCTTCCTGACGATGATCTATCTGGATCAGCGGGGGTCCGGACGGTCGCCGGACGCCGCGGACTACAGTCTGGACCGCATGGTGGCGGACATCGAAGAGGTCCGGAGCCGACTTGGCGTCGACCAGATGTGCCTCATCGCCCATTCGTTCGGAGGCATCCTTGCCGTCGAGTACGCTCGACGCCATCCGGACAGGGTCACCCGGCTGGTGATGGCCTTTTCGACGCTTCACTTCCTCAGCGAACAGGCCGACCGCATGCAGATCGACGTCGTGAACGAGATTCTGGGACGGGAGGTCGTCACTGTGGGGGCCGGTGCCGATCGGGCGACGGTCGGCGCCGCCAACGAGGAGGCTAGAACCGCTCTCATGGCGAGTGGGCAAGGGTATCGGTTTCTGACGGCCGATCCCGAAACCACCCGGCTCATGGCCCAGGTGGACGGCTCCTATCCTCGCAGCCGAGGGTACGGCCGTTTCGTGATGGCGCAAATCGGCACCGACACGGAGTACTATGGAGACTATGCCCCCGCGAGCGCGGACGTGCCTCATCCCGTGCTCGTCATCGCCGGCAGTCAGGACTACGCGATCGGTCCGGAGGAGCACCTTCGGTATCGCTTCCCGAACCAGACCATCGTCGTGCTTGAGACGGGGCACATGGGCTATTTCGACGAGAATGCCGCCTTCGTCGCCGCCGTGCGCGCCTTCCTCACCGGGCGGCCGGGCTGAACGGCATACGGCTCGCACCTGAACCGCGGGCCGCGTGTCACGGGGGAGCCTCATGATCATCCGCGACTGATCCAATGACCGCTGTTGGCGCGTTTCGGACTTCAGCCAGCCAAGGCGACGCTGGCGAAATAGTTCTCGGTTTCTTCGATGGCGGCGCGCCGCCGTGGACGAAGCTGAGAACTATTCGGCCTTGGTCGCCGGGCAGCTTGATGGAGCCGAATGTCTGCCTTCCGGCGCGAGGCCGTAGTCGCAAACCGACCCATAAAGGACCTTCTGCCGGACAGTCTTACGAGCGGCTACTTGCCGCCCTTGTCGCTGTTTGGCTTCGCTCCAAACAGCAAGTCTAGGATAGGGCTCATGCTGCTGGCCTCCCTGTCAATCTCAGTGCTCGGCGGCCAGCCTGGGAGGTCCCGCACTAAGCGGCGAACTTGAAATGCGTCCGCACAGGCAAGGGACATCAAGCCGACGAAAGCGACGATGTAAGTGAAGATGGAAGAGGCGAACAATGAAGCTAAAATCACGCCAGCCCCGAGACCAGTTGCCGATATCCAGACCCGCCGTCTCTCCCAGTATCGGAAGTGCTGCATGATCCAATGCACAGGAAGGTCGTCCCGGTGCCAAATCGTAGCCACCCGGTGCGGAGCAAAGAAAAACGCGGTCGCAAAGATCACGATCAAAGCCAGAATGGCATACACGGTGTGGGCGTCGATCATTCCGTCACGGTAGCTTGCCGCACCGTCCGAACCAAGGTCCGCCAGCGACCCAAAGCGGACATGCGCTGCACGCTGGACCCCGACGTTATCGTTTGCTCCTATCCGAGAGCAGCCAGCCGAGAGCGGCAACCGACAAGACAGCGGCTATGCCGATCTGCCAGCGGGGCATTGCGGTGAACGTGTCCGCCACAACGGCTGCGAACAAGATGACGGTGTAGGCCACGAACGCCAGCCACTGAGACTTGGTCATCTGAAGATTGAACAGCAAAGTTCCGGCCACAGCTAGCCGGAAGTCTACGTCCGCTAACCACCCTAGACGGAAGTTCAGAACGTCCGGTCTTGGGCCACGCCTGGTGCCACGATTGTGGGTGGTGATGCCGGAGACGCTGCGCGTAGGTGCGCCATTTCTTTTCAATGAATTAGTTGGACTGCGCCGTTGCAATGACCGGCGCTAGAACGGCGTTTAGAACGGTGGAACGACTTCTGGTGCCCGGCGCCGCTCGTCGTTGCCTCGCCCAGTATGGCGCGGACTGAGCGTTGAGCGCACGGCCAGCGGCTCATCGGGATTTCGCTGAGCGAACATTCTTCCGTTCGCCCTCATCGGGTTTCTTGCAGAGAACGGAAGTCTTAGCGAGCTTCAACGACGGACAATGGCCCTCAGCGGCCGATGGCAAGGGCTTCCTGTCGGAGGTGGACGGGGACGTGCCCCGAACGATTCGCGCGTACATCGCTTGCGAACAGGAAGGGTTTGGTGGGCCGTCTATCGTGCCCGCCGGAGTTCAAGCGGCCCTTGATCACCGGCTATATCAAGGTGACGATACCGCCCGTTCGAATATCGAACTCCATCGCCTCGATGAACAGCCGACCCGAGCGTTCGGCGTCCAGGATCCAAGGAAAAGTGCGCAGATTGCGCGACGAGAGCTCGAGGACCTTTCGCTCAACGGCGCGCTCGGTGGTCTCGCCGGGTAAGGTCTCGGGAATCGGCCAGAGCACGGGCTCGGCGATGTCCATCCAGGGCATCAGGAAGTCCCGGGCCTCGGGCAAGGGACCGTGGATCATGCTGTGAACGCCGTCGCAGCCGACATGTCCGAGCAAAACCAGGCGTCGAATCTTCAGCACCCGCACGGCATACTCAAGCGCCGCGCTGGTGCCGTGGCAGCCACCGTCCGGCGCATAGACCGGGACCAGGCCCGCGACATTGCGGATAACGAACAGGTCGCCGGGCGCGGCGTCGAATATCGCCTGGGGATCGAGACGGGCGTCCGAACAGGCGACGACCGCCGTGGTCGGCCTTTGGCCGCCCCGCGCGATCTCGCCATAGCGGCGGGCGAGGTCGGGCCAGCGGTGCTCCCGGAACCGCCGGTAGCCGTCGAGGAGAAGGTCCGGCTTGTCGGTCATCGCGGAGCCTCGGGCTGCGCGCCCCGGGTCCGCCAGAGCGACCAGAACATCCCGGCCGCCAGAATGGCGAAGGTGACGCCAAGGGAGACGGCCGGCGGGAACTTCTCCAGCCCGAACAGGTCGGCCAGGAAGATCTTCGAGCCGATGAAGACCAGAAGGATCGCCAGCGCCTGCTTCAGATAGGCGAAGCGGTGGATGACGGCCGCCAGGGCGAAGTAGAGCGCCCGCAGGCCGAGGATGGCGAAGATGTTGGAGGTGTAGACCAGATAGGGGTCGGTGGTGATGGCGAAGATGGCGGGCACGGAGTCGACCGCGAAGATCACATCCGCCACCTCGATCAGCACGAGCGCGAGGAACAAGGGGGTCGCGAAGGACGCCATTCTGCCCGTCTTGGGATCCGGGGCCTTGATGAAGAACCGCTCGCCGTGAAGCTGGTCGGTGACCCGAAGCCGCTTGCGCAGGAATCTGAGCAGGGCGTTGTCTTCGAGGCTGTGTTCCTTGTCGGCCATGAGCAACATCTTGATGCCGGTCAGGATCAGGAAGGCGGCGAAGATGTAGAGGACCCAGCCGAACTCGCTGACCAGGGCCGCTCCGCCCGCGATCATGATCGCCCGGAGCACGATGACGCCGAGGATGCCCCAGAACAGCACGCGGTGCTGATAGAGCGGCGGAATGGCGAAATAGCCGAAGATCATGGCGATGACGAAGACGTTGTCCATCGCCAGGGATTTCTCGACGACGAAGCCGGTCAGATACTCAAGCCCGGCCTGCTGGCCGAGGCTGAACCAGACCCAGCCGCCGAAGCCGAGGCCCAGCGTCAGATAGCCGGCCGACAGCAGCAGGCTCTCGCGCACCCCGATCTCTCGGTGCTTGCGGTGGAGGACGCCCAGGTCGAGCGCGAGCAGGATGGTGACGACGCCGAGGAACAGCAGCCACATCCAGACGGGTTTGGTCAGAAAATCGGCGGTAAGCCAGTCGAGCGGCATGGTCAGGCCGTGAGGCCTTCGGTGGCCATTTTCAGCTCCAGCGCGCGCAGCCGGTCGCGAACGAGGAGTTTTCGCTTCTTGATCTCGGCGATGCGCCGGCCGTCGGGCCAGGGCCGACGCAGTTCCTCGGTCAGCGCGGCTTCGAGAAGGGCGTGGCGGCCGTGGAGACGGTGAAGGAAGTATCGGGTGATCATAGTCGCTCCTCTGAAGTGGGAGCGCGCCCGATGGGGTGTCAGGAGGGGAGGCCGGGACCCTTCACCGAGCGCGCTCGATGCGGTCCGACATCACGATCACGGTGATCGTCAGAGGGGCCCGGGCCGCCAACGGAGAGAAGCAGCACCCCGGCCCTTGCGCCAGTTTATTTCAGTAATCCGGTCAATAAGTAATCGATATGAGGTCAGCCCGCGAGGGGACCGCGCTCCAGCGCACTGAGAACCTCCTGAGCCAGCAGATCGGCCGGACCGCCCGCGTTGCGGCTGGAGACGAGGGCGATTTCGCTATCGATGAGCCTCGGAAGGGGTGCGTGCAGGACGGATAGGTCTCGCGGGGCCATGGCCGACGGCAGAACCCCGACGCCCAAACCAGCGCGGAGCGCCGCCATCTGGCCAGAAAGACTGGGAGAGGTGAACGCGGCCCGGTAGGGCAGGCCCGCCGCGTCCAGAGCGCCAAGAGCGCGCTTGCGATAGATGTCGGGGGCCGGAGCGATGATGACCGGCAGCGGGGTAAGTTCCACCAGTGAAGGATCCAGAGCGACCCAGACGAGCGGCTCTCTCCAGACGCGAACGCCCAGGTCGGGCCCCATCGGCTCGCGCTTGATCAGAGCGAGATCCAGCATGCCGCGCGACATCAGGTCCAGCAGGTTGGCGGTATAGTCGCACGTCACGGCCAGCCGGATACGCGGATGGCTCCGGGCGAAAGCACCAAGAATGCCCGGCAAATGCATCGTCGCGATGTCCTCGGGCGCGCCGAACCGGACTTCACCCTCAAGATCGCCTTCGCCGAGCGTGGCGACGATCTCGTCGTTGAGTCGGAGCAGTCTGCGCGCCTGCGTCAGAAGCGCCGCGCCTTCGGTGGTGAGAGTGACGCTCTTGCCGCTTCGATCCAGGAGTGGCGCGCCCAGTTGCTGCTCCAGACGCCGGATCTGAAGGCTGATGGCAGGCTGCGTCCGGCCGAGAGACGCGGCGGACCGGGTGAAGCTCCCGGTCTCCACCACGGTGACGAAGGTCCGCAGCAGGTCTATTTCGAGATTGAGAATCATGAGTTTTTCTTATTCAGATCATCAGCCGAATAAACTGGTCTGCGGCAAGGGTCGAGGCCAAAGGGCGCGTCCTTCTCCACTCCCGGATCCGCCATGCCCGATCTCGCCGCCAGCCTGGGGCTCCTGACCTCGCCCGCCATTCTGTTCTTCTTTGTCGGGGCCCTGGCCGCCTTCGCGCGGTCTGACCTCGCGATACCCGAGCCGATCGGCAAGGCCTTGTCGCTCTATCTGATGCTGTGCATCGGCTTCAAAGGCGGGGTGGAGGCGAGAGCGGCGGGCCTGAACGGCGACTTCCTGACGGCGGCCACGCTGGGGATCGGCTTCAGCGCTCTCGTGCCGCTGGTCGCGCTTGTGGTGCTGCGGCGGATCCCCCGGCTGGATCGCGCCACAGCCTGCGCTCTGGCCGCCACCTATGGCTCGGTCTCGGTCGTGACCTTCGCGGCGGGACAGGATCATCTCACCTCTGTCGGCCTGGCACCTGGTGGCTATATGGCCGCCGTGCTGGCCCTGATGGAGACACCAGCCATCCTGACGGCTCTCCTCCTCCTGAACGGAGCGGGCAGAGGTGAGCCGGGTCGCCGTCGCGAGGTTCTTCGAGAAGTCTTTGTCGGCGCGGCGACGATCATGCTCCTTGGCAGTTTCGCCGTTGGCCTGATCTCCGGCTCGCCCGGGCTCGCCCGGCTGGAGCTGTTTGTCGGCCCCCTGTTCCAGGGCGCGCTCTGTTTCTTCCTCCTGGACATCGGCCTCATCGCCGCGCGTCGGCTGATGGAAGGTGGCAGGAGGCTCAGCGTCGGGATCGTCGCCTTCGCCCTGGTCTTTCCCGTCTGTTCGGCCGCGATCGCGCTTGGCCTTTCGTGGCTCGTCGGACTTGGCGCTGGCGACGCCGCCATGCTGACCATCCTCGCAGGCTCGGCCTCCTACATCGCCGTGCCCGCCGCCATGAGGCTGGCCGCGCCTCAGGCCGACGCTGGTGTCTTTGTGACGGCATCGCTCGCCATCACCTTCCCCTTCAACCTGACCGCGGGCATCGCCCTCTACACCGCTGCGGCTCTCTGGCTGTGGTGAGGCAGCCGTCGAAGGCTCCTCGGACGACGAAGCTCAACCGACGTCAGAAGTTGACCGTGAGGCCGACGAAGGGCGCGTGTCCCACCCGGTCTTCGGCTCCGTCGCGAATGTCCTGCTGGCGCAGATAGCCCAGGCTGACGTCGTAGCGCCCAAAGCCCCGTTCGAAGCCGACGAAGGTCCGAAGTCCGGTCACACCGGTCTGGCCACCCGGCTCGGTGCTTCTCAGCGTCACGAACAGCTCGGCGTCGCCTGTCAGGGCCCAGCCGTCTTCGCTCTCGGTCAGCGGGACGGTCGTACCCACGCGCTGCCTCAGCCGCCATCCCGTCTGAGGATCGACATTCACGAACCGCTGCTCCAGTCGGGTCCGGAACTCCACCGGACCCCAGTCGTATCCGACCTGCTGGAGCAGACGCACTTCGCGCTCATCAGGCCCGTTCCACCGCTGTTCGATGCCGGCGCTCCACTCCCGCCCCCCACTGTCTTCGCGGTTCACCCACAGCCGGGCGAAATAGGTGTCGTCTCGCGGATCGTCGCGCAGACGTTGAGCGGTCTCCAGTTCGACGGAGGTGCGCTCGTCGATCGTCTTGACGACGGCTGGATTGAACCAAGTTTCGGCGTCTTCGTCCTGGGCGGACGCAGGCGCGGTCCCCAACACAAGGCCGGCGGCGGCAAGGACGGCGATCCTGTCGGTGTGCATCATGGATTCCTGGGAGTGCGGACAAAGCGATCCGGCGAGACCGCGGCTGGTGTGCGCAGGAGCGGGGAGACCAAAGACTATCCCCTGTCAGAGGGTGTGACCGGCCGCGTCAGGGGGAACGCGGCCGGTCACGCGGTCAGTTGGGCGCGTAAGGGAGGGAGGAGTGGTGCAGGATGATGCGCAGGGCACCGTTGGCGTCGCGGACCCAGCCCCAGGTCTTGTCGACCGTGGTGACCTCGCCGTCGTCGTTCGTGAACATGACATTGCCGGTCGAGATGGCGGTCGTGCCAGTGATGACGATGGCGGCGTTGTCGATCTCATAGGACCGCCAACCCTTCAGCGCGAAGCCGGTGTCACCCGCGAAGCGGGTGTTGCCGCCGACGAAGTAGGCCAGAGCTCCTTCACGGGTGGTGCGGAAGGTCTGCTCGCCCGAGGCGAGGGTCGGCTTGAAGGCGACCGGACCCAGGGTGTAGCCGTAGGCGGCGTCGAGCACCTGCCCCGCCAGGCGGGTCGCGGCGGCCTGACCGTTGGCCTCGTACTCGGTCGAGATCGCGACCAGGGCGTCGCCCCAGGCGCGCTGGGCGGCTTCGACCTCGGCGACCGTGATCGGCGCGGCGGAGGGCGCGACGCCGCCGAGGTTGGCGACAGCGTAGCTTTCGTTGCTCGCCGCGCTCGTGACGACGGGCTGGGCGAAGGCGGAGCCGGCGATCAGCAGCGCGGCGACAGCGGTCAGGGTAAAGGTCTTGCGCATCGGAACGTCCTTTCATGGTGCCGCGACGGCGGCGACGGACAGAAGATGCCGACGGCCGCTCTTGCCCACATCAGCCTGACGGCAGGCCGGACGACCTATGCCGTTCGGCATAAGACGGCCGAGCCGCGCTCGGCTAGAACAGCGCTCTCGCCCAGGAGATCGCTCGCCTTGTCCACCGATACCGCTCCCCTCGCGCTCGATCTTCGCTCGCTCTTTCGCGACTCCGAAGCGCGCGCCGCGAGACTGAAGCTTCTCATCGAGGTGAGCCGCGACCTGGCGGCGGCGGACGGGGATGATCTGGCCGAGGCGGCGGGCAGGGCCGCGCAGCGGGCGGCCCATTTCGCGGGCTATGGGAGGGGTGTCCTCAGCGACACCGGCGACGCGGTCGCGGGAGAGGGTCTCTCCGTTCCTTTGACTGCCCTGGCCGATCGGGGGGGACCGTGGCTCACCCTGGTGTTCTCCAATCCCATGAACCCGGGCGCGATCTCGACGCAGGAGGATGCAGACGCCCTGCGCTTGCTGGTGGAGTTGATCGAGGCGCGTCTGACGGTCGATGTGCAGCGGCGCAAGGAGGCCGAGCTGCTGACGCGGCTGGCCCGTCGCGAGACCGAGCTTGAGCACGTGCTGTCGCGCATGGTCAGCGTCCAGGAGAACGAGCGGTCCGCGATCTCGGCGGACCTCCACGACGGGGTGGCCCAGCAGATCGCGGCCCTGCATCGCCGCCTCGAACTGGTCCATCTGGACCTGAGGGAGGACGCCCACCGCTCAGCCGACGCTGTGCAGGCGCTTATCGGGCTGACGCGCAACGCAGTGTCCGACCTCCGGGGGGTCATCGCCGGCCTTCGCCCCCTGAGCCTCGACGATCTCGGGGTGGGGGCGGCCTTGAGGGAGGACGCGCGCCGGCTCGAGACGGCCGGACATCGCGTCGCCGTCTCGGATCGGATCGGCGAGCGATTGCCAGAGTGGCTGGAGACGCTTCTGTTCCGGATCGGCCAGGAGGCCTTCAACAATGTCGCCAAACATGCCCCGCGCGCCTCGGTCATGCTGGATCTCACCGTCGAAGCGGATCGAAGCGCCGTCGTGCTCACCGTTAACGACAGCGGCGGGCCGAAGAGCGACATCGAGAGCGGCGAGGAGGCCCCACGCTTCGGGCTGGAGATCATGCGCGAGCGGATTTCCGCCGTCGCGGGCCGCCTGGAGACCGCCCACACGCCTCAGGGCTTCCGCATCCGCGCCCTCGTGCCGCTCGCCGGGGGACTATGATGCGCATCCTGATCGCCGACGATCACGAGCTGACGCGCGCGGGCCTTCGCGCGTTGATTGAGCGAGAGCGCGACCTGAAGGTCGTCGCCGAGGCCCCCACGGCCGAGACGGCCGTCGCGCTCTGCGCCCAGGGCGAGATCGATGTCGCGGTTCTCGATATCCGTTTCGGTGCGGGCATGACCGGGCTGGAGGCGGCCCGCCTCATCGTCAACGCCGGCTCGGCCCGCGTACTGCTGCTGACCCTGCACGACACGGCGGAGTATGTCCGAAGCGCCCTGTCCGCCGGGGCCACGGGCTATGTGCTGAAGGATGCCAGCCGCGAGGAGCTCCTGCATGCGATCCGTGCCGTGGGGGCCGGCCGGACGGCCCTGCCCAATGAACTTCTGCGGCTGGCGGTGACGCCGGCCACGGGTCCGACAGAAACGGATCTGGCGCGGCTGACCCGCCGGGAGCTTGAAGTGCTCGCCCTGATCAGGGAGGGAATGACCAATAAGGCGATCGCGCGCGAACTCGGCATCGGCGCGGGGACCGTCAAGGTTCACGTCGAAAAGGTCATCGCCAAGCTCGGCGTCACCGACCGGACCCAGGCCGCCGTATTCGCCGCGCGTGCCTTGCCGTGACTGTTCCCTCGATCTGGACGCGGGGCGCCCGCGCCTGGGCCGATCTGGGGCTTGGCCTCAAGGGCCTGATCGTCGTGGCCCTGCCGCTGGCGATCCTTCTGGCCGGCATCGGAGCCCTTCACCTGTCGGCAAGCGCAGGGGCACAGGCCGAGGCCAGAGTCCGTCTGACCTTCGCTATCCAGCGCGATATCCATGAGGTCCACGCCCTGCTGGCCGAGGCGGCGAGCGGCGTACGCGGCTATCGCCTGACCGGACGCAGGGCCTTCCTGGAGCCCTACGTCAAGGCGGAGGCTCTTCTTCCTACCACTCTCGACCGACTGCGCCGGACCGCGCGCGACCCCGAGATTCGCCGTCGTCTGGCGCGGGTCGACGGTCTGGTGGTGCTGAAGCGCGACGGCCTGGCCCAGCTCGCGTCCATGCCCGGCGCGGGAACGGCGAACGGGCTGGAGACCCCGGCTGTCACCCAAGCCCTGATCGCCAACAAGGCGGTGCTCGACGCGCTGAGGGCCGAGATCGAGGCCATGCAGCTCAGGGAAGCCGAACTGCTGGCCGAGCGGCAGGCGCGCGCGGACGCCGAGCGCCGGCGGACCTGGACCCTGACGGCGGTCCTGGCCGGGATCGGTCTCCTTGGGGGTCTGGCGGCGGCCCAGCTGCTGTTCACCGGCATCGTCCGCCGCGTGAGCAGCCTGGAGCGCGACGCCGAGCGGCTGGAGCGCGGTGAGCCGTTGAGCCTGGTTGACGAAGCCCAGGACGAGATCGGCCGGCTGGCACGCCGGCTCGTCGAGGCCGGCGACCTGCTGCGGTCGCGCGAGGCCGCGCTGCGCGAGGGCGAAGAACGGTATCGCCGCGTGATCGAGGGCGTGCGCGACTACGGCATCTTCGCCCTTGACCTCGCTGGCCGGGTCGTGAGCTGGAACACCGGAGCCGAACGCATCAAGGGATGGACGGCCGATGAGATCCTCGGTCGACACTTCTCGAGCTTCTATCCACCGGAAGCCCGCGAGGAGACCCCGGCACGCTTGCTTGAAGTCGCCAGCCGAGACGGCCGGGTGGAGGACGAGGGATGGCGCGTCCGCCGTGACGGCGGACGGTTCTGGGCCAATGTCGTCATCACGGCCCTGCGCGACGATGCAGGGGCCCTGACCGGCTTTTCCAAGGTGACGCGGGACGTGACCGAGCGTCGTCGCGCCGAGGAGGCTTTGGGGCACGCGCGAGCGGAAGCAGAACGGGCCAGCCGGGCCAAGAGCGAGTTCCTGTCGCGGATGAGCCATGAGCTGCGCACGCCCCTGACCGCGATCCTGGGCTTCAACCAGCTGCTGGGCATGGACGCCGAGACCTTAAACGAAGACCAGCGCCATGCCGTGGATCAGATCGCCAAGGCGGGCGGTCACCTGCTGGCTATGATCGAGGAGGTGCTGGACATCGCCCGCATCGAGGCCGGGGGTCACGCGCTGACGCTGGAAGCGGTCACCCTGGGCCCTGTAATGGACGATGTTCGAAGCCTGATCGGCCCTCAGGCCCAGGCGGCGGACATCGAGGTCTGCATCGAGGGGGAGGTCGGCACGGTCGCCCGGATCGATCGTCGCGCGACCGTTCAGATCCTGCTCAACCTGCTCTCCAACGCCATCAAATACGGTCCCGCCGGCGGGACGGTGACCCTTGCGGTCGTCGATGAGGCAGACCGCGTTCGCGTCGAGGTGCGTGACGAGGGTCCGGGCGTTCCCGAAGCCCTCATCGAGCGGCTGTTCACGCCATTCGATCGGCTGGACGCCGAGCGGTGGAGCGGGGCCGAGGGGTCGGGTCTGGGGCTCGCGCTCTCGCGCGGCCTGGCCCAGGCCCAGGGCGGCGATGTCCTTTATCGACCGCGACGCGATCGGTCCGGCGCGGTGTTCGTCCTGGACCTGATCGATGCCTCCTCCCAGACCGGAGACGCCGAATGAGGATCGTGCCTGATGACGCCGCGCTGAAGGCCGCGCGGATCCTGGCTGTCGATGATGAGGCGGCCAACCTCAGCCTCGTGGACCGGGCCTTTCGAAGAGAGGGGTTCGGCGAGGTCGTAACCTGTCTCGACGCCCGCGACGCGCTCGCGAACTTCGCCGCGACGCCGCCGGATCTTGTGCTGCTGGACCTGATGATGCCGGGCTTCGACGGCTATGAGCTTTTGGAGAGCTTTCGCCGCCTGACGCTGGAGACCGACTATCTCCCCATCTTGGTGCTCACGGCGGACTCGACCATGAACGCTCGACTTCGTGCGTTGTCGCTCGGGGCCAACGATGTGCTGCTCAAGCCCTATGACGTAGCGGAGCTTCTGATGCGCAGTTGGGTGTTGCTGGACACCCGACGCAGGTTCGCTGCCCGCTGAGGCCCTCGCCTCTCCGCGACAGGGGCCGTCGTCGTCCCGGACCGTCCAGCCCGGGGCCTTTTTCGGATCAGCCCTTCGCTGACCTCGGCGCCGTCACGGTTGAGGCTTGCCTGCCGTCAGGCGGGGGCGGCGCGCATCGGTGGCAGCACCTCCTGCGCGGTGCGAATCGCCCCGAGGACACCCGCCCGAAGTCCGAGGCCTGCGCTCGCCACGACGACATCCAACCCGCCCCGCGGTTCCAGTACGGCTCTGTAGTCGCCGATCAGTCGCGCGACGTCCTGGCGCACGCGCTCCACCAAGCCAGGGCTCGTTCCGACTCCGCCGCCGATCACAACGCGATCAGCCGCGCCGACCAGCAGCGCCGAGGCGACCGCCTGGGCCAGATACCAGCTCTCGATCTCCCAGGCGCGGTGCGACGCCTCCAGTGTTTCGGCCGGGGCACCCCAACGCGCGCGCATGGCCGGGCCCGAGGCGAGACCTTCGATGCAGTCTCCATGAAAGGGACAGACGCCGGCGAACTCGTCCTGAGGGTGCCGACGCGGGAGAATGTGTCCCGCCTCGGCGTGCATCAACCCCTGCGGGCCCCCAGCGAAGCCGAGGCCGATGCCGGTTCCGACGGTCAGATAGGCGACCACGGTCACCCCGCGACCGGCGCCCCAGACCCGTTCGGCCCGCGCCGCCGCGTTGACATCCGTGTCGATCACCAAAGGAACGCCGAGCGGCCGAAGCGCGCCCAGCACGTCGACGCCGCTCCAGCCGGGCTTAGGCGTCGTCAGGATGCGGCCGTGCCCGGGCGACCCTTCGCGCACATCGACTGGACCGAAGCAGGCGACACCGATGCCCGCCAACCGGCTCGGTCCGAAGCGCTCGAAGACGGCGCGCACGGCCGCGAGCGTCTCCTCGGGCGAGGTGGTCGGCACCGCGCTCTCGGCGACGATCTGGTCGGGTCCGGTCGCGATCAGGCATTTGAAGCCCGTGCCCCCGGCGTCGATTCCGCCCCACAGCCGGCTCACTGCCGAGGGTCCACAAGCGCCACGACGGCCCAAGGCTCCAGAACGAGCCGGGGCTCGGCCGTGTCGCCCGACACCAGGTCAAGCTGCGAGTCTGCCAGATCGGCGATGATCACGACCACGGGCTCGCTGGAAAGGTTGAACAGCAGATCGACCCGGTCCATCCGGGTTCCCCGCCGCACCCGAAGGACGCGGGCGTCCCCCGAGGGAACGATCTCACAGCCGGCGTCCGCCCGGAAGGCCTGGTTCTCTCGCCGGAGCGACACGAGGGCTCGCACCGTCGCCAGGACCCGGTCTCCGACCGGGGTCGCGGCCCGGCTCCAGTCCATGAAGGGGCGGTTGAGACCCCGTTCGTCCTCGGCGAAGCGATCCCGGCTTCGCCAGTCGGGATCGTTCAGCAGCCCGATCTCGTCGCCCATGTAGAGGATGGGCAGTCCCGGAAGCAGAAGAACGAGCGCATGGATCAGGCGGATGCGGGCGATCGCGGCAGCAAGCGCGCCGGCGTCGCCAGAAATCTCTGCGGCCTCTAACCCCGCAAGGGACGCGGACATGCCACAGGTGGCGAGCGCGCCGCTGCCTGCCTGGAAGGCCAGGCCACGGGCGAAGTCGCTGTCCCCGCCGCCGTAGAAGGCGCTCAGGGCTTCGGCGCGAGGCCGCGCGGCCGGGCCGTGGTCCGTGATCAGAAGATGCCAGCCGATGTCGTCATGACAGCGGGCGTAGAGCACCCAGGTGGTCGCCTCGGGCGCGGCCGGGGTCCTGGCGATCACGTCGGTCACGGCCTCGGCGGTCTCCTCGGCCAGCGAGATCCAGAGCGCCACCATGAGGCTGTTGTGATAGGCCAGATGCGCTTCGGGCCTGGCTTCGGATCCCAGATAGCGGCTCATATGGCGGGTCGCCGTGACGGCCTCGGCCTTCAGCAGGACCCCGGGGCAGGCCAAGTCAGCGACGGTCCTGAGGACGCCGAGCACGGCGTGGGTCTCGGGCAGGTCCTTGCAGGCCGTGCCGATCCGCTTCCACAGATAGGGCACGGAATCGAGCCGGAAGGATTCCACGCCCTGGTTGGCCAGATCGAGCAGGGCCTTGGCGACGGCGACAAGCACATCCGGGTTGGACCAGTTGAGATCCCACTGGAAGGGATAGAAGGTCGTCCACACCCAGCCTCCGAGATCCGGCGACCAGGTGAAATTACCCGGAGCGCTGGCAGGGAAGACTTCGGCGAGCGTCCGTTCGGCCCGGGTGACGGCCTCGTCGTCGGGCAGCACATGGAAGAAGCCGCGATAGTGCGCGTCACCGGCTCGCGCCGCTTGCGCCCACGGATGGTCGTCCGCCACATGGTTGAGAACGAGATCGAGGCACAGGCTGATCCCGCGCGCCCTCAGGCTGTCGGCGGCCCGTGCCAGATCGCCCGGGCCGCCGAACCGGGGATCGACCACGCCGAAGTCGGAGACCGCGAAGCCGCCGTCGTTGTCGCCCGCGCGCATCTTGAGGAGCGGCAACAGGTGCAGATAGGTGACCCCCAGGTCCGCCAGCCAGTCGGCCCGCCCCGGAAGATTCGCGAGCGTTCCGCAGAAGCGATCGACGTAGGCGCAGTATCCAAGCTGGCGCTGGCTGAGGAACCAGGCAGGATCCGCCGCCCGCGACTGGTCGAGCGCCCGCAGAGGCGCGGGCCGGGCGGACGCCGCTGCGCCTGCGATCCGGATCAATGCCTCCGCAAGCGCGCCGGCGCGCGCCGCGCCATAGAGCGAAGCGAGGTCGCCGCGCAGTCGCTGGCGGGCCAACGCGAGCGCGGGCGCACCGCCGACGAAGGAATGATCGTCCGACATCGCGGAGCCGACGGGCTGGATCAAGGCGTTGTCCGAATGATGGAGAAAAGAAGCTCCCGACGCCTGGGGACGTCGAGAGCAGTCTGGGGTCGAGTCTTCAGAAACGGTAGCGCAGCGCCACCGTCGCCGTGCGGCCGTTGAGGGTTCGGGCGCGGACGACATTGGTCGCGTTATCAATGATCGAGCCCTCCTCGCTTTCGGTGACGGCGAACTCGTCGAAGACGTTGTTCACATTCAGGGCCAGGCTGAGGTCGTCGGTCAGGTCGTAGCTGACGAAGGGATTGACGATCACATAGCCCGGCAGGACGAGGTCGTTGTTGAACCCGGCGAAGCTGTCGGTCGTGCCGATAAGGTTGGCACCGATCCTCAGGGGTCCGAAGCTGTAGGCGCCCGTGGCCTGATAGACCCAGTCCGCCTGGCGGCGCGGCGTGTTGCCGACGTTCGCGGGATTGAGCGCGTCCCTGACGATCTCGGCGTCGGTCCAGGTCAGGCCGCCGGTGAAGTCGAAGTCGCCATGGTTCCAGAAGGCCTCGATCTCGATGCCGCGCGCCTCGTATTCGGCGTCGGTGAAGGTCTGGCTGGTGGCCTCGAAGTTGGTCTCTTCGGTGGTGGCGAAGAAGGCCGTCGCGAAGAGCTGGACCGGGCCTCGGTAGCGGACGCCAAGCTCGTACTGCTCGACCATGTCCACGGCGGCATCGTCGTCCAGGATGTCGCCGGAGGGAGTGATCGAGGGGCTGAACAGGAGGCGGTCGGCGTTAGCCCGACCACCCCGGCTGGCGCGTCCGAACACCGCGACGTCGTCGTTGATCCGGTAGTTGGCCCCAATCGACCAGGAGACATAGTCCCATTCGTAGTCGACCGGACGGATGTTGGCGAAGTCGATGACCGAGACCTGACGCTCCGGAGCCTGGATGACGCCGTCGCCAGAAATGTCGCGGGTGGTGACGATGCCGTCGGCGTAGCTGCCCGAGGCCGAGCCGCTGTCGTAGCGAAGACTGGCGTCCAGGATCAGGTTCCCCGCCTCCCAGTTCAACGCGGCATATGGCGCGTCGATGTCATAATCGACGTCGTAGGAGCGGCGACAGCAGTTGCCGAAGAACGAGGCGCCATAGGCTACCTGACCGAGCTGGGTCTGGGGCACGCCGCCGGCGTTGAAGACGTCGATCAGGGCGGCGTTGTCGCCCCTCACTTCCAGCAGATAGGCGTTCCACAGCCAGTCCATGTCGATCGACTGGCTGGCGCGGTAGTAGCCGAAGGTGGCTGAAAGGATCCCGCCACCCACGTCGAAGTCCCGGGTCAGTCGCAGGTCATTGGCCATGTTGCCGAAGTCGTTGATGTCGACGTCGAACAGAACGACCTGCGCGACCAGCCCGTTGCCGTTGGCGTCGGCCGGGAACGACTGTCCCGCGTTGGGCCCATTGGCGTAACGCGCGGTGGCTCCTGCACCGCCGATCTGGGTCGCGGTCGCCGCGCCACTCGCCACCCCGGCGGTGAAGGGCGAGACGAAACCGCCGCTGGCGTCGGCGATGCGGAAGCGGTTCTCCAGGGCCCAGCCGCTCCCGAGGTCGAAGCGAGCCTCCAGCCCGCCCTGCAGCACCTCGGGGTTCATGCCGTCCTCAAGTTCCGAGACCCGGGGCCCGTTGCTGCCGTCCAGCCCCACCGCGCGCCGGAACAGGGCCGAGTGAAGGGTCTGATCGGAGGCGTCGTAGCCCGGCAGCGGTCCCCAGTCGGGGTCACCGTTGGTGCCCGTGACCCGGATGGGGGAAGGCAGGTAGCCGATGGCCTTGTCGTTCAGATATTTGCCGGTGAGCCGAACATAGCCGGTCTCGAACTCCCGGGTGATCGATGCACGGATCTGCCCACCTTCCTCGGCGGTATAGCCTGCGTCACGGGCCCCCTCGCCGGTGCGGTAGAAGCCGCCGATGCTGCCGTAGAGTCCTTCGCCGATCGGGCCGCCGACCTGGAAGTCGCCGCGGGTGGTGTCGAAATCCAGCCCCCGCGTCAGGGCCAGGCTGCCGCCCTGGGCGCGGCCGGTCTCGGTGATCAGGTTGATGATGCCGCCCGGCGAGTTGGAAGCGAGCGTCGAGGCCGAGCCGCCGCGCACCGCCTGGACCCGGGCGATGGTCGCGTCGTAGCGAGTGAAGATGTCGGCGTTGCCGAAGGCGATGTCGCCGAACTCCAGGACTGGCAGGCCGTCCTCTTGGATCTGCAGGAACTTGGCCCCGCCGGTCGAGATCGGGATGCCGCGCACCGCGATGTTGGCGTTGCCCTCTCCGCCCGAGGACTCCGAACGGATGCCTGGAATGGTGCGGAAGATTTCCGCCGTGGATCGCGCGGCGAGGTCCCCGACCGCCTCGGTATTCAGCGTGGTCACCGAGACCGACGAGCGCAGGGTGGTGCTGGGGCCGGCCACACCGGTGACGACGATCTCGTCGAGCGCGGTGGCCTGCTGATCCTGAGTGGGGACCGGTGCCGGCGCGGTCTGAGCTTGGGCGTGGGTGGTCGCCAGCGAGGCGAGGAGCGCGAGCGCGCTCACGGATACCGTCCGAGGCATGGTTTCGTTCCCTGTTGAGCGGAGCCTCTCGCGGGCTCTCGAAGGGAGACTAGACACGGCTCGCAAACGTTTGCAACAATCGTTTGCGAGAAAGCGTCACGGCGCGGATCGGCGCACCACGAGATGCGTGGGAAGTTCTACCGACGTCACCGCTTCTCCGCCGAGCTGTCGCATCAGCAGGTCGACCAGGCGCTCAGCGCCGGCCGCGACGTCCTGGCGGACGGTGGTCAGGCTGGGGGTCGTGTAGGCAGCCGAAGGCACATCGTCGAAGCCGGTCACCGCCACATCCTCGGACACCCGTCGCCCGGCGTCGCTGAGGGCGGCGATGGCGCTCATCGCCATGACGTCGGACGAGGCGACAATGCCGTCGGCGTTCAGGCCACCGGCTAGCAGGGCCGCGACCTCATCCCGCGCCTGAAGGGGCTCGAAATGGACGGCCGCATAGCGCGCCGCCGCCGGGTCGAGCCCGGCTTCACCCAGGGCCCGCTGAAATCCGGCTCTCCGCGCCGCCACCTCCGGCAGGTCGGGGTCGCCGAGGAAGGCGAGTCGGCGACGCCCCGAGGCGATCAGATGGCGCGTGGCCAGATAGCCGCCGCCCTCGTTGTCGGATCCGACCGTTGGATAGTGGCTGTCCGGCAGGGCCGCCCCCCAGACGACCATGGGTGCCCCGGCTTCGGCGGCGCGGTTGAGGGTCTCGTGATTGTAACTCTGGCCGATCAGGATCAGTCCGTCCGAACGGCCCGTCGAGAGCATGTCCAGCGGCCAGTCCGGAGCCCGCCGATCCGCCCGCGACAGCAAGAGTTCGTAGCCTCGTTCGAACAAAGCGTCGGTGACACCCCCCACCATACTGATGAAGAACGGATCCGAGACGTGCTGGCGGGTGTCGTGATCGAGCGCGATGACCACCGAGACCGTCCGACTCTTCTTCGACCTGAGGCTGCTCGCGAGCGGATTGGCCCGGTAGCCGGTCTCGCGCGCCAGCTGCTGAATCCGCTCGCGGGTCTTCAGCGCGATGCCGGGGTGGTCAGCCAGGGCGCGCGACACGGTCGTGATCGACACCCCCGCCACCCGCGCGAGCTCCCGGATTCCGCCAGGACGTGATCCGCCCGCGTCCGTGGCCGCGCTCCCGCTCCGTGATGTCGTGGTCATGAGGCGACTGCTTACGCGTCGAACGTCGCCTGACAAGGGCCGATCACGCCGGACCGTCGAGCGGAGCTCCCCCGGTGTCGGTGATCGGCGCGATCTCGGCGGCGGCGAGACGGGGTCCAGCCGGGTCGAAGAGGGCGTTCAGCACGGCGCCTACGGCGAGAAGCGCCGCCAGGACCGTGGCCAGGATAAAGCCGTACAGCGGACCGCCGAACAGATCGCTGACCGCCCCCATGGCGAGGGGGGCGACTACCGCGCTGACGGCGGTGAAGAACAGGATCACCCCGGCCACGGCCCCATGCTCGCTGCGGGGATAGGCGCTGACGCCCTTGGAGTTCACCGTCGGATAGATCACGGACATGAACAGGCCCGAAGCCGGCAGGAGCCACACTGCGGCGTCCCGTCCGCCGATGAGCGCTCCGAGGAAACACACAAGGATCAGGACGGTGCAGACCGCGAGAACCCACGTCCAGCGAAGCCGGGACAGGAGCCAGGCTCCCAGGAACCGCCCCGCCGCCCGCAACACGAAGAAGGCCGACAGGGCATAGGCGGCCAGCAGGGTCCATGATCCGTCGTAGCCCTGCAGGAAGGTTGGCATCCAGACGTAGATGGCGGTCTCGACGCCGACGTAGAGCATCGCCGCGGTGCTGAAGCCCATGACGTAGGGGTCGCGCATGAGGCCGAGCGCCGCGCTCATCCGCGGCGGCGTCTCCAGGCGCGTGGGCTGGGGGTAGCGGACCAGCGTCGCGCCGAGGACCAGCACCAGGCTCATCGCGCCGGCCAGCACATAGACACCCTTCCACGACAGGCCCTCGGCCAGCAGAAGGGTGACGATCGCGGGGCCGATGATGGCCCCCACGCCGAAGAAGCCCTCGACCAAGTTCATGGTGGTGGTGTGTTCACGCGTGGTGGCAGAGATGTCGCCGATCAGGGCGATGGCGGCCGTCTTGAAGACGCCGATGGCCAGACCCGAGACGAACAGAAGAACGACGAACACCATGAAGGCGTCGCCCGCCAGGAACCCCAGCGACGCGGCCCCGAAGCTGCCCAATCCGAGAAGCAGCGCCGTCTTGCGCCCAAGCCGATCGGCGAGAAATCCGAGCCCTAGGCCCGCCAGGGCGATGCCGGCCATGGTCGCGTAATGGAAAGCCCCGGCGGCGGTCAGGCCCAGGTCATAATCCTCGATCAGCCGCGGAATGATCACGCCGACCGAGTCGGTCGTCATCGCGAACATCAGAAACATGGCATAGGTCAGCCACCGGATGGTGCGCGCGCCGGCGCTGGCTGGGCTCGTCATCGAGGCCTCTTTGGTTTTTTAGCTGAGGTCAGCCTACACGCAGCAACCGATTTCGCAAACGTTTGCGAACGCGGCGACGAGCTGACAGAGCCGTTTTCGCCGTGCCGCCCGGTCCCTGTGCCATCCGTTCAAGCCGCTGAGCATCGCCGTCTTGGAACTCGAGGTTGTCCTGGGGTCGGCACGGTCCGGCGAGGCGCGCCGACCTCGCCTGCCAGGCTCTGGCCTGGCCGCGCGCACAAGTCGGACGCTTTACAGTCACAAATGTTACGCTTCAGTCTAGAACACGTATATAATCTCGACTTACACCTATGTAATTTCATTTGTTGTATCAAAACTGCGACGAAGTCTGTATCAAATTATACAAAACCTTTCACTAAGCTGGCTTGGTGTCGATTGTATGAGTAGCGTTTTTGTCGGAACGACGTTGACTTCTTCGACGTCGGGGAGGGTCGGCTTTCGCCTGGGAGGGTCCGGTGCTGTCTGCACGCCGGAGTTCCGCGGGCGGGCCGGCCGGCTCGCATCGACAGGACTACGCACGCATGACCCGACCCTTGACCCGCACTCGGCTACTCGCGACCACCATCATCACCGGGCTGTCCATCGCGACAGTGGCGATCGCCGCGCCCGCGCAGGCCCAGGAGCCGCCTCAGGAAGCGGAAGACGCGGTGGTCGACGACATCGTCGTCACCGGCTCGCGCATCCGTCGCAGCGCCACCAACGCGCCGACGCCTCTCATCCAGCTGACGCGGGAAGAGCTCGACAACTCCGGCGAGGCGAACGTCGTGGACTACCTGGCCGACGTGCCGGCCTTGACGTTCTCCACGGTGCCTGAAGATACGACAGGGACCGGGCTCAATGACGGGGGCCTGTCCCTGCTTAACCTTCGGGGACTCGGTGCCGCCCGCACTCTGACGCTGGTCGATGGCCGACGTCATGTCGGCTCCCTGCCCAACTCCCTCGCCGTCGACATCGACACCATCCCGCGGCTGCTGGTCGAGTCGGTGGAGATCATCACGGGCGGCGCGGCTTCGGTCTATGGGGCCGACGCCGTCTCCGGCGTCGTCAACTTCGTCCTCAAGGATGATTTCGAGGGGCTCGAGGTCGACGCGTCCTACGCCCAGGTCAACCAGGATGGGCAGGCCAGCCAGCGTCTGTCGGTCCTCTGGGGCGGCAACTTCTTCGACGACACCCTGAACGTCTACGCCACGGGAGAGTATCAGCGGAACGATGAGACGCTGGATCGCGACCTCGACTGGCTCCGCGAAGGGTGGGGGCTGCTGGGCGTCGACGCCGACCCGAGCTCGGCTCCGTACGACGGCGTTCGCGACCAAGTGCTCGTCAACAATCTGCGGACCTTCATCCGGGGCACGCCGTTCGGAGGCATCACCATTCTGGCGACAGGCGTGCAGCCCAGCCCGGCAGGGGACCCGGACATTCCGTTCGGCACCTGTTCGGCGACCGCCTTCGCCGCAGGCTGTTTCTCCATCGCGCCGGCCAACAACCTCGGCAACAGCTACGTCTACAACGATTCAGGCCAGACGGTGCCGCTGGTGTTCGGTGACATCCGCCAGGGAACGGGGTTCAGCCGGACCCAGTCGAACGGCGGCAATGGCCAGGAGTCCAACACCGACCAGGCCGGCGCGAGCCGACTGCCTGAATCCGAGGCCTATCGTTTCCAGACGGGCTTCACCTGGGCCCTGTCCGACCGCGTCGAGATGTTCGGCGAGGCCAAGTACGCGGAAGAGGAAACCTTCGACGCCAGCCAGCGCACCTTCTTCGACTTCAACATCCGCGCGGTGCCGCCGGGCCAGATGGGGCCGGTGACGGCGTCGAACGCCTTCGTGATCGGCCTGGACAACGCCTATCTTCCCGCCAACGTCCGCACGGCGATCCAGAACAATGTGAGGACCATCTACAATTCGGCCGGCGTCGCGACCGGCACGGTGGCGGACCCGCGCGCCCAGCACAAACTCTATCCCACCAGCCGCTCTCAGCTGAACAACCGCGACCTGCAGCGTTACGTCTTCGGCTTCCGCGGTGACGCGGGTGACGTCGGCTTCATCCGTAATCTGACATGGGAGGTCGGCTACACCTACGGCGAGATGAACAACACCAACACCGAGGTCGGGACCGACAACCTCCGCGTCCAGGCAGCGGCCGACGCCGTGGTCGATGTCACCGGGATCGTCAACGGCACACCTGGCGAGATCGTCTGCCGGGTGCAGTTGCTCGAGGCCCAGGGCACGCCCGCCGCGCCCGCAGCAGGCGTCTACTCCTATGGCGGCGAAACCACGAGCCAGTGCGTGCCCATCCGGATCTTCGGCGAGGGTGGGATCTCCGAGGAAGCACTCGCCTATCTCAACACCAGCGTGACGGTCAGCGACCAGAACCGCCAACAGGACTTCCTGGCCTTCGCCTCGGGCGAACTGTGGGACTTCTGGGGCGCCGGCCCCATCGGCTTCGCGATCGGTGTCGAAAGCCGCAAGGAATCGACCAGCGGGGTCGGTCGCGACCGGGACACCAATGGCCGCCTGCTGTTCCTCAACGGCAGCCCGGACTTCGATCCGGTCTCCTATGAGACCCGTGAAGCCTTCGTCGAGCTGCGCCTGCCCCTGTTCAGGGACTGGTGGCTCGGGCGGTCCGCCGAGATCAGCGGATCGTACCGCACGTCCGACTATTCCACGATCGGGCTGCAGGACACCTATTCGGTCCAGGCCTCCTGGCGGCCGGTCGACGACTTCCTGTTCCGCGCGACCCAGAACACCTCGATCCGGGTTCCAGACCTGGGCGAGCTGTTCGATCCGGGCGGCGAGACATTCGTGAACTTCACGGACCCCTGCTCCATCACGGTCATCCAGAACACGGCGGACAGCACGGTTCAGGCGAACCGCATCGCGAACTGCACGGCCCTGGCCACGGCCGCCGGACTCAATCTGAACTTCAACCCGGCCAACGCCACGGCTCCCAACTCCTTCACCCCGGTCTACGGGACAGGGGGGATTTCGGGCAACAACGGGGGCAACCCGTTCCTGGCGGCGGAGACATCGGAGTCATCGACCTTCTCGGTGGTCTGGACCCCGAGCTTCTTTCCGAACTTCTCGCTGGTGCTCGACCACTACAACATCCAGATAGACGACGCGATCGCGACCGTGAACGCCCAGCAGGCCGTCGATCAGTGCGTCGTGGGCACGGCCCTGAACTCCAACGCCTGCGCGACCATCTTCCGCGACCCGACCACCTTCTTGATCAACGGCTTTGTCCAGAGTTCCCTGAACTACGCCAAGCTGACAGCCGAGGGTGTCGACTTCTCCGCCCGATACCGGCACGACCTCGACAACGTCCTCGGACGCGACCTGGGGCGGCTGGACTGGAATTTGCGGGGTAGCTGGACGCTGGAACAGCACGACTTCGTCAACATCGACGACCCGACGCAGTTCGACGCAAACGAAGGCAAGTATGTCCTGAACAACTTCCTCCAGAACCTGTCGCGGGTGCGTTACCTGTCGACCTTGGCCTGGTCGCCGAACTCCCGGGTCACGCTCAGCTGGGACTGGGACTGGCAGTCGAGCCAGGAAATCCTGAGCACCCGGAATTTCGTGAACAACGCGGACATCTACGATCCGGCTTTCCGCGAGACGGGGGCGTTCAGCCAGCACGACTTCACCGTGCGATATCTGGTGCGTGACGACCTGACCCTTCGGGCCGGCGTGGTCAATGCCTTCGACGAAGAGCCGGCGCGGCATCTCGGCCGCACCACGGCCGACGCCTATGATCTCTTTGGTCGTCGCTACTTCGTCGGGCTGAACGCTCGCTTCTAGAACTTTATCGCCTCTGATACGCGGGCGCCGCCCCGGTCCTTGAGGACCGGGGCGGCGTTCGCTTTTTCGGTCGTGCTCGCCAGGCCCGGTGTCGGTCATCCGCCGACTCGCCTGCGGGCGGGCGGCGCGAGCGAACACACCGGCACCAGGGATGGCTTGAGGGGCCCGCGCGGCTTCTGCCGTGGCATGGGCCTCGGACAATGAAAAGGACGCTTCCCGGCGAGAAGCGCCCTCTTCAGGGAACGGGCGAATTTGCGGAGAGACCCGTCAAAGCCGCGCCCAGGATAGTCGAGATCGCGCTACCGGGAGCGGGGCGGCGTCACCGTTCGGGCCGAGACGGTCTCGCCACGAACGCGGGCGTAGTCTCGGCGCTGGCGCTCTGACAGAAGAGCCAGGGCTTCTTCGTGGAAGGCTCTGAGGCAGCGGGAGTTCGGCAGTCGCGAGCCTGTGACCGTGCAGGCCCCGCGCGCCTGGCGCAGCAGGCGCGCGTCGAAACTGGCCACCCCCTCCGCCGTCGACAGATCGAGATCTCCGAAACGGATGCGGTAGTCCTGAGCATGGGTCACGGAGACCGATGCCATCAGGGCGATGGAAGCGAGAACGAGCGTTCGCATTGCTTTGATCCTCAGCATGGCGTCGCGGAACGACGCTGTTGATGGCGCTGTCGGCGGCAAATGCCACCCAGCCTCGGATGCATACACAATCGCGATTGATTACTCAGCTTAACTCTAGTTTATATTATGGCGATTTAAGAGATGGATTATTCTGCTGCGGTATATTGTCCCTCGATTGTAGCGTTATTTATGGGATCGCATCCTCACCGTTACAAAAGTCGCGATGCTCGGACGCGTCGAAGGACACATCCGTGCGGAGGCCGTGCTGTCGGTGCGCCAGGGAGAGGAGCGCGAGGTCGCCGTCGTTTCGGAGCATGAGACAGCGGGCGATCAAGCCAGGGGCGGTCGGCTCCCGGTCCTTGCGTGCGACAAGCCAGCTGCGCCGGCCCTCACTCCGCCTGCCGCTCCTGTTCGTCGCCTGAGGAGTCGGACCCACCGACGAGGGGCGCGAGAGTCCACGAAAAGATCACCCCCGCTTCAGGTCGCCCCCGGCTGTCAACGAGAAGAGCGTCGATTTCGTCGAGCTTCCGGTTGATCCGGGCCAGGGTGGCCGCGTCGGGACTGCCGCACAATCGCCTGAGCCCCAATGTGCGCTGAGGGCCTTCCGTCCGGACCGGGCCCGCCTCGAGGCCGAGGCGGAAATCTCGCTCGATCTGTCGGCCGAGAACGCGCACGAAGGCCTGAACCGCCGAGCGGTTGGATGGATCTCCGGGCTGGATCCTGAGGCGGACCACACGCGCCGGCGCAGCGAAGAGCTGGACCCGCTTTCGATTAACGACCCGCGTTCCAGCCTCGACAGCGAGGCCGGCTGTCAGGAGCAGCCGGATATGATGATAGAGCGCCGAAGGCCGGGCACCGAGCTGGTCGGCCAACTCCTTCACCGACAGGGGGCCAAACGCGAGAAGCCTGTCCACGATGTCCTGTCGGCGCGCCGCGAGACCCAACGAGAGGGGTACATACGCCTCGACCCAGAACGTATCGTCGGCTTCCTCCTGGCGTACCCGACGAGCCAATCGACACTCCTCCGCCGGAGGCCGCGCCTGCTAGAGCCTCCTGCCGAAATAAGTCCTCATGCGGCCGGCCAGTGTCAATGTTGCTGAAGGGTGACTAGTTCGCAGCCGCGCCGCGCAGTGGCGCAGCGAGATGGACGTAGCCGCTTCCTCGGACGATGCGGACGAACTCGGCGCCGTCGATCTGTGCCAGCCGTCGGCGAAGTCTCGATATGGCCGTTCGAAACGCCGTGGGCTCCATGCGGAACGCGGCGTCCTCGTTGGCGATGAGCGTGGTGGTGACCACGGTCCCCGGTCGATCGAGAAAGAACTGCATCAAGCGGGCCTGATGCCGCGCAAGCTCGACCTGACCCCCGTCGGGTCCCGTCGCGATGTGCGTCTGCGGGTCGAGCGACCAGCGCCCCTCTCCCCGGGGCCTTGGAGCGGGGCCTTGGACCCGCGAGCGGCGAAGCATCGCCCTGGCCCGGGCCAGAAGAAGTCGGCAATCCACATCGGCAGCGATCACCTCGTCCGCGCCGACTTCGAGCGCGACAATCTGGCTGATCGTATCGGACGTTCCGGACAGGAGGATCACGGGGGCCCGGCCAGAGACTGCGGAGCTGCGACAGAAGCTGTAGGCGCGCGCGCCAAAGCTGCGCTCGTCCAGCACCACAAGATCGACGGCCTGTTGGCCCATGACCGCGTCGGCGGCCTCCGGCCCATCGACCTGGATCGTCAGAAAACCATTCCCGCCGAACACATCAGAAAAGCGCCCACGCTCCACGTCATCGCCGCCGACGACAAGGATCGTGGGCACGCCAGCGTCAGCAGGCGAGGCAGCGACATCGTAGGCCATACCAATGTTTCCCGTCCCGCAAGCTGCGTCTAAAGACAGCCGATGTCACCAGTTACCGGAAGTTACAAACATGGTTCAAATGAAACATGCTTCACAGAAGCACGAAATGACTTGCACATTTGCAACGCATTCGGTCCTTTGGACCAGCACAATATTCCACTTCAGTTCGGATTGAAAATATCATGCGAACAATCCGCGTCCTCCTGGTGGATTCGTTGTTTATATTACGAGCTCGATAGAAAGCCGCCCCTCTTTAGACACTGTCTGGTCCTGATCCTAAACTGTATGTAACAAGATGATCAATTTGAGAGAAAGTCGCGATTGAAGGCCCGAAAATGATTGATCCTGTTCAAAATCCGGTGCCAATTTTTGTTTCAGCGTTTGTTGGCCTGGGGCATCCTTCACACTCGAAAAAGGGCGACTTCCCACCATGACAGACTCCCTCGACGCATCGGCGTCCCCCAAGCCCCGAAGCGCCGCCGCGTGCCCTCCGATCCGGCTACGAGCGACGATCACGATCGATCTCGAAGCCGAGGACTATGTCACCGCAGAGCAGCTGAAGGCGCGCATGGCCAGCGAGTACGACCTGTTGCGACGCGTCTTCCCTGCGGCCGAGCTGGGCTTCCGGCAGCGAAAGCCCAGAAACGTTCCCCGCGTGCCTGCGCCGGAGTTGGTCGTGCGACCCTACGTCGATGACTGAGGATGTCGGCCGTCGGCGCAACACTCTACTCGCCGGCCTGGTGCTGCTGCGCCGAATTGCGCCGGACATCACCGTGTCCGAGATGCTGGCCTTTCTCTATGTGGCCGAGAACCCGGGCGTCCGTATCAAGGAGCTCTCGGGCCTCATGGTCACGACGACGGCGACCGCTTCGCGGGCATCACGCGCCCTGCTCTCGCCGGGAGACGCGGGGGTCCTGCCCCCGGGCCGGGGATGGCTTCTCATGGCGGCGAACGGCCGCGAAGCCATTTCGCGACATCTGTTCCTGACCGACGCCGGTCACGGCCTGGCGCTTCGACTGGATGATCTCATCCGCTCGGCCAGACCGATCGCGGCCAAGAGAAACGGGACGGCCGTCCTCCCGCAGATCTGGGCGACGGGCACCTAGAGCATGATCCTGGACCGGCGATCACGGAGCCACGGCGAACTCCAAAGCGAGATCGAAACGCAGACGCTCAATTCCCACGAATGTCGTTTGACGCCTCACCAGCTCGCTTCCAATCAGCTCACGCAACATGAAGTCCCGATAGTGCTCGATGTCGCGGAAATGGCCGATACAGACGAAATCGGCCTCGCCTGAAACAGCCCAGACCATAGAGAACTCTGGCTGGACCGCGAGCTTGCGCTCAAAAGCGATACGCCGCTCCCCACCAATCTGGTCCAGCGCGAGTTCGATCACGACGGTGAGGGGTCGGGCGGTTACACGGGGATCGACGAGGGCGACCTCCCCTTGAATCAGGCCGCTCTCGCGCAGCTTCTTCAGTCGCCTTTGACAGGTCGCCAGCGTGAGGCCGACGGTTTCGCACAAATGCCCGACGCTCGCCCGGTTGTTCCTCTGCAACTCATGCAACAGCCGTGCGTCGATCAGGTCAACCGGACGAGGCGGCATCGGAGTTCGATCTCGGGCCTGAACAAGGAGAATGACGCCGTTAGATGACAGTCGACATCTACGAGAACAGGCTCTGCCTGTTGAAGCGATGGGTCAATAGATCGGCGGCAAGCTTACAACGAATTAACCTGTTGCAGACGCGTAATTCGGGTTGTTTTGACTGCATCGATTTGGGCCGTTGTTTCAGGCTCGGGCTGACTCCGGCGACGACCGTCGGAGTCTGGACGTAACGCTGTCGCCGAGAAGGTGTCTGGACACCGGAGGTCCCGCCGGGCGGCCTCAGGAGCGGACGAGTCCGACCGCTCCATCAGCGTCCGGGTGAATGGTCTGCGTCCAGACATGACGTCACGCACCCCCTCATCGCCGACTTCGTCCGCGTCGGACCCGGCGCAGAGCGACTCGTCCACAAAGACGCATTAATCTTTTTGAGATGGATTAGATCAATACTCATCTTATGAAGATGGAACACGCCGCTTTGCCAAGTCGACGGGACCGCGCCGGTTCGGTGGCGGTCGAGTTCGCGCTGGTCGGCCCGCTGCTGATCCTGATCCTGATGGGGATGGCGCTGTACGGCGGCTGGTTCTGGCTTGCGCAGGGCGTGCAGTCGCTGGCGACCGAGGCGGCGCGGGCCGCCGTGGCGGGGATCGATCCGGTCGAACGCCGCGCCCTGGCCGAGGCCTTCGTCACGCAGGAGGCTCGCGACACCTATGGTTTCGACGCCGACCGGCTGGAGGTCGAGGTCGATGCCGGGGGCGACGCGATCCGGGTCGAGGTCGCGCTCGACACCGCCGACCACCCGATCATGGCCCTGGCGGCGCTGATCCCCGCCCCGCCGGAACGGATCGAGAGATCGGCCGTGGTCCGGATGGGCGGATTCTGATGCCCGGACGCCGCTTCGCGCACGACGAGGCCGGCGGGGTCGCCACCATGGCGGCGGCGGCGGGAACCCTGATGTGCGCCCTGGCCGCTGTCGTCGTGGATCTGGCCGGACTGGCGCTGGCGGGTCGGGCGCTGCAGGGCGCGGCGGACCTGGCGGCCCTGGCGGCGGCGGCGAACCTGGACCAGGCGGAGCGAGCGGCGACCGCCACCGCTCGCGCCAATCTGGACGACGCGGCGACCGAGGTGGTGACAGGCCGCTACACCCCCGACGCGACGCTGGCCGCGCGCGAGCGGTTCGGGCCCGGGGACACCCCCGCGAACGCGGCACGCGTGACCCTGACCCGGTCGGCGCCCCTGTATTTCGGGCGGTGGATCCTGGGGCGACCCGATCTGGTGCTGACGAAGACGGCGGTCGCCGCCACACCGACCGATCCACCGCGTGCCATGTTCTCGATCGGATCGCGACTGGCCAGGCTGGAGGGCGGGCTGGCCAACCAGCTGCTGTCCAGCCTGACCGGCAGCACGGTCGGTCTCAGCATCATGGACTATGAGAGCCTGGCCGACGCCGAGGTGAACCTGCTGGGGTTCTTCGACGCCCTGGCGACCGAACTGGATGTCGAGGCGGGGCGGTACGATCGGTTGCTCGATCGCGAGATCGAGGTGGGCCGCGCGCTGGGTGTGGTGCAGGCGCTGGCGGGCGATCAGGGTGACAGCGCCCTGTCGAAACTGATCGATCCGGCGGCCGACGTCACCGTGCGATTGAGTGACGTGTTCGGGCTGGAGGCTGACGCGCGGTCGGGCCTGACCCAGGGGCTGGACGCATCGGTCTCGGTGCTGGATCTGGCCATGGCCATGCTGGAGACGGGCGGGGATCGTCAGGTGAAACTGAACCTGGGGGTCCAGCCCGGCCTCGCCAGTCTGGTCGTCGACCTGGCCATCGGCGAGCGCCCCAACCGCTCGCCTTGGCTGACGGTGACCGGAGACGGCCAGCCGCTCATCCGAACGGCCCAGGCCCGGCTGTATGTGCGGGCGCGGACCAGCCAGAAGCTGGCGGGTCTGGCGCAGGTCGAGTTGCCCGTGCTTATCGAACTGGCCGCGTCAGAGGCGCGGCTGGAGGCCATCGCCTGCGGGCCGAACACGGTGACGCTGGGGGTCCGGCCGGGCCTGGCGACCGTGGCCCTGGGTCAGGTGCCGGAGACGCAGCTCGACGATTTCACCCGGGACCTGACGCCGACGCCCGCCACGGTCCTGAACGTCGCCGGCCTCGTCCGCCTGATCGCGAGCGGCGAGGTCGAGGTGGCCGATCCGGCGTTCAGGGATACCCGCTTCAGCGCAGCCGAGATCGGCGACCAAAGCCCACGCACCGTCACGGCCAGCGGACTGGGATCGGGACTGATCGGCAGTCTGTTCGGCGACCTGGATGTGCAGGTTCAGACGCTGGGCCTGGGCCTGGGACTGGGCGGGCTCGTCTCCGCTTTGGGAACGCTGCTGGCGCCCCTGGGGCCGGTTCTGGACGGGGCGATCCAGCCGATCCTCGACCTGGCGGGCCTGAAGCTGGGGCAGGCAGACGTGCGCGTTCACGGCGTGACCTGCGACGACGGGGAGCGGCCGCCGGTCCTGGTCGGATAGGGCGACGCGCCATGGCTTGAGGTCACGGGACGGGCGGCCGATAGAGACCCATGGCCGATCCCACCGCTCCCACCGACATGACCTATGCCCGCTATCTGGATCTGGACCGGCTGCTATCGGCGCAGTCGCCAATCAGCGACCAGCATGACGAGATGCTGTTCGTCATCATCCACCAGGCCAAGGAGCTGTGGCTGAAGCAGATCCTGCACGAGGTCGCCTTGGCGCAAGCGTTGGTGCGGACGGGCGACCTGGTCCCCGCCTACAAGAGCCTGGCGCGTGTCAGCCGCATCCAGGCCGTGATGACGCAGAGCTGGGACATCCTGGCCACGATGACGCCAGCCGACTATCTGCGGTTCCGGAGCGTGCTTGGGTCCAGCTCCGGGTTCCAGAGCGACCAGTTCCGGCGGCTGGAGACCATGCTTGGACTGAAGGACGCCAAATTCCTGGCCTTTCAGACCGACCGGCCCGAGGCCCATGCGGCCCTGTCCGACGCCCTGGCGTCGCCCAGCCTGTACGACGACGCCCTGGCGCAGCTGGCTGCGGCGGGACTGCCGGTCCCGGACGCCGTCCTGACGCGCGACGTCTCGCGCCCTTACGCCCCCTCGCCCGAGGTCGAGAACGCGTGGCTGGAGGTCTATCGCGACACGGACCGCTGGTGGCCGCTGTATCAGCTGGCGGAGAAGCTGGTCGATCTGGACGACGCCCTGGTGACCTGGCGGCACAAGCATGTGGTCACGGTCGAGCGGATCATCGGCCGTCGGCGCGGCACCGGGGGGACGGACGGGGTCGGATATCTGTCGTCGACGCTTGAACGCAGGTGCTTTCCAGAACTGTGGTCCCTGCGAACGCGGCTCTGAGGCGCGAGAAGATCGGTCAGGCGTCTTCGTCGAACTTGCGCGCGACCAGATCCGACAGGGCCTCGATGGCCGGCGCGGCGTCCGTGCCCTCGGCCTCGATTTCGATGCTGCAGCCGTTGCCGGCCCCCAGCATGAGCAGGCCCATGATGGAGCGGGCATCGACCGTCACGCCGTCGCGCGTGACGCGAATCTCGGCCTCGAAACTGGACGCCAGCTTGACGAACTTTGCCGAGGCCCGGGCGTGCAGGCCCCGGGTATTGCAGATGGCGGCGGTGGCGCGGACGGTCGGAACGGTCGTGGCCAAGTCTATTTCTCGCCCGCCAGGACCCAGGAGGCCACGGAGATGTATTTGCGGCCCGCCTCCTGGGCGTGGGCGACGCAGGTTTCGAGCGATTCGCGCCCACGCACGCTGGCCAGCTTGATGAGCATGGGCAGGTTCAGTCCTGCGATGACTTCGGCATGGGTCTGTTCCATGACCGAGATGGCCAGGTTCGATGGCGTGCCGCCAAACATGTCGGTCAGCAGAATGACCCCGTCCCCGTCGTTGACGGCGGCGGCGGCATCGACGATGTCGCGGCGGCGGCGCTCCATGTCGTCATCGGGCCCGATGCATATGGCCGCGACCCCGCGTTGGGGCCCAACCACATGTTCCATGGCCGACAGGAACTCGGAGGCGAGGCCGCCGTGGGTGACGATCACGAGGCCGATCATGAAGGCGTCTTCAAGGGCGAAGCATCCCGCGTTGGCGGTATCGACGCCCCCCGGGGCCGACACGCAAGCGGGCCTAGATAGAGGAAAGCGGCGGGGGATTAAAGACGGCGCATCGCATGGGCGAGCAGGGCGATCGACGACGCCGCGCGGATGTCCAGCGCCAGGGCCGGAACGATCGCCCCGGCCAGAGTTACGATCGCAGGGCCCGGCAGCCGCTCTACGGCCTCCTGAACGCAGTCGACAACCAACCGCACCCGCGCGAGCGGGAGATGCCGGTCCCGCAGGATGCCAAAGCCCCTCGCCTCGATCCGGCCGGCGATCCGGTCGACTGGAGCGGCGTACGGATGGCCGCCCGAGGTGAAGACATGCACATAGTCATCGCCGACCAGGCGCCAGCCGCAGGCCATCAGCCTCAGCGCCAGGTCGCTCTTGCCCGCGCCCGACGGGCCGCGCAAAAGCGCGCCCCGCCAGCCGTCGGCGCACCGGAGGGCGACGGCCGTGGCATGAACCGGCGGCGGGTTCATCCCCGGCGACCGACGACCGGCAGGGCGACCTCGAACCGGGCCCCGATGACGGCGCCCGAGGCGTCGGTCCGGTTGGCGGCGGTCACGCGACCCCCGTGGGCCTCGACGATCTGGCGGACGATGGACAGGCCCAGCCCGGAATTGGCCCCGAAGGCCGTGCCGCGCGGGCGCGAGGTATAGAATCGCTGGAACACCGTCTCCAGGTTCTCGTCCGGAATGCCCGGGCCGTCGTCCTCGACGAGGACCCGCAGGGTCAGGTCGGGATCGGTCTCGTCCCGGCGCACCGCCAGGCGGACGTCGCTTCCCGGCGGGCTGAATGAGCGGGCGTTGTCGATCAGGTTCCGGAAGACCTGACCCAAGGGACCGTCGCGGCCCATGACCCGCGCGGGCGCCTCGATGGCGACGCTCAGCCGCACCGGGGCCTCTCCGGGCTTGGAGGTGGTGTCGTAAACGGTGACGATGTCGCCCAGCAAGGCGGCTAGATCGACCGGGCGGGGCCGGTCGCGGGACAGTTCGGCGTCCAGGCGCGAGGCGTTCGAGATGTCTGTTATCAGCCGGTCGAGGCGGCGCACGTCCTGTTGCAGCACCCGGGTCAGGGTCTCGCGCTGGGCCGGGTCCTTGACCAGTTCGAGGGTCTCCAGCGCCGAGCGGATCGAGGTCAGCGGGTTCTTGATCTCATGGGCCACATCGGCGGCGAACCGCTCGATGGCGTCCATCCGGGCCGACAGGGTCTCGGTCATGGATTCCAACGATCGGGCCAGGTCGCCGATCTCGTCGCGACGGCCTTCCAGATCGGGCAGGGAGATGGCGCGGGCGCGCTGCAGCTTGACCTGATCCGCCGCCGCCGACAGCCGCATCACCGGCCGCGCGACGAACAGGTGCAGAAGCAGCGAGGCCAGGAGGTTCACGGCCAGCGCGACCACCGCGAAGGGCACCAGGGCCCGGCGCTGGGCCCCCAGGATCTGGTCGACGTCTCCGGCCTCCAGAGTGAGAACGCCCAGCACCTGCTGCACATGACGGACCGGAAGCGAGACCGAGACCACCCGGTCGCCGTTTTCCGAGCGTCGCACGGTGGCCTGGGGCTCGCCCAGCAAGGCGGCCTCGATCTCGGCCCCCAGGGCGGCGCTGGCCTGGTCCAAAGTCTCTCGCGCCTTGGCGGGGTCATCGGTTTCGACGATCGGCGAGCCGGCCGGGTTGGCGGGGGGCAGGGCGTTGCCGGGAATGGCGTCGGTGACGGCGAAGCTGTCGGAAACCAGGAGGCCGTCGGCGTCATAGAGGCGGGCCCGCTGGCCGCTGGGGATGAAGTTGTCCCTCAGCCACTGACTGGCGGCGATCGGGTCCAGCGTCGGCGTTGGCTCTCCACGCGTGATGCCCAGCTGACCCAGGACGTTGGACAGCAGTTCGGCCTGGACGCGCAGGCTTTCCTGGCGCGCCTGGACCAGCCCGCGGTTCCACTCGTTCAGCGCCAGAGCCCCGCCGAACAGGATCAGCAGGCTGAGCAGATTGAGCGCCAGGATCAGCCCGCCGAGCCGCGATCCGGCGAACCGGAGGCGGTGCCGGGTCAGCCCCCGATCATCGGACGGATCCGAAGGCTCAGCTCTCGCGGTATCGGTAGCCGACGCCATACAGGGTCTCGATCGCGTCGAACTCGGGATCGACGACCCGGAACTTCTTGCGCATGCGCTTGACGTGGCTGTCGATGGTGCGGTCGTCGACATAGACCTGGTCGTCGTAGGCGGCGTCCATCAGGTTGTCGCGACTCTTCACGAAGCCCGGGCGCTGGGCCAGGGCCTGAAGCAGCAGGAACTCGGTGACCGTCAGCTTGACCGCCTTGCCGTCCCAGGTGCTTTCGTGGCGGGCCGGGTCCATGACCAGCTTGCCGCGACGGATCGCCTTGCCGGACGTCTCGGCCGAGGGTTCGGGCTCGCCGCCGTCGCCGCCGGAGCGGCGCAGCAGGGCCTTGACCCGCTCGATCAGCAGACGCTGGCTGAACGGCTTGTGGATGTAGTCGTCGGCCCCGAGGTTGAAGCCCAGGATCTCGTCGATCTCCTCGTCCTTGGAGGTCAGCATGATGACCGGGATGTGGCTGGTCTGGCGCAGGCGGCGCAGAACCTCCATGCCGTCCATGCGGGGCATCTTGACGTCGAGGATGGCGAGGTCCGGCGGCGAGGATTCCAACGCCTCCAGCCCCGTGGCCCCGTCATGATAGGCGACCACCTTGTGGCCATGGCTTTCAAGCGCCAGGGACACGGATGCGACGATGTTCTCGTCGTCGTCCACCAGGGTGATGTTGGCCAAGTCGGTCTCCTTGTCGTCGACCCGGGAAAACGCGACCCGGGGCGCATCAACGCGCGGCAAGCGTAACCGTTCGCTCGCGATCGCGGTGACTTTACGGCCACAGTCGCCGGGTGGCCAGATTTGGTTTGGGAAACCGGACCTTAAAGCCTGTGCGTCATTCTGGCAGACCAATCAGGCGAACCCAGACCATGGCCGGACCCGTCCACTACGAGATCTACGTCAGGAAAACGGCCCCCGCGCCGTGGAGTCTGCTGCAGGCGACGGAGAACCGCCAGCAGGCGATCGAGACGGCCGAGGACATCCTGAGGGACAAGCACGCCGTCGCCGTGCGGGTCACCAAGGAGACGATGGACCCCGACACCATGGAGTTCAACAGCGTCACCGTCCTGACGCGCGGCGCGCCCGAGGCCCCCAAGAAGCGTGTGGTGGAGGCCGACGACCGGCCCAACTGCATGGCCCCGCAGGACTTCTATGCCCCCCACGCCCGCGAGCTGATCGGCCGGGTGCTGGAAGACTGGCTGATGCGGAACGGGGTGACGGTGTTCGAACTGCTGCATCGGCCGGACCTGGTCGAGCGGCTGGAAGCGTCGGGCGTCGAGGTCCAGCACGCCCTTCAGAAGGTCGCCATTCCCGAAAGTCAGGCCACCGGCCAGGCGGCCCATGAGCTGATCCGCCACTATCAGAAGCTGACCGAAGCGGCGATGGAACGGGTGGTGGTGGCGGGTCGCAGGAGCCTGTTTCCTGACCTGGCCAACCGGTCTCTGGCGGACTTGGCGCATCGTCTGGCGGGATCGGCGGACCGGTCGTTCGTCATCGGCGGCGTGATCGCCGGAGCCCTGAAAGGGCCGAAGGGCGCGCGCGCCCGTCTGGACCGGCTGATGGATCTGGCGGACCGAGCGCCGATGGACGGCCCACCCCGGGCGTTGGTCATGGTCGCGATCGAGCAGATCCTCTGCGAGATGATGGCGGCGCGGACCAGCCTGTCCGAGGTGCTTGGGCCCGCGTTGGACCAGGGCGGCAGCCTGGCGGCCGTGGTCCGCATGGTCGCTCCGCGCGAGATCGAGGCCCTGATCCGGATGGACCCCCGGATGGCGCTGCTGATGCCCGCCGTCGATGGACCGGCGGCACGGCTGGGCGTGCGGATCGAGGCCGGAGAGTATCCCATCCTGTCCGCAGCCCTGGCGCGAATGGTGCTGCGCGAACTGATGGGGCCGCGTCGCCTGCGGCCCACCGATGCGCCCGGCGAAATCGACATCCTGCGGACCCTGGCCATGTCGCTGACGGCCACGGCCGGGCGTTTGCTGACATTGGAAGAGGTGCAGAACGCCTTCACCGAACGCTCCAAGAGCCTTGTGACCGCCGACTTCGTGCAGTCCTTCGTCGACCCTTGCGAGACCGTGCTGTGCGAAGCCGAGCAACTGACCCGGCTGTGCGAGAACGTGACCGGCAACGCCAACAAGCGATCGGCCGCGCGCTGGCTGGCGGCCTGCGTGACCTCACTGAGGTTCGAGCAGGAGATGCGGACCGCGCCGATGACGCCGGCGAAGAAGCTCCAGGCCTTGGCCGTCCTGCACCGCTCGGTTCGGGCCGCCGCCTTGTCAGAACACGACACCGAACAGATCGGCGGGGCCATCGGCCACGTCGGCGGAGTGGTCGAGGCCGAGGCGAAGCTGACGGCGCAGATCGCCCGGGCCCCCGCTGCCCCTGCGCAGAAGCTGTCGGCCCTGTTGCGCCTCGCTGCCGGTGAGACGGCGCCGCTCGGACCCGCCGCCGACCGCGCCAAGGCCGAGGCCATCAAACTGTTCCGCGCCCCGGAAGCCCGCGCGGCGCTGACCGCGTCGCCGGAACAGATCGCGCCGCTGAAGACGCTGATGAAGGCGGCGGGGTTGGCCGCCTGAGACAACGAGGGGCCGGCGCGGCTGCGACGGCCTGTCACGGACCGGTGCGACGCGATTGCGGGCGGTGGCCCATCATGGCAAGCGCCACCGTATGGACGCGATCCTGACGACCTATCTGATGCTGGCGGCCGGTCTGGTGCTGCTGACCCTCGGAGGTGATACCCTGGTGCGCGGGGCATCCACAGCCGCGAAATCGCTGGGTGTGTCGCCCTTGCTGATCGGCCTGACCCTGGTCGGCTTCGGAACATCCACACCGGAACTGGTGACCAGCCTGACCGCCGCCATGGCGGGATCGCCGGGCATCGCCGTCGGCAATGTCGTCGGATCCAACACGGCCAATATCCTGCTGATCCTGGGCGTGACCGCCTTGATCGCGCCGATCGTCGTCGACCGGGCGGCGTTCCGGCGCGACGGCTGGATGCTGGTGATCGCCAGCGCGGTCTGCGCCGCGGCCGTGCTCGCGGGACGGATCGACCTGGTCTGGGGGGTGGCCATGGTGGCGATGCTGGTCGCCTATCTGGTCGTCGCCTATCTGGGCGAGCGGTCGGTTCAGGACGCCGAACGGGCCAAGTACGAGCACATCTCCGAAGACGCGCCCGATGCGAAGGGCGGATTATGGGCCGGGCTGGCCCTCGCGGTCGTCGGCATCGCCCTGACCATCGGCGGGGCCCGGCTGCTGGTCGACGGGGCCGTCGTGATCGCTCGCGATATGGGTGTGTCGGACACGGTGATCGGACTGACGGTCGTCGCCGTCGGAACTTCCCTGCCCGAGCTGGTGACCTCTGTTGTCGCGGCGGTTCGGCGTCACGCCGACGTGGCGCTTGGCAATATCGTGGGCTCCAACATCTACAACGTGCTCGGCATCCTGGGCATCACGGCCATGGTCTCGCCGCTGAATGTCCCGCCCGAGATCGCGCGGGTCGACCTGTGGGTCATGCTGGGGGCCACGGCGCTGCTGGTGGTGTTCGTCCGCACCGGATTGAAGATCGTCCGCTGGGAAGGGTTCGCGCTGCTCCTCGCCTATGCCGGCTACATCGCCTGGCTGGCGACGAACGCGACCTGATCGGTCAGTGCGCTTCGTCCCAGTTCTTCGCGGCGCGGGCGTCCACCACCAGCGGCACGGACAGGGCCACGGCCGGTTCGGCCGCGCTCTCCATGACCCGGCGGATCAGGGGGATGGCGCGTTCGGCCTCGGCCTCGGGCGTTTCGAACACCAGTTCGTCGTGGACCTGGAGCAGCATGGTCGTCGACAGGCCCGCGTCGGCCAGCGCGCCCGGCATGCGGATCATGGCGCGGCGGATGATGTCGGCGGCGGCGCCCTGGATCGGCGCGTTGATGGCCGCGCGCTCGCCGAACTGGCGCTCGGCGCCCGACTTGGAATGGATCGCCGGGATGTGGATCTTGCGGCCGAAGACGGTGGAGACGAAGCCCCGTTCGCGGACCTCGGCTCGGGTGGCGTCCATATAGGCGCGGATGCCCGGGAAGCGTTCGAAATAGGTCTTGATATAGGCCCCGGCCTCGCCCTGATCGATGCCGAGCTGGGCTGCCAGGCCGAAGGCGGAGATGCCGTAGACGATGCCGAAGTTGATGGCCTTGGCGCGGCGCCGGGTCTCGGGATCCATCTGCTCGACCGGAACGCCGAACATCTCCGACGCCGTGGCGGTGTGAATGTCGATCCCGGCCTTGAAGGCACGCTTCAGCTCCGGGATGTCGCCGATATGGGCCAGGAGGCGCAGCTCGATCTGGGAATAATCCGCGCTGATCAGGACGTGGCCGTCGCGAGCGATGAAGGCCTGGCGAATCTGGCGGCCCGTCTCGGTGCGGATCGGGATGTTCTGGAGGTTGGGGTCCGACGAGGCCAGCCGCCCGGTCGTGGCCGCCGCCAGCTGATAGGAGGTGTGGACCCGGTCGGTGGACGCATCCATCGCCGCCACCAGGGCGTCGGTATAGGTGCCTTTCAGCTTGGACAGCTGGCGCCATTCCAGCAGGACGCGGGGCAGTTCGTGGGTCTCGGCCAGGCCATCCAGGGTCGCCGCGCCGGTCTCCCACTGGCCCGAGGCCGTCTTCTTGCCGCCGGGCAGGTTCAGCTCGCCGAACAGGATGTCGCCGATCTGCTTGGGCGAACCGACGTTGAACGGCCGCCCCGCCATCTCGTGGGCCTTGGTCTCCAGCTCGGCCATGCGCAGGCCGAACTCCGATGACAGGCGGCGCAGGCGGTCCGGATCAACGCGGATGCCCGCCAGCTCCATATCCGCCAGCACCGGCGGCATGCCCCGCTCCAGCGTCTCATAGACCGTGGCCAGACCCTCACGGGCCAGCCTAGGCTTGAGGATGCGCCACAGCCTGAGCGTGACGTCCGCGTCCTCGGCGGCGTAGCAGGTCGCCGATTTCAGCTCGACATGCTTGAAGGATTTCTGCGCCTTGCCGGTGCCGGCGACCTGTTTGAACGGGATGGGATCATGGCCGAGGTGCAGGCGGCTGAGTTCATCCATGCCATGGCCGTGCAGCCCGCCTTCCAGAACGTAGGAGATCAGCATGGTGTCGTCGATCGGCGCCACGCGGATGCCGCGCCGGGCCATGACGGCGAGATCGTACTTGCCGTTCTGCACCACCTTCAGCACGGCCGGGTCTTCCAGCAGGACCTTGAGCCGAGCCAGCACGGTCGGCTTGTCCAGCTGGGTCAGGGGTTCGCGCGCGTCGCCCTCGCCACCGAAATCCAGCCCGCCCGCGCCCTCGACCGACGGGTGCTCGTGGGTCAGGGGGACGTAGCAGGCGTCGTTGGGGCCGATCGCCAGCGACACCCCGCACAGGCCCGCGTGGGTCGCCGACAGGGCGTCCGTCTCGGTGTCGAAACCGACGACGCCGGCCTCCGTCGCGCGGGCGAGGAAGGCGTCGAGGTCTTCCCGCGTCTGGATGCAGCTATAGGCGTCGTGATCGAAGACCTGTTTTTCCACCGTGTCGGAGACGGCCTGGGGGGCGTAGCGCGGCGAGATGACGGGCGCGGACAGGGGCGCGGCAGGGCGCGACGGGGCGAAGGCCGAGCCGTCGTGGCCCGCCAGCTTGCCGTCGCCGATGCGTCGGGCCAGAGAACGGAACTCCATCAGCTCCAGAAACGCCGAGAGGGTCGCCGGATCGGGGTCGCGCACGGCGAAATCCTCGATCGGTTCCGGCGCGGGGGCGTCGCAGGTCAGCTTGACCAGCTCGCGGCTGAGCAGGATCTGGTCCCGGAAATTGATCAGGGTCTCGCGCCGCTTGGGCTGTTTGATCTCGCCCGCCCGCTCCAGCAGTGTGTCGAGGTCGCCGTACTCGTCCAGCAGCTGGGCGGCGGTCTTGGGGCCGATGCCGGGGGCACCCGGCACATTGTCGACGCTGTCGCCGATCAGGGCCTGGAGGTCGATCATCTTGTCCGGGGTGACGCCGAACTTCTCCATCACCGCCTCTTCGGCGAGGCGACGGTCCTTCATCGGATCCCACATGACGACCGACGGCCCGATCAGCTGCATCAGGTCCTTGTCGGAAGACACGATAACGCACTCGCCCCCGGCGTCCCGGACCTTGCAGGCATAGGTGGCGATCAGGTCGTCGGCCTCATAACCGGGCAGTTCGACGCAATGGACGCCGAAGGCGCGCGTGGCGTCGCGCACCAGCGGAAACTGCGGGATCAGGTCCTCGGGCGGAGCAGAGCGGTTGGCCTTGTACTGGTCGTAGAGATCGTTCCGGAACGTCTTCTCCGAGTGGTCGAAGATGGCAGCCAGATGGGTCGGGCCATCCGCCCCCTTCATGTCCTTCAAGAGCTTCCAGAGCATGTTGCAGTAGCCCTGGACCGCGCCGACAGGCAGGCCGTCGGACTTGCGCGTCAGGGGCGGCAGGGCGTGATAGGCGCGGAAGATGTAGGCCGAGGCGTCGATCAGCCACAGCCGGACGGGCGGCCCGTCCCGAGTGAGGGGACGATCGGAGGCTTCGGGCACGGCGGTGTCGGACATGGCTGCGAACATAGGCGGCGCGACGAGGCGCGTCACGCGCCCCACCGATCAGATTTCGCGAGCTTGACCGTGGGCATGAATGGGCGTCGTCTCCGCCGGACGAGTCCGTCGGGGGGACAATCGATGAAGACGCGCGGATGGGGTTCGGTGCTGCTGGCCTACCCGACGGCGGCGGCCGTGGGTGCCGCCCTGGTGGCGGCAGGGTTCGCGGTCGCGGGCGTGATTGTCCAGGCGATCAACGGCATGACCGACCAGATCCTGGCCGGTCTGTGGATCACGCCCGTAGCTTTCCTCTATGCCTTCGTCGTTTTTCTGGTGGGCCTCGCTGTCATCGGCACACCGGTCTGGTTGTTGCTGTTCCGGATGGGACGGACAAAGAGGCGCGACGCCGTGCTGGCGGGCACGGTCCTGTGCGTCCTGGCGGGGGCCGCCTCCATCGCGGCGGTCGGTGAGCCAATGGCTTCCTGGGAGCCCTGGGCGCTGGCCGCGTCACTGGCCGTGCCCGGGGCGGCGGCGGGATGGACACTGCACCGCGTCGCCTACGGTCGCTGATCGCGCCTCAGAACTCGCGCCAGCTGTCGCCAGGATCGCGCTCACCGGGCCGGGCCGACTGCTGGCCCCAGGTCACCATCATCAGCACCTTGTGGCTGCGGATCCGGTATTCGCCGATCATGGGCGAGACGGCCCCGAGCGGAGCGCCCGTTCGCGCGTCGTAGACGAAGCCCGAAAACTCGGCGACGCCGACCCGGTCGCGGCGGCTGTAGAGGCTGAGTTCCGGGATAGAGACGACGTTCAGGTTCTCGTTGATCGGCAGAGCCAGGGGCGGCAGGCCCACCACACGGCGCATCTGTTCCAGCGACAAGGCCCCGGCCCGCAGTTCGAACACCGCGTCCGCATTGTGCCGGTCGTCGGCGAGGGCGTGGCCGGCTCGCGACAGGGCACTACGAACCGCCGAGGCGGCATAGGCTGCGCCCTCGCCCTGCAGATAGCGGCTCTCGACATAGACGCGGGCGGAATCGGGGATCGGCAGTCGCAGGTCCTCGACGGCCAGATCGGCCGCGCGCGCCATCAACAGCTGTTCCGTGGCCGTCCGCCCCGGGTTGGTCTCGGACGTCGAGGCGCAGGCCGAGAGACCGAGAGCCAGTCCGGCCGCGAGCAGTCGCCGCATCACCAGGTGCCGACGTTGGGCATTGAGACCCACGGCTCGGCGGGCTCAAGGGCCGGCCCTTCCTGCAAGAGCTCGATCGAAATGCCGTCGGGCGAGCGGACGAAGGCCATGTTGCCGTCGCGCGGCGGCCGGTTGATGACCACGCCCCCGTCCTGCAGTCGCTGGCAGGCGGCGTAGATGTCGTCTACACGGTAGGCCAGGTGGCCAAAGTTTCGGCCGCCCGTGTACTCCTCGGGGTCCCAGTTCCAGGTCAGCTCGACCTCGGGCGACCGCTCGGCCGCGGACCGGTGCAGGTCCTTCGGCGCGGCCAGAAACACAAGGGTGTAGCGACCCTTCTCGTTCTCCATGCGCCGGACCTCCTGGAGGCCGAGCAGATCGGTCCAGAAATGCAGCGAGGCGTCCAGGTCTTTGACCCGGACCATGGTGTGCAGATAGCGCATGGCGGCTCTCTGAAGCTGTGGGGAGGAGGAAGCCGTTCTAGTCGGGTTTCGTCAGCTTCCCAAGGCGGACGAAGATCACTAATCACGACAGCGTTCACCGTCCGTGCGCGAAGCATCGCCAGGCAGGTGATCGTCGGTCAGGGGGGCCGGCGGCCGCATCCAGGATCACGCCACACCATGGGCTCACTCACCCGTGCCAACGCCGCGCGCAGCGGCGTCAAGAGCACCGCCGCGGCCAAGCCAAACACCCTCAAGGAACAGCAGCTTGGCGACGTCGGCCTGGGCGAGAAGCTGCGCTACGAGTTTGACAAGTCGATGGCCGCCGGGCCGATCGCCCTGGTCGGCTGGCTCAGCCTGGTTACCCTGTTCGTCATCCTGTTCGCAGCCTCGGTCCTGGCCCTGACACGGCTGGGACCGGACGGGGGCTTCAACTTCTTCGAGGCCGCCTGGCAGTCGCTGATGCGGACGATGGACGCCGGCACCATGGGCGGCGACGCCGGGTGGCCGTTCCGGCTCTTGACCCTGTTCGTCACCCTGATGGGCATCCTGGTCTTCTCGGCCTTGATCTCGATCATCTCGGCGGGGCTGGATTCGGCGCTGGAGGCGCTGAGGAAGGGTCGTTCGCGCGTCCTGGAAACCGACCACACGGTGATCCTGAACTGGTCGCCGTCCATCTTCGACATCGTGTCGGAACTGGTCGTGGCGAACGAGAGCCGCAAGAAACCGCGCATCGTCATCATGGCCAACCGCGACAAGGTCGAGATGGAAGACGAGATCGCCGACAAGGTGGGCGACCTCAAGAACACCCAGGTCATCTGCCGCTCTGGCGATCCCACCGACCTGTTCGATCTGTCCCTGGTCAATCCCCAGACCTGCCGCTCCATCATCGTGGTCTCGCCGGAAGGGGCCGACGACCCCGACAGCCAGGTCATCAAGACCGTCCTTGCCCTGACCAACGACCCCAAGCGGCGCGAGGCGCGCTACCGGATCGCGGCGGAACTGCGCGATTCCCGCAACGCCGAAGTGGCCCGCATCGTCGGCGGCGACGAGGTGCAGCTGGTGCTGGCCGACGACCTGATCTCGCGCATCGTGGTCCAGTCCAGCCGCCAGGCCGGACTCAGCGCCGTCTATTCCGAGCTGCTCGATTTCGACGGCTGCGAGATCTACACCACCGAACTTCAGGACCTGGTCGGCCAGACCTATGGCGACGCCGTCATGGGCTATCGCGACTCGGCCCTGATCGGCCTGCGCTATCCCGACGGGCGCACGACCCTGAACCCGCCGATGGACGAGGTGATCGGCGAAGGCTGTCGCGCCATCATCATCGCCGAGGACGACGATTCCATCCGCCTGACCCAACCGGCCGAGGCCCTGATCGACGCCTCGGCCGTGCGGGCGCCCAAGGCGGTGCGGCGCAAGGCCGAGCGGGTGCTGATCATCGGCTGGAACCGGCGCGGGCCGATGATCGCGTCCGAGCTGTCGAAGTACGTCCGGCCCGGTTCGGTGCTGACCGTCGCCGGCGACACCCCCGGTTTCGTTGACGAGATCCGGTCCATGCCGCTGGGGTCCAGGAACATGAAGGTCGAGCACAGGGTGATCGACACCGGCCACGCCGCCTCCATCGAGGCGCTGGACCCGGCGTCGTACGATTCCATCATGGTGCTGGGCTATTCCGACACCATGGAGGCCCAGTCGGCCGACACCCGCACGCTGATCACCCTGCTGCACCTGCGCAAGCTGTCCGAGCGGCTGGGCGTCCACATCAGCGTCGTCTCGGAGATGATCGATATCCGCAACCGCGAGCTGGCCGAGGTCACCCGCGCCGACGATTTCGTGGTGTCCAACAAACTGGTCAGCCTGATGCTGGCCCAGGCGTCGGAGAACGAATACCTGTCCGACATCTTCGCCGACCTGCTGGATGAGGACGGCTCGGAAATCTACATGCGGCCGATCGGCGACTACGTCGATCTGACCGGGCCGGTCAGCGGCTATACGTTGACCGAGGCCGCGCGCCGTCGCGGCGAGACCGCCATAGGCTATCGCAGGAAGCGCGACGAGAACGGGGCCGACGGCCGCAACATGGGCGGGGTGGTGGTCAATCCTGACAAGGCCGAAGTGCTGGAGTTCCTGCCCGAGGACCGGCTGATCGTGCTCTCGGAGGGCTGATCGCGCCGGCGCTACGCCCCGCCCGGTTGCGCGCGCGGGGGCGAACCCTCACCTTCGGTCTAGACCCGTCGCTTCGCAGGACCCGCCGATGCCCCTTCTGATGTGCCCCAATGACAACGCCCAGATGCAGACGCTGGACCGGGGCGGCGTCCAGTTCGACATGTGCCCGACCTGCCGGGGCGTCTGGCTGGATCGCGGCGAACTCGAGAAGCTGATGGAGCAGTCGGCCGCCACCGCCGCGCAGCAGGCCGCAGCCGCGCCGCCGCAGCAGGCGTATGCGCCCCCGCCCCAGCAGTCCAGCCCCTGGGGCCAACCCCCGCAAGCGCAGCACGGCTATCGCGAGCAGCCGCGCTATCGCGACGATGACGACTATCGCTACAAGAAGAAGAAGCGCGACAGCATCTTCGACATCTTCGATTGACGGCGGGACCTCGCGAGGCCTGGCGGAGCTGCGGCCAGTGCCTTGCTGACGCCCAATGAATGGGCCACGGTGGTCACGACAGAACGTCGAACAGGACGGCACGGGATGAAGCGTTTTTGGGCGGTCGCAGTGTGCGTGACCGCGATCGGCGGTCTGGGTGCCTGCAAGGGCGCGGATACGCCGGATCAGACCTCTGCGCCGATCACGGCGGAGACCGGCGCGCCGGCAAGCACCGACCCCGTCTCTGCCATTGCTCCACAGGTCTCCGCTGACCCGGCGGCCCTGCCCATCGCCGAGGGCGCGCCGTCGTTCGCGGTGCTGTATCCCGGCGGATCCGTCGAGGGCGAACCCGTGATCGCGACCGGGTCCGCTGGACCCGGCGGCCTTGTCACCTATCTGACCGATGCCGCCCCTGAGGCGGTCATCGCCTTCCATCGCCAGAAGGCCGAGGCGGCCGGACTGGCCTCGGTCATGGCCATGAACCAAGGCGAGGCGCGCGCCTACGGCGCCGCGCGCGACGGCGACAATCTGCAGGTCGTGGCCTCGCCGACGCCCGAGGGGCGGACCTCGGTGCAACTGAGCTGGAGCGCGGCGGGATGATGCGGATCGCGGCGGTCGTCGCGGCGACCGTGATCGCGGGATCGGCGTCGGCCAGTGCAGCGCCGCAAACGGCACCGGCGGGCTTCCTGGCCGAGAGCCGGCTCGCGGCCCTGGTGCAGAGCGCGCCACCCGCCCCCGCTGACGGCTCGCCCGCTACGCTCGCGGACATCGCCGCGTCCGAGCGCCTGCGCACGCTGGAGGACACCGACCGCTGGCTGCTGGCCACCCGCCACGCAGAGCTGCGTCCGGCGGTCGCCCTGGCCCATTTCGACTGCGCCCTGGGGTTCCGCGTCGAGGCGGCCGAGAGCCCCCGTCTGGTCGCCCTGCTGAGCCGCGTCCTGCATGACGCCAACGAAGCGGCCGAGCTGGCCAAGGCCCGCGCCCACCGGCCACGACCCGTCTGGGCCAATCCCGACCGCCGCGCCTGCCAGGTCGTCGGCGAGGCGGGGAGGGCCAGCGCCTCCTATCCTTCGGGCAGCGCGTCGGTGGGGGCCGCGTATGGGGCGACGATGGCCGCCCTGGTCCCCGAACGCGCCGAGGCCCTGAACGAGATCGGCCATCAGATCGCGGTCAGCCGCATGGTCTGCGGCATGCACTATCCGGCCGACGTCGCCACAGGCGAGACCCTGGGTCGCGCCGTGTTCGCGGACATCCAGGCCACGCCGGCCTTCCGCGCGGAGGCCGAGGCCGCCCGGGTCGAGATCGCGGCGGCCCGCGCCGCGGCCCGGACCAGCCCGGCCTGCGCGGCAGAGCGCGTGGCTCTGTCCATCCCGCTTCCATGAACGGCCGGGGTTAGCTGTGTCGTGGATCGCCCTCGCTGCGACCCTGTTCGCCGGGCCGGCCACCGCCCCGTGCCCGGCCGACGTCCTCGCGGAGCTGACCGCGACGACGGACCCCGCCCCCTTCCATCTGACCTGTTTCGCCACCCTGCCGCCGGGCAGCGCGGTCTCGCGCCCCGTGGTGATCGAGGGTGAAGAAGGCTCTGGCGCGGGGATGGACTGTCGCGGCGGGAGCCTCGGTCGTCCGGGCGTGGCCTCGACGACGCGCACCCCCACCCTGTCGATCCGGTCGCGGCTAGACGGCGACGGCTGGAGCCGGCCCCGGGGCGTGCGTCTGGCCGATTGCACGCTGCACGGCAATGCGCGCATCTGGGGGCTGGGAGCCGAGGGCCGGATCGACGAACTGCGCGAGTCTTCGCGTGCGCCAGGGCACACGGAGCGAGCCCAGACCGCCGCGCCGACCGACATCGTGTTCGAGCGGGTCCGCTTCGTCGCCACGGGGTCGATCCCGCTCTACATCGGGCCAGGCGTCACGGGGGTGCGGATCGAGGGCGGCCGTTTCACAGGTCGGTCAGTGTCGACCGCAGTCTATCTTGACGCCGAAAGCGCCGGAACGTTCGTGGACGGCGTCGACTTCGACATCATCACGGCCCGCGAGCAGATCGCGGTCGACGGGTCGGCGCGAAACCGGATCGTCGACACCCGCTTTCGGCGATCGGGTCGCGGGGGCGTCTTCCTGTATCGGAACTGCGGCGAGGACGGCGTGATCCGGCATCAGGCCCCGACCGATAACACCATCACCGGCAACCGGTTCGAAGGCGTCAGCTGGCTGTGGCCGCGCGCCGTGGTCGTCGGCTCTCGCGAGGGGCGCAGACGGTATTGCGGCGACGACGCGGGCTGGCCGTTCGGGTCCAGTCTGGACGACGGAGACCGTGCCGCCCGCAATGTCGTCAGCGGCAACCGCCTCACCTATCGCCTCTGGCCCTTCTGACCTCAGGCGGGGCGGGGCTGGGTCAGGGAGCCGTAGAGGTCGGTGCGCCGATCGCGGAAGAAGCCCCAGGCGGCGCGGTGGCGGTCGACGTAGTCCAGGTCGAAGGCGTGAACCAGCACCCCTTCCTCGTCTCGCTCCAGGCTCTCGACCAGATCGCCACGATGATCGGCGATGAAGGACGAACCGTAGAAGACCTGGCCGGGCTCGGTCACTCGCTCGTGGCCGATCCGGTTGGCACCGACGACCGGCACGACGTTGGACACCGCATGCCCCTGCATGGCGCGCCGCCAGGGCTCGGCGGTATCGAGTTCCTTGTCGTGTGGCTCCGAACCGATCGCGGTCGGATACATCAGCACCTCGGCCCCCATCAGCATCATGGCGCGCGCGGTTTCCGGGTACCACTGGTCCCAGCAGATGCCGACGCCGACCCGACCGTGGCGGGTGCTCCAGACCTTGAAGCCCGTGTCGCCCGGCCGGAAATAGTACTTCTCCTGATACCCGGGGCCATCGGGGATGTGGCTCTTGCGATAGATGCCCAAGGCCGAGCCGTCGGCGTCCAGCATGACCAGGCTGTTGAAATAGTGCGGCCCCTCGCGCTCGAAGATCGAGACGGGGATGGCGACGCCCAGCTCTGCCGCGACCGGCTGCATCGCGACGACGGCAGGGTGCTCGCGCCAGGCGTAGGCCGTGCCGAACCAGCGCTCCTCCTGCGACACGCAGAAATAGGGGCCCTGGAACAGCTCGCTCGGCAGGATGACCTGGGCCCCCTTCGACGCGGCCTCGCGCACGAAGCCGATCGTCTTGGCGATGTTGGCGTCCATGTCCTCGCCATAGGCGGTCTGGATCGCGGCGACGGAGATCGTGCGGGCCATCAGGCGGGCTCCTGCTGGGTGATGCAGTGAAAGGACCCGCCTCCGGACAGGATGGCGGTCGACGGCAGAGGAATGATCTCGCGGTCGCCGAAGACCGTGGCCAGACCGTCGCAGGCCAGGCGAGCCGCAGCCTCCTCGCCATAGGTCGGCACGATCACGGCCCCGTTGGCGATCAGGAAGTTCATATGGCTGGCGGGGACCGGGCGTTCGTCCTCGTCCAGAACAAGGCCGGGCGACGGCAGGCGCAGCAGACGGATCGCGCGACCCTCGGCGTCGGTCATGGCCGACAGGTCTGCGGCGACGGCGTCATAGACCTCGTGGTTCGGGTCGTTCCGGCCCCAGCCGACGGGACAGGCGACAACGCCCGGCGCGACGAAGCGGGCCAGGTTGTCGACATGGCCGTCGGTGTGGTCGTTCAGCAGGCCGTCGCCCAGCCAGAGAACCTTTCGCGCGCCGAGCGCCTCGGTCAGGGCGGCCTCGGCCACGACCTCGGTCCAGCCCGCGTTGCGATTGGGGTTCAGCAGGCACTGGCGCGTGGTCAGGATGGTGCCCGCGCCGTCGTGGTCCAGAGCCCCACCCTCCAGCACGACATCATGCCGGTCGAGCGCAGCCCCCGAAGCCTGGCCGATCTGATCCGCCACCGTGTCGTCGTGCTCGAGGTTGTATTTTCCGCCCCAGCCGTTGAAGCAGAAGGCGGCGGCCCGGGCAGAACCCGCCCCGAAGATGGGACCGGTGTCCCTCAGCCAGATATCGCCGAAGCGGCCGTCGACGATCTCCACGCCCGCCACGTCCTCGAACCGGGCGCGGGCGTCGGCCAGGGCTTCCGGTTTGCCGACCAGCAGCTTCACGCGCTCGCGGCCGGGGCCGGCGAGGGCGCGCACCAGCGCCTCGACCTCGGCCTGAGCGGGTATCAGGTTGTCCTCCCACAGCTCGCCATGGCTGGGCCAGCCGACCCACATCGCCCGGTGAGGCGACCATTCGGCGGGGACGGGCGAGGCGAAGGCCATGATCGAAACGACATCCTTGGACGCGGCGGGACCGCGCCAGATAGGCCCCCCGGCACCCGACTTCAACCGAGCGCGCCCTGGCGAGGCGCAAAGAAAAAGGCGGCTCCTTTCGGAGCCGCCTTGATCGTGTCGCCTGATCCCTTGGATCAGAACTCGTAGCGCAGGCCCAGCTGGATGGCCCAGAACGAACGACCGTTGTTGTCGCGGTTCAGGGTGTCGGCCGAGGAGCTCGGGCTGGAGTAACGATAGGTCGAGCACACCGGATTTCCGACGTTGCTGCGAACGATGCCGGCGGCGTCAGCGCACTCGGCGTTGATCAGCGTCAGGCTGTCGCCGTACTCCTCGACGATGCCCCACTCGTCGTTGAGCAGATTGGCGAGGTTTTGGATGTCGGCGACGAACTTGAACCGGCCCGGCAGGAAGAAGGACGGCAGTTCCTGGCTGAACTGCAGATCGATCTGATAGGTTTCCGGCTGATCGTCCGAACCCTCGCCCTTGCCGACGGTGCGGCCGTACTCGAGGCCGAAGGTGTCGACCAGCTCGCGGAGGCGGTCACGGCTGGCGGCGGTATCGAAGATGACCGAGCCGAACTGCAGCGGGTTCGTCGCGCTAGGGGCATTGAAGTCCGGCACGAACAGCAGCTGGTTGCCGCGGTTCACACCGAAGGTCGGGCTACGGCTTGCCGCGCGATCGCTCATCACGAACGTGATGGGGCGACCGTCACGGATCTCGCCGAACAGGTTAAACCGGGTCTCCAGGTCACCGAAGAAGGTGTTGGTGTAGTTGACCTCGGCCTTCCAGCGGTTGGTGATTTCCTCGAACGCGGTGCCGTAGGCTTCCTCGTTCGGGTCCAGGCCCGATGCACCCGTGCCGTAGAGCGAGCTTTGGGTCGAGCCGAAACGGACACCCGAGACGCGGTCTTCGATGTTGGAGCGAGCGTAGCCGACCAGCACGTTCAGGTCGCGATCGAAGAAGGACCGCTCGGCGCTGACGCCGAAGGAGTAGCTTTCGCCCTCCTTGACGTTGAAGGCGACGATGTCGCGGTTCGAACCCGGGTTGGTCGAGGTGATGCCAAAGGCGGCGCGCTGGGCGGCGGTGCCCAGGATGCCGTCGTAGCGGATCCGGCCGTCCGGGGTGAACTGCTGCACGCCGTTGACCGTCAGGGGTTGGGCCCGGAAGTCGCGGAACGACACGGCGTTGTTCACCTGGGTGACAACCAGATCGAAGTTCACGCGCCAGTTATCGACGGCGGCCGAGGCGAACGCGGGCAGGAAGCCATCGGCCCAGCCTTCAGGCGCTTCGACGGTCGCGGTCAGGAAGTATTTCCAGTCCGAGGGGATGTCGAAGGTGGGGAACAGGGCGTTCACTTCCGACCCGGTCGGAGCCGTGGCCCCGCCCTGGATCGCGCGGACCGAAGCGGGGATGGCGTAGCCGAAGGTCGGATCGGCGACATTGATGTTCAGCGCCGCCGCGCCGACCGCCTGGGTGAAGCCGGCGGCTCCGGTGGTTTCCCGGAAGGTGCCGTCGACGTTCCGCTCGATCTGGATCTGCGAGGTCAGGACGCCCGTGTTGCCGAACGGGTTGGTCACGATCACGTCGGGGATACCGCCCGAGAACAGGCCGAGGCCGCCGCTCAGGGTCAGCCAGTCGTTGGCCTGCCATTCGAACGAGGCGCGCGGCATCAGGATCTCGATGCCGTCATAGGTGGTCTGGTTGGTGAAGCCCGTGCGGTTGAAGAAGTTCTGGTTGAATGCGGGCTTGTCGTCGCTTTCGTACCAGTCGTAGCGGAAGCCGGCCTGAATAGTCAGGTTGTCGAACAGCTGCAGCGTGTCCTGGAAGAACAGCGAGTTGACGCTGTAGTCGTGGGTACCGGCGCCGTCCGCCTTCACGCCCGAGATCGCGTTGTTGTAGACCAGACGGCTAGCCTGGCCCGACTGGAAGTCAGCCAGAGAGTCGAAGTAGTAGACGCCGTTGCTGCTCGGCACGAACAGATTGAAGATCCCCACATCCTGGCGCTGGTAGCCAAACTTGAACAGGTTGTCGCCGAGCGAATACTCGCCCTTGAACTGGATCTGCAGGTTGTCGGTCGTCAGGAAGTTGGCGTGGCGGAACTGGTCGGGACCGAAACGGTAGACCGAGTTCGAACCGCAGCCCGTGATCGCGTTCGAGGTGACCGTGCGGGTCGCGTCCGAGCAGACCGTGATGTCCGAGAAGAACTGGCCCGACGGCGGCTCCTGCAGGCGGGTGTAGTCGCGATAGGTGACGCGCAGCTGGGTCGAGAAGTTGTCGGTCCACTGCGAATTCAGCTCGGCGGCATAGGCCTGATCGTCTTCACCGGTCAGGTACCACTGCGAGTCGAAGCCGGCCGAGGTGGTGCCGATGTTCGTGCGCTGGATCACGCCCGATTCGGCGCGGCGGTAGGTCAGGGACAGGCGCTGGCTGTCTGTGATGTTCCAGTCCAGCTTGACCGTGTATTTCTCGTCCGTGATCGGCTTGGTGCGGGAGATCGCGCCGACGTCGAACTCGGTCGCATAGGTCGAGTTGAACAGGCTGACGAAGCTGTCCAGGTTCGCCTGGGTGATGCCCCGGATCGAGTTCGAGAAGCCTCCGCCGGTCGGGCCCGTGGCCGTCTGGTCGACCGTCTCATAGGTCTCGTAAGAAGCGGCGAAGAACAGGCGGTCGCGCCACAGGGGGCCCGAGAAGAAGAAGCCGTAGTTCTCCTGGGTGATCTGGCTGGGGATTTCCACGCCGCGGATCGAGGTGCCGACGAGGCCGTCGTTCAGATAGTTGACGAAAGCGGTGCCGCGGAAGTCGTTGCCGCCCGAACGCAGGACCACGTCGAGCGCGCCGCCCGAGAAGTCGCCGTTCTCGACGTCGACCGGCACGGCGCTGACGCTGAACTGCTCGATGGCGTCGATCGAGACCGGGCCGCGACGGGTCGGCAGGCCACCCGTGTTCAGACCGTAGTCGTCCTGGGCCTGGGTGCCGTCGATGGTGACGCGGTTGGTGCGGGGGTTGGAGCCGGCGATCGAGATGCCGCCGTCGCCGCGCGTGTTCTGGGAGACCAGGATGTTGCGGCGGGCCAGGTCGCGGATGTCGCGGTTGACCGAGACGACGCCGGCGACGTCTTCGCGGCTCAGAACCGAGGTCACGCCGGTGTTGTCGGCCGTGACGTCGCGGATGCCCACGACCACGATGTCATCGACGGCGCTGCCGCCTTCGAGGTAAACCGTCAGGTCCGTCGTGTCGGCGACCTGGAGGTTGACGTCCTCAAGAACGCCGCCGCCGGCTGACGACGACGCTTCGATCCGGTACGGGCCGCCCGGGCGCAGGCCGCGGGCGTTGAAGATGCCGTCGGCGCCGGTCACCGTGGTCAGGGTGGTGCCGGAGGGCAGGTGGGTCAGGGTGACGGTGCTGCCGGCGACGGCCGAACCGTCATTGCCGATGACCGTGCCCCGGACCGCCGACGTGGTGTCCTGCGCATAGACGGCAGACGACATCGCGAGCGACGTCAGGAGGGCGGTGCTCGCCCAGATTGCCCGAGAGCGGTTGGTCATCTTGTATCCCCAGATGGTCCGGGCGGCGGCCCGGCGCGCGAAATGTGGCCGCAAAGGGCCACGTCGAAATCACGCTCCGTCTAGGCTCGGTCTCGGAACGGGGGACGACAGTGCTGTGACAGTCGTGTGACAGCAGCCGGGGGTGACACGGGAGCCACAGTGTGGGGACCCGGACGCGTGATGCCCCCCCCGCGCCCTCAGTACGCGGAGCGCCTCAACCCCAGACGGCGCGCAGTCTGGCCTCGCGCCCACAGAACCGGGTGTAGCCGCCATAGCGGACCGGGTTCAGCCGGGCGAAGTCCTGATGGTAGGCCTCGGCGGGCCAGAATCGGGCGGCCTCGCGCACAGGCGTGACGAAACGCCGCTCTCCGACGACGGCGGCGGCGGCCTGCCTGGACGCCTCGGCGATCGGGCGCTGGGCGGTCGTCGCGAAGACGGCCGTGGCATAGGGCGCGCCCTGGTCGCAGAACTGACCGTCGGGATCGGTGGGATCGATGGTACGCCAGAACCGGTCGACCAGCTGGCGATAGGTGATGCGGGTCGGGTCGTAGGTGACCTGGACGGCCTCCAGGTGCCCGGTGCCGCCCCGCACGACCTGATCATAGGTGGGATTGGCCACGCGCCCCCCGGCGAAGCCCGAGACGGCCGAGACGACGCCCGGCATGCGCTCGAAGTTGGCCTCGACCGACCAGAAGCATCCTCCGGCGAACACCGCCACCTCCCGCCGACCGCTGTCGGGGCCTGATTGCACCGGAGGCTGGGCCGTCGCGGGTTCGCCCGGCGAGCAGGCGGCGAGCGTCAAGGTGGCGGCTACGGCGATGCGGGACAGGACGGACATGAGCGAACTCCGAGGACAGCGATGGGCGCGATGCCCTAGCTACGTCGGCGCCCGCCCCGGGGATACAACCCCCTCCTGGTTCCGAAGTCACCGGGCGGCGGCGAACCGTCTTGCGAGGGCTTTTGCGGTGGGTTTGAGGGCTCTGGGTTCGTGGTAGTTTCCGTTGACCTGTGTTCGGGCGATGACGTGGGCGCGGAAGCGGTTGAACAGGTTGTCGTCGG
>JAESFP010000127.1_pt1 | contig 69631 bp, 63 predicted proteins | sample 9266181 | NCBI WGS metagenome assembly JAESFP01 (sample SAMN14502547, study PRJNA617102) | algae metagenome | isolation source: Pegethrix bostrychoides GSE-TBD4-15B and co-occurring heterotrophs from... | place: USA: Grand Staircase-escalante National Monument, Utah | collected 2006-08-15 | reverse complement strand
GGCTGCAACGTCAGCTCTCGCGGATGGTGCGAGGCTCTGCCAACTATCAGCGGCAAGCGAGCAAGGTGGCAAATCTGCATTTGCACATAGCCCGCCAGCGTAAAGACTTTCACTATCAGGTTGCTCACTGGCTTTGTGAGAAATACGATCTCATAGCGTTTGAAGAGCTGAATATCATTGGACTGGCTAGAACCCGACTGGCTAAGTCGATTCTGGATGCAGCATGGGGCGCATTCCTGAACATCCTGCAAGCAGTAGCGGTAAAGCGCGGCAAGTGGGCACGGGGCGGCAATCCTAGAGGTACCAGTATTGAGTGTTCTGGTTGTGGTGAACGGGTTGAGAAGACGCTGAAAGACCGTGTACATAACTGCCCTCATTGTGGGTTGGTAATCGACCGGGACTGGAACAGTGGAATCAACATTCTGAATCGGGTTTCTGGGACGCTTGGACTAGCGTTTCCTGGCTGTGGAGGCTTAGAGGGTACTCAGCCTACGAAGCAGCAATTTCTAATCGTGAGGTTAGAAGCTCCCGCTACAGCGCTCTGCGCTTAGCGGTGAGAGTTGTCACAGTGCGGCTCTATCAGCCAATCTTCGCGCAGGTCGCCATGATTGACACCCTTTGCCTGGTTCTGTTTCCGCTTGCCGTTGCACTCGGAGAACGGGCAGCCATTGCGACAGAATGACTTGAGCCATTCGGTTTGAGCGAACTCGTTCACTCGCTGCTCACACCACTGTCGGCCATGCCCCATTTCGATTAATGGAAAGCGGAATACCTGCTCGCGGTAGTTGCGCTCTGTTTTGGCACGAACTGCCTCATCATCGTTGAAACCAATCAGGTAGTCATATTGCTGAACAGTTGAGCCGAAGCTGCGATCCTTCTTCCGGCTTTCCTCATCGGCATTGAAGCCAATCAGGTACATCGGCGTATCAGCCGTGACCATGCTCTTGTCCAAAGAGCGCTTCTTCTCATCAGCGTTGTAGCCGATGAACCGCTGCCGGGGGCTGTCCCCCAATAGATGCGCCACCACTGCATCAATCACTTCCCCCTTGAAATTGAGTGTGCATAGCCTTGCGCTGCCGCCTCGCTGGGGCACGGTGCCGCTCTTGACCAGATGATGAAACAGGCTGTATGTCCCTTTCAGGTGAAAGGTTTGGGGCTGACGGGTGGAGCTAAGAATCGTCACCCCATCAGCCTTGAGATCTCCGTTGCGGCAGCATTGGATCATCCAGATGTTGTGCAGGCGGCAGAGGGGAAACAGGACATTCTCAATCAGTCACTTTAGGCGAGCCGGTTCACCGCCCACAACAGAGTGGATGACAATCAGGTTCTCTAGCGGGAAGTCGCGGCTCTCTGGGTTGAGTATGTATTCAATCAATAGTGCTGTGCTGTCGAAGCCTGCACCCCAGGACAGTACAACGGGGCGAAAGTTGGGGTTGAGCGTAGACAGAAGCTCATAGAATTCCAGTGCTTCTGCGCCCCCGCTTGCAAAATGAATCGGCGGCAGTTTCATGAATTTGCCTGAGTTGTTGTGGACGTGACAAATTGCAGAGAGCCATCATGACTCCCTGCAACTCACCCGGATGGACTAAAGCGGGAAGATATCTGCCAGCTTCCGATAGGCTTGATCCACTCGGCTGATCCGGTTCTCACCCTTCAGTCTTTCGGTAAATGCCATCAGCAGGTTGAAGCTTGTCGGGTCACGGAACTCTTCAAACGTAGGTTCTTTGAACTCCTCCCAAATCGGCAGCATCATAGAGCTGTTGATGGCTCCAGCCCGAACTGCATTCCAAATCATGTGCTCGGCCTGCTGGTCGTCAATGCCCTCCAGCTTCAGCCTGTCCAGATTCTTGGTCAGGTTCTCCAACTGCCCAGGCAATAACGTAAAGGCTTCTTTGACCAGGCGCAGGAAGTTGTTGCCGGGGGTATGTTTGCGTTTCTCGGAGAAGTCGCCTGACATGATTAGGTTGGAACAGACAAAGACTTTGGCTCCAGCGCAGATCCCGGCTGCCATTGACTTGTCATGCGAGTTGCGAATGCCAATCGAGAACCCGTAGTCGTCAGTTCCGCTGCTAAAGTCAATGACTCCGAACATCCGATGCCCGTACTTGTCATGCCCAGGCTTCCCGCTCAGCCCGTAAGCTTCCCGGTGGACAACCAGCCCGCTGTCGCAGGCAGACTCTAGCACCGCATCAATGATGCTGGCATGAGATAAGGGATTCCAGGTGTCAGTGGGTTCAGGTGTCGCAATTGCGTAGACCGTCTCTTTAGTAGCAGAGAATGCGTCGTATTCCAATCTTAGAGTAGACATAATCTTTGCAATGCTCGATAAAGGCTAGCCCATCACGGCGATAGCCGTTATTTCTGCCGTGAGCGGTCAGCATGTATTCGCCTATCTTTGCAATTGCCGTGCCGCTTCTGAGTACGGCTGTCATCTTTCTAACAGGGCGATTCAGCATGTTTCTCTGGCTCGACTAATCCGCTGCCCCAGCATCGTATAGCGCTGCATCGCATCCACCCGTTTGACTGCCATGCCAATCGCCTTGGGTGCGCCCACCAGCACCGCCAACTTCCGAGCGCGAGTCAGTCCTGTGTAGAGCAGATTCCGGCTCAGCATCATGTAGTGCTGCATGAACAGGGGCATCACGACCACTGGATACTCGCTGCCCTGTGACTTGTGTATCGTCACTGCATAGGCCAAGCCAATCTCGTTCAAGTCAGCATAGTCATAGCTTACCTGCCGCTTGCCATACTGCACCGTCACCTCCTGCTCCTCCAAGTCCATGCCTTGGATGATGCCCATGTCCCCGTTGAACACTTCTCGGTTGTAGTCGTTCACCTGCTGGATCACTCGGTCTCCCACTCGCAAAGTCATTCCCCCACGCATCAGCTCTGGTTTAGCAGCAGCAGCCGGGTTGACCAGCGCTTGCAGCACTCGATTCAGATTGCGTGTGCCCACATCCCCCCGCGTCATTGGGCAAAGTACCTGCACTTGAGCCAGGTCATAGCCTAGTCCTGGCAAGAGCTGCTCGACAATATCTGAGATGTACTGCACCCCATCCTCTGGTTCAGTCGCTTTCAGCCACAGACAGTCTGACTTGGGGGCATCTGATACGGGTTCTAGCTGCGGGAACTCGCCCTGGTTGATCCGGTGAGCGTTGGTGACAATCTGGCTGGCCTGGGCTTGGCGGAACACCTGGCTCAGCCGCATCACCGGGATGCTGCCTGAGTCAATCATGTCCTTGAGTACAGCTCCTGCTCCCACACTCGGCAACTGGTCAGTATCTCCCACTAGCAGCAGCTGCGATTCAGGCGAGACCGCTTTGAGCAGGGAGTTAGCCAAGAACAGATCTAGCATTGAGGCTTCATCAACCACTACAGCATCAGCCTCAATCGGGCTATCCTGGTCGCGCTTGAACTTCATGTGCTTGGGGTCAAACTCTAGCAGCCGGTGAATCGTCTTGGCTTCTTGCCCTGTCACTTCGCTCAGTCGCTGCGCTGCTCGTCCGGTGGGAGAGGCTAGGGCAATTGTCTTGCCCATTGCTTTCCACAAGGCCACGATCGTCTTTGTCGTTGTGGTCTTGCCAGTGCCGGGGCCACCTGTGAGAATCAGCACCCGACTGCTGGCCGCTAACTCAACGGCCTGCCGCTGCTGCTCAGACAGAGTGCTGTTCGTCGCTTGGGCAAATCGTTCTAGCCAGCGCTGCACTCGCTCGATGTCAGTGGGCAGCTTACGGCTCAAAAGCACCCGCAAGCGTTCTGCCACTGCTTGTTCTGCTCGGTAGAAGGGCGGGCTGTAGCAGAGGAACTGGCCTGCCAATTCACCAGAGCCACCTTGCATGATTAGCTCCTCGTCTATAGCCATTGTCACCGTCAGTTCTTCAACATCCTTTGGCTCAATCACATGCCCCGGCAAGGCCAGCCGTTTGACGGTGTTCTCGACCAACTCAGCTTGGGGCAAGAAGCAATGACCTTCCTCGGCGGCATGGTTGAGCACATGCAGTAGTCCGCTGCGGTAGCGATACTCAGATGTGGGTTCAATGCCCAGATTGCGGGCAATCGCGTCTGCTGTGACAAAGCCGATGCCATACACATCAGTCGCCAAGCGGTAGGGGTTCTGAGTGACCACAGCAATCGACTCATCGCCGTACTTCTTGTAGATCTTGACGGCGTAGGTAGTGGAGACGCCATGCCCCTGCAAGAACAGCATCACCTCTTTGATCGCCTTTTGCTCCACCCAGGCGAGTTGAATCAGCTTGACTCGTTTCTTGGCGATGCCGGGAACTTCGTTGAGCCGTTCGATTTGGCTCTCAATCACCTCTAGCGTATCGAGGCCAAAGTGGGCAACGATGCGTTTGGCAGTGACGGGGCCAACGCCTTTGATCAGGCCACTGCCGAGATACTTCTCGATGCCTGTGATAGTGGCGGGTTTGGTTTCGCGGTACTGCGTCACCTGGAACTGAGCGCCGTACTTGGGATGGTCGCGCCAGATGCCAGCGAGTTCGAGGGTTTGGCCGGCTTGGAGGTTGGCAAAGCTCCCAACGATAGTCAGCAGGTCGCGCTCACCGGGCACCTTGAATCGAGCGATGCTGTAGCCAGATTCAGCAGAGTAGAAGGTGATGCGCTCGACGATGCCTTTGAGCTGCTCCGTGGCTGGCTGACCATTCATCGAGATTTTTAGAATTACGTTTTCTTGACAAACGAGCTGTTGATTTGCTCTAGCTTTCTGTTGATTCCAGCAAGTCCTCAATTTGCTTCAGCAGTCGCTCAACCTTTTTCCGTATAGTTTTCTCTAACTTTGACGTGCGTACTTTCTTCATCACCGTGCTTGTCAGCGATTTGAAGACCTGCTCTTCGGTTTGTAGCTTAGTGGTACTGGTTTCAGCGGTTGTCCGCTTTGCATCATTTGCTGCTGCTGTTATGGCCTCTAGTGTCAGTTCATTTACAACTGCCTGCTCAATTAAACTGACCCTGGATGTTTCATTCTTTATTGAGGCAATCGCCATTGCTTTGGGATAAGACAATTTACCTTCTCGAATTGCTTCAATAATGTCAGCAGGCTGGTTGCGTAGCCTTAATCGGGATTGGACAAATGTTTTCCATGACATCTGGCCTAGCGCACTAAAAACTTGCTCCACAGTCTGAGCCGCATCACTCTTTAGAAAAACGGGATCAATATTGCCCTTGGACGCATTGCTCATCCGATTCAATAGAGCTGGAACTTCATCAATGGCCAGATTTAGCGACTGAGATAAAAAGTTCAGGATGTGATCTAGCTCTTCAATAGGGGTAAAGCTTTTTCGGTTAAAGTTCTCTGACGCAGCAGCTTGATACGCCTGTTCGTCTGACCAGTCGAAAACCTTGACTGGAACTGTCTCTAACTCCAAATGCTGAGCTGCTAGATAGCGGCGCATTCCAGCAATTAGCTCATAGGCAGGCGTTTTGCTATTGTATCCTGGCAGTGGCCGTACCCAAAGCGGCGAGCGGATACCATTTTGCCTGATCTCAGCTTCAGCCCATTGGCTAATCTGCTTTAGGTCATAGTGATACCGTAGGGCAGATTGCGAAGGGGTAAAGCTAAAGGTGAGATGAATTGCACTCAGCGGAACCTGAATTTCAGCAGAACGGTTCAACTGCTCTTTAATGTGGGCTTGAGCTTGAATCATTGCTTCAGGCTGCCAACTTTGAGAAAGCGCGGGATCGTTCTCAATTGCGGTTAGGATGCTGCGTCTAGCCATTGTAGACCTCCAGGGCTTCAAGAAATAATTGCTCAAACCGCTTTGCGCTGTCTCGGACCTCTTTGCGATTAACCCCAAATACCGTTTTGGCTTGACCTGGACTATCAGTGATACAGGCCCGTTGATACACTGCTGATCTTAAAAGCGTTACTCTACACTGCTCGATTGATGCCTTTGCATCCCGATAGGCCAGCGTTCGCTCGTCAACATTGCTAAAGAACAATGCTGCTCTTGGACTGCCACCTCGTACCGTCTGGGACTGTCGCAAGTAGTCTAGAATTCGTCCTGTTGAAACCACATCAAATAGAGATTCTTTGATTGGTATCAGGGCCAGATCCACACAGTTAAGAATTGTCTTAGTTGTCTCAGAGGCGTTGCCAGGGCCATCTACCACTACTACTTCATATTGGGGATCTTCTCGCAGCTCAAGCAATCGCGTAAACAATAGGTCTGGGTCACTAATGATCTCAAATGGGTGTCCTAACTCTCTTGCCCACGGTGAGCTGCACTGCTGTCCATCCGCATCAATCAGCAATGCACGATATCCCTGCCGAATTAGCCAATCCACAAGATGGACAGAGCAAGTGGACTTACCAACTCCACCCTTTTGATTGGTAAATCCGATCAGCTTGGGCAACTGCTTTCCTGCGTCGAGCAATGCCTGAAGGGGTGGCATAATCGTTTCGGGCTTATGCTCAGCACGGCTTCTTACTTTGGATTTAGTATGCTTCTGCAACTTTGAGGAAGATTCCGCTTCTACTTCTAGAGTTTTATCTTGCGCCTGTGGAGTGGAAAGAGATGGCATCATAATTCAAAAAAATGATGGAGTAATCTGCTTTAATGCTGATGCAGTGAAGCGATGGCTATGAGAATCTATTCAGAATTGTAGTTCAAAATTTAAAATCAACTCAGAAAAATACTAGATTAATCTGTAGCTATTTAGGTCTAACTATTCCACAATAGTTAAACTTGCAGAATGTTTGTAAACTTCACCAACAATGGCTTTTAGCAGAAGACATGTTGATGAATCGAGAAAAGAATCTTCGGTAAAATGAGGAGATAGAGGCGGTTTCGAGACTTTGATATAACAGAGATGCACATGTCTAGTTAGCTCTCTTCCCTCACCGAATCTCAGTTCTCACACGCCGCTGAAATGGGCGATCGCTAGCAGTCGAACTGGCTGATGCTTCACCCGCAACCGCACTCTGATCTAGATTAGCAATATGCCACTGCCGGGAACGAGTAGAAGCAGAATTACATCGCTCACCCCTAGCTAGTTTAGTCTCTGCTGGCTCAGCGCTCAAGGTATAGACCCGACAACCTACAACGTTCCATACATCAGAGCAGGTGCAGTCATAGCCAGCGGACTGAAGCAGCCGTCCGCTGGTCACGTTCAGCTTTCGCTGCTGCGGCATCGTCTCAGTTCGTCTCTAGAAATGCTGCGGCAATTGGCTGCACGTTAAATCTCCAGCAAAGTTCACAAGCGACCATATGCGGATGATACCTGCATCGAGTCGGACAGGCTCCAGTTTTACCTGCCATGGCACAAGACCTCAACCAAGCGGCTGGGTATGAGCTTTGGCACGGGGCAATAGCAAGCGACCAGTCACCCTACCCTGCTATTCGTTGCCAAATGCGCTGAATCTCCAGCAGCATACGATCAAAGCGCTCTGTAAAAGCCTGATGTTGCCGTATATTCTCCTGCCCTTCGCTAATTAAAATCTCAATCAACTGCTCGTTGTTACGTCCCTGCACCATGTTTCGAGACGCAGTTTCTGCCGTCTCTTCTCGATCATCAATCACTGTTTGACCCAGTGCTGTGATTGCTTTTGCGTTTGATTCGACAATCGACCGCGTGAGTTCCAGTTGCCTCTGGATGAACTGCTGCTGTTCGGCGTTTGATTCGACAATCGACCGCGTGGTTTCGAGTTGCCGCTGGGTTAGCTGCTGTTGCTGCTGAGTCTGCTGCTGACTCGTTGCTAACTCTTCTAAAATTCGCTCAATGCGATCTAGCCGATCCGATGGTGATGTCGTCATACTGCCTCGCTTTCTGCTTGCATTTTACTTCTTCTAGACAAATCAACGCTACCAGTGGGGCATTTCCCATTACGGCTTCTGGATCAGCAGCTCAATCGGCTGGCGGTAGAAGTCAGCAGCGGTGGCTGAACTATCGATCACATAGCCACCCAGCAGCAGCCCCAGCCATAACTCGACGATGGCCAGTCCTGTCTGCTGCTGCAATACCTCAAAGCTGAGCGCACCTGACTGGTCATAGAGCACCCGGTCGATCTGCTCTTGCCATTGCCCCGGCGTCTCACCCCCAGCAAATAGCGCCAGTGACTGCTGAAGCAGCTCTGGTTCTTGCCCCATCAATTCCAGCATCTCTAATAGCTGCTCAGGCTCCACAGCCCGAACAACTGGACTACTCGCCGTTGGCCGCTGACGTTTGGCTGGAGTCAGCGGTTCAGGTTGCTCCACCAGTGCCGACAAGTCAAAGCTCACAGGCTGCCGCACTAGGCCGTCCAGCCAGTCAGCCGATAGCTCAATGCCTGCCCCTGCTGGCTCTTGCCAGTTCATTAGCCACAGGTCAGACTTGCGCTCTAGCAGGTCACAGAACTGAGCCAATGCTTCAGCACCCAAAGCGAGATGCTGCTGCACTCCATTAGCAGGCAGCTGAGCCAAAGCTGCCTCGAAGACAGCAAGGCCGTCGCTCAGCACAATTTGCTCTGGCAGCGCCGTTGCCAGATCTGCCGCTTCCTCTAGCCAGTCCCATAGAGTTAGCTGGTGCATGTTCATCGCCTAATCTAGATTGCAACCCTCGACGGGGCAGGGGTGACGACTCAGCTCTAGCTCAATAGAATCTCGAAACAGCGCTACATTGGAGCCGCATTGGGCTGAGAATGCCTTCAGCATTGATTCTAAATATTGCTTCAGCATCCGTTCAGTCAAAGCCCCGCAGTGAATTGGACTGCTCTTGGCCAGCAGTTCACTGCCCCGGTACAGTTCCCCCGCCACCGCGTGGAGCCTGCTGCCTTGTTTCCACTGCACCAGCACCGCATAGCAAACGCTGGGCAGTGGCACTTTGATGATGGGCACTGGGCTATCTACTGGAGCAGTAGCCTGAGCCAGTTTGCCGCGATAGAATGACCGGCGCTTGTGGCAGCGAACATCGTCCCAGCAGGAACGCAGATGCGCTTGGGCTGAGGTGAGTTCAGCACAGGACAGACAGAGTGGGTTGATAGCTCTAGGCATTGCGTCCTTCCACCAGCTTTGCCCAGTGGCCAGGATCAGCCTCGTAGATCTGCTGCATCACTTCGCTATAGCCCTCGGCCTCGTTTAAATCAGGCTCATCTTCGACATTGGCCTAAACGTGCTGAGCGTCAGAGCAGGCGTAGAAACCATATGTCCTATCGAAGGCGATAGCTTCAGTGCCGCATTGGGGGCAGCGGCTGTCTCTAGGTTGAGTGGCTGACATGACTTAAGCAGGTTGGATTGGGCAGATCAACAACGATAGCAAATTGACAGGCGTAGTCAGACATTTTTACCGGATAAATAGATACTTGATTTTTGCCCATATTGGCAGACAAATTAACTGCATGTTTTCTTGTCTACGACTAAACTACGACTAAATTTAGCTTTTAAGTAGAGAGATCGCTCTGTATTGCCTCGCAAGCAGTGTCAGGTACGTCACCAACACAGACAGGCTTTGTCGCCAAGCTAAGACGTATTGCGACATGCTTAAGCTAGATGTATCCTGGATTGCAGGCTTGTCGAACCTATCGAGATCGGAGTAACCACAAGAGCCCCTGTTGTCCCGCATTTTAATTGCTGCTACTACAGTTTTGTCTCCTGATAGTTGTGAGCGCAGCAGCGAGGAGATGTCTGAGCCACAAGCTCACCAATCGCCTGAAGCAGTATGTCAATTTGAACAATCAATGCCATCGAATGAAGCAAAGCCTGTGCCAGAACAGCCGATTGAACGCTAACAGCTCAGCGAATTTCTGTCGCTGCTCGTCGCCGTGCTGGTCGCTGCTTGTTGGCATCCGACCTTCTTGGCTTGCTGCTCCTACTGTTGTTATCACGCCCTGAACCAGAGCCAGATGTTGGGATAGTGCGCTTAGCCTCTACAACTGGCTCAGCTCTGACGACGTAAACCCGATAACCCATCACGTTCCAGAGGTCAGCACAGCTGCATTCATAGCCTGCCGCCTGAAGTTGAGTCGCTCGGTCGTCCCGCGCTGCCTGTGCCGCACCAGCATCGTCCCAGCTCTGCTCTAGAAAGGCTTCAGCAATCGGTGGCGTTTGGCTCATCGGAGTCGGCTTCCTGGCTAAGTAGTGGTGTGAGTGACTCTGAGCATTCTAGTACATCAGTTTCAGGTTGTGAATCACCGAGAGATAGAAGATCTGTAGACATAGCCAAGACTGCTGAATCCATCCTTTCCAGCCCTTCAGACGCAGATCCATCACCTCCCATCGCTGGATCACCCTGCTGAATTTGACTATCTAACTGTGGGGATGATCCAGCTTCTGCTGCTGCCTTCTGCTCCAGGCCGACTCGCTTGCCCTGCCGCCGCTCTAGAATGCTCGTCATCGTCTGCCAGTGCTCCTCGTCGAGTCGATACACCCGCAGTTTCTCGCCCTCATGCCCTGCCACTAAGCGCGACCAGCGAAACGCCACCTTGATGCCAAACTGAGACAACAGCTGATGCACAATTTGCACATCGCTCATCTTTGGCCTGCCGTTCTCTCGTTCTCCGCTGGGAATCGTGAAGTTCAAGCCTGCCTGAACGGGTGTGGCTAGCTCCCTAGCTCCTTTGGCTTCCGCCTCCAGGTCGTATTCTGTCCATTCCAACTCAGGATCTAGAAACTTCTCTAGTCCCAACTTCTGCCGTAGCGTTCGCCGCAGCTCAGCATGAGAGAAGTCCCAGGTGCAGTGTCCCTGTCCCCAGTAGAGCTGCCGCTCCAGCGCCTTGATATCTCGCTCTAGCGCTATCCCCCACTGCATCTGTGCCTCTAAGCTCAGTACATCAGATCGGCGCTTGCCCTCTCTGTCCCAGAGCACAAACTCAGGCGTGAGCAGCTGCGGCTCAAGACAGTAGAAATCACACAGGTAGTAACGCGCTAAAGCTCGCTGCTCATCGAGCGACAGTAGCTCCTTCTGCTCTAGCAATGCGACATCCAGATAGGATAAGATCTCGGCCTTGACCAGCGTTTCTGCGTCCTGCTGCTTAATCTCATTGCGAACATCAGCCAGCAGCAGTCGCATCACTGGGTCGGCTTCCTGAGCCTCAAGCTTGACCTGATTGCCCTCATGCTTGAGCCGCACCAGCAGCGCTGTCCTCAAGTGCTGCATGGCAAAGTTTTGGTCAGCGCTGATGCGGCTGTACAGATTGATGTGGGGGTCTGCCTGCCAGTCACAGTTTGTTACAGCTCCAGCTACATCAGCCTTAAGTCCAGAGCGAATCAGGCTGATGGTGGTGCTGGTCTTGTCGAGCAGATAGCGCTTCAGCTCAATCGGGTTAGCGCTGCGGCTGACTTTGCTGAAGTTATTGCCCACAGTCGAGCACCAGACCACACGCTCGACTGGTTCTCGAACTCGACCTAGCGCTTGGGCTAGATCTGCGTCCGTTGAGGATGCACCTGTGAAGATGCCGTATACTTTGCTGATGATGCCCTGTGCTTCGATTGAGACACCCGTGGCAACAGAAGGAGAGGCGATAATCACATCGTACTCCCCGACTGCTAGTACTACATCCGGCTGCTGCATGAACTCAGTCTCGCAGTCACCGCCGCTAGTCTCGGAGTTGATCACAAGCACCCTTGACTCTGGGTTCTGCTGCCCAATCATGCGAGCAATCGTTTTGGAGAATGCCTTGCTGTCAGTGGCAATGTAGAGTACCTGACCAGAGGGCAGATGATCCACCGCCTGCAACAGTTCCAGCGTGATACCGCCTCTATCCGGCGCGTCGATGAAGCGGACAGGATAGCCTGCTGGCTGATAGTCGTTGCGGATCAAGAACAAGCCGCTGTCTTCTGGACGCAGGGTTTGCAGATAATGCAGCGAGACGTTATCCAAGTCAGCATCTGCGACAATCACCCGCCGCGATACTTGCACGATCTGCTGAAAGCGAGTCAGTAGAGCAGGCCGCTTGCCGTCTTTCGCACAGGTGGAGCTGGTCAGCAAGTGTCGTAGTACCTGCACCAACTCGTCGAGTACCAGGTCACAGCCTGCAAAGCGCTCTGGGTCAATGGCAAGCAGTGCGTCAACGCAAAAGCCAACCCGCAGTGAGTAGCCAGCACCGTTGATGAACTGCCCCTTTACCTTGTCGAGATCTCCTCGGTAGTCCAGCCCTAGCCTGTGAGAGAGATTCCGCATCAGCGAGACCCGATGCCCAGCGCTGAGCACCTTGTCGCTGTCTATTACGGTCTTGGCAATGAACTTGGTTTTGCCCGTTCCTTTGGCTGAGGTCAGACCAATGATGCCGGATTCAGGCAGTTGCTCCACAGCAATCGTCGATAAATCTGCTGTGGTCAGCTTTAGCGTGGCTGGATAGGTGAGGCGGTTCTCTAGGCGCTGGGCAATCTGCCAGTGTTCAAAGGGCATGGCATCACTGTAAGCCTGATGCCATGCAGCCTCGCCTTGAGCCACAATCAGGTCATCAACCCCTTTGCCCTGCTTAGGCTGCCACTGGACGATGCTGACCTCACTGCCAGCTTGCATGAGCAGATAGCTGAAGCGCCGAACTGCCAGCGCGACACTGTGGCGAGTGGATGTCTTTACATCCTGGTCAAAGGCCAGCAGCACTGAGCGACCAGCAGCAAAGCGCTCCACATCGGCAGCTAGATGTGGTTTGACCGGGTAGCCCAGATCGTCTTTAGAGCGGTAGCCGCCGTTGACCCCATAGAGCGCAATGGCGATGTAGCCCAGACTCAGCAGTGACAGAGCCTTCTTGCCGCCTTCGGTGAACAGGATAGGAATCTCAGGATGGTTTGCTAACCAACTCCAGAAGGAACCCGATAGTGGGACATCGACCTGGTAGCGCTCAGCAATGCGCTGGCGAATCTCTGGTGGCACATGCGGCAGATAAGCTCTAGAGCCGTTGCCGACTGCCGTTTCGTATTTCTGATAGATGGTGGCATCAGGATACTGTTTGAGCAGATCCTTGAGCTGAGACTTGAGGACGGGCTGCTCCAATCGCTGCTGGAGTGCCCTGAGCGTTTTCGATTGGTCTAGTCTGGGAGAGCTGAGCTTGGCTTGCCAGGTGGAACCATCTTCGTTGAGCAGTAGCGCTGCCCAGAGTTCGCCGCGTTTGGCCTGCTGGGTGAAGCGGCTGTAGCTCCAGTTGAGAGTGTTGTGGATAGGCGTTTCGACTTCGCCACCGGGGAGCAAGATCAGATCGGGTGTGAGCTGTACGGTTGCCTCGAACAGCTCAAGTGCAATTGCGGAGTCAGCCGTATACTCCCGGTGGATTTGCTCGTAGAAATCCGCACCTATAGTAATTTTCTCTGAGTCTGCAAGAGCGGATGACGCTAACGCTAAAGATGCGTTTGACCTTGATAGAGCCTGCATAGATCTTGTTGGTCTGAATGTGACGCGCAGCGCTGCCCCAACTGGCGATCTTGTCCGCACATAAACCTGCGGCCTCAAAGGTGAGGAAAACGCTACAGACCGATCATTAAAGCGCCTGTTCTCTCGGTTCCTTGTTTAGTCAATCGCGCAGATTGCAGCGTTGCTTAGAGTTGGCAACAGCAGCTCAATCCATCTGGCAGCGCTTGTTTGGACAACTGTTTTGTTGACTGATTCTAGAGCGCAAAAATCAACCCCAGTTTTTTTCGTGGCGACATTCTAGAGCGTCAACAGTTGCTTTTGCAGGCTTTGTTGCGTGATTCTAGAATATCTGGCAAATCTGTCAACGCCGGTTACGGCTTTGCGTGAGGAGCCGAAGCTAGCAAAGCCAATGTTTCCGGATTCTAGTCGAGCTGGCAATTTAGTCAATTGCCTCGAAAGGGTCGATGTAGCCGGATTCTAGAACTTGATGTCAATTTGTCAATTTAGCGGTTTATAGCGAGCTTGAGTCGATGTTGCCGGAACCTAGTGCGTCAGACAATTTTGGCAACAGCTGCCCTCTGGTTTGCACGAGCAAGATCACCAAGCCTACTCCCAGGCCAGCTTCGTTGCAACGTAGCCTGATACTAGAGGCGTTGGCAATTTTGGCAATTGTTAAGATTTTTAATCTTTGAAAGATATTTCTAGCTTTGGCTTTCTTCTGGCCATTTGGCTTCTACATCTGGCTGGCTGCTTTGATTTTTCGGCAAGGTGGATATCATTGGATCAAGCTTGTAAGATTTCTGGGGCTAACTAATGTTGAATGATCCTAGAGCTAGAGTTGCTTGATCCTAGTCAATTGCGTCATGCAGAAAGAAGGGCTGAGTGCGTTGTATCTTTTGAGTTGACCGGCACTGACAGCTTGCGACCATCCTAATCATATTCCCTCTAATGTCCTCCTTATTGCCAAACCTGGCCGTCAAAGCGCCATTCTCTACGCTCAGCGTTATACTAGGCCGAAAGTAAATGCGCGTGATGCCCGTGGCCAAGCCGATAGCCCTAGATTTAGTCACAGTTCTAGATGGGCCGATTGATTCAGAGCTTGTGTCAATCTCCCTAGACCAAATACAGATTTACGCGACCAAGCTTAAAGCAGGCAGGGCATTTCTCAACCTGCTGCTTGTGAATGTGGCAACTGGCATCAATCAGTTTAGACTCCATCTGGCTCATTCTCAGTCCAAGGATAGTGCTGAAGTAATCAATCTTTATGGGGAGACTGAGAAGATTGGGGCACTGCAAAAGCAGGCAATGGTGCAGCTTGAGCGGCGCTTTCGCTCGATATTAAAGTCAGATGAGTTTTGGGAGCAGACGGCCAGATGGATTTTGCTGCGGCTTGAGCAGTGGCAGCAGGATGAGTTAATGCCGTCTGACTGCTCGGTTGTGGGTATGCTGTCACTCGAATCGGGCGTTGATCTGACCGACAGCGACGAGTGGCGTGAGTCATTGGTTGTGAGCGCCTGTGCCTGTCATACGGCTAGCCAGTGGCTGCGGCATCTGGACTTGTCGGGCCATAGCGCAGCTGAGTTGGATAAGCTACTGGGCATTAAGACGGCGGGTGTGCCCGCCATGCGCGAGCCGCTGTTTCAAGATGTCGAGGTCGAGCGCGTGGCGACTGGGTACCCCATCTTGACGGGTGCCCAGGCGCTAATCAACTCTCAATGGCAAGATGGCGAATATCCTCACTGGAAGAAGCTGGTGGGAGATGGATTCATCCAGCACCAAATTGTCCGGCAAAGCCCTTCAAAGCAGCAGATTGAGCTGGTTCCAGGCAAGGCAGCCTGGGAGATTATCCAGCAGTTTGGCCCTGAAGCAGCTTATGTGTTCTTGATCTTTTCGTCCTATGCAACGGATTCGGAAGAACCTTGGGCCGAGCAGATTCGGCTCAAGGGCACCGACCTAATTCGGCTATTTGGCTGGGATAAGCGCACCGATATCACCATTGCCCAGAAGCTCAAAAAGATTGGGCATCTGGTGGAATTAGTTTGCAGTCTTTCTGTGCTAATTAGCAACATCAACATTGGCACAAAGCGCTACAACGTCGAGCGGGGCGCGATGTGGATGCTAGAAGGGCTAGGATATGCAGGTCAGCTAGCCTTAACAATGGATGTGAATCAACCTGGATCGTCTCGCTATGAGGCCGGGGAGCCGGATGAACTCTTCATTAAGGTGCGCCCCGGTGTCTGGACCGAAAAATTCCTCAACGCTAGCGATATCGATGCCAAAGAGTCGCTCTATCAATATGGCTATTTAGCCAAGAGTACGCTTCAGATCAATCCCTACCGTCAGCGATTGGCTTCCAAACTCGCTATCTTCCTCACCATCATGTCTCGCATCCGGGACGATGGGCGCTATCAGGTGCGGACGCTGCTGGAACGCTTAGAACCCAAAGAGCTGCTTGAGACGATACAGGCGGATCGCTCGCGCCGGATTAAATTAATCAATCAGTGGGACAGTGCTCTTTTGACGCTCAAAGAATTGGGCTGGGAAATTGATTTTGATCTGCCCAGCTATCCTGAGAGCATTCGACCGGCTTGGTCATTGCAAGACAGCATGGATACTGGCTATCGACCCCGCAACTGGCTTTCAAAGTGGCTTACTGCGATTGTGATTATCAAACCTTCAGTAAAAATTCAGGAGAAGCTTGGCGGCAGTGCGCCAGTCGCTCTGAAAGCTGCGCGTCCGCCTGTCCAGCCTTCTCAATTCGGCTCTGATGCAATCCAGGCTGCCCTTGATAAAGTTGGGATGACCAAGGCACAGCTCGCGGATGCCCTGCGAGTGGATCGCTCTCTAGTGACTCGTTGGCTCAAAGGTCAGCGAACGATTCAACCCAAACACCTTGCCCAAATTCAAGCATTGCTTGGAGTTGCTGATAGTTAGCCCCAGAGATCTTTAGTAGTTCAACCATCGCCGTTGCGCGTAAATCGTTCAGCCAGCACTTGTAGCAGCCGATCTACCGTTGAGCGAAACTCAGCGCGTATAGCCGCTTGGCTTCTATCCTGTTCTACCACCTGTCCAAGAGCAGCTATCATTTGCCCAACGGCTCCTATCTGTTGACGCAGCTTTGCTAGAGCATTAATCAGCTTGCCTGTCTCTGAGCCTAAGTGTTCAAAGTTGTTCTCACCTCCTGCTGCATCTGCTCTTGCCGCTCACGCCCCTGATCAAGCTGGATCTGTGCCTCCTTTTGCTGCTTGCCTAGAAGAGCAAGAGTAGCATTTGCGCGAGTCAAGTTATCTTCTGAGTTATCTTGCCGCTCAGCCATCCGCTCCAAGACGGCTTCAATTCGGTCTATGTGAAATGTCAACTATGATTGGTTCTTCCCAACTTTTGGTGAAGCCGAGAAATAGCGAGTATTGCGCGACGATTAGAAGAGAGGGTTCTTCCCAACTTTTGGTGAAGTTGCACTATGCTGCCTGTTGATAGAACGAAAAATTAGGGGTTCAAGCTAGCGTCATTCCGCAGATCACCAAAAGCTGGGAAGAGCCAATCATAGTTGACATTTCACAGGCTGAGTCGAATTGGTCATTGAGTTGCCCTGGGCATCACGAAGCGGTTAACACGACATACTTCGTATTGGCCGGCATGGTGAAGGTCACCGCACCTGACTGAGGCTGTAGGGCTATTTCACCCTGGCTGATACCATTCATATCTAGCGCCATTGCCTGGGTGATAGCTGAATTTCGCAAGGTTAAGCTGACGTCAGCATTCGCCACCTGCCAGGGGGCTGCACCATAATTGGTCACTTCATAGCCGCTGTGATTGTTGCCGTCGTCGTCTTGCCATTGCACAGCAGTTTGCCCCCAACCAGTAGGGCGAGCGGTCGTGCCAACCTGCACCAAAATCTGCCCAGAGATCGCCAGGGGTTGGTCATCCATCGACACGGCTACAACCGTGGCGTAGTGGTTACCTGAGATCACGGCTATATCAGCCAGATCCAGAGAGCCAGCAGCCTGCAAAAAGCCGGTTACACCTTGGGCCTTAGGGCTGTTTAGCCAACACAGCCCTCGGCCGTAGTCCCAGGTTATTTCCTGCGTAACCGAGGTGATGGTCTTGCCCCTTAAGTCGATGTAAGGGGTCAAATTCATCGCCTGACTTTGAGCCGGATCGCTGTCATAACTGACCTCCACCGGCCCCACCAAAAACGCCAGGGGATGCACTGGTGTATCTCTCTGAGACTGAGAGCTTTGTACCTCTGTATCTCGGTTGGGGTCAAAGGTGGCCGACTCAGCAATAGAAGGGGGCTGGCGCTGCCAGATATCTTCTAATCGGCGGTGCTCCTGGACGACGACCTCGCCAGATTGAATGTAGCCCTTGCGGTACATGAGAGCCGCTGCTGGAAAGTTACCCAGCAGTTCTGGTGTATCGGCGTTCCATTTACCCAAAGAAGGTAAGTACCCGTTAGCCGATTCGGGCTGTTGCCACTGGGGTTGCCCTAGACTAAACCAGAAAACCCCATCTACTCCGTTCAGCGATTGATAGAGGCTGACGACGAAGGGGCCCTCCGACTGATAGCTTAAGGGTGGCACCCAAGAACTTTCGGTGATTAGCATGGGATGCCCTGTTACCTGCTTCAGGTTGGTAGGCAGCTGATCAGGGTGGAAGAGAACAGACTCGTCAGTAAAGCGATCGCCATCGACAATAGCCCAGCCGTTATGCTCACCGGTGTGGATGCCCCCATAGTAGCGGTTGACGGCCATGACTTCGGCTGGCGTATAGGAATACCGCTCGGCATCATTGAGCCGCAACGTATCTGCTGTTTTCCAGTTGTTGGCGTTAATGAGAGACTGAGTGCCAACCTCTTCTCGCAAAAAACTCACCATATCGGCGTTGAAGCGGGTCATGGTAAGGGTGAGAAACTCGGTTTGGTCGGCCAGTCGCCGAGCCTTACCAGGATCGCTGACGGGCTGGGTCAGCTCAAAAATATTGGCCAACACAAGTTGTCCCTGGGTTGGGTCATCGCCGTCAAAGCGACTATTGTTCCAGGCGGCGAGGGCTTTCTCTAAAGCCCCATATTTGCCCTTTAGCCAGTCACCGTATTGGTTAGTCAACAAATTGAGATCTTCGCCACGCAGCCCCTGCAACGTCCAAAACAGCAGCGAGTCCTCGTTTTGTAGCTGCAATAGGGCGACTGCGGGGTCATCTTTTAGGGCTAGGCCGGTGTAGGGGTTGACGGGTTCTAGTAAAGCCCGCCACCAGGCACGATAGGCATCTTGTAGGGTGGCATCAAAAAATAATAGACCCATCATATTATCGCTATCGCGGGGCACCGGCCACTGGGGTTGCAAGGGCAAAAAAGCAGCGAAATAGGGTGAGATGACTGTGTAAATTCCCTCTGCTTTCATAGCGGCTACCATTTGCCACAGCTGATCACGGGCGGTCTCATCAATGGCTTGGAGCGAGGCATGCTCTTGCAGTGAGGGAATTTGTCCGTGCCAGCGCACCAGATTGACTCCTCGCTTAGCTAAAAACCTGGCCTGATCCGCCATCGCGGCAGCACTGTCTTTCCAGATGGTAGTATTCACAGGCCAAAAGCGGATGGCGCTTCCATTCCCAGTCACAAAATCCTGGCCCGTCACCGACTGGCGAATAAACCCCGTCTCTCCTGCCACCGATTCGTTGAGATAGCGCAAGTCTAGGAGAGCGTCATCGCTAAACGTATCGACTGCGGGCATAAAGTCCCATGACTGGGCTGGGTCAACCAGATTGGGAGCATGGTCGCCGATGGCTCCTGAGACTTGGCTGGCGTTAAACGACCACGGCTTTAGATTGCCGCAGGCGACCATTAGCATCGCAATGCTACCCACCAAGTCAATAAACCAGAGCCATTGTCGGGTAGAACGGTTTCTCCAGATCTTCCAGGGGTGTTGGCGCAGCATCAGGTTTTACCGAGTAAGGGCAATTCTAGGCCAAGTCTAGCGAACTGATGGCTTAAATCGCAGGTGTACTCAGCCTGACCAAGAAACCCGCGTTGAGCTGGGCTTTCCAAGGGTATCAACGTAAAGCAGGACATTACACCCAGATCTATGCCGCCTTTCGGCGCTACGAAGCCCAGGGCTGCTTCGGTGCCATTTTCGCAGGTTCTGTGTCGCTACTGTCTCTCAAAGGGCATCTCGACATCAGCGTCATCCAGGACGACGGGACGATGACAGTAGCGAAAAAGGGCGGCGACAATCTTGGATTTAGCGGGCACAAGCACATGAAAGGCGACAAAGTGACTCCCTTCTGTGACCGTCACTGCCATGTCATCGCTCCTTTCATAGCGCCTCCTGGCCATCGCAACGAATCGCCGCTGTTGAAGAGGACACTGTCACAAGTGATCAGCATTGCCAAGCAAGTCGGACTCGATTTAAGCCAGACCATCGTCAGCTTGGATGGGGTCTACGATAGCTGCTCAAACCGCAAAGCCATCTTCAATCGTGGGATGATTCCGAATGTTCCTGAAAATCTACACGGTAGAAGGACGCCAAAGCGGGGGCGCAAACCCATTTTCGACCCAGCCATTGTTCAGGAACGGTTTTACACCATCGAGCGAGTCTTCGCGTGGGAGGACAAGTTTCGGCGTTTGCTGAAGCGCTTCGAACGGATCAGCAAATTGCACTATGCCTTGAAAACCCTGGCCTACACGATGATCAATCTCAGGCATTTCTGTAAAGGCTAAAGGCTTCTGCATCCATTTCCTTTGAGGTTTCTCGCTGAGAGACCCAACATTGTCGTGCTTTGGAACCGGGAATGATTGCAAAAATGGCGGGGAAAATATCAAAAATCCTTCCGCCCAACTCACTGAGTGCTCAATTTGTCCCTAACTTTCAAAATGCCGCATCCGGTTTGAACAAAACCCGCAACCAGTTGCAAGCCTTAATCGAATTGGGCAGAGCAGTCAAGACAAGCTTTCTCTGTCGCTATTTGAACTTAGAAGAGTTACGTCAAGAGATCCAGGAAGGGTTGAACGTAGTTGAGAATTGGAATAGCGCGAATAGTTTTATCTGTTATGGCAAGAGTGGTGAACTTACGAGCAATCATCGCGCAGAGCAAGAACTATCGCTTCTATCGCTACATCTGCTTCAGATGTGTTTGGTCTATATTAACACGCTGATGATGCAAAAGGTTCTGTCGGAATCAGATTGGTCGCAGCTAATGAGCACGGAGGACTTGCGAGGAATTACACCATTAGTGTACGTCCATATTAACCCTTATGGGAAGTTTGAGTTGAATCTTGAGGAGCGCTTAAATATTCAACTCGCGGCATAAATTATGAATCTATTTAGTATAACTACTTGAAGTAGAATTTGCTGGTTCTTTCGATTATTTGTACTACTTTGCCGTTTTTTGCCCCTATGTGCCCACTACCCCTATTCAGTTCAACATCACCCTAATCAACGGACTTCTTTACAGAAATTTACAATATTTTGCGCTGATTCTTCTTCTTTCGCGGCGCTTTAAGGCGATAAGATGAAACATGTTAAGTTTTAAAACAAATTTCGTTGACTGCGTGAGTGGAGGCAGAATCGTTTTATAGAAAGCGTCATTGAGGAGGTATGGATATAGTGCTCAAGCTGCTGCCATACTGAAGCAGATCTCGACAGAATCGCCCATAACTTCAGTTCGGCGGAGCGTGATTAAATGGTTGACCAGGAGGAAGCTCTCAATTCATCAGCTCAGATGCAGCTTGATGCAGAGTTGGTAGCACAGGTGAAACAAATTTCAGCCTGTCCGTCTTGCAGTCCGGAGCGGCAAATGTTGCTGAACCAGTTTGTAAACGGTATCTTGCGATCGGGTCGATTGGGACATCCGCAGCGCTCTGCTTACCCGCCTAGCTTATACATAGATCTATACAACGAAGCCCTGCAAAAAACGCTGATCGAAATCTGCCAAAAAATAGATCAGTACAAACCAGAGCATCCGGTAATGGCCTGGGTGAACTTTCGGTTAAACTGCCAGTTCATTGAGGTTGTGAAAGACTATCAGAAGCAGGGCATGACTCAAATGCCAAAAGCAGAGAGTCGGTTCCCGGTGCGGCTGCCCTCGCTAGAAGATTTACCCTTGTTCTCTCCGGCTGTAGAAGATGCTGACATGCAAATTCAGCAGTTTTTGCGGCAAGACCCAGAGGGTCGATTCCAAAAGCTGCGGTTGCGCGAGCGCCCAGACGTGACGTTCCAGGCGCTGGCAATTGCCAAATTCGTTGAGGGCAAAGCCTGGCCAGAGATCGCCAAAAGTTTAGATGTTCCAGCCCAGACGCTTTGTAGTTTCTTTAATCGTCAGCTCAGAGATTTAGTTCCTTATTTCAAACAGTATCTAGAAGTATAGATTTTGTGCTTCATGGTTGATTATCTTTTAATATGCAGCGAGATTAGTTATGAATCAGACCGTAGCATTAACAGGTTTTACCGTCCCGCTTTCCTACGAAGCTCATGCCATTGCCCAGCAGTCGCCGCAGCTCTATTTAAAGGCTTTGACAGTCTATGCGGTTGAGTTGTATCTGCGCTGTCTGGGCATTGAAGCTGACCCTGGCCAGAGCGATTGGCGCGATCCCTGGATGGCGAAATTTATTGACGTCGCCGATCTCTGGGTTGAACCCTACGGCAAGCTGGAATGCTGTACGGTGCTGCCAGGCGCTGAGCGGCTGCATGTTGCGGCTGACGCTTGGGCTGACCGGATTGGCTATTTGGCAGTGCAGTTTGACCCTAGCCTCAAATCGGCAACGCTGCTGGGCTTCACCCCCACTCCCAGCGCCGAACTGCCGCTGACTGAACTGCAACCCCTCGATCAGTTTCCGCTCTATTTGCAGCGGCTTAGTCCAGAGAACCAGCGGGCTGTGGGCAGCAACCGGCAAATTATTCGCTTAAGGAAATGGCTAACGGGAATTGCCGAAACGGGCTGGCAAACTTTCGAGGAGGTATTGGGCGACAGTCAGAGGCAAATGGCAACCGTCCGCAGTCCAGAGCAGTTTGAGATTGCTGTGCGGCAGGCCAAGCTAATTGATGTGGGCATGGATCTGGGCGAGCAGTCGGTTGTGCTCTCTTTGGCCATCACGCTGAATCCGGACACCAGTATGAACGTGCTGGTGCAGACTTATCCTGCGCCCGGAAGCAGCTATTTGCCACCCAATTTGAAGCTAACCATGCTGAGCGAAACGGGGGATCATCTGCAAGAAGTTTGCTCTAGGGCACAGGACAGCTACATTCAGCTCCGGCATTTTCGCGGCGAGGCGGGGGATAGCTTTGATATTCAGATCACAATTGACCATGCCAGCATTAGCGAGAGCTTTATTCTTTAGTAATTAACGATATCTAATTCATATTCAAATGAGTCATTTTATCGTGCTTAATTTGGGCGTTGGAGATTTGCAGAATGGCTGTGCCAGCGTAATCGCACAGGTGTTAAATAAAGCTGAAAAACAGTATCCAATGCGATATGTGGGCAGTTTGCCGCCTGCCCCTGAGCTAGAGCAGCTCTATCGCCGCTGGCAGTTGCTCTATCGAGAGTTTTACCGGGAGCGAGGAGCTTCGGGATTCTCTGCCACGCGGGCGATCACAATTTCATCGAGCGGCGTCACCCACTTTTCCGAAGTTGAGTTTAGTGACCTAGCCCAGCAGTTGCGATGGTGCTTGAATACCTGGCTGAATGCCGAGTCGTTTCATTCAATTGATCGTAAATTGAGCCGCTTGTTTGACCCAACTGATTCGATTCAGGTGACGATCCAAACGAACGATCCGATTTTGCGACGGTTGCCCTGGCATCTGTGGAACTTTTTTGAAGACTTTCCTCAAGCAGAAGTGGCGTTGAGCGTAGCGGAATATGAGCGCCTTGATCGCCCCCAGTCCACGGGCGCAGTGCGAATTCTAGCGGTGCTGGGCAACAGTCACAACATCGATCTTCAGAGCGAACGCCAGGTGATTGAGGCATTGCCTAACGCGGCACCCCTGTTTTTGAATCAGCCTAGCCATGCAGAGCTGCATGAACAGCTCTGGGATCAGCAGGGCTGGGATGTCTTATTTTTTGCTGGACATAGCCAAACGGAAGCGCAGGCAACCGGCGAGACTGGACGACTTTATATTAGCGATGAGGATAGCCTCACCCTAAATCAGCTGCGAAATGGGCTGAAGCGAGCGATTCGGCAGGGTTTAAAGCTGGCAATTTTCAACTCTTGCGATGGGCTTGGCTTGGCGCAGGCGCTGGCAGATCTGCATATTCCCCAGGTGATCGTGATGCGAGAACTCGTGCCCGATGCGGTGGCGCAGGCATTTTTTCGGGAGTTTCTCAGCCAATTTTCGCGCGGCCAAAGCCTCTATGCAGCAGTGCGCGAAGCCCGCGAAAAGCTGGAACAGTTTGAGGGTGAGTATCCCTGCGCTACTTGGCTGCCGCTGATTTGCCAGAATCCGGCGGAGGAACCCATGCGCTGGCGAACGTTACGGGAACCATTACAGGAATTATTTCAGAAACCATCAGTGCGCTTGGCTTCACCTGCCCGACCGCGCTGGCCCGTGCTGTTGGCTAGCCTGCTCGTGGCCGGAAGTGCAGTCAGCATTCGTCATCTGGGTGGCTTCCAAACCTGGGATCTGCGAGCATTCGACCAACTGATGCGCCTGCGTCCGGCTGAAGCTCCTGATCCGCGTCTGCTGTTGGTGACCATTACCGATCAAGATGTGCAGCAGCAGGACGCCCAAGAGCGGCGCGGAGCCTCGCTGTCCGATCAGGCGTTAGCGCAGCTTCTGAATAAACTGCGCCCCCATCAGCCGCGCGTGGTTGGCCTAGATCTCTACCGCGATTTCCCGGTTGATCCGGCTTCTGGACTGGTGGCACAACTCCAGCAGACGCCGCAGTTTGTAGCCGTCTGCGAAGTGGGAGATGGGGCAGGCACTAAGCCGCTAGCGGGCATTCCGGCGGCTCGGATCAGCTTTAGCGATATGCCGATTGACCCGGACGGCGTCGTGCGGCGGCAGATCCTAGGCATGGCGGCGGCTCCGGGCTTTTGCGTGACCGATACGGCGTTTAGCCTGCGGCTGGCGCAGCTCTACCTGAGCGCTCAGGGCATCCAGACCAGCCGTGACGCTGCCGGAACAGTGAAGATTGGCCAGACCCCATTTCCGCCCTTGCGCCCCGACAGCGGCAGCTATCACCAGCTAGATGCGCTGGGCTACCAGGTGATGCTGAACTACCGGGCTGCGAATCCGCCGTCTGCTCAGGTGACGCTGGGCGAGATTTTGAGCGGAGCGCTGGATGCTCAGCTCGCAGAGCTAGTGCGCGATCGGGTGGTGTGGATTGGCACAGTTGATCCCAGCTTCAAAGATTATTTTCTGATGCCCTACAGCCAGTCTGACCCAATGCAGAAAATGCCGGGTGTGGTGATTCAAGCCCAGATGACCAGCCAGATTTTGAGCGCCGTGCTCGATCAGCGCCCGCTGCTGGTAAGTTTGCCCAACTGGGGCGCGGCGCTCTGGATTTGGGGCTGGTCGGGTCTGGGTGCGGTGGGCGCGGGGCTGCTCTACTGCCGATCGCCGCTGAGCTTGGGGCTGGCTGGGATCGGGGCGGTTGTTGCCTTGGGCGGCATTAGCTATGGCTGCTTGCTACAAGGTGTTTAGCTACCAATTGTTCCGGCAGCGTTCGGGTTGATTGCGGCTTACAGTTCGGTGATTCTTTATAGCTCATGGATACCAAAATGGCAGTCAATTACTCTAAATTAACTCAAAAGCGATTCGTAAACCTGCTCTTGCATTCTCGACTATTGCTCATTCACTCAGGCGTTCTTAGCGTTCTCTTGCTGGGATTTTCATTAGTCGCCAGCTCAACGCTAGCTCGCCCCGCCGCTGAAGCTCCCCGACTTCCCAGGTTTGCTCAAGCCTCTAGCCCAGAGTTCTCGGATGCGGGCAGACCGCGCCGACGGCAGGGCGGAGGCAGTCGCGGCTTTTGCCTAATTGCCGATAAGCCGCCTTTAACTGCGCTTGTCCCTGACAGCAGCACCGGGTTTACCTTGGCGCAGTCGCCCAGCTTTTGGTTCTATCTGCCCTATGATTTGACCGAGCGCCATTCGGTTGAGTTTGTGCTGAAAGACGGCCAGGATAATTTGGTGCATCGCAAAACGCTCGCGGGCAATCAAACGGCTGCGGGTATTGTCAATCTGCGCTTACCTGCATCGGTTGTGCTAGAGATGAATCAGACCTACGAATGGTATTTGCTGGTGCAGTGTGACGCCGGAAATCCAGAGCGATTTGTGTTTGTGAATGGCGCAATTCAACGGTTAGAACGCCCGGAACTTCAACAGAAGTTAGCAACGCTGACCCTCGACGCTCATGCCGATCTCTATGCTGCTGAAAACCTTTGGTATGATGCACTCGACAGCTCGGCAACTCGGCTTCGGGACACGCCTAGTAATAAAGTCCGCAAAAATTGGCGAACGCTGCTCCAATCAATTGGCTTAGGGAATTTAGAATCGCAGCCGATTCTCTCATGCTGTGTGGTGGAATAATGCCTGTGAGATCAGCAGTAGGATAAAAGCTTTGAATCCATGAGATCCTTGCCTGAACCATTGAAGAAACGCTTGCAGCAAATTGGCACAAAGCTAAATTGGGCTGAGGCTCGGACGCAAATTTTGCTCTGCTATTTGGGGTTGATGCTGCTGTTTATTGGCATTTCTGTGCCGGTAGTTTATCGAGCGCTGTTTCGAGATATTGAGCGTCGTTTACAGGCCGATGTGGTGGATGAAGTGCAGGAGTTTTTAGAAGTGCTGGCGCAATCATCCCCTCAAACTATTCCAGAATTTAAGCAGCTAGCCGATCAATATCTTGACGATGAGCTAGTTGATCCGGGGCAATACTTTATTTTCATTGCAGATGGACAGTTCTACCGCAGCAGTCCGCCTGAGTTACCCGCTTCGATCCAGAACAATTCACCGCTGATGGAAAAATGGCAAAGCCTCAGTCAAATGACTCAAAGTGAACAGGCTGCTGCCGAGCCGGGTATTGGAACAGTGATCTACCGGGTCGAGCCGATTTTTCTGAGAAATCAGGCGGGTGGGGTATTTGTTGCCGTCCAGACCACGGGCGGTGAACAGCAGCAGGTTCGCCAGATTGTGCGGTCGGTTTTGGTAGTGATGCTGCTGATGCTGGTGATTGCGGCTGTGCTGGCTTGGTTTATTTCAGGACGCATTTTGCAGCCGCTGCGCTCAATGGCCGAAACGGCGCGGAGCATTAGCGAGGCGAATTTGTCAAAGCGGATTGCGGTCACGGGGCAGGGTGAGCTGGCGCAGGTGGCAACCACGTTCAATGAAATGATGGATCGGCTTCAAACCTCATTTCTCAGCCAGCAGAATTTCATTAATGATGCCAGCCATGAATTGCGAACGCCGATTACAATCATCCAGGGACATCTTGATCTGATGTCAGATGATCCCCAAGAGCAGCGAGAAGTACTCGGAATCGTCAACGATGAACTCAACCGAATGAATCGCTTTGTCAACGATTTGCTAACCTTGGCTAAGGCTGGTCGCCCTGACTTTATGCGGTCTGAACTGATCGAGCTAGAATCTTTTACGGAGGAACTCTACCAGAAAGCGAGAATAATTGCCCAATGTCAGTGCAAGCTAGATGCCGTTGCCACCGGCAATCTCTCGATCGATCGGCAGCGGCTGACTCAGGCGGTGCTCAATCTGGTTGAAAATGCCAATCAGCATACGCCCCAGACCGGCACAATTGCGATTGGCTCTTCCAAAAGCCGCAAGAATATTCGCTTTTGGGTGCGCGATACGGGCAAGGGAATCTCTGCCGCCGATCAAAAGCGGATATTTGAGCGGTTTGCCAGAGGTTCAACGGCTCAACGGCGTTCGGAGGGGGCTGGGCTGGGGCTATCGATTGTCAGGGCGATTGCGGCGGCGGCTGGCGGCAGAATTGAAGTAAAAAGCAAGCAGGGCGAAGGCTCAACGTTTACGCTGATCTTGCCGATTAGTAAGGGGCATAAAGCCACGAGTTATCAGGGTAGTAATCCAGTCAAGTCGGTGTAAGATTGGCAACTGAGAGTCCGGATCTAGCTGTTCATCCTGTTGCAGAAGTGGTTCTATTATTGTTCTTTATCCCTGCCATCAAGATATGTCTATTGTAAGGTTGCAGATTGCGAGTTTAACATACTTTGTGATTCTCGTAAAGGCTTTAATGATGCCACAATGGGTTCAGGCTAATATTCATACACCCAGCATTCCTGAATCTAATATTCCTATATCCAGCGTTTCCGAAACGGCTCCATCCTCGATGGCGCAGATTACCTCAGTTGATCAACTCTCCGATGTCCAAACTACAGATTGGGCGTTCAAAGCGTTGCAGTCGCTGGTTGAGCAATATGGCTGTATGGTGGGGTTTCCCACCGAGGTCTATCAGGGCAATCGCAGTTTGACGCGATTTGAGTTTGCTGCCGGACTGAACGCTTGCTTGAACAGCATCGAACAACAGCTTGCTGCCGCGATTTCCCCGCTCGCAACCCAGGCCGATCTCGCTGTCCTCCAGCGCCTGCAAGCTGAATTTGCCGCAGAGCTAGCCTCGCTCACTGGGCAGGTGGAGGCATTAGAGATCAGGTTGCAGGCACTAGATAACAACTTTTCGGCCACAACTCAATTGCGGGGTGATGTCGTGTTTGCCCTGCAAGATCTATGGGGCGAGTCATCTGGAGCTGAGAATAATCTGGTGTTTCAGGGACGCAGTACGCTGGTATTCGACACGAGTTTTAATGGCGAAGATCGGCTCAGAGCCAGCATTGAGGCCGGTAATTTTGAACGGTTTGAGCTGCCAGACGATAGCTCCGAAGGGCGAGTGGCGTTTGACACTAAAACCGATCAGGAATTTGAACTCAGCGATTTGTTTTACGAGTTTCCAGTCAGTGACCGGGTGAATCTGGTGGCGATTGCTCAGGGCGGCAATTTTGGCAGCGTCGTCGAGTCGATCAATCCCTTAGCCAGCAGTGGGCGAGGGGCATTATCCCGGTTTGCCCAACGCAATCCCATCTTGCGGGGATCTGGATTTGACGATGGGGCAGGCATTGGCGCAAGTTTTGATTTGCGAGATGATGTCTTGCTCAGCCTGGGATATATTAGCGCCGATGGCAGCGACCCGGGAGCAGGCAAAGGCTTGTTTAACGGTGGCTACGGTATTGGCGGACAGTTAGTGATCACGCCCGGAGACTTTGCCCTGTCGCTCACCTATGCCCATTCTTACGTGAGCGATGATGGTAACGATACGGGTACTGGTAGCTTGCTTTCTAATGTAGCCGTTGAATATCCCAACAGCGATAATATCAAGCCAGTGATAATTAACGCTTACGGCCTAGAACTTAACTACCGGATTACCAACTGGGTAGAAGTCGGCGGCTGGGCTGGCTTTTCGTCTGTGCGGGTGATTGAAACAGGCGATGCGGAGGTTTGGAACTACGCGCTGCGGCTGGCGTTTCCCGATTTGGGCGGTGAGGGCAATTTGGGCGGACTGATTGTGGGAATGCAGCCCCGCCTGACTGGAACTACAGCCGGTTTGGGAGAAGAACTCGGACAGCGCCGGGATACTGATCTGGGGCTGCATATCGAAGGGTTTTACCGGATTCGCCTCACCGATAATTTATCGCTGACGCCCGGACTGATCTGGCTGACGGCTCCCAATCATGACGAGCAGAATGCAGATATCGTGTTGGGAGTTGTCCGAGCCACGTTTAGCTTCTAGGTTTAATCACTTTCAAAAGCCGCGTTTTCATCTCCATAAAATTGGATTCGGCCAAACCCCAAAAACTGACCTTGGGGCGTGGTTCCGGTCGGAAAAGCCGTGATCCCAAACAGATAAAGTCCGTCTCGGCGCGGGTTGCGCTTAGGATGCAGCGCTACCGTGACCGTATCACCTGGCTGTACTGGGGAGTCGAGGGTGAGCAGCAGCGTTTGTTTGTCTGGGTCAAACTGCGCTTCACGCACTGGAATCAGCTCGCCTTTCTGGTCTGGCGTCCCTACAAACACCTCGGCTTGAGTAGGATCAAACTGAATGAATCGAGCACGGTTAGCAGCATCTTGCTGAGCAATGCTGATTTGCTGAAGTGGCGTATTGTCGTGATTGGGCAGGCTGAGCGTGAAGTAATAGGTGGCTCCCTGGGCAAAGACCTGAGCCTGCGTCACCCTCGTGGCTTCAAGGCTAGGAGGCCGGACAAAATAGCCTCGGTCTTTAGGCTTAGCGGACTGCGCACTCAAGGGCGACAGCGTTAAGACAATCCAACCTAGACTCAACCCAACAAGTTTGCGGTGTAACTTCAACATAGAGCACCGTTTAGCCACATCTAACCTGCGTAGACGTTTATTGGCTGGCTCATTCAATATATCAGGTGGTTAGATATCTGGCTTAACCTGAAAAGCCTAACTTGGCAAAATGGCTTTGACACGATCTAGTAAATCATTAAAGCGGAAAGGCTTCGTGAGGTAATCCTTAGCGCCTAACCGCAGGCTCTGACTTCTATCCCCATCACCAGATCGTGCCGTCAGAATAATCACCGCAGGCACCGGCTGATCATGCTGTTGCAGCTCTTTTAAAACCGTCCAGCCGTCTTTAATAGGCAGTCCCAAATCGAGCAACAGCAGATCAAAAACGTCCTTTTGCACCATTTGGATTGCCTCTTCTCCATCGATTGCAACGGCAGTGTCATAGCCGTGCTTTTGCAAGCCTTTTTCCAGAAAAGCGGCAATCCGAGGTTCGTCTTCGACAATTAAAATTTGGGACATGGTTAAAGCCATAGTCAAAATCGTATATAAACGATTGGTTCTGGTAGTTTTTTAAGGTGAGTCTGACAGGAAGCTGTGAATGACGGTGCCTTTTCACATCTATCATATTGCTAAAGCTTACAGGCTTGAATAAGCTTGGTATTTTTTAAGATTTTTGAACCACCGAGTGAAATTGGTGTGAAGTCAGCGGGGGCAGTGACAGATTAATGATAGGATGACCAGCTCTAAACTAAATGGGCGAACTAAGAAGCCAATGAACCCTCTATGAGAATTCTCTCATGCTTTCCAGCGGTAGCCCATGCCGCGCACTGTTTCAATCGCATCGCCGCCGATTTTTTTCCGGAGGTAGCCCACATAGACATCCACTACGTTAGAGCCTGGATCATAGTCATAGCCCCAAACCGAATTCAGCAACTGCTCGCGGCTGACCACCTGCCCAGGGTGACGCAAAAACACCTCTAGCATGGTGAATTCGCGGGCTGAAAGCTCAACGGGACGCTCGGCCACCTTGACTTTATGCGTTCGCAAATCTAGCGTGATATCGCCTTGGCGCAGCGTCAGGTCGGCAGATTGAGCGGCGGCTGCCATAATGGGACGCAGCCGCGCCCGCACCCGCACCAGCAGCTCTTCAAACCGAAACGGCTTGGTGAGGTAATCATCCGCTCCACTTTCAAAGCCTGATACCTTGTCCTGGATATCGTCTCTGGCGGTGAGAATCAGCACCGGAAGCTGTGCGCCCTGACCGCGAATTTCTTCCAACACCTTCAATCCATCTTTTTTCGGTAATCCCAGATCTAAAATCATCAGATCAAAAATTCCCTCTAGCGCCATTGGTACGGCGGCTGCGCCATCTAGCACGGTCGTGGTAACAAAACCATTGGATTGCAGCCCTTTTTCTAGGAAAGTGACGATGCGGGGTTCGTCTTCAACGATTAAAATATGAGTCATGGTTGGATTGTTCTTTAGGGGAATCTAAGGGCAACAGTAGCGTAAACGTCGAACCATAGCCAGGTTTGCTGGCTAGCTGCACCTGACCGCCATGCGCTTCGGCAATCGCCTGCACAATCGCCAAACCTAGCCCTGAGCCATCCGAGCGGCGTCGGCTGTTTGTGGTACGGGCAAAGCGCTCAAAGATCCGGGACTGGTCGCTGAGGGCGATCCCTTCGCCGGTGTCGCGCACCCAGAACCGCACCTGCTGCTTTTGCACGGCTGCACCTAACTCAATCAAATCTTGGGGCTGGGTATGTTGGGCGGCGTTGTTGAGCAAGTTCAGCAGCGCCCCCGTCAGCCGCTGCCGATCCGCCACAATTACTCCCTGCCCCTGCTGTTTGAGCTGCCAGTTGCGGTCGGCTAGCGTCTGCGCTTTCTGCAATAGCTCTTCGCCAAACGGGGCAATTTCGACAGTTTCAAGCTGAAGAAAATCGGGGCGATCGGATTTGGCGAGCAGAATCATATCGTTGACTAATCGCGCCATCCGGTCTAGCTCATCTTGGACAATATCGAGCGTTTCAGCCAGTTCAGGCGGTATGTCGTCCAACAGATCCAAATGTCCTTGAATGATCGTAATTGGCGTGCGCAGCTCATGTCCGGCGTCATTGATGAAATTGCGCTGGCTCATAAAAGCCTCTTGCAGTCGATTCATCATGCTGTTAAAAGTGTTTGCTAGCTCGGAGAGTTCACCAGAACCGCTGACCGTGATCCGCTGCGATAGATCAGTTTCGCTGATTGAGCGAGCGGTGATGGCAAGCTGATGCACGGGCTGCAAGAGTTTGCCGGTCGCCAACCAGGCCAAACCCGCCCCCATTAACACCACGCTCGCTACAATTGGCACAAAGATCACAATGCCATTCAGGGCTTCCTGACGTTCGCCGCCCGTCGTATGCGCCGCGACAAAGATGCCCCGCTGTTCTCCTTCAATTTCCAAGGGCTGAGCCAGGTAAATGATATTACCAAGCTGTGGATGGTTGGAAGTCAACTGCCCTTCGCTTAGCTGGGTAATTTTCAGCCAGTGGGCTTCAATATCTGAACCTTCTGCCAACTCAGGCGGTAGCCCTCTAGGGTTAGATTTATAGTATTCGCCGTTGATGTAGAAAATCAGCGAATTGTCATCCTCTGGCTCAATATCTCCTAACACCTCACTGGCAAAATGCTTTAAGTTGCCGTCGTAGCCAGGTGAGATTTTCCAGTCGGTATAGGCTTGCTGAAAATTCTGCATTTCAGCCAGTAAATCGCTCCGAACTCGCTGGTTGACATTGTGCAAAAACAGAGCCATGAACATCGGGATCGAAGCGGCTGTCACTCCGGCCATCAGTACGATGTAAATCAACAAAATTCGAGTGCGAGTTTGCTTCAGCACCTGATGCCACCAGTTTCGTGGGTTAGACGATTGACTCAAACTATAGTTTACATGCTGAGCGGTGGCATTAGGTGTAAGCAGTTCCTTGCTTCGATCTAGCATGGTTGGACTAAGAAAATGGGCTGATCAGAAATACAGTTGGCTCGATGCGATTGGCTTGATGCGATTCCTGACGAGATCAGCAGTTAAAGGTTGCATTGAGCGAGACTGCTAACAGCGTTCTACAGGTAATTTTGAGCGACCCGCCAGTATAGCCTCGCCCAGCATCTGAAATCTAGCCAGAACCAGGATGAAAAAGCTTTCATTCAACCCGTAGCTTTATGAGATAGCTCTCATTAATGCTTTAAGTAAGTTTCATCTGAGGCTGTCAATCTGTTAGCTAACGGAGAAACCGCAGATTTTGAATTTGCTAAGTCTAATAAGACTAACAGATTTTCCAGAGGCGTAGCTGGCAGTCAACTGGTAGTCAGCAGTTTTTAGTTGTAACAAGAGGATAGACCTATGAAAGTTTGCGTGATTGGAACTGGCTATGTTGGCTTAGTGACAGGCGTATGTTTGGCACACACCGGACATCAGGTAATTTGCGTCGATAATAATGAGGCGAAAGTCACACTGATGCAGTCTGGAAAATCGCCGATCTACGAACCAGGGCTTTCAGAAATTATGCAGGTAGCCATGCAGAACGGATGCTTACAGTTTACATCTGACTTAGGAGCAGGGGTTGAGCATGGTGATGTTCTATTTATTGCGGTGGGCACACCGCCACTACCCACTGGCGAAAGCGATACGCAGTACGTTGAGGCAGTAGCACGCGGCATCGGGCAGCACCTAAAGACGGGCTATAAGGTGATAGTGAACAAGTCTACTGTGCCGATTGGCTCGGGCGACTGGGTGCGGCGAATTGTGCTAGATGCGATCTCTGAGCAGCAGGAAATGAGTACAGTAAGCATGGCCGCTCAGTTTGATGTGGTCAGCAATCCCGAGTTCCTGCGCGAAGGCTCAGCGGTCTACGACACTTTCAACCCCGATCGAATGGTGTTGGGCGGCAGCAGTCAGAAGGCGCTCGATCAAATGCAGGCTCTCTATGCACCCATCATCCACCGTGTCTTTGCTGAAAACCCCGATCTGCCCCCTGTTCCAGTCGTCACAACCGATCTGAGTTCAGCAGAAACCATTAAGTATGCTGCCAACGCTTTTCTAGCAACCAAGATTAGCTTTATTAACGAAATCGCCAATATCTGCGACCGGGTGGGGGCAGATGTGACGCAGGTGGCGCAAGGCATTGGCCTCGATTCTCGCATCGGCAGCAAGTTTTTGCAGGCGGGGATTGGCTGGGGTGGCTCGTGCTTCCCAAAAGACGTGGCGGCGTTGGTGCATACGGCAGATGACTATGGCTACAGTGCGGAGCTGTTGAAAGCGGCAGTCAGCGCCAACAGTCGGCAGCGGGTTTTGGCAATCGAAAAGCTCCAGCAGGTGCTCGGCATTCTTAAGGGCAAGACGATTGGGCTGCTGGGTCTCACCTTTAAGCCTGACACGGACGATATGCGCGATACGCCTGCGCTAGATTTGATCACACAACTCAGCCGCTTGGGGGCAAAAGTCAAAGCCTATGACCCAATGTATGCCGAAGGCTCTCATGGGTTCCATAAAGCTCCAGAGCAGGTGATTTTGACAGCTACGCCAGATGAACTCGCCGAGAATTGCGATGCGGTTGTGCTAGTAACAGATTGGCAGCAGTTTCGCGAACTGGACTATACAGGCTTAGCTGCACGGATGAACACCGCAATTATAATCGATGGTCGGAACTATCTCAACCCAGACGAAATGGTTGCTGCCGGATTCTACTATGTCGGCATCGGTCGTCCTTCAGCGGGCAGTCCAATCACAGCAACGCGCTCACTGCGCCAGCAAGCAGCGGCATAGCGTGAGCTTCAGGCTCATCCTTTGGCGGCTTGATTCACTTCTGATGCTGACTCCGCAACTCCTTCACCAAAAGGCGAAACAGATGAAATTTCCGATTGCTTCATACTCTCGCCCAGGTATTTCATTAGCCCATTCATTTTCAGATTCGCAGTCGCCAACATCCCATCTGCCTCAGAAGGATTCAAAAATGAGGCTAATTGTCTATTCTCATGATGCGTTTGGGTTAGGGAACATTCGCCGGATGTTGGCAATCTGCCAGTATGTCATCAAAGTATATCCAGAGGCGTCGATTCTAGTCGTTTCGGGTTCACCTGTATTGCACAGCCTACGCCTGCCTAAAGGGCTGGACTATATCAAATTACCTTGCTTAGAGCGTGATGATGCAGGTGTGGTTTCGACCAAATACCTAGATACCGATCAGAACGAAGCTGTACAGCTTCGTTCTGATCTAATTTACCTGACCGTGAAAAACTTTAAGCCTGACTTGGTCTTGGTCGACAAAAAGCCGGATGGGTTACAGCAAGAGCTGCATGCAACCTTAGCTTACCTGAAGGCAGAGCAGCCTGAAACCAAGCTGGTGCTGCTGCTGCGCGATATTCTCGATTGCCCGGAAGCGACGATCGCGCAGTGGCAGCGGCACGGCTACTACAACATTATTGCCGACTGGTACGATCAGGTTTGGGTCGTTGGCACTCCCGAAATCTTTGATGTGCGCCGCGAATACCAGTTTCCGGCTGAGATTGCCCAGAAGACGCGCTTTTGCGGCTATATTCGCCGCGAGCCAGGAATTAAATCACGGCTGGCGCTGCGGCAAGAGCTGGGGCTACAGCCCCAAGACAAGCTGGTGCTAGTGACGCCCGGAGGCGGTGCGGACGGATACCGACTGGTCGATGCCTACCTGACGGGGCTGGAGAGCCGCGATGTCACCCACCGCAGCGTGATTATCTCTGGGCCAGAGATGCCAGCCCAGCAGCGCACCCAGATCCAGCAGCGCGTTGAGCGGCTGCCCCAGGTTGAAATGCTAGAGTTCACTGACGATCTGGTTGGCTTTATGGATGCAGCCGATGTGGTGGTGTCGATGGGCGGCTACAACACCGTGGGCGAAATCCTGTCTTTGCAAAAGCGGGCGGTGATTGTGCCCCGAGTTCAGCCGGTGGAAGAACAGTGGATTCGGGCTGAGCGGATGGCGGCAATGAACTTGTTTCGCGCTATTCACCCAGATCAACTTACCCCAGTGCATTTGATGCAGCAGCTTCAGGCCGAGCTAGACGCAGTGGATATAATCGCCCCACCGCGCCTTGATATGAACGCCCTGCCCCGAATCGCTGAGTATATCTCTCGTCTCGTCTACCAGAATGCCTCCTCTGTAGATACACCACTTTTGGCGGCAAGCGGGTGTTAGTCATATAAGCAATCAAGTTGAGGATTTTCCGATGCAACGCTTAATGTTTTACTGTCAGCATATCTTGGGTATTGGCCATTTAGTCCGCAGCATGGAGATTGTGCGCGGCTTGCTGAACGATTTTGAAATCTTTTTTATCAACGGCGGCGAGGTGGTCGAAGGATTTGAACTGCCTCCAGGCGTGCAGATGATTAACATTCCGGCAATCAAGACCGACAGCGAGTTTAGAGAACTGCAAATTCCGGATGGCTTCCAAGACGTGGAGCAAGTATTGGAACACCGCCGCGATTTGCTGCTGAATTTATTTGCGCAGATTCAGCCCACGGTTTTAATGGTCGAGCTGTTTCCATTTGGGCGCAGACGCTTCTCGACGGAGCTAATCCCGCTGATGGAATGCGCCAAAGCCGCCAACACAAAGGTGGTGTGCAGCCTGCGCGACATCGTGGTCACTAAGCAAGATCGGGTGAAGCACGAGGAGAAAATTTGTCGGCTGATGAACCAGTATTTTGATCTGCTGCTGATCCACGGCGACCCCAAATTCATGCCGCTAGAAACCAGCTTCTCGCGCGTCTCGGATCTAAATTGCCAGGTTCACTACACGGGCTATGTGGCGCAGCAAGAGTCTGACCAGCCTGGACTCCAGCCGCCTTCCCGGCCCTTAATTTTGACGAGCGTTGGCGGCGGTCGCTTTGGCCACGAACTGCTAGACTGCGTGGCTGAAACCAGCGCTCTGCTGGAAGATCAAATTCAGCACCAAATCTGCATGTTTACCGGCCCATTCGCGCCAGATGCTCTACATGAACGGCTTTGCCAGATTGCCAACCAGCGGCGTAACCTGATTGTAGAACGTTTCACGCCCCATTTATTGCAGTATATGCGGCAGGCCGATCTATCAATCAGCATGGCGGGCTACAACACAACTATGAACGTGCTGACAACGGGCGTTCGATCAATGCTGCTGCCTTTTATGGGCAACGATGATCAGGAGCAGCGGATGCGCTCAGAACGGCTGGAGGAACTGGGTATTGTCAACGTCATCCGCCAGGAAGAATTGCAGCCAGACCGCTTTGCCCAAAAGGTGATTGCCTGCCTGCAACAAACGCCATCGCCTGTCACGTTTGATATGCAGGGTGTTATCAAAACTGCGCAGTTAGTCAAGGCAATTGTGCAACGCCAGACTGTTGCAGCTTAAGGCAGATTCAGCTTAAGGCAATGTAAAGTTATCTGAGGGAAAATCAATGCTTTATCGGCAATTTGGCCAGCTAGACTGGCAGGTTTCAGCAATTGGCATGGGCACCTGGAATATTGGCAACCAATGGGGTGATATTGATGACGTGACGGCGTTTAGCACGGTACGAGCTGCATTTGATCACGGCGTGAATTTATTTGATACTGCTGAGGGATATGGTATCCCAATGGGACTATCAGAAGAGCGGTTGGGTAAAGCGCTGATTGGAGTGCGCGATCAGGTATACATCGTCTCAAAAATTGGCAGCTGGGGGAGACGCAACGGTAGCCCGATTCCGCTCGATTCGGTGGATAACGTTCGCCTTTGCGTTCAGGCGTCGCTCTATCGCCTGCGAACCGACTGGGTCGATGTGATGCTCTGCCATGAGGGAGAAATCGAAGACCCAAGCGTTTATCTAGAGGGCTTTGAGGCGCTTCAGCAGCAGGGGCTAATCCGTGCCTACGGGATCTCGACCAACGAATACGATGTGCTGAAGCGGTTTAACGCCAACCAGACTTGCCGCGTCCTCGAACTGGACTATTCGCTGCTGAATCGCAAACCCGAATCGAAGATTTTGCCCTACTGTCAGGAACATGGTATCGCCGTATTGGTGCGCGGCCCGCTGGGTAAAGGCTTGCTGTCGGGCAAATATGCGGCTGATACGGTGTTCACAGACAGCATTCGGGCGCGCTGGCATGAAAAAGACAACCGCCAACAGAAGCTTCAGCAGCAACTCGCCATGGTCGAAGCGCTAAAAGCCGTTGCGCCCAGCGATCGAGATCTGGCGGCGACTGCCTTGCAATATGTGATCTCTCATCCCGTCCAGCCTGTTGCCATTCCAGGCGCGAAATCGCCTCAGCAAGCTACGCTAAACGCCGCTGCCGGTAGTCAACTCCTCACTGCTGAGCAACAGCTACAGCTCGTTGCCGAGCTAGCGCAGTCTGACAAGGTTCGCAGTACAGAGGCGGCTGCGGTTCGGTGAACCCAGAGGATGAAAGCCTTCTCATCAAAGCTTCATCCCTGCCTTAATCCAAATTGAGAAGCTCAGACATGCGAGGTGAAGTCCATCCAACTCATCCCAGGAGGGCAAGCGAGATGAAAAAGATTATGTTCTATTGCCAATATTTAGCAGGCATGGGGCATTTGGTGAGAAGCACCGAGATTATTCGCAGCTTGGTGCATGAATTTCAGGTTTGCTTTGTGAACGGCGGAGAGCCAATTGCCAGCTTTGAGTTTCCAACTGAGGCTGAGGTAGTGCATCTGCCGCCGATTGTAGAGGAAGCAGGCGAGCTGAAGGCGGTGGATGGCTTGCAAACTCTTGAGGCTGTCAAAGCAGCCCGTAAAACTCAGCTAATCGAAATTTTTGAGAGGTTTCAGCCCGATTGTTTAATCATCGAATGCTTTCCGTTCAGTAAACACAAGCTCAAGTTTGAACTCATTCCCCTGCTCGACTGGGTAAAAGCTTCACCTCAACCGCCCAAAGTGGTTTGCAGCTTGAGAGACCTGATCATGACGCAAACCATGACGGCTGAAGCTTGGGCAAAGCGATATGACAAAGTTTGTGATCTAGTCAATCAATATTTTGATCTAGTCTTGGTGCATGGCGATCCAAAGCTAGTGAGATTAGAAGAGCAGTTTCCTAAAGTCAATCAGCTCAAGTGTCAGGTCGCTTACACGGGATATGTAGCTCAATCTCTGCTAGAATCCACGCCGATCAGCGCTGAGGATGAGATGGCGCTGAACCAGCATACGCCGATGGTTGTAGTTAGCGCTGGCGGCGGCAGGTTTGGATATGAGTTAATTGATGCAGTGGTGAAGGCCAGCAGAATTCTAGAGACTCCTCACCAAATTCAGGTGTTTACCGGCCCGTTCATGCCCGAGAATCAGTTTGCGACCCTACAAGCCGAGGCTAGCAGCCGCGTCGTGATTCGTCGCTACACATCTCACTTGCTAGAGTATATGGAACGTGCTGATCTATCGATTAGTTTGGGTGGCTATAACACCACGATGAATATTCTCAGAACCGGCGTGCGGTCGTTGATTTTTCCAGAGGCGTCAGAAGAGCAGACCGGAGAGCAAACAATTCGTGCCGAAAAACTAGCTGAAAAGGGCGTGCTGCAAGTGCTATACCGCGACGATCTGCAACCCAATCGACTCACTCAAATCATCATGGCAGCACTGCAACAGCCGCTCGTTGCCCATGGCTTTAATTTACAGGGTGCAACTCAGTCCATGATCCAGCTTCAGAAGCTCTTGTATCAAACCGCAGCCGTAGCATAGTAACGCATTGACTTAGAAGTAAATCAGGAGCAATTCACAATGCTAAAACCTAAAGTTGCCTTAATTGTTGGCCCAAGGGAACGATTTAGCTCAACCCAAGCTTCACTGGAGAGTATCTATCAGGATACAGATTATCCCTTTGATTTGATTTACGTTGACGTGTTCTCCCCAGAACTGATTCGGCGCTATATCGAAGCACAGTCGCAGCAAAAGCAATTTAAGCTGCTGCGAACCGACCGCTATATCTCGCCAACTCAGGCTAAGAATGTTGGGCTTCGCTACATCTTGAATGAGGCGGAAGATAAATATAAGTATATTGTGTTCATCGAGAATGACGTGTTGGTGAAAGCAGGCTGGTTGACGAAGCTGGTACAATGTGCCGAGGAAACGGGCGCAGCCGTGGTCGGCCCCCTGACCTGTATTGGTAATCCTCTGCATCAGGTGATTCACAATGCGGGCGGCAAATCCTACATTACAACCGAAGTCAAAGATGGGCAGACGCGCCGCTATATTTACCAGAGCGCAGCGTTGACGGGTAAAGCCGTGGCCGAAGCAGCTGATAAGCTGACTCGCAAAAAGACCGACTATGTAGAATTTCACTGCATGTTGGTGCGAACCGAAATCTTTGAAGAAACTGGATTGCTAGATGAAGGAATGCTGGCAACTCGTGAGCATATCGACTTCTGCTTTGTGGTGACGCAAGCAGGTGGCAGCATTTACAGCGAACGTGAGGCTATCGTGACCACTGACACTATTGGCATTGAAACGAATCAGCAGGGGCTAGCCAACTGGTTTGGTAAGGCACAGCTTCCTGAGTTCAAATGGTCAGATCTATACTATTTCATGCTGCGCTGGAATGATGCCTGGGATCTGGCGAGCCTGCATCACCTGCGGGACAAGTGGAACCTGACTGAAGACAATTATTTCAAAACGCGCTACAAAAAAGTGGGGGCGCGGCGGCATGAGCTGTTAATTAAACCGCTGGTGCGCCGTCTCACCTTTGGCAAGGGCAGCATCTGGCTAGAAAACCGGCTGATCCCGCTAGAACGCCTGATTAATCAGGCTGTCTACCGTCACTATCAGCAGCAGCCTGATCGGCAGCAGCAGATTGATCGGCAGCAGCGATCTATACAGCCCGATCAGGTATGGACAATGAGCAGTCTGTCTGAACCGGGTAGTCGATGAAGTTGAAACGCTTGAGAGTACCTTTAGGCTATTTTGAATATTGCGGTAAAACATCATGAAACAGAAAATCTGCATCACGACTCTAGAATTTCCGCCAGATGTCGGCGGAGTCGGTGAATCAGTCTATCGGATTGCTCAAATGCTGGTAGCAATTGGCTATGAGGTGCATGTGGCAGTCTTTCGCGCCATCTTCCGCAACGAGCGTGAGCTAGCCGCATCGGGTGAATATCGCCGCGCCAGCTGTCAGAGTTCCGAACGTGATGGAGTTGCCGTCCATCGGATTCAGGCTGCTATTCGCTCCACCGCTGCCAAAGAGCAAGACTACCTCAGCGATATTTATGATCAGCTCAGTATCCTGCACCGCCGCTATGAGTTTGATCTGTTTCACGCTTTTTTCATCAACGAAATGGGCTACCTCACGACACTGCTCGCCAAAGAGAGTAACGTGCCGGTGATTAACAGCATTCGCGGCGCAGATCTGCACAAGCATATTTTTAGCCCCTCCCAGCATGGCCAAATCACCTGGACGCTAGAGAATTCTGCCTGGACAACCTTTGTCAGCCGTGATCTAATGAAGCGCGCCAGAGTTTTAGCGCCCTCAATTGCGGCCCGATCTTCTGCGTTCTGGAATTCAATCACGCCCATCGAGTTTGACCACCTACCCCAACCGGCTCTATCTGATCAGCTTCAGGGTACTGTAATTGGCTCAGTCGGCAGCTTCCGCGACAAAAAAGGCGTAGAGTATCTGTTGGATGCCTGCCGCACCCTACGCGACCTAGATTTCACCCTGCTGTTTGTAGGCGATTTTGTCGGCAAAGAAAGCGACTACTGGGAGCAAGAGCTGCGAGACAGCGGTGTGGCTGACCGGGTGTTGATTACAGGCAAAATCAGCCGAGCCGAGGCTTTAGCCTATTTACCCCAGATGGACATTTTCACAATTCCGTCAATTCATGACGGCTGCCCCAATGCTCTACTCGAAGCAATGTTGGCTGCCAAAGCAATTGTTGGCACTCACGTAGATGCCATTGGTGAAATTCTAGAAGATAACGTGAATGGTTTAGCAATCAACCCGTTCTCTAGCGAAGAACTCGCGGTCGCTCTGCGCCAGCTCATGACCCAGCCCAACCTGCGCCAGCAATTCGGCATTGCCGCCAGAGAGAAGGTGTTGACTCAGCTTGCCCCAGCCATGGAACAGCAAAACTGGGAGCGCGTTTATCATCAGGCTCTCAATGTTGCTCAACCGATGATGATGCCCCGATAGAGCGAGAGCTAGCCGCTGAACTTTTGCCGTAATCATGCTTTATCCGCCTACCCAATTCAAATTCATCGACGCTAAGGAGACTGCTTATGTCATCTCTAGATGTAACGCCATATGTAACAATTGTTGTTGTTCCGCGTGAGCGCTTTCAGTTCGCTCAAGAATCTCTCGAAAGCCTTTATGATAATACATCTTGCTCATTTAAGCTGATATATGTAGATAATAATTCGCCTGCAAAACTGCGAGTATATCTACAGACAGCAGCAGAAAAGTACGGCTTTCAGTTACTCCACTCTGATCGCTTCCTTTCACCCAATCAAGCCCGAAACTTTGGCTTAAGTCAGGTTGATAGCAAGTATGTAGTATTCGTAGATAATGACGTTATTTTTGCACCAAACTGGCTGCAAGCCCTGGTAGATTGCACAGAGGACACAGGGGCAACGGTGGTTGGCTCTTTGGTCTGCCAATATCGCCCCGCACATACGATCATTCACTGTGCGGGGGGAGACTATATGGAGGCCGAAGATTACGCCAAGTTTATCCAGGGTGAACCGACCGTAGCCCCAGAGGCGGGCGTTCCAGGCAAGTGGCAGATTAACGAAAAAACCTATTTTCAAAACCGCAAAGTGGAAGACGTGCGCGAACATCTGAAACGCCAGCCCATTGGCTTTGTCGAATTTCACGCCATGCTGGTACGCACCGAAATCTTTGATCAAATTGGGCTACTGGACGAAGGCTTTTCCTGCACCAAAGAATACCTCGATTTCTGCATGACGGTCGTGCAGGCAGGCGGCACAGTTTATCTAGAGCCGCCTTCCGTTGTCACCTTCCTCACCCATCCGCCCGCTCCCGTACTGCAATGGGCCGATCTGCCCTACTTTATGGTGCGCTGGAGTGACAATTGGGAGCGCGATAGCCTGATCCACTTTCAGAAAAAATGGGATTTGGTCGAAAACAAATATTTCCAGAAACGCCTGAAAAAGCTGGGCTGGCGCAGACGCGAGGAAATGATCCAGCCTATCGTCGAGCGCTTCAGCTTTCTGAACAGCGCTGGCCGCAAGTGGCTTGAAAAACGGCTCGTTGCCCTCGAAAAACGGCTCAACCGCTACCTATCTCAACAGCACGCTCGGATGCTGGAAACAGACAAAGAGCAACAGCTTCATCCACTCTACCTACGCAAAACAATGCTTTACAGACCTTTTGGCACGACTGGACTCCATCTTTCTGCAATCGGCATGGGCACCTGGAATATTGGCAATCAGTGGGGTGAAGTTGAGGAATCTACTGCGCTAAACACCCTTCGAGCTGCTGTAGAGAGTGGCATCAACTTATTTGATACCGCAGAATCCTATGGTATTCCGGCGGGCCTTTCCGAAGAGCGTTTAGGCAAAGCGCTCAAGGGCGTTCGTGATCAGGTTCACATTGCCACCAAGATCGGACGCTGGGGCAGGCGCTCTGGTCAGACTGTACCCATGACCACCGTAGATATGGTGAGGCTTTGCACCCATGCTTCGCTCTACCGACTCAAAACTGACTACATTGACTTGATGCTCTGTCACGAAGGCAAAATTGAAAACCCCAGCGTCTATTTAGAAGGCTTTGAGCTACTGCAACAGCAGGGCTATATTCGCAGCTTTGGGATCTCAACCGATAAACTCAAAGTACTGAAAGGCTTCAATGCCAACAATAGCTGCCGGGTTGTCGAAGTAGACTACTCGCTGCTCAACCGCAAGCCCGAAGCCGAGTTCTTCCCCTATTGCCAGGAACATAACATTGCTGTACTGGTGCGCGGGCCACTGCACAAAGGCTTACTCTCTGGCAAATATTCACCCGATACCGTTTTCACGGATACGGTGCGCTCTGAATGGTACCTGGATGAAACGAGCAGCAGCAAGCTCGCAGCTAATTTTGCAAAAGTAGAACGACTGAAGCAAACTATCCAACCGGGTGAGGATCTGATTACAGCCGCCCTGCGGTTTGCGATCTCTCACCCGGTGCAGCCTGTAGCAATTCCGGGCGCAAAGTCGCCTGAACAGGTGGCAATGAATGCCAAAGCCGGCGAGCAAGTGATGACTGAGATCGAACGTGAGCGGTTAATTGGCTACATGCAGACTGATCAGACTTCGACTGCTATAAATCAGAATGAGGCTGAGCAGCTTGTGTTAACGGCGGCAAAATAGCTGTTGAAGTCACTAGGTTGAGCTGCGGGCAAGATGCCCGCTTTTTTCTGTTGACTTGATGTAAGTCATATCGACTAAGCCGTATGCTGAAAGCCAGAATCTGCGCCTTTGAGGAAGAAATTACAAGCAGGCGAACGCAAGTTAACCCAGATTGCAGGATGTTGTTCAAGCTCCATGAGCGTTCTCTCATGATTGTTTCACAGTGGCTTCATTCGCCCTTAGCATACTAGGGTCATCAACTTTGCGTGGAGCCATGAAACACACTGCAAGCGTAAAAGAGACTTTGCCAGGGATGGGACGCATTCTCAAGCGGTTTGCGCCCCAAATTCAGAAACAGCGATCGCTGCTGATTGTCTCGTTTCTAGCACTACTGGCAGAAACCCTGCTGCGGCTGCTAGAACCCTGGCCACTCAAGATTATCTTTGACTATATCTTGCTACCCGGCGTCAACCAGACTGCAATCACGCTGCCCTTACTGGGCACAGTTTCACCTATCTTACTGCTGACATTGCTCACCATTAGCTCAATTGGGTTGGCCGTCTTGCGCGGCGCAGCAGCCTACTCTAGCACCGCAGGCATGGCGGTAGCTGCTTCTCACGTCATGACAGAGATCCGAGGCGACCTCTACGGCCATCTGCAACGCCTGTCAATGTCGTTCCATAATCAGGCGAAAACAGGCGATCTGATTGCCCGGGTCACGCAGGATATCACCCGGCTGCGCGAAGTTACCGTCATGGCGTTACTGCCGCTGCTGGCAAGTTCGCTAACGCTGGTCGGTATGGTGGGGGTAATGTTCTGGCTACATTGGGAGATGGCGGTAATTGCGATTGCCATCTTCCCGTTGTTTGTGATTTCTACCACCCGCACCTCACGTCAGATCCGCGAAGTAGTGCGGCGGCAGCGCAAGCGCGAAGGGGCAATGGCCGCAACAGCCGCAGAGGCAATGGGAGCCATTAAGGTCGTACAGGCGCTATCTCTGCAAAACTTGCTAGAAGATACGTTCTCTAGACAGAACCGCAAAAGCTTACAAGATGATGCCTCGGCTCAAAAGCTCAGCGCTGGGATGGAGCGGACGATGGAAGTGCTGGTGACGGTGGCAGTAGCGCTAGTGCTGTGGAAAGGTGTGCAGTTGGTGCTGCAAGGGACAATCACACCCGGCGATTTGCTGATATTTATCACCTATCTAAAAACAGCATTTAAACCGATTCGGCAGTTGGCGAAATATACAGGCCAAATCGCCAAAGCAACCGCATCAGGTGAACGAGTGATTGATGTTCTGGATACAATCCCTGATATTCAAGATACACGCGGTGCGCTGGAAGCCTCGCCGTTTGCAGGAGCCGTGCAGTTTGAACGAGTCAGTTTTGCCTACGATACAGAAATTGAGGCGGGCGGCAGGCTGCACAACATCAGCTTTACAGTATCACCTGGACAGCGAGTAGCACTAGTGGGGCCGTCAGGTAGCGGCAAGTCTACGCTCATTAGCCTGCTGCTGCGCTTCTATGACCCAATCGAAGGACGTATCCTGATTGACGGACATGATATACGCGAATATAAAGTTGATTCCCTGCGCCGACAGATTAGCGTCGTGCTGCAAGAGAGTATCTTGTTTGCAGCTACCGTGCGCGAAAACATTGCCTACGGACGGTTGGGCGCAACGCAGGCGGAGATTGAAGCCGCTGCCCAATTGGCGAACGCCCATGAGTTCATCCTGAAATTGCCGCAGGGCTATGATACCGTTTTGGGTGAGCGGGGAGCTACTCTCTCTGGCGGACAGCGCCAGCGGATCGCGATCGCTCGGGCTGCAATTCGCCATTCCCCAATCGTGATTTTAGACGAACCGACTACGGGGCTAGATAACCATAGTGAACAGACAGTCAATGAAGCGTTAGAACGTTTAACACAAGGCTGCACAACATTTACGGTATCGCACAATCTCCGGATTACAGAGCAAGCCGATTGGATTCTCTATGTTGAGGATGGCGAGATTTTGGAACAGGGAACCCACCCAGATCTGATGCGCCTGAAAGGACGATACGCCAAACTTTACCAGCTTCAATCTAACGTTTACTCGATTGAGAGCAAGCGCAGCGCAGATCACTCCCACCCAAATAACGGAGGTAACAATGCACTCGTCATCTAGTGATTCGACGCTGACTCAACGCACCCGCGTTATCCTGCTCCGGCATGGACGCAGCACCTTCAACCAACTTAAGCTTTATCAGGGTAGTTCTGATGTCTCGGTCTTGACTGAACAAGGCTACGATACAGCCCGTCAGGTGGGTAATTTTCTCACCAATCAGCCGATTGATGCCATCTACACCAGCCCCCTCAAGCGTGTCCAGCAGACCGTTGATGCCATGCTCGAACATCTGGGTTCTGGATTCCCAATGCGGCTGGAAATCCACCAGAGCCTGCGGGAGATTGAAATGTTGGGCTGGGAAGGCCGCTCGTTTCAAGATGTGCAGCAAACTGAGCCAGAGGCTTACCAATGCTGGAAGCAACGCCCTCACGAATTCAGGCTAGAAACCCCTCTAGCTAGCCCAGTTAGCCCATTTAGTTCGGTCGCCGTTGCGGTTCAGACTCACTGCTATCCGGTTCTCGACCTATACAAGCGCGCTCAGCAATTTTGGCAAGAGATTCTGCCACGTCACTGCGGACAGACTGTCCTGATTGCTAGCCACGGCGGCACCAATCGAGCTTTGATCAGCGCTGCTATCGAGCTGGCACCTGCGAGGTTTCATAGCCTCCAGCAGTCAAACTGCGGCATCAGCATCCTCGATTTTCCGGGTGGATGCCTCAATGCCGGACATCTCAGTAGCTTGAATTTGACCAAGGCCATTGGGGAAACCTTGCCAAAACTCAAAGAAGGCAAACAGGGCTTGCGCCTGCTGCTATTGCCTGCTGAATCAGCAGCTCAGTCTGTAGCATCTCTATCAGACCAACTGCGCGAAGTTGCAATTGACTTCAGCCTTACCAGCACTTCTGATTCAGCTCAGGCTCTCACCGATCAAGTGTTGAAACAGCATCCTCAAACTGTGCAGCTTCAGAGCCAAGAGCATCAGTTTCTGCTCAACTGGCAGCGGACCATTGCCGCAAAATCTAGTTACTCATCGCATCTCATTACTGGATTAGTGGTTGCCCAAAGCGCTGACATTCAGCAAATTCTGGGCGAAGCCATTGGGCTAAATCCGCTTCAGCGCTGGCGTTTACAGATTCAGCCTGGAGCCGTGAGTATTTTGCACTATCCCGCAGTGGGCTATTCACCCGTTATTCAAGCATTGAACTTTCCCTGATTAGGCTTTTTCTCACGGCCTGTTTATAATCTATCTCTACGAGGAGTCACAGAATGGCTAAGATTCTAGTTACCGGAGCGGCTGGATTTATCGGATTCCATGTCAGTCAAGCTCTCCTTAATTGCGGTAATACTGTAATTGGACTTGACAACCTCAGCGACTACTATGATGTCAATTTAAAGCTTGATCGATTAGCACAACTCAAACAGCAGGATAACTTTCAGTTTTGTAAGCTAGATCTGGCTGATCGACAGGGCATGGAAGCTCTGTTTGGCCAACATCAATTCGACCGAGTGATTCATCTTGCCGCTCAGGCTGGAGTCCGCTACTCATTGCAAAACCCTCATGCCTATGTAGACAGCAACCTGACTGGATTTCTGCATATCCTAGAAGGCTGCCGCCAGCAGCAGGTGCAACATCTCGTCTACGCCTCCTCTAGCTCAGTCTACGGAGCCAATCGTACAATTCCGTTTTCAACTAGCCAGCCAGTCGATCACCCGCTGAGTTTATATGCGGCAACCAAGAAAGCAAACGAACTCATGGCCCATACCTACAGCCATCTCTACGGTGTTCCAACTACCGGGCTACGCTTCTTTACGGTCTATGGTACTTGGGGTCGCCCAGACATGGCACTTTTCTCATTCACCAAAGCCATCCTAGAAGGCAAACCAATTGACGTTTTTAACCACGGAAAAATGCGTCGTGACTTTACCTATGTTGATGATATCGTTGACGGCATTATGCGCGTTCTCAATCACATTCCGCAGCCAAATCTAAGCGTCACCTCAGCCGATCCTAGCTTTAGCCATGCTCCCTATCGCATCTATAATCTTGGCAACAACCAACCCGTCGAGCTACTCCACTTTATCGAGGTGCTGGAAGCTAGTCTGGGAATTGTTGCGCAAAAGAACTTCTTGCCCCTACAGCCTGGCGATGTTCTGGAAACCTACGCTGATATCGAAGGTCTTGAGCAGGCGATTGGCTTTGCACCGCAGATATCAATTGAAATCGGTATTCCTCGCTTTGTGAGCTGGTATCGGAGCTATTATAGCTGCACCAATCTTCTACAGTCCAAAGTTCTTGACCCTGAGCAAAAAGCTGCTTAGCTCATTCCATGCAGCTTTTAAGATGATAATTGCTGAGACTCAGCCGACGGCAACAGAGATTGAAAGCGACTGCAATTCAAGGATATATCTGAGTTGCATTCTGATTTTAGGCAGCTACAAATTTGTAGATCATAACCCTCAGTACAGGACAAAACCTTGCGAAAGGCAGCAGGGCCGGGTTTTGTGGGAATTACCACATCCTAAACATGAAATCCCATGCATCAGGTTACTCTAATCCGCAATACTTTGCGGCCCCACCAAGAACAGGGCACGGAGCCAGGGTCGCTTTCCTCGCCCTGTTCCCGGTGGCTCTATTTCGCGTCAAAACCGTCAATCTCGTCGAATTGCCCACTGCTTTTGTCGACAAGGCTAAACCTGCATCTCACTACAAACGCTTGCAGCGCTTCTTGGCCAACTTTGAGTTGGACTACATCCCCCTAGCCAAATTAGTCGTTGCATTGATGGATATACCGCAACCCTAGACGCTCTCTGTTGACCGCACCACTTGGGAGTTTGGCAACTGCTGCCACAATATTCTGATGCTGGCCATTGTCCACAACGGCGTCGCGTTTCCCTTGTTTTGGTGGATACTGGACAAAAAGGGCAATTTCAACATTGATGAACGCATTGACCTGTTGGGCGAGGTTTTCCCGATCTTTCCAGATGTGAAAGTGGCGAATCTGACTGCAGACCGAGATGTCCTGGGCGGTGATTGGTTTGAATATCTACTCAAACATGCCAAAGTGCCTTTCCGCATCCGCACCCGCTAGAGTGATAAGCTCGACGATGGCCAGAAATGTCTCAAAGCTAAGGTGGTTTTCTCTGCATTGGCAATTGGAGAACAGCAGGTCTTGAACAAACCCCGAAAGCTTTGGGGCAGCACTGCGACTAGAAGACGGGACGTTGCTGGTTGTGGCAACCCATGAACGACCTGAACAGGCGATTGCAGTACGCCTAGGGCGGGGCGAAGCCCTATACGGGAGCGGTGGGCAATTGAGACTTTGTTTGGCTGTCTCGAATGATAGCGCTCTTAGCAATTGGTCTATGCTGGGCGTTTCGTACTGGAGAATGGCTGGTCAAGCAGAATCCGATTGTCATCAAAAAGCATGGACGCAAGGCCAAGAGTATATTTCGCTGTGGCTTTGACTATCTGCGCCGAGTCATACTGAATCTTGAAGAGCATGAAACCGAGTTACTAAAAGCTTTACAGTTTTTGTCCTGTACTTAGCTTATAACCTAATCTACGACTAAGCAGTGAAATAGCCTATAAATCAGTGCTGTATACTGGGGTGAACCCTTGATGCTGTGGCAGTTTGACGGATGCCTTTTCCGTTTCCGGTAGTGCCCTGAAGGTAAGGGGATAAGCTGAATCAAAGAGCTAGAACCTTTGAAAAATCTAGTCTTCGGCTCCTTTAATTCCTAGGTTTCCTTACCTTCAGAGCACTACCCCGTTTCCTGGCATGAATCCCTACCTCGAACTCCCCGTGCTCTGGGCTGAGTTTCATAGCCGTTTGATCTAAAAAAGGCCGCGCATACCCCGTAGCTTGCTGCGATTGAGATAAGCGGCCTTTTATGGGATATTACAATTGTCCCGACTTGATTGGGGGGGTATTTTCTTGCAAGCCCCTTACTTGAAATTCTGGGATGTCCCACTTCATACCAGGTTCATACCTCAATTCAGCAACACCGCAAATTTTCCCATTCGTTTGATATGTGATGTTGATGTGACCGCAGAATGGGCATTCCATAGGCTATGGCAGTAATCAGGATGGTTTCTATGACCCTACTCCACACTTCCTTGAAGCACAATCAGGTAATTTAGCTGAACTTCCATGACTTAACTCAAGCACTCATCCCTTAAATCGCTTACAAACATATGTCCTGGTGCGTGGGTAATGGCAAACTCAGGGTTAGCATGTAAAAGTGCGGTCTGGGTTGTGACGCCACAGGCCCAAAATACCGGCACTTCATTGGCATAGATGGGAACCGGATCGCCATAATCTGGAGCCTCTAGGTTCTGAATTCCAATTGAGTCTGGATCGCCAATCTGCACAGGAGAGCCATGGGCGTGCTGAAACCGACTGGTCACTTCTACGGCTCGAACCACCTGATGGTGCGGCAGAGGTCGCATGGAAACGACCAAGGGACTGGAAAATCGCTGCGTGGGTACACAGGTCAAATGGGTGCGATACATGGGCACATTTCTACCGACTTCAATATGCCGCACGGGTAATCCTGCATTCAGCATTGCGTTCTCAAATGAAAACGAGCAGCCGATCAGAAATCCGACCAGATCCTCTCGCCAGATGGAGCGAATATCTGTCGCCTCTGTCCATTTGCCATCTTGCAAAATTTGATAGCGCGGCAGGTCGGTGCGCAGATCGGCACCGGGGGCAATCTGTCTGGGCTCCGGATCGCCCACGTCCGTGACATCTAGCATGGGACAGGCTTTGGGATTACGCTGGCAGAACAGCAAAAACTCGAATGCCCAGGTTGATGGCAGGATCACTACATTCGTTTGCACATAACCCAGGGCCAGCCCTGCTGTAGATCGGTCGAGTAGGCCCATTCGACAACGGTAGCGGACTTCAGCAGGAGTCATTGGGATTGATAACATGGGGGATAAGCTCATGACAATTTCTGTAAACGAATTTGAGAAGATCCACAACTAGCGCTTTTAGATATCCAGAGGCCGCTCAAAGCCAGCTTTTTCTTCTCAATCGAAATATTCAATTGACCTGCTCTGAGACAAGGAAAAAATCCAGCTGGCAAATTATCTCGAATTACCCTGGCTTGCTTTAAAAGGAGCGCCCCCTCAACCACTCTACCCTGAAGAGATGTGTTCACAAACAGGCTTGAATTAGAGGAGTTTCTGGCTTCTGCTTTGCCGACAAATCTTGCGCCGCCTATATGCTTGAGTGTAATCTGATAGTTATCAGGCACGCCAACTCCAAAAGCGATCCCTGCATATTTCCCTTCAATCCTAGCGAGGTTCAGCGAACGGCTCGGGCGAAAGCGGCTGGCGGCTGGCTCCAAGGCACTTCTATGACTTGTGGCCCTGTTCAACGCAGTTTTCGGACTGGAAAGCATTGCAAAAGCACTCTGAGCATCTAGATCCATAGCTGTCCTGCTTTGAGGTGAATTCTTAAAGATGAAAGCTGATCAAAATACAAAGTTGTGTGGCTGTCTGAGACTTTCAGCTGCAATGCTATCTACCGTTACAAGCGGTGTAATTCCACCGGGAAGCTTACCATTGCTGTCAATGTCGATTCGGGTACTGCTACCAATTTGCTGCAATTGAACATATCCTTTAGCAATCGCGTTACCACCCCGAAAACCGCCTCTCACCGCACGATCCAACAGGCTGCGCAGTATAATCTTGTCTTTACGCGGCGTAAAGTCTAAAATTTCATCCTGGCGATCCGAGAGGCGATTGAAGATAAACTGATCGCGTCCCTTCCCCCCAATCAACTGGTCATTCCCAGTTCCACCCACCAAATGATCACTGCCGCCCAAACCATTCAGCAGATCATCTCCTTTACTGCCCACCAGACGATTATTGTCAGAATTCCCAGTCAGGGTTTTACCTGAATTGACGTTACCATTACCACCGCTACCACCGCCAGATTGATTGCTTCCCAGACGGTCGCGCAGATAAATGCTCACCCCAAAGGGAGCAAAAGCATCATCAGTCAGGTTCGCGCTTTGAGATAGAAATGCAACAAAGCGCCCGTCGTCCGAAACGGTGCCATCGCCGGATACCGTAGCGGGCCGACCGCCGACTGCCTCCTGTCCAGTAGAGTTGACCGAGATCCGCTCGGTTGTCCCTCCCTCTACATCCCGCACGAACACATCCAAAGCATTGTTGTTATCGTTTGGTACCAAATTGCTGGCGAACGACTGGAAAACCACATAGCGGCCATCGCTGGGAATTGCGCCATTTCGACTAAAGCTGATGCTGCTGCCCCCGTTGGCCAAACTGCCATTTAGCCCAGCCGAAATCAGGATCGTTTCATTCGTTTGCAGATCATGGCGAAAAATATCCACCCGATCGTTCGTATCATTAGGAACAAGATTGGTTGCGCCAGACTGAAAGACGACATAGCGACCGTTGGCTGAAATCACCGCATTGGTTGACCAGCTGGTCTTTGAGAAGCCAATCGAGGTCTCTTGAGAGCTTTCTCCGGTTGCCGCTGTGCCTTGGGAGCTGACAGACACCTGTCGCGTTTGTCCGGTCTGGCGGTCATGCACAAAAATATCAAAGTTATTGGCTCCCGTGTCGCGGCTGTCCAAGTTGATGGCATTGGATTCAAAGGCAACAAATCTGCCGTCGCCCGAAATTGAAGGGGTGCGCGAATCGGCAGAAGCAATCACATTCCAGGGCTTGGACTGTTCGCCTCTAGAGTTGACCGAAACGCGAGTGGTTGTGCCTGCCCGCAGATCCCGCACGAAAATATCCTGGTCGTCCCCATTTGTGTCGTTCGCAACCAGATTATTCGCCTCCGACTGGAATACCACAAACTGCCCGTTAGCTGAAATGGCCGGTCTGAGATTGAAGTCTAGAGTGTTAGCTGCCAACTGAGCCCCACTGGAGCTGACCGAAGCTAGAACCGTAGTGCCCGTCAAGATATCTCGCACAAAAACATCAGTTTCGCCATTGGTGTCATTTGGCGCTAGATTCGTCGCGTCAGAAGCAAAGGCTATATAGCGGCCATCGGCGGAGATGCTGAGCGAGTCATAGAAGGCGAATTGATTGCCGTTGCCTCCCTGGGAAGAGACGGACACCTGTTGAATTTGCTGCGTTGCCAGATCCAGCAGAAAGATATCGCTGCCTTCCCCAGCTGGATCACCAGGGATCAGATTTAAACCGGTTGCAAAGGCCAAGTACCGCCCGTTGGCGGAAAGTACCGGAGCCACATTCACCGTTTCAAACGTTTCGTCGAGCTGAATAATTCTAGTTGTTTTACCAATTTGGGGCATGATTCAATCCTTAGATCAATAGGGAAGTTTTTTGGATCTAGCAATCAACTTGTTTGTTCTCTTTAGAACCGCGTCAGAATCTCTACACCATTCTCCGTGACGGCAACCATATGTTCAAACTGAGCCGAGAGTTTGCGATCTTTGGTGACAGCAGTCCAGCGATCGGGCAGGACTTCAACTTTCCAGGTGCCTTCGTTGATCATAGGTTGAATTGTGAATACCATACCGGGCCTGAGCTTTTTACCTTTGCCGCGAGTGCCGTAATGGGAAACCTGAGGAGCGGCATGAAACACTCTGCCAATTCCATGTCCTACATAGTCGCGCACTACAGAGAACCCCTCTTGCTCCGCGTATTCCTGAATTGCAGCGCCAATGTCACCCAGTCTGGCTTCGGGTTTTACTTCTGCAATGCCACACCTGAGGCATTCCTCTGCCGCCGCCACTAATCTTCTGGCCAGTGGGGAGACTGGCTCAACGCAAAAAGTCCGGGAAGTTTTTGCATGATAGCCGCCTACTATCAAAGCAACCGTGATGTTGATGATGTCTCCCTGCTGAAGAATCTGAGTTACTGTGGGAATAGCATTGCATACAGCTTCATTAACGCTAGTGCAAATTGATTTTGGATATCCGTGATATCCCAGCACGGCGCTCTTGACGCCCCTTGCCTGAAGCCAGGCTGCTGCTGCATCATTCAGGGCAAGAGTGCTGACTCCAGTCCTGATCATTGGCGCGAGGTGCGAGAGGAGATCGACCGCCATCCGTCCAGATTGCCGCATTTTTTCAAGTTCTCTGCTCGAGAGGATCTGGATGATTTCTGCGTTCTTATCTGCTTCCATTTTTAACAAACCTCTTTTACTTGAAAAGCTCGATCAATACCGGCCAAACTCCTGCTCGTCCACACCGCTGAGCGTCGCGTTACCGTTAACAACCGGATTCAGCGTCAGCTTAATGATGGTGTATTGAATGCCGTTGGATGCCTGCTTGGTAACGAAATTGAGAGACTTGTCGAACTTTGTGAAGCTGCCTCTACGGGTGAAGGACTTTGTTTTGGCATCCCAATCTTCACCAGTTACGAATAACACTGCATAGGTACCATCGGGAATCTGCTCAACTGTGAAGTTGGCGCTAGACTTAACGTAGAATGCTGTCACCAACTTGCGAGAAACCGAATCGACTAGCTTGACGTAGGCATCGCGGGCTGTACCGTTGGAAACCTTGAGTTTCCCGTCCCCGCTCGACGTAGGCGAGACCAAAACTTTGCTGGCGGGCAAAGAGCGGTTTTGCAAAACTACAGACGGACTCGGAACGGACGGGCTTGAAACGGATAGACTCGGAATTGGCTTGGGTGATGAAGCAGTGACGGCTGATTTGACGGGCATTGAAGCAACAGGCGGCAACTGCTCTCCTCTCGATAGAATCCGAATTGAAAACGTTAATAATCCGACACCCGCTAGAACAACGCCTGTCAGAATCACAAAATCAAAAGTCTTGCTAGATTTTGCAGCAGATTGGGGTGGCGGGGGTGAGGAGCCGAATGGATTGGGGATCTGTTTTTGACAGCTGCCACAAGTGTAACTGCCTTGAGCAGCTTGCTGATACAGGCGATTCTTTTGGTGGCACCATAGGCAAGTCACGGTTTTGCTAGTGACTAGCTCGGTCTGGCTCGTTTTGGCTGGCATAGGGTGAAACTCCTTTTGAAAAGCGAGATGTTCTAAATATTGTCAGCGGCATACTCTGCAACGAATTACAGCAAATCCAGTACAATCTGTGCTTCTCGGTCGCGGTTTTGCTGCCGGAGTAGGTTTGCTAGCAACCGATAGTCATCGGCAATGCTATCGGCGTAAGCCTGCTGGTCAGCCTCAGGCAGTCCTCGCAGATCGGCGCGAATTACCTCCCGCACCTCTACCGACCTTTGAAGCTGCTGGATGGCTGATACAGGACTGTTCTGGGCAGCATAGAGGCGGCCAATGTTGGCTAGAAGCTTTGCTTCGCTGGCTCGATCTCCAACCTGACGCAGGATAGGAAGTGCCTGCTGATAGTAGTCAATCGCCCGGTCGTATTGGCCTAATGAAGCGTCAATATTTCCTAAATTAACTAGTACCTTTGCCGTGCTGTTGCGATTACCCACTGCTCGAAAGATGGGGAGCGCCTGCTGGTAGTAGTCAGTTGCTCGATCGAAGCGGCCCAACGCCGTGTAAGCTGCCCCCAGGTTCAACAGGACTGTTGCCTCACCATTGCGATCTGCCACTTCTCGGTAGATGGGCAATGCCTGCTGATAATAGTCGATTGCCCGGTCATACTGGCTCAAAGCAGCATAGGCAATTCCCAAATTGCTCAGCGCCCCTGCCTCACTGTTGCGATCGTCCACTTCTCGGTAGATGGGCAATGCCTGCTGGTAATAATCAATCGCCTGGTCATACTGGCTCAAAGCATCGTAGACAGCTCCCAAATTATTCAGCGTCGCTGCTTCACCGTTGCGATCGTCCACTTCTCGAAAGATGGACAATGCCTGCTGACAATATTCGATTGCCTGGTCATACTGGCTTAGAGCACGGTAGGCAGCTCCTAGATTATTCAACGCATTTGCTTCTTCGTTGCGGCTAGCTTGGGGATAGGCTCGACGCACAGCCGGATCTCGACAGATCTCCAATGCCTGCTGCCAGGATTGAATTGCCTCTCGGTAGCGATTTGTCTGGTACTGCCGAATGCCCTGCTCCATCAAGCGGTCGGCTTCAGCAGCCTTCTGCTCAATTGTTTGAGCCGAGTCTGGACGCTGAGAAACGAATGCGCTTGCGGTTTGAGTCAGCTCTGTTCGGATGACCTGAGAATTGAGAACACCAAATTGAGCTGCATCATTAATTGGATTCTGGCCAACAACAGCAATAGTTCTAATTGCTGGAGCGATGTTGAAACCAAATGTAATCGAGACGATGACGCTAAGTTTAAGTAACTTCATAGGGGAAATAGGTAGGTTGAATGCCGAATTAGAAGTGACGATTAGCCCAAGTTCTCCAGTGCTTGACCGCGCCTGAAAAATTTTTGGCGTTGCTGAATTAAGGTATGAATCTACCTGAGTCGCAAGTCTCCTCGCCCCCTAAATCCCCCAATTCTGGGGGACTTTGAGGAATCCGGCTCCCCCAGAATTGGGGGCTGGGGGGCGAATTCATACCGCTATTCAGCAACGCCAAATTTTTCTCGATTATGAAAAATTGCAGGTAGTCGCAATCATCCAAACAGAAAGATTATTATCCACCGCCACCGCCACCGCCGCCGCCGCCGCCACCGCCACCGCCACCACCGCCATCCCCACCATCGCTGTAGGCAATAGTTTGTTCAAATTCTTTGTGGTAGGAACAGTGGTCGCAGTGGTGCGTTACCCACGATTTGCCGCTTGCCTGAGGAGTAGGGCGGGTCATAACACGAGACCTGATGGTTAACCTCTTTTCACATTGAGGGCAACGGTTACTCAGAATTACCACGGTTACTATAGCTAGAGGTATAGCGAGGAAAATCAGCACAAATGGAATAGCAGATACAGTCAGAAAAATTTGTTCTATAAGATTAGAATGCTGCAACTGAGGTTTTGCAAAATTCAGCCCTGAGTTCGGAAAACTGACCTGAACTTCGAGTTCTTCTCCAGGCTGGAGAGGACGTACTGCCGCAAATTCAAAAGTTCTGTCGTCAACTGCTCGACTGCTAAAGGGAACTCCATAGGCGGTGTAGCCCTGAATCTGCCCTGACAGAGCTGATGGTAGACGAACGGTCGCTTTGCCAGATTGCACAGGTGCTTGACGGTCGGCAAAAATAGCTTTCCAGTAGACCTGAGCGGTGTTCCCATTCACCTGGATGCCGCCAATTACTCGATACTTCAGCACAAAGGTATGGGATTCAGGGGGATGCAGAGGATGCTGCCAGCGAATCCAGAGCTGATTGTTTTCAACTCCCGTTGTGGCTGCTAACGGCTGGCCCTTTTCGGTCACGGTAATATCTGTAATTTGATCGACTTTATCTAGCGGAATGTAGCGGTAGCGCTGATTGGTGTGATTTGCAGTAAAGACATAGTCCTGGATTTCCGTGACCCACATATCACCGTTTTGCTGGACATTGACTTCGACATTAATTGCCTTCCAGTAAAACGGCGCTTCAGCAGCTGCGGGCAGAATTGCAATTAAAACAGTCGCTAAGATTGTAAAACTGACAGTGATCCATTGACGACATAGCCGGGAAATCAACATAGGAAATTAACCTTTGCAACAAAACACGTTGAAAGTCCGCCAGCCAGCAGTTTTGCTCCCTGTCCCCTGGTATTACCATCTGCTTTAAACACATATCCGCTAGCTTTGACAGCCTATGCATCGTCAAAGCTGCGGCTAATCTTCTAGATCCTGACCGAACCCGCCGCCGCCTGGTGTTTCAATCACAAAAACATCGTTTGGATTCATTTGGACTTCGGCCTTACTGCCCAGTTCCTCAATCGTTCCATTTTCACGTTCTACGGTATTCCGCCCGACTGCACCGGGTAAGCCACCCTCCAAACCAAACGGCGGTACTTTTCGATGTCCCGACAGAATTGCTGCCGTCATCGCCTCTCGAAATCGAATCCGGCGAATCACGCCATTGCCACCGCGATATTGTCCTGCACCGCCGCTCTGGTTGCGAATCGTGAAGGCATCTACTAGCACTGGGTAACGCCATTCCAGCACTTCTGGATCGGTCAGGCGAGAGTTGGTCATGTGGGTCTGGACAGCGTCTGTCCCGTTGAAATTCGCTCCGGCTCCTGATCCACCGCAAATCGTTTCGTAATACTGGTACTGCGCGTTGCCGAAGGTGAAGTTATTCATGGTGCCCTGGGCAGCAGCCATCACGTTCAGCGCCCCATAGAGGGCATTGACGATCGCCTGGGACGTTTCTACATTGCCCGCCACCACGGCAGCAGGCGGATGGGGAGACAGCATCGATCCAGCCGGAACAATGACCTCTAAAGGCTGCAAACATCCGGCGTTGAGCGGAATCTGATCGTCCACCAGAGTGCGAAACACATAGAGCACGGCAGCCTGACAGACGGCCAGCGGCGCGTTGAAGTTGCTCTCCTGCTGGGGAGAGGTGCCTGTAAAGTCTATGCGGGCAGTGCGATTAGCGTGATTAATTTGAATATCAACCTCAATCTGGCTGCCTTCATCGGTGAGGTAGATAAAGTGACCATCCTTGAGTACTTCAATCACGCGCCGCACCGATTCAGCGGCATTCTCCTGCACGTGCTGCATATAGGATTGCACCCTCTTCAACCCGTAATGCTCAGCCATCTGTCTCAATTCCTGTATGCCCCGTTCATTCGCAGCAATTTGGGCTTGCAGGTCGGCTAGATTTTGGGTGGAATTGCGCACCGGATAGGGGCCGCCCGTCAGCAGCTCCAGCAGTTCGGCAGCGCGAAACTGCCCCTGCTCAACCAGCAAGAAATTATCCAGCAACAGCCCTTCCTGTTCCAGGCGGGTACTGAAAGGGGGCATTGAACCGGGGGTGATCCCGCCCACATCAGCGTGGTGGCCTCGCGAAGCAACGTAGAAGCAAGGCTTGCTGGAATCCAGAAACAGGGGCGTGATCACGGTGATATCGGGTAAATGGGTGCCGCCGTTGTAGGGATTATTCGAGACATAGACATCGCCCGGTTTCAGCAGTTCGGCTTTGGCCTGGATCAAACTGCGAACGCTCTCGCTCATGGAGCCGAGATGCACGGGAATATGCGGCGCATTGGCAACCAGCTGGCCTTGCTGGTCAAAAATCGCGCAGGAAAAATCTAGCCGTTCCTTGATATTCACCGAGTAGCTGGTATTTTGCAGCGTGATGCCCATCTCTTCGGCAACCGCTTGAAACAGGTTGTTAAAGATCTCTAGCAGCACGGGATCGGGAGTGGGCGAGGAGAGGTCAGCTTCCGCAGGGGTTGGGCGGACGGGCGAGGCAGCCGATCGCTTCAGCAGCAAATGGTCTTGCTCAGTGAGTTCGGCCCACCAGCCCGGTTCAACCATGTTGGTGCCCGTAGGTTCGACAATCAGGGCCGCCCCGACAATCCGATCACCAGGCTGCAAATCCCGCCGCTGGTAAACCGGAGTATCGTGCCAATTACCCTGCGTGTAGACCTGCACGGTCGCCAGGGGTTCTAGGGGACGGGTGCGATTCCGTTGGCTAGACACTGCCTGGGGTGGGGTGATTTGTCCAACGCCCTCCACTGAAACAGCTTCGATCAGCAGGGCTTTATCGGGCATGGTAAACCCATAGCGACGCTGATAGATTTGCTCAAACTGCTGACGCATGGCGGTTAGGTCGGCCCAATCTACCAGCAGGGCCGAGTCGGTGCCAGCGTAGCGCAAATGCACCTTCTGAACCATCTGGATCTGGGATTCCAGAACGCCCTGGGCCGTTAGGTCAGCTCGACTGGCCTCGGATAGCTCCGTTAGGGTAGCTTTGAGGTCGGGAAGCGTCGCGTCGCCTAAAGGTAACTCGACGGCTTTTTCCTTCAGCGTCCGCACATCTGCTAAACCGATGCCGTAGGCTGACAAAACTCCAGCAAACGGGTGAATAAAAATCTGCGTCATGCCCAGGGTTTCGGCAATCAGGCAGGCATGTTGTCCGCCTGCGCCACCAAAGCAGCAGAGCGTATATTCGGTCACGTCATAGCCACGCTGGATCGAAATCTTCTTAATCGCATTCGCCATTTTGTCGATGGCAATGGCCAGAAATCCGGCGGCTACCTGTTCTGGCGTTTGCAGACTGCCAGTTGTCTCAGCAATTTGAGCCGCCAACTGTGCAAACTGTTGCCGCACGACAGCCTGATCTAGTGGTAAGTCTCCAGTTGCACCAAATACCGCTGGAAAGAAGTCAGCCTGCACTTTGCCCACCATCAGATTGCAATCTGTGACCGTCAGCGGTCCACCCCGTCGGTAGCAAGCGGGTCCCGGATTGGCTCCGGCGGAGTCTGGCCCGACCCGATAGCGAGCACCATCAAACCCCAGAATCGAACCGCCCCCTGCGGCCACGGTATGGATCGCCATCATGGGGGCCCGCAGCCGCACACCCGCCACCTCAGTTTCAAAGGTACGTTCATAGTCCCCGTTGAAGTGCGAAACATCGGTGGAGGTGCCGCCCATATCAAAGCCAATGATTTTGTCGAATCCGGCTATGGCGCTAGTTTTGACCGCACCGACAATGCCGCCCGCTGGCCCTGACAGGATACTGTCCTTGCCCTGAAATCGCCGGGCATCGGTCAGCCCGCCGTTCGACTGCATAAACATCAGCTTGGGTGGCTTTGCTGGATCGGCTGCTGGATCTCTCACCCCTAGCACCGTTGCAATCTGGTCGACATAGCGACGTAAAATCGGCGACAGGTAGGCATCCACGACGGTTGTATCCCCCCGGCTCACCAGCTTCATCAAGGGGCTGACCCGATGGGACACCGAAATCTGGGTAAAGCCAATTTCTTCCGCCAGCTCGGCCAACTGCTGTTCGTGAGCCGGATAGCGATAGCCATGCAGCAGCACGATCGCACAGGAATGGATGCCATCCTCGTAAGCCGATTGGAGTGCTTGCCGCAGGGTGGCATTGATTCGCAGCGGTAGCAACACTTCCCCCTGAGCCGAGTGGCGTTCCTCCACTTCGATCACCCGCTCATAGAGCATTTCCGGCAGAATAATCTGGCGGGCAAAAATATTGGGACGATTCTGATAGCCAATGCGCAGGGCATCCCGAAAGCCTTTTGTGATCAGGAGCACCGTTTGATCGCCCTTCCGTTCCAGCAGCGCATTCGTCGCTACCGTTGTTCCCATCTTCACAACTTCTATCTGCTCAGTGGAAATTATTGCACCCACAGGCAGTTCTAAGATTTCTCTAATGCCCTGAATTGCCGCGTCTTGATAGCAATCGGGATTTTCAGACAACAATTTCTTAACCACGGTATGCCCATCTGCACGACGCGCGACAATATCGGTGAACGTACCGCCGCGATCGATCCAGAATTGCCAGCGAGGATTTTGTGCATCAGTATTCATTAGGTTAGACCTATAATGACTTAAGTTAAAAAATGAAATTGCTGAAGCGTACTAAATTTGCAACTCTGATATTGCTCTAGATTTTCCGTTTCAACGCCTCAATCGCCCCAAATCCCTGAAACATAGGGACGAGTAGCCCAATCATTATCACTAATCCTCCATTGCTCAACCCATGACCTTGAGCAGCCGTATAAATGAAATTGGCGAAATCATTTATCACAAACACCACCACCGCTACTATCAGTGCCAGCGAGGACTTGCGTTGGACTAAATAGCCTAAAGCCAAGAACAGTAGACCAAACAAAATGGAGCTAAACCCAATGCCAAGCTGTTGTAGGAACTGAATGTTAAGCAGGACAGAGACCAATCCGAGGAGGAGATTAAATCCCGCAATTATATACACCGTTGTGTAGGCGTTTGCTAACCGGATCTGGGGGTCAGAAGTCGAACCCGGAAGCGGTTTCCCGTCCCGAAGGACATGAAATTCTGTAGAGGTCAGTTGCTTGACCAACCGAAAACTCAACATTGAGCCATCTGGCAAATCATATTCCAGCCCCTGGTACAACGTTTTTTGATCGGGAAGAACGCCGATCTCTTGTCCGTCGATTGAAACCACACCGTTCTTGTAGAGCTTTTCCCAAACAATTTCTAAACGATGATCGCCACTTTCTTCCAACGCAAAAGATTGCTTAATCATATTTCATCCTTTCGATCGTGCTTGAATTGATTTCATTCCTATTTGGATCAGGAACATAGGGAGGGCATCTTGCCCGCGTAGATTAAAAGCCTGCACTACGGGATAACAACTGATCTCGGACTGATATAGAGACTGATATAGATCAATGGGAGTCGAGGTTATGCAAAATCAGTAATCAGCATTTTTGTGGTGGGCATTGCCTACCACAAAAATGGTATCCTTCAGCCCAGGTTTACTTTACCGCCTGAAGCTTAAACTCGTAATCAACTGCTCCTCTAGGTTTGCTGAGCTTAAGGTAGAACGTAGTGGTTCTGGAAAGACTAGGCGTTAAAATATCAATTGTGTCGTTGCCCTCAATTCGGATAGTAGATCCTGTAAAAGGAATGACCTTACCCGTTTGACGATCTTTGTAATAGATGCCTAAATCAAAACTACCTCCCCCAGGGCTAAACGAACTCCTAGCAGTAAACGCTGACCTAGGGTGCACCCTGTATTGATAAATATCGATCGGGTCAGCAGCGTTCAGCGAATCTTTGACCCGTAAACTTCCACCAGCACTGCTGATGCGACCGATATAGTTCGCACGGGAAAATACACTGTCGTTCATGAGCTTCTTATTTTGGTATCGTTCTACAGCTAACCAGGGGCGTGCAGCAAGTGTCTGCGGCTTGCAATGTATTTTGCAAGTAAACTTAGAAATAGTAAAATATTCTAAAAGATATAGTAGAGAGGCCTATGGATTTTCAATACCTAAGTCAGTTTGAACTTCGACAAATCTGCTACTTCCTAGCATTGGTGCAATCTGAGAACAATTTTACGGAAGCGGCTAAACGGTTAGGAATTAAGCAGCCGCCCTTGACGCAGAGAATCCAGGCGCTGGAAAAATTGCTGAGTAATGGGCAGAATCCCTATCCAGTCAAATTGCTTGACCGTACCAAACGCCCTATTGCTTTGACTGAAGCCGGAGAAGTCTTTCTAGCCGAAGCACAACAGGCGATCGCCCATCTCGATCGCGCTATCTTACGGGCGCAGCAAGCTAGTCAAGGACAGATCGGACGCTTAGTCATTGGCATTACTAATGTCATGGCAAATAGTATTCTGCCTGAAGTGGTTCAATCGTTTCATAAGCGTTTTCCGAATGTGGTATTGGAAATGCGTGAAGTGACCGTTGAAGAACAGATTTCTATGCTAAGAACTGAGCAGATTGATATTACTTTTCAACAGGCTGAGCGGTTTGACAGCAGCGAATCAGACCTGATTTTCCAACCCATTTTGCAGGAATATTTTATCCTGGCTGTACCCGCCAATCATCCCCTCGCTGTCCAATCCCAAGTCGCCCTAACCGCCCTCAAAGATGAGCAAATTATTTTGCCCTCCTTTGATGTCTTTCCCTTTTACCAATCGGTGATTCTGTTGTGTCAGAAGGCGGGCTTTGAACCTAAGATTGTCCAAACCGTGGTCGCTAGTGGAGCCGTAGCGCTGCTCAGTTTAGTAGCAGCGGGTGTGGGTGTATCGATCCTCCCTAACCATGTCCAAACGTTGAGTCGAGAAGGAGTCGTCTATCGATCGCTCCGAGATATCGGCTTAACTCGTCAGGTTGCTGTGGTCTGGCGAGGTGATGATTCCTCGATCGTCTTACGCCAATTTCTTAATGTAATTCAAGAGTTAATAAATCTATCGGTTTTAGATTCTTGGTGAAGCGTTGCTGATTAACGTTTTTTATCGGGGTAGTTCTAGCAAATGATGCTGTTGACGAACCGTACTAGTGGTTTGTCAGGTAAATTTTGACGGGTAATAGCTATAGTAGGAGGGAAGCATTTATATCAAACTGATGGTTAAGAAATACATTGTTACGTTGAATGAAGAAGAACTACAGCTTCTGGAGCGGTTCACCACAACGGGTAGACATGCCGCTTATCAAATCAACCATGCTCGGATTCTCTTGAAGGCAGATCAAAATCAAACAGGTGGAAGTTGGTCTGATAGCGATATTCAAGAAGCTTTGGACATTAGCGTTCGTACTATTGAACGAGTTCGTCAACGGTTTGTCGAAGAAGGTCTGCAAGCGGCACTCAAACAGCGTCCTGGGGCCGGACGCAAACGACAGATTCAGGGTGAACAGGAAGCCCATTTGATTGCCCTACGGTGTAGTGAACCCCCAAAGGGAAAAGGACGTTGGACTTTACGGTTATTAGCAGACCAGATGGTGGAATTAGGCCATCTTGAATCAACCAGTCATGAAACGGTGCGACAAACGCTTAAAAAAACGAACTACAGCCGTGGAAGCAAGAGTGTTGGGTAATCCCACCAGAGCAGAATGCTGAGTTTGTTTGGCGCATGGAAGCGGTACTTGAGGTCTACCACCGTTGCGATGATCCCAGCTATCCTGTGATTTGCCTTGATGAGAGCAGCAAACAACTGGTGAAAGAAACCAGAAGTCCTTTACCCGCACAAGGCCTATAGGTAGAAATCGGACGGAAACGCACGTTAAGGCTGAGATGGTTGCGTGGTGTGGGTTACAGGGGTGCTATCGATTATTCTCCGCTGAAATTCATATTAACAAAAGCGAAGCAATATTAAGGGATATTAAGGGGACGAAAGCCGAGGTGGTGGGAGTGGTTCGGGAGGTCAAAGCGGAATTTGCCATAAGGATTGATGTCGCGTGTCAAATTAAATAGGACTGATGTCAAATTATTTAGGATAGGGTAAAAGTAGCTGAGAGGCTTATGTAGCTGGGGATAGAGGCTGGGTAGTACAGGGGGAATGAGACTTGGGAGCAGTGTCAAATTAAATAGGAAAACTTTTTGAGAGTAGGCGTGTCAGATTAAATAGGCAGAGAAGGTAGAGAGGGAGGGGTTAAAAAGGTTAAGGGTAGGGGATTTGAGGGGAGTTAGAGTCAGTAAAGAGTTTCAAATTATTTAGGAAGAAAAATAGGGAGTAGGATAAACTGAGCGGGAGTGGGCCAGAGAGGGCTAGTCAGAGAACAGGAGCGGGAGAGTGGAAGAAGCAGGGCTAGGAGAAGCAGAGAGCTTGAGTGGGGAAACAGCAGCCGGCGAGGACGAAGCAGAGCTGCTAGGGGAATTGAGCGGAGCAGAAGTAGAGCGAGTTAGAGCAATTGCTCGGTTGCTGAAGGCGGGAGGAGGAGTTGAGTATCAACGAGCGCAGGCAGCAGTGGCGCGGCAGTTAGGGCTAAGTGAGAGCAGCGTGAAGCGGTTGGTCGGGCAATGGCGGCAGCAGGGATTAAAGGGGCTAGTGCGGCAGGTGCGTTCAGACCGAGGAGAGCACCGAGTGGGTGAGGCGTGGCAGGAATTCATTATCAAGACGTACCGAGCCGGGAATCGAGGCGGGCGAGGGATGAGTGCGGCGCAGGTAGCCGTGCGAGTAGCGAGTCGGGCGAGTGAGCTTGGGGAAGCAGAATATCCGAGTCGTTCAACGGTATATCGGGTATTGCGAGATGAGATCGAGCAGCGGCAGCGACGACAGCAGAAGCGGAGTTTGGGGTGGCGTGGGGAGCGCTTGCGGCTAAAGACAAAAGGCGGACAAGATTTAGAGATCGTAGAGAGTAACCAAGTGTGGCAGTGCGACCACACGCGAGTCGATTTGCTGGTGGTAGATCAATCAGGAGAGCTACTAGGGCGACCGTGGTTAACGATAGTGGTAGATAGCTATTCCCGCTGCATTATGGGCTTTCATCTGGGGATGGAAGCGCCGAGTGCGGTAGTTGTGTGTCTAGCGTTGCGCCATGCGATAATGCCGAAACAATATGGAGGGGGGTATGAGTTAAGTCAAAGCTGGGGAGCCTATGGCATACCGCAATACTTGTATACCGATGGCGGGAAAGACTTTCAGTCCCAGCATCTAGAGCAAGTAGCAACAGAATTAGGGATAGTGAGTGAGCAACGGCGGTATCCGTCAGAAGGCGGGATCGTGGAGCGGCCATTCGGGACGCTGAACAGCGAGTTGTTTTCAAGCCTGCCTGGATATACAGGAAGTAACGTAGCGAAACGCCCGAAGCAAGCCGAGGGAGCAGCGAGTTTAACGCTAATAGAGCTAGAGAAATTGCTGGTGCGATACATCGTAGAACGCTACAACCAGAGTATTGATGCGCGGATGGGGAACCAAAGTCGAATTGGGCGATGGGAAGCAGGAAGTGAAAGACAGCTACCGCTGATAGGGGAGCGGGAATTAGATATTTGTTTAATGCGACAAGAGCGGCGAGTGGTATATCGGGGAGGATATATTCAATTTGCCAATTTAACCTACCGGGGAGAGCATTTAGGAGGACATGCTGGGGAATCAATTGTAATTCGCTACAATCCGCGAGACATCACGAGTGTCTTAGTCTATCAGTGCTCAGGCACAAAGGATGTATTTGTGGCGCGTGCCCACGCCCAGGGCTTAGAGACCGAGTGTGTATCGTTAGCTGAAGCGCAAGCGATTAGTCGGCGCGTGAGAGCAGCAGGGCGAGTTGTGAGCAATCAATCATTGCTTTTAGAAGTGCAACGGCGGGATAGCGAAGTCAAGCAACTGCGACGCGGGCGCAAGCAGAAGCGGGTGCCAGAGACTGTTGAGACTGTTGAGACTGTTGAGGAAAGCCCGCCGCCAGCTGCTCCATCAGCATCTCTCCCCACCGTGACCCAAGAGAGAGCAGCGGTCAAAGACGATGGGGTGGGCGAGCGCGATTTATTGACTCAGCCAGTGCCAGAGGTTGTGGTGCATGACTATGAGGAGTGGAAGCAGGAATATGGACTCTGGTGAAGCGGACAAGTTTGAATCGAGTGAGGCTCCGGTCGGTTGGTGTCGTGGCGCAGAAATTGTGCGACTTCAACGACGTTACGTGGTCGAACTAGAGCCGATGGTGCAATTTCATCGATGGCTAGATAGCAAGCGTCTAGCCCGTCAGGCCTGCCGAGTGATGGGAGATTCGCGCACCGGTAAAACGATTGCCTGTGATGCCTATCGGCTGAAACATCTGCCGACTCTAGTCGCCGGGTCTCCGCCCGTGGTCCCCGTGGTTTACTGGCAGTCGCCACCAGAGAGCGGCAATCGAGACCTGTTTGAAGGAATTCTGTCTGCGCTGAAATACCAGCTGAGTCGAGGCACCCTGTCAGAAATTCGCAGTCGGGTCTATCGCAGCCTGCAAGCCTGTGGCGTAGAGATGCTGATTATTGATGAAGCCCACCGACTGCGCCCCAAGACGTTCTCGGATCTACAAGATATTCTGGATAGTTTACAGCTGGCGGTCGTGCTAGTGGGAACCGACCGACTCGAAGCGGTGATGCGACGAGATGAACAGGTATTGCGCCGCTTCATTGCCAGCCATCGCTATGACCGGCTCAGCAGCAGTCAATTAGTTGAAACCAGCGCCATTTGGGAGATGCATGTCCTCAAACTGCCTCAACCCTCCCATCTGAGCAGTGCCAAAATGCAAAAAGTATTAGGCCCTGCTAGTGGCGGCTATATCGGTTTACTAGACCGAATCGTGCGCGAAGCAGCGGTGAGATCGCTCGAACAAGGATTTGAACGGATTGAGTTAAGTGTTCTCAAAGCAGTGGCCACGGAGTGCCGATGAATGGAGCAGATGTCTTTTGGCTCTTTCAAGTCTTGCCCCACCCTGATGAAAGCCTTGGGCATTTTCTAGGACGGTTTCGGCGAGCCAATGATTTAAGTCGTTTAGGGTTAGCAGAACTTCTGTCCGTCAGTGGCGTGATGGTCAGAAACTGGGAAACGCCATCGCGACAGCGCCCCCCTAGTAGTTCTGAGCTTGAATCTCTGTCAAATGGGATTGGCGTCAACCGAGAGACGCTAGTCCAGATGCTGCCGCCAGACTCCAGCCAGCTCCATCTTGGAACTCGATTATGTCCGGTCTGCTATCGAGAAGTGCCGATTCATCGACGGGCTTGGCAATATGCGAGCGTTGAGCGCTGTGAGCGACACCAGCAGTCGTTGCGATGGCAATGTCCGGCTTGTGGAACCTCCTTGCGGCTGCCAGCGTTATGGGAAAGTGGGATCTGTGAACACTGCTGGCTGCGATTTAGCGAAATGACCGACGAGCGTTCAGCGAACGGTCGCGCTCAGTAGCAGCTTGATGACCCAAGATAGCTCTCTGCCCTTGGTGGGGTCGTGATCTTGTTGAAATATCTGTTTAAGCTGTTTGAGTAGGGACTCCTGCTCCAAAATATCAGGTGAATAGCACCATTGACCTGGAGTGAGGCGTTTGGAAATAATAGCGCGCTGACGGGTGATTTTCTCAGTATTGAGCATGAGGCAAGCAGCAAAGAAGGCGGGTTGCAGTGCTTGAATTTCTTGTTCAAGTTGATGCAATTGAATTTTTAAATCGATCATGGTCTCAATCACGTCAGCAGAACTCAAAAGATCCGACGCTGTTTCAGATTGAACCTGAGCTAACTTCAAAACGGTAGGCATTGGTTCTCACCCCCAAAGCAAGAAGTATGAGGGTCAATTAAAGCGTGATTAGGAAAATTGATCTAAGGAAAGTACAAAACTTGATATCGTGACTCAGACCCGCAAAGTCAGGCAGATCTGGAAACAGTTCTGGTCTGTTGTCGTCGAGCATTGCCCCATGCCCCAGATTCAACTTGCTGCCGTAGGCTAAACTCTGGGGACTGCCCCGGCGATTTTGGCGCTGGTGAGAGCGACTGGGCCAAATCCAGATCTACCGCATTGCATTCCTGATGTCGTGCTGAGCACAAAGGCTAGACCTTCACGGCGATAGTCGCAATCTCGTCCCCCTGCCAACCTCACCTATCCTTATCGATAGATAAGATCTTGGATAAATTAACCTCGCCAGTGCCGATTGAAGAGGCTCTTGTACGCTAAGGCAATCGCTACCCGCGCCAGATGAGCCGAGCGCAATTGTCGAAGCCGATGCTAGAGGGGACTGTCGAATTGGCACCGGCCATCAGTGGCTCAAAGTATTCTGGAGCCAAGCCGAGAAGTCTGCCGCTGAAGTAAAGCCCCAGATGGCCTCACTTAATGCATCCAGTTGAGGCATAGAGAGCTGTTCGAGCGAGTCGAGGGCAGCAGCTGGTAGTAGTCCCAGCTGCTGAGAGAGTTGACGGCGGACAAGGGTTCGTATCACCTGCTCAGCTGTTGTGGCTGCTCCCAAGATAGGTGCTCCTGGAGATGCAATTGGCGTTCGGTGAGCAATGAGGTTCTCAATCGGTAGATATTTGTGCCCCAATTCGTCATACCAGTAAAGCCACTCACGTTCCAGCCCCCCATGCAGCCCCCGCTCAGTGCCGATCCCCAGCCCTAGTTCCGGCATCCAGAATGGATTGCCCTGCTGAGGGACACAATGGCCTTCCTCTAGGCGGTAGACCTCAAACGGCTGATGCTGGTCACGTCGCCAGTGATCTGGGTTGTAGACCACATAGTAGCGCACCCCGATCTGGGCATACTTTTCAAATTTACTGTCATACTCACCCCCCGGTATCTGAGAGACAATCTCCAGCACCCATTGCGGGACAATATTGTTTTCCTGAGCGACGACTGAGGTGGACCCGAAAAACTGGACAGGTGGCTAAGGTGGTCACTAAGCTCCTCATTGCTCAACTGTGATAGGAGTATCTCATGGCAAACAAACGCAAACAATACAACCCACAATTCAAAGCCAA